>Ga0209131_1003530_pt1 | contig 10354 bp, 4 predicted proteins | sample GraSoi_2013_40cm_FD_185826 | JGI IMG/M metagenome (GOLD analysis project Ga0209131, IMG submission 185826) | Grasslands soil microbial communities from the Angelo Coastal Reserve, California, USA - Sample 9_17_2013_40cm (SPAdes) (version 2) | ecosystem: Environmental > Terrestrial > Soil >...
AGGTTCGGCCTAACCTTCCAGTCGTCTTGAAAGAAAGCGGCTGTGGCTTTCGAGCGCAGATACCGCTGCCCATTCGCGACTCCTCCCGTTCGCGGGTCCGCATTGATCGATTCGAAAATCGGCGTGCTGTTCGCAAAGTTCCACAGCCGGACGTTGCTGTAAAGCGGCCTCGCCCCGCCGAGAAGATTGTTGTTGTCCTGCTCCGCGCTGAGTTCGAATCCCATCCGGAACGCATGCGTCCGGTAGACTTTGCTTACCGTATCGCGGAAGTTGAGCGTGTTTTCGGTCAGCACCGCCGGCGTCGATTCCGAACGGTCCGCCCCAAAGCGGATGCGGTCGAAGTTGTAGCCTTCAATCTCCACACGCGGGATTCCGAAATTTACGGTCTGGTTCGCGGTTATCTGATTGAATGCAAATCGCGTGAAATTCAAGCGGGCCTCGTTGACCAGTGTCGGCGAGATCGGTCGAATCCACGCCAGCGCTTCGCTCTGGTTCTGAGGCTTGGTGAACAGATCCGCCATCGGGCGCGCCCGGCCTCCGGAATCCGCTGCGATCGTGTTGAGCCGCGTCAGGTACGTACTAAACGCAAATTGATTCTTCCCCAGGTAGTAATCGACGCGCCAGTTGTACTGATTTCCGTTGGTCGAGCTCGGCAAGCGAAGCTGCACGAACTGAATGTCAGGATTTCCATCCAGCCCTCCTCCTGCAAAATGCGCGCCATCCAGTGGCACATATTGCCCGGTAGCTCCCGTAGGCGAGCCGATGTCCAGCCCACCGGAAACAGCCTGGCACTGCGTTGGGTCGTTGATACCCGCATCGGAACACGTCGCGCCGCTGAGCACGTTAGCGATTCTGGGCTCGACACCTGGGGCGCTTAGGATTGTTGCTACGACGCTGTTCGGGCGCGCGGCAAGGATCCTCTGGCGGAAATCGGCCGTCTCCACCCATGTGCCCGTTGAGACGTCCTGATTCTTGCTGCGCAATCCCTCATACGAAAAGAAAAAGAACAGCTTGTCTTTCCACGCTGGCCCGCCAAGGCTTCCGCCGAATTGCCGGAAGTTGTTGTTCACGCGCGCCGGAAGTTGGCCCGAAGGCCCGTGGAATTTGTTGTATGCATTCCAGTTCGGGTCCTGATATTTGAAAAATCCGTTCCCATGAAATTGATTCGTGCCGCTCTTGGAAACCACTTTCACCTGCGCGCCTGTGCCCCGGCCATCCTCCGCCGAATACGAACTGGAAAGGATGGTGATTTCCTGCACCGATTCCTGATTGGGTGTGATGACCGCGGCCCCGCCAAAGCTCAGGCTGTTCACGCTTACTCCGTCAATGGTGAAGTTGTTCGACGCTGTGCGTTGCCCGTCGGCCACCACCTGTACTTGGTTCTCCACTTGAAAGATCGACGAAATCGACCCGCCAGGGCCGCTCGAATTCGGTAAATTGTTCGCCTGTCCGTTCCCCGTGCGCGATCCATCGCCGAAAACGCCCGGAGTGAAGCGCAGTAGTTCGTAGGGATCGCGGCCCACTTGTGGCAACCGAGTGATCGCCTCTGTGGAAACCGTCGTTCCCACGTTCGCATTCTCTGTTTGCAGCGCTTCCGCTGAGGCGGATACAGTCACTTGCTCGCTGACGGTTCCTATTTCTAGTGTGACATCGAATCCGCGCGGCTCTTCGGCCTTGATCTCCACGTCCTTTGAGATCGAGGACTTGAAGCCGGTCAACTCCACCGTTACGGTGTATCGCCCCGGGGGCAACTCGGCGATTCGATAAAAACCTTCATCGCTGGTGACTGTGTCCCGGCTGGCACCAGTGTTTTGATTGACGGTATGGACGTTGGCTCCGGCCACGACGGCGTTTCGACTGTCCAAAACCGTGCCTTGGAGGCTGGCTTTGAATTGAGCGTAAGCGGCCGACGTGAGAAGGAACAGCAAGGGAAGAACAAGAAGAAAGCGGAAGCCCAGCTTGGAAGCAGTCATAGCCACTCCTCAAACAAGAATTTGAAAATTGCAAACACCCCGAAGTAAATCGGTTAACTAAGGCCTTGACGCGGAGTATAGTGATGAAAATTCCGCGTGTCAACTATCTGCCATTTTGATGCTTTGAGAGTCTCTTTTAGTTGGCAGCGTGCGAATAGGGCAGTTGTTCAAAGCAGCGAGCAGGGCAGAAGAAGCCGAAGAACGGCGCCGAGGAGCGATGAGACACGAGGGCAAGGCGGTTTTCCGCAGTTTTGCGGTGCGGATGGCGATCCATCTGATTGTCTGTGCGTCCTGGGGCGGTGTCTTATTGCCGGTTTCCGCCTATGCGGACACCAGCTATTACCAGCACAGCTTTTTCGACAATAGCCTGACGCCGGATGCGTATTATTACAGTTCAGGAAAAGTATCGGCTCCCAGTGCGCTTACGCTGGTGAACGGCAAAGTTCCGGTCGAGGGGAAGACCTTCCTTACGCCTCCGAATGCTTTGCGTCTGGAATGGCAATCGATGGAGAACGGCGGCTGGGAGGCGCAAGTGGACGTAATGCGCTTTCGTAACCGGGAGATCCGGTTTCACGGTGGCACGCTGTACTTTTGGTGCCTCTCCGCTCAGAGCGTTTCTGCGTCAGCGCTGCCGTTGATTCGCATCGTGGATACCGCAGGAAACTTTTCGGCGCCACTCAAGCTGGAGCTGTTTGCCGAGGGTGCGAACGTACCGGCACGCGAATGGGTGCGGATAAAAATCCCGCTGGACCGATTCATCTCCGCATCAATTCATGCGTTGGACCCGGATCGGCTCCAGAGCATCGTGTTTTCGCAGAGCGTCGCGGATGGGATCGCTCATACGCTACTCATTGACGAGATTTGGCTCGATGACGAGTCGGAGATGACAAACGCTAGATCCAGCGGTGAGCAAGCGGTTTCGACTCCACAGGGATTAAATGCGACTGGGTACGAGCGGCACGTCGATTTGACTTGGGAACGAGTGCCGGATGAAAACATCGAGCGCTACGTCATTTACCGGTCTTTTGATGGCAAGGAGTTCCAGCCGGTGGGCATGCAGGTTCGCGGGATTGGTCGGTATACCGACTTCATCGGCAAGACGGGTCAGAAAGTTTTTTACAAGGTGGCGGCGTCTGACCGTAGCGACCACCAATCAGCGCTTTCTGCCGAAGCAAGCGCGACAACGCATGCGATGAGCGACGATGAGCTACTAACCATGCTGCAACAGGCTTGTTTCGAGTATTACTGGGAAGGGGCGCATCCGGACGCGGGCATGACGCTGGAAAATATTCCCGGAGATGACCGGATTGTCGCGACGGGAGCGAGCGGATTTGGAGTTATGGCGCTGGTGGTCGGAGTTGATCGCGGATTCATCACGCGGGAGCAAGGCGCGGAGCGTCTGACGAAGATCGTGAGCTTTCTGGAGAAAGCGCCTCGATATCATGGAGTTTGGTCGCACTTCATGGACGGGCATACGGGGGAGAGCCTGCCTGTATTCGACATGTTCGATAATGCCGGGGATTTAGTGGAAACCGCATTTTTGATGGAAGGCTTGCTGGCCGCGCGTCAGTATTTTCAGGGTACGACCGATATTGAAAAAACGCTGTATAAGAGGATTTCACGACTTTGGGAAACGATTGAGTGGGATTGGTATCGCCGATCAGCGCAGAGTGACGCGCTCTACTGGCACTGGTCGCCGGACTGGTCCTGGCACATCAATCATCGGCTGACAGGCTTTAATGAAACGATGATCGTGTATCTGCTGGGGATTGCATCTCCCACGCACTCGGTTCCACCGGAACTGTATTACACCGGCTGGGCGGGTCAGGCGAAGGCGGCTGTCGATTATCGCCGCGGTGGATCTGCCTCGGCCGCCGCCGGAGACCACTACGTCAACGGGGAGACGTATTACGGAATCAAGCTGGATGTAGGAGTTGGCAGCGGCGGGCCGCTTTTCTTCGCGCACTATTCGTACATGGGTTTTGATGCGCGCGGGCTTCGCGACCGATTCACAAATTATTTCGAGAATGACCGGAACATGGCGCGAATCAATTTGGCGTATTGCAAAGCAAATCCCAAACATTTCAAGGGCTACGGCGCAAACTCTTGGGGCCTGACCGCCAGCGATGGCCCGAAGGGCTATCTGGCTCACGCACCGGACGCCCAGGACGATGACGGCACCATCACTCCCACGGGGGCACTCGCTTCATTTCCGTACACGCCGCGCGCGTCGATGGCGGCGTTCAAGCACTTCTATCGGGACCTGGGGGACCGCGCGTGGGGAATTTACGGACCGCGAGACGCCTTCAACGAAAGCGGCAATTGGTTTTCGCCCATCTACATGGGCCTCAACCAAGCTCCTATTGCCGTAATGATCGAGAATTATCGCAGCGGGCTGATCTGGAAGCTGTTCATGTCGAACCCGGAGATCAAGCCTATGCTCGACGGCGTCGGCTTCATCACGAGAAACCACCCGTGAAAGGCGGAATGCGTTGGACCTCAGTAGCCAGGCCGAAGCCATGTAGCTCTCCGTGCGCTTGCTCCTTGCCAAATGCTATGACAGACTACGCCACCGAAAGACCATGCCCCGTCTGAAACGTGCCTCAAAGCCTGACTCCAATAGGGCCCCAGCGTCCGCACAGTCCGTTAGCCTGAAGTCCCTGGCTGCGCAGTTGCAGCTTTCGCCGGCAACCGTCTCGCTGGTTATCAATCGCTCGCCCGCTGCCAAGTCGATTCCCCAGAGCACGCAAGAGCGGATTCGGGCGGCGGCGCGCGAACTAAACTACCGCCCCAACTTTATGGCGCGCTCACTTCGCGCACAGCGCAGCTTCACCATTGGCGTGGTTGTGCCGGAGATCAGCGAGGGATACGCGGCGCTGGTGATGTCTGGAATCGAAGACTATCTTTTACAGGAAGGATATTTTTATTTTGTCGTTAGCCACCGGCATCGCAACGATTTGGTGGAAGAGTATCCGCGTTTGCTGCAAGAACGGGCAGTGGAAGGATTAATCGCGGTCGATACGGCCTGTCAGGAAGGTATGCCGATCCCGGTGGTGGCCGTCTCGGGTCATCGCGATATGCCCGGCGTCACCAATATCATGCTGAATCACGATCGCGCGGCGGGACTTGCTCTCGAGCATTTAGCCAAGCTGGGCCATCAGAAAATCGCGTTCATTAAGGGGCAGGCGTTCAGCTCGGACACGGAAATTCGCTGGGACGCCGTGCGCCGGATGGCAGATAGCATGCGCCTTGCCGTGAATACCCGGTTGGTAGGGCAGCTCGAAGGTGAATCCTCTTCCCCGCAGTTGGGCTACGAAGTAACGCGAAAGCTGCTCGCGGCGGGAAGTCCGTTCAGCGCGCTTTTTGCGTTCAATGATATTTCGGCGATAGGCGCGATCCATGCGCTACGCGAAGCGGGCCGCCGCGTCCCAGAGGATGTTTCCGTGGTCGGTTTCGACGACATCCAAAGCGCGGCCTTTCAGAATCCGGCGCTGACCACGGTGCGGCAGCCGTTGCGCCAAATGGGAGTGATCGCGGCCGAGACGTTGTTGCGCCGCATTAGCGCTTCCGCTAAGTCGCCGTATCCAAAAATAATCACGATCGAACCGGAGCTCATCGTTCGCGCCAGCACCGCGGCGTCTTCCGCCTCTAAGTAGTCTTCCCTACAGATCCCGCTGCGATTTTAGGATGCGATTCGGCATTGCTGCGCGCAAAGTACACGGAAATTTGTATTTTGTCGCAAACGCCAGAGCGGATACTAGCCTTACATGGATTCGCACCTCGGTGAATCCTCCAGCCCGCTCAGGAGTTAACGTGATTAAGCATTTCCCGCATATATTCGGCGTTTTCTGCGCCGCAATGCTCGTAACTGCGCACATCTCGGCCGCTCAAACCGGACAGTCGCAAGGGCAGCCGGTGATCGACGTTCACGTCTCCCGCTCCATTCAGGCCGTGACCTATCGTGAAAATACCTCAACGCAAATCGATTTTAAGGGCACGGTGTTGCTCCCGCGAGCGGAAGGCAAGGCGCACATTGAAGCGAAAAGAGGGCGTGTCGAGGTTAAGGCCGAGTTCGATAACCTGGAGCCTGCCGCGAAGGCCGGACGCGCTTACATAACGTACGTGCTTTGGGCTATCTCCCCGGAAGGGCAACCCAATAATCTTGGCGAATTGGTGCTTGAGGGAAAGAAAGGCAAACTCGACGCCACCACCCGGCTTCAGTCCTTTGGAATGATTGTTACTGCTGAGCCCTACTTCGCCGTGACGCGTCCGAGCGATGCCGTGGTGATCGAAAATATAGCTCGCCAGGATACTAAGGGCGCTGTGACAGAAGTCGACGCGAAGTATGAACTCCTGCAGCGGGGCCGGTACGAACAGCTCAACTTGCCGGCGTCGACGCCGGACCACAAATCTCCGCTAGCGCTACAGGAAGCGCGCAATGCGGTGCGCATTGCCGAAGCGGAAGGTGCGCCTAAGTTTGCTCCGGAGTCGTGGGCGAAAGCGCAAGGTGCTCTCCTTCAAGCTGAAGACTACTATCACCGCAAACAGAAACAGCCGGTGCTGACAGCTTCGCGCAATGCGGTGCAGGCGGCTGAGGACGCGCGTTCGATTGCCGCCAAGCGCGAACAGGAAGAGCGCATCGCGCGCGAACAGCAAGCGGCCGCTGATGAGGCTGCGAAGTCTCAGGCTGAGCAACAAGCCGAAGCGCAGCGCCGTCGCGACGCCGAGGTTCAGCGTGAAGCGGAGGCGCAGAGTGCGCAGCAGGCTCAGCAAGCGCAACAACAGGCGCAGGAAGCCGCGCGCCAGGCCCAGCAAGCGCAGGAGCAAGCGGCACAGGCTCGAGCAGAGGCTGAAGCGCGGCAACAGGCCGAAGCAAAAGCACGGGCCGACGCCGAGGCCCAGCGCGAAGCGGAGGCGCAGCGCGCGCAGCAGGCACAGCAACAGGCGCAGCAGGCACAGCAACAGGCAGCGCAATCGGAAAAGGAAAAACAAGAGCTTCGCGAGAAGTTACTTGCGCAATTCAACCAGATACTGGAGACGCGCGATACGCCCCGCGGGCTGGTGGTGAACTTGAGCGACATCCTATTTGACCCCGCGAAGTACACACTAAAACCGACGGCGCGCGAAGCTCTCGCAAAGCTTTCCGGCATCGTGGTGAATTATCCGGCGCTGAAACTGCGAGTGGAAGGCTACACAGACTCGCGTGGAACTGAAGAATTCAATCAAAAGCTTTCCGAGGAACGCGCCAACATCGTTCGTTCCTTTCTCGTCGGTCAAGGCGTGAAGACCGACTCAATCGACGCGGTCGGGCTGGGGCCAAACGTGCCGGTGGCCGACAATGCCACTCCCGAAGGGCGTAAGAAAAATCGGCGCGTGGAAATCATTGTCAGTGGCGAAGTGATCGGCTCGCAGGTCGGCGCGCTTCACTGATCTAGTCTCTCGAGCGCGGCAGACGTCTGGACGATTTCACTACTGTTTTGGCAGCGTAAAAGCGACATAAATGCCGCCCGATGGGGATTTCGGGTCCTTGCCGCCCCCAGCTGCGATGACAACGAACTGCCGCCCATCTACTTCGTACGTAGCGGGCGTTGCGTTGCCTGCAAACGGAAGCGTCGTTTCCCACAACAGTTCGCCGTTCGATTTATCAAACGCTCTGAATTTTTTATCGAAGTTGGTGGCGCCGACGAAGACGAGTCCGCCAGCAGTCACAATCGGGCCCCCATAATTTTCGCTTCCGGTATTTTTCATTCCTCGCGCGGCAAGCTCCGGATATTCGCCGAGATTGATCTTCCAGAGGTACTCGCCAGTGTTCAGGTTAATTGCGTTGAGCGTGCCCCAAGGCGGAGCAATCGCCGGGTAACCTTGCGGATCCAAGAATCTCCGATAGCCTGAGAATCGATATTTCATTCCGAGGAGTTCGGGGCCGACGCTGCCCAGTTCTTTGCGCTCGCCATTGGTGAGAAAATCGACGAGCGCAATCAATTGTTCCCCGGGGAGGTTCGGAAATCCGGGCATCCTGCCTTTTCCACTTTTGATAGTCGCGGTGATTTGGTCGGGTGGAAGGCGTCCAGCGACGCCGATCAGCGAGGGAATCGCAGGCGGAGAGCCTGTCATTTTATCGCCGTGGCACAGGCTGCACTGACTCATATAGGTCGCTTTCGGGCCGCTGGAGTCCGTGTTCTCCGCGAGCGCAGCCATCCAGGCCATCTCGTTGGAGTTAATGTAGATTGTCGCTGTCTCTGGATCGATTGCGGGACCTCCCCACTCCGCCCCGCCGTCGAATCCGGGAAAAATCACTGTATCTTTTCCCACGCTAAAGGGAACAAATTGCCCTTCGCTGCGGGATTTTTTAAATTGCTCGACGGCCCATTGGTGCGCTTCCGGAGTGCGGTTCGTCAGCATATCTTCCGTGAGGAGCTGGCGCGCGTAGGGGGCAGGCTTGGTGGGAAGAGGCTGCTCGCTGGCCGCAACTTCGCCTGGAATCGTACTTGCTGGATAGCTGTGATACTCAATCGGAAAAAGCGGTTTGCCACTGGTGCGCTCAAACAGATACAGGAAACCCTGCTTGGTGGTCTGTGCTACAGCTTTCACGTCTTTGCCATCGCGTCTCAGCGTGACCAGCGCAGGAGCGGAAGGAAAGTCTTTGTCCCAGATATCGTGTTTGACCCCTTGGAAATGCCATATTCTTTCGCCGGTTTCCGCATTCAGCGCGATCAGGCTGTTGGCGAATAGGTCGTCGCCGATGCGATCAGCGCCGTAGAAATCAAAAGCAGCCGATCCAGTGGGGGCGAAGACGATGCCTCGTTTTCGATCGAGGGCCATCCCAGCCCAATTGTTTGCAGCGCCGCTCGTCTTCCAGGCACCGGCGGGCCATGTCTCATGGCCAAATTCGCCATCATGAGGAATGGTATGGAAGGACCACCGCAGCTTGCCGGAGCGCACGTCATATGCGCGCACGTCACCGGGGGGAGCAGGCAGAGTTTCGGGATTTCGGCCTCCCACGATGATCAAGTCCCTATAGACAACGCCCGGGCTGGTCAACGCGATGGACTGCTTCTCAGGCTCGCGCCCTAGATTTTGGCGGAGATCGATTCGTCCATCTTGGCCGAAAGCGGGAATCGGCTTTCCGTTGGCGGCATCCAGCGCGTAAAGAAAATTCATGACGCCGGCGAGAATTCGCTTATCCTTCCCGCTCGACCAATACGCCAGACCGCGGTCCGGCTGTGTGCCCTTGATTCTGGAGTCAAATTTCCAGAGCAATTTCCCGGTAGCGGCATCCAGGGCAAAGATTTTTTGCGTCGGACTGATTGCGTAAAGCACGTTGCCTACGATGATCGGGCTAGTCTGCAAACCACCTTGCTCGCTAGTATCGAAGGTCCATGCCATGGCGAGCTTTTTCACATTGCTTCGGTTGATTTGCGCCAGCTTTGAGTAGTGGGTGTTTTCTGGATCGCCGCCCCACACTGGCCAATCCACGTTTGTCTCTTTGTTTTGCGAACGCGGCGCCATCAAAGAAAGAAGTGCGCACAAAATAGGGAAGCCCCGGGATGGTCTCATCCGGTGAATCATACTCCAGCGAAGTCATCGCGTGCTTCGACCGAAGCAACCCATATCGACGCATACACGCGTTTGGTCTAGCATAGCCTGCCGTCCAAGCGCCGGTGAGCAACATCAAATATCGCCAGTGGGAGAGTCCGCAGGCGCGGCACATCGGCGCCGCATTTTCACCCCAAGCGTTTCGGAGGGAAGCATGGAAGAGCAGCTTAGCCTGGAATTTCTGCGCGTGGTTGAGAACGGCGCCATCGCCGCCGCGCGCACCATGGGATTCGGCGACCGCCACAAGGCTGATGAAGTCGCCGTAGAAGCCATGCGCAAGACGATGGATGCCGTGCAGATGGACGGCACAATCGTCATCGGTGAAGGCGAACGCGACGAAGCTCCTATGCTCTATATCGGCGAGAAAGTTGGCCTCGCCACTCACGCGCCCAAAGCACTGTTCCCGGAAGTCGATATTGCCGTCGACCCGCTGGAGGGGACGAATCTGTGCGCCACGGGAGCTGCGGGCGCCATCGCCGTTCTGGCCGCCAGTGAAAAGGGCGGGCTGCTGCATGCTCCCGATCTCTATATGGAAAAAATTGTGGTTGGTCCGTCCTGCAAGGGTGCGGTCGATCTGGATGCGCCAGTCTCCGATAACCTCAAGTCAATTGCCAAGCGGCTCGATCGCGACGTCGAAGATTTGGTGATTATCGTCCTGGACCGCCCGCGTCATGAGAAATTGATCGCGGACATTCGTAAAGCCGGAGCGCGCATCCGTCTTATCGGAGACGGCGACTTGTCCGCGGGCATCACTGCGGCCGTGGTGGGCACCAGCATTCATGCGG
>Ga0209131_1003531_pt1 | contig 10351 bp, 7 predicted proteins | sample GraSoi_2013_40cm_FD_185826 | JGI IMG/M metagenome (GOLD analysis project Ga0209131, IMG submission 185826) | Grasslands soil microbial communities from the Angelo Coastal Reserve, California, USA - Sample 9_17_2013_40cm (SPAdes) (version 2) | ecosystem: Environmental > Terrestrial > Soil >...
TGAAGCGGTAAACTTGATGGCATTCCCAACTAAATTGTGCAGGATTTGTTGCAATCGATTCTCATCTGCCTCAGCCAAAGGGAAATCAACTGGAATTTGATTAACAAGCTTTAACGGCCTGTTGCCAATCAAAGGCGCATTCAGATTCAAAACAATACCAGCGGCGGAATGAATATCGACAGGTGCAAGCTGCAATTGCAAATCTTTATGTGTCAGGCGCGAGAAATCAAGAATATCGTTGACCAGACTCGTCAAACGGCGACCGCTCCCTACAATCAGATCAAGATTTTTTTGTTGGATCTCCGTCAACGGACCTGTTGCGCCATCCAACATCGAATCAGCCAGACCGATAATGCCGTTTAGGGGTGTTCGCAATTCATGCGAGGTATTGGCAAGAAACTCATCTTTGAGACGATCTGTTTCACGCAGAGATGCCACCATCCGATTAAACGATTCTGTCAGGAATCCGATCTCATCAGCGTTCACAACATTTACATTCACGTCGCGCTTACCCTGATTGACCTGTCTCACTCCCATTAATAAATTATCCAGTGGATGCACAAGGCTTGACCGAAAGAACAGCGGAAACAAAATGAGTGTGATTAGTGTAGCAATTATCATTAATGTAGCCAGCGGTGCGCCGCCCTTGTTGCTGATGTAGCGTAATCTTTCACTCGCCTGCCAACCCAAGATGTAGCGCGCGCCATTGAACTCACGCGAGTAGATGTCATAGAATTCCGAACTCTTCAAGCCCACTCGAACTTCCGAGCCTGTACTATCAACATCAGTCAAGCCTTCCTCAACCAGGGATGCCCAAATGACGTTACGATCTGCCTGAGGATCAGTAAAAAGCATCTTGCCAATCGAACCAACTGTCGGCTGGTAAATCGAGGCGAAGACCAGATTCGCTGGCAAAACCTTGGGGTCGAGTTGTCCATTTACGAGCGCAGCATTCGCCACATGTTCCAGATCCAAAATTCGATCATTGTCAAAAGTCTGTCCGTAGAATGGCAAAATAATGTTGCTCACAATGCCCAGCACACCCAACACAACAACCAATGTACTCAGAATCAGCTTGTTCATGAACGTGGAAGTTTCTGGCGAATAGTTGAGATACGTCATCACAAAAGCGAAGAAGATCAACAACAAACCAACGTTGAGTACATACTCGGGGCGATGCTTGATAATGCCAAAAGCCGAGTCGCTTGCCAGCAAAAGTGTTGGCATCAAAAATACGCCCAAAAAGGCACGCGCGGCTTGTTCATTCTTCTGACTTGGGAAGATTAATTCACGCACCCAATCATTGAAGCTCTTTTCTTTTTTGGTGCGCATTGTGGTAATGGTTTGATAAATCCATTGGCGCGCCATCACGATGGCAGACCACAAGAACCCCAACAAGCCACCCGTAATTTGAAACGTGCGCAACGGATCCAACCAATCCAGCCGTCCGGTTGCGGCGGCATAGAGTTGCACGCCGATCACAAGTGTGCCAACAATCGCATAGAGTGTAAAGAAAAATCTCGCGCCCGCTTCTTCGCGTTTAAAAACCAGTTCGGGGAAGTAATATGCAAACGGCACCAAGCCGATCATGATCCATAATAAAGGGACAGTTTCTGCCGGGTTAAGATAATCGGTGAACGGCGGCAACATCGCATCGGTGATAAGCAGAAAGATATTGAATACTGTTGCGCCTGCGAATGTAATACCAAGCAAACGCGCGGTCTGTGATTTTCCCCGAAGCAGAATCAGCATAATGACCGCACCCAACACCAACCGTGTAAGCCCGGCAACTGAACTTGAATTGAAGAAGAACTCCAGAGACATGCTCGAATTATATCTGCTTTACATTCGTATGAAGTCTCTGTATTATGTTAAGTAGTTACAATTTCTTAAGGATGGACGCGTAACGCGACGTTAGGTGAAACCACGGCGGCGACCACTTCACCTGTGGGATTCCACGACGAATAACCTCCCGCATCTCATCTGGACCCTCGAATTGCTCCAACAAAAGGAGGCTTCTCCCCACTTCAAACGCGGCATGTGCATCCGAGCCCACAGTACCCGGAATATTATGCTTTTCTGCAAATAGGCGCGCTTCACGATTGAACCCTGGAAACATACAACGCGAGTTATAGACTTCGATCGCATCCACTTGTGGGAGGATTTCAAGCAAATCAGATTCGTTCCAACCACCCTTACGTAACCGATCAAACGGATGCGAAACACCGATAAACGCACCCTGATCTGTAAGTCGCTGAATTGTCTCAGCAGGAGAAAGATTCTGGGGTACTTCTTCGGTCACAAACGCGGCAAGAATCTCTCCATGTGTGGTCATGATTTCCTCCCCTACGATGACAAGTTCAGGGTCCAATACCTGAGCCGCCCGCGCACCCACAATCGTGTTGTGATCGGTAATAATGAGGCGGTCAATTCCCCTACACCGCGCGGCAGCAATCAAATCCGCTGGAGGCGTAAGGGAATCCTTTGAGGCGCGAGTATGGGAGTGGAATTCTACATGTAACATCCCATCATTTTACCGTTGATAAGTCGTTGGCACATTAGTAGGTTTTGTTATAAAATTCACCCTGCATGGACGATACCCCCCTTTTTAAGAGACCATGGTTTTATATCGCCACCTGGCTAGCTATTTTGTTGGTTATTTATGGCTGGCAGATTTTCCGCATTGGGGATGTGCAGTCAGATCTCCTTTATATCTTGCTAGATCTGGGTTGTCTTTTCCCGGCACTGCTGGTGGTTTGGATCGCGTTCTTTGCCCAGTTCGTTCTACCCGTCAGAACTTTGCGTGACAGGCAAAAGATCTTTGAACATCTGATCACTTATCTTTCCGGGGGACACGGTCCGGCTTTATTCATCGAAAATGGAAAAGTCAGGGAACATGCTGGCGAACAGCTTAAAAAAGGACCCGGTGTCGTTTGGCTCGATTCTGCCAGCGCGGCAGTGACCCGTACAGCCGTGAAAATCAAGCAGACCATGGGACCTGGTGTCTATTTCATGAATAGTGGGGAATTCTTTGCAGGCACCTTGGATTTGCATAATCAGTCTCAGGGTATTGGACCCCGCGAATCAGACAAGCCCTTTGAAACCAATGCAGAGGACATGGATGAGAGCGCATATCAACAAGTCCAGGATCGCCGCAAGCAAGTCAGTGCCTTGACACGGGATGGCATCGAGGTTGTTCCAAACATTTCGGTCTCCTTCCGGGTGAATACAGGCTTTCCCAAAGAAGGGCAGCCTGGTTCACGTTTTGGATTTCGAATCGGTGTCACTAAAAAAGATAAGGAAAAAGAAGAGCAGGATAAAGATGCGATTCAAAGAGCAATTTTGGGGGAAGGGATCAACCCCAATGTAAGCTCTGATTCGCCCCGTCACCGTGTGGCTTGGAATCAACTGCCAGCTTTATTGGCTGTAGACCTATGGCGTGAATATGCAGCGAAATTTACGTTGGATGAACTATTCAAGCCAGATCAACTTGTTCCAACTCCCCCGCCCCAAATCCTCACGCCTGTTGAAGAAGAGATCGACCCGCTAACACAAGCCCTTCAAATTGGCACAGACCAAAATGCCATGCAGCGCGGATATATCTCCATGCTGAGAAGAATTAATAAATTGATGGATCGAACCATCAAATGGCTGGATGGAACCCAACCCGTTGAACTCAAAAAGCCTGCACCAGTAGCTGCACTGCCATCACATACAAAAAGTGAACCTCAAAAAAAGACTGCGTTGCAAGTGGTCAATGAGATGGTTAAAGCACGCCTCACACAACCTGAGGTGGATGTGTTTGATGATCATGGTGTGCGCGGCGAAGGGAGCATGCCCAGCCCAGAGTTCGCTTTATTACAAAAGCGTGGATTAAAAATACTAAGTGTTAATGTTAATAACCCACGGCTTAACCCAGCCATCGAAGACGCGGTCATCAGTAGATGGTCTGGCACCTGGTTAAACGCCGCCAAGGAAGAAAATAAACAGATTGAACGGAAACGCAATATCCTCGTAGCTGCCGGGCAGGAGCAAGCAATTCGTCAATACGCAGAAAAACTAAGCCGCGAATTACTACAGAAAAAGCCACAAGGCTACCAGGAGACTCTTAAAACATTGATCATGCGTACGCGCGGGATCGTTATCGAGAATGAACAACTCCGCCAGCGCATGAGTGAAGAGCAGGAAGTTTTGGAGGAAATTATTAAGTGGATGGAGGCAAACGGCTCATGACCAACTTCCAACCCTCCGCTGAAACTGCGCTGCAAAAAGAACGACGCTTATACAACGAATTATCTGATCGTTTTATTAATGCGTTGCTCAATAGAATATTTGACCTGCGCCCTGCTAGCGCTGCCCGCCGCACGAGCTATCTCTTTATCTTGTTCCTGCTCACAGGGTTTGTGATCACATTGTATAGTTACCCGTTACCCTTGTGGACACAGCGCTTGCAGGAAATCTTTCTGTATGTACTCAATCCATCGTATGCCGCCGGCTATGTTGGTGACCCATTTGCCAAATTTGGGGCTCTATTACAACAGGCACTCTTCGATCCACATATTCTCCAATATCTACCGATATTCCTTGCTCCATTTTTCATTGCGCTCCAGTTAGCAGCCATCTACCTTGCTGACATTTTCGAACTGGAAGATGTGGCTGTAGCACGTAGTTTTGTTTGGGAAGTAGCACTCTCAGGCAGTGATGATACGATTCGGATTACACAGGGCAAAGTAGCAGAACAATATCTCGAATCGCCCAACTATCTAATCGGCGGTCCCGGAAAAGTCATCGTGGATTTGGACTCAGTGGCGTTGTTCGAAAGAGCAGATGGTACAACTCACGTGATCGGACCTACTGGCAAAGAGCCTGGTAGCAGGGCCACGATTGACGGCTTTGAACGTTTCCGTCAGGCAATTGATATTCGCGAGCATTATGTGGAACTGCGAGATCAAGATAGCAAATCACCATCTGTGAAGAGCCGTAGCCGTGATGGGATTCCGATCACGGCGACCGATGTGCGCCTAATGTTTAGCATTTATCGCGGAGAGAACGCGAAGCCATCCCCCGAATCTCCCTACCCATTCAGCAAAGAGGCGGTCGAGACTATTGTCTATAAATCATCTTCGAGGGTAACGCCCGATCAGGCAACACCATCCGTTTACGAGTTTTCATGGATCAATAATATGATCGGGTTAATTCGCGGTCGGCTGGGTGGATTCATGAGTGAACGCAATCTCACAGAATATTTAGCGAGTACAGGCGCTCCTGAATTCGAAAAATTGAAACAACGCGAGGAAATGATCGCTGAACAAGTTCGACGGTTAACGCAACCCACAGACGAAGCGTCTAATGCAAAAGCTGTTAAAGGACCACCAAGTTTCACGCCTCGTCACAAGATCACCAACTTGTTTTCCCAATTTACCGAGGAGTTTACAAAAAGCGCCCGCAACAATGGCGTGGAGTTGCAATGGATCGGCGTTGGCACCTGGAAGACTCCGCCTGAGATCGATATCGTCTCTGAGAAACATTTGGAAGCCTGGAAGCAAAGCCAGGAAAACATGAAAAATGGTAGTCCTGATGCCATGAACCAGGCTGAGGGCAATGCCATTCTCGAAAAAATGATTTCCCTAATTCAAGACGTTCCAATCGATGCTTATCAAGAGATCATTGGTGAAAGAAAACAATTTAACAAAAAATCGCAATCCAAGAAACACGACCGCAGGACGAAAGACCTCTTGTTTGACGATGATGTGTTATTCGATGACGATGATACCATTAAATTACTCGGTCAAAACTTAATGATCTCGGACTTAACCAAACGTTTCAATGACCGAATCGAAGCCGCCACCGAACAAAAACTCAAAGAGCTCGGGGGCGGTCAGGACAACCGCGATGGAAAACGAGCGCTCTTGTTGGAATATCGCAAAGAGTTATTGGAAGCAGTACAATTTATGAAAGCCAAAAACGAGACCGTGCCACCGGTCATTGAAGAGGCAATAAAATATATCAACGCGCAAATGGGTTTCAAACATTGGGCGGGAAGTTGAGATTCGCAAAGGCAATATTTGAAAGAGATAATTTTACTTAATGGATCACAAATCAATCATATATTCGGCCGAGACCAAAGAGGGGATCAATAACGGAAAACCCATTGTGGCGCTGGAGTCAACCGTCCTTACGCACGGCTTGCCACACCCCCAAAATTTACAATTAGCACACGATATGCAACAAGCTGTTCGCAATGAAGGTGCGACGCCAGCCACTATCGGTTTTCTGGATGGCTCTCTTCACGTGGGCTTAAGTGATGCAGAGCTTGAAAGACTCGCGAATGAAGAAAATGTTTACAAGGTAGGTCCGCGCGATTTTGCAACGGTCATTGCAAAAAAAGCTTCCGGCGGGACAACCGTTGCCGGTACCATGCTCGCCAGTCAACATGCGAATCTCAAGGTCTTTGCCCCATTTGATATTTCGGCGGACTTGCAAGCGCTTGCAACCATTCCAATGATCGTGGTCTGCGCGGGTGCAAAGGCGATTCTTGATCTGCCTGCTACACTTGAATATCTTGAAACGATGAGTGTGCCGGTCGTTGGTTATGGGACGGATGAATTCCCTGCGTTCTATTCGCGCGAAAGCGGACTGGATGTTAGTGTGCGGCTTGAAACACCGCAGCAGATCGTGGATTTCGCGCGCGCCCATTGGGATGCCGGTTTGCATAGCGCGGTCCTCGTGACGAATCCGATTCCTAAAACCGAAGCAATTTCAAAGTCCGAGATGGAGCCGTATATCGAGCAGGCAAATCGTGAGGCGCATGAGCAGAGCATCCACGGTAAGGCGCTCACCCCGTTCCTGCTTCCGCGCATCAGCGAGTTGACCGATGGTAAATCCATGCGGGCAAATTTAGCATTACTACTGAATAATGCGCAGCTGGCGGCACAGATCGCAAAGGTGTTCTATCACAGCGACACAAGAAAGTTGGCATAAATGAAAAACGGATTCAAGCTCTCGGCAATTATTCCTGCGAAGCCGAATGAGATTTATAAAGCCTGGCTAAGCACGAAAGGTCACACGGCGATGACCGGAAGCCTCGCAAAAGTGAACGGCAAAGTGGGCGGAAAATTTACCGCCTGGGATGGATATATCTTCGGTACGACTCTAGAACTGATACCGGATCAATTCATCGTTCAAGCCTGGCGGACATCGGAATTCCCTGACGAAGCGCCTGATTCACTCATCGAGATTTCCCTCAAGGAAGCTAAGAGCGGCACCAAAGTCACGTTTACCCACTCCCAAATCCCCGAAGGGCAAGCGGACTCGTATCTGCAAGGCTGGGAGGATTTCTACTTTAAACCAATGAAGGAATATTTTGCAAAGTAGCCAAAACTCCGAGGTTTTAGAAACCTCGGAGTTTTTATTTACACCTTGACTTTTTAGAACAAAAGTTCTAAAATACCTTTAGTTGTCACCTACACCACAAAGGAGGTCGAGATGACTGTTTATCGAAAAAATGCGGGGGATGGTTTGCAAACCCTGTTCCGCAACCTGATGCGTGGGCGCCGCTTCAATCGTGGCGCTGCTTGGGGTTTGATGATCCTTGGCGCGCTGTTGGCATTTGAGATCTTCAACTTTAGCACCACCCAATTTGCCTTGCTCGATGTACTTGGCGACCTCAAGTTTGCAGGCATGCGCTGGGCTTCCATTCTCGCCATCGCTTTCTGTGGCATGGACTTTGCCGGTATCGCCCGTATCTTCACACCGCAACAGGGTGCTGATGAACCCAAGGAAGTCTATTACCTGTTCGGTGCCTGGCTTTTGGCGGCTGCTTTCAACGCCATGCTCACCTGGTGGGGTGTTTCGGTTGCCATCATCAACCACACCAGCCAGTCAGCGGGTGCAGTAATCAGTAATGATGCCCTGACCAAGATCGTGCCTATTTTTGTCGCTGCCATGATCTTGTTGATCCGCATTTTGATCATTGGTACATTCTCACTTGCTGGTGATCGCATGTTCTCAACACAAGGTCAACAGGCATATAACAATAATCCTCGCCCTGTGCAGCAACAGACCTATCGCCCCATACAACAACAGCAGCCCATTCTGCGACCAGCATCCAGCTTGAATCGTCCTAATACTTATAGTGCGCAGGGTCAAAACATACCCCGCCCTGCGCCCAAGCCAGCGATGCAACAAACTTCATTTGTGCGCCCGGAACCAACTTACCACCCCTATAACGGACAAAACACCAACGATCGTTCACTTGACGCATAAATTTACTGGAATAATTTCCAGTAATCCATAACTCCGAACTCATTTCGAGCTCGGGTCCCTATACATGATAAAGGAACCCACTTATGCCCCGCGCTCGCTCCAAAAAACAAGACGATTGGCAAACAGCCGCGCTCTATGAAAATGGAAGCGGCTGTTTGTCTCTTTACTCCCTTTCACTCCTCGCCGTTTTCTTGATCATCTGCTTCGTTACGTTTGTCGCACTCAACGCACCCATACGGACTGCCGCAGCCTCACCCATCCTACAAACGGACTCAACGAACATCTCCCCCATCTTCACACAGGAAGTGCAACACTGGGCCGCCGATATCACCCGCTGGGCCAACGCTTCAGCCCTGGACCCAAATCTGGTCGCCGTTATTCTGCAAATTGAATCCTGTGGGAATCCTTTTGCCCGCTCGAGTGCTGGCGCCATGGGACTCTTCCAGGTTATGCCCTTTCATTTTCGCTTCGGCGAGAATCCCTACGACCCCGAAACCAACGCCCTGCGCGGACTTGGCTATCTCGTGCGTTCGCTCCAAACTGCAAACGGTGATGAGCGTCTCGCGCTGGCTGGCTACAACGGCGGACTCGGTGTGATTTCACGCTACGAGTGGACATGGCAGGCAGAAACCAAACGCTATGTTTATTATGGTGCACCAATTTACGAAGACGCACGCAGCGGCGCAGCATCAAGCCCCATGCTGGATGAATGGTATCGAAGATATGGCGCTGGCTTATGCAGAGATGCAAGTCAACGCTTAGGATTAAATAACTAATGACTATCAGATGAGGGAGCCAAAAGACTACAGCAACGGCAGCCAGATCGCGAACGTGGTACCGTGCCCCTCTTTTGAATCCACTTCGATCCGTCCACCGTGATGTTCAACGATCCACTTTGTGATGGAGAGTCCCAAACCAAAACCAGTGCTCGCGCCACGCGTGCGGGATTTCTCCGCCCGATAAAAACGCTCAAAGATGTGCGGCAAATCCACGGCTGGGATGCCGGGCCCCGTATCCCGACAAACGATGCGCGCCTGATTTCCAACTTTTGCCAGGCTAAGATACACGTCCCCATTCTGAGGTGTATATTGGATCGCATTCGCCACCAAATTGATGAGCACTTGTTTCAACCGATCACGATCCCCACTCACGTTCATTTGGTCGATCTCATTCAGGTGCACGTGGACTTTACTGCCTGCAATAACACGCATCTCTTGAAACACTTCGGTGATCAGTAGATCAAATTCAACAGGTCGAAAGTTGAGCGGCAACTTACCAGACTCAGCCTGTGCCAGCAATAACAAGCCACCTACCAAACGTGTGAGGCGACCCGCCTCCTGGTCGATACTCGTCAACGACTCTGCATCAAACTGTTTCATGTGCCGCATCAGATCGACATTCCCCTTAACGACCGTCAATGGCGTGCGCAATTCATGACTCACATCTGCCAGGAACCGCTGTTGCGATGTAAAAAGGACTTCGAGTCTTTCGAGTGTTTTGTTGAACGTACCAATCAAACTACCGATCTCATCCTCTTCCGAACCCAGTAGCGGGATACGTCGCGAAAGGTCATCAGCACGGTTGATATGTTCCGCCGTTTCCACAATCGACTTCAAAGGTTCGAGCGCCTGCCCCAAGGTAAACCACGAAGCGATCCCGGCAATGACAACCCCATAAAGCCAGACCACCAACAACACCGTTAATAAATACATGCGTGCGGAGGCCACTGAATCCAAGCTTGTAGCGATCTGCATCACAGCTACGCGATTATCGTTAAGTAGCAGAGGAATATTCAACACCCGCAGGTGCAGATTGTTCACATTGGTCTCACGAAAAGCGGCATGCACTGCGCGCTTGTTCAACGGATCGAACGCAAATTTACTTTTTGCCAGTGGACCAAAGCTGTCTTGCAATTTATCATTCAGCCCCCACACCTGCACACTGATATTTACATCCGTTTTATCCGGAGCCGCGAGTTTTACTATCTCTAATGAATTCACGGATGCCAAGCTGACAAACTCACGGGAAACCTCTGCCAGCGTATCATCCACCCGGCTGAGTAAAACGTTGTTCACCAACATATATG
>Ga0209131_1003532_pt1 | contig 10351 bp, 11 predicted proteins | sample GraSoi_2013_40cm_FD_185826 | JGI IMG/M metagenome (GOLD analysis project Ga0209131, IMG submission 185826) | Grasslands soil microbial communities from the Angelo Coastal Reserve, California, USA - Sample 9_17_2013_40cm (SPAdes) (version 2) | ecosystem: Environmental > Terrestrial > Soil >...
AAACGCGCGCGCGCGGGTATTCGATCAACCGCGGCGAATTCCGCGCGGGCGTGTGCGGAATCGCCGTGCCGATCCGCGATCGGACTGGCACCGTGGTCGCCGCGGTGGGCGTCTGGGGCGCGGAGAAGAACATCATCGGCTCGAGGCGCGACGAGCTCGCACACCTCACGATGGCGGCCGCGCGCGACATCTCGCAGCAGCTGGGCCACATCGAAACACCGCCCGCGGACCCGCGGCAGCGCGAGGCGCCCGCGCGCGCGCCCGCACTCGCCAAGGCGTAGGGGTCCCGTTCGAGCCCTCGCACGGCGAGACGCCGTCCGCGTTCTTCGTGAGGAAGTCCCCGAAGCCGCGCACGCGAGCCCGCCACGAGTAAATCGCTCTGGCTGCGCGCTACTTGGGGCGAATTTCGCGCTCGTCGAGCAGCGCTTCGATTTCCGCCCGGCGCCCGGGCGATGGCGCGGCTGCCGGTTTGGGCGCGCGCTTGCGAACCACGGTCCAGAAGACGCCCGCTCCCACGAGCAGCAAGGCGAGTGGGCCCAGCCAAAGCATCACCGTAGTCGCCTTGAGCGGCGGGCGGTAGAGCACGAAGTCGCCGTAGCGCGCGACCATGTAGGCGCGGATCTGGTCGTCGGTGCGGCCCTGCGCGACCTGCTGGCGAATCTGGTTTCGCAGGTCCAGCGCGAGCGGCGCGTTCGAATCCGCGATGGTCTGGTTCTGGCAGACGAGGCAGCGCAGCTCCTCGGCGAGGTCCTTCAGGCGCTGCTCCACGACCGGGTCGGGACGCGCGACCTCGTCGGCCTGGCCGAAGGCCCAGGTCGAGGCGAGCGCGAGCAGTCCCACGGCGAGCAGGCGTTTCACGCGTTCAGCTCGCGGATGAGCGGCATCAGGGTTTTCTCGAGCGCTTCGGGCGTGATCGGCCCGATCTGCTTGTAGCGAATGACGCCCTTCTTGTCGATCACGAACGTCTCCGGCACGCCATACACGCCGAAGTCGATGCCGACCTTGCCATCCACGTCGAAAGCGGAAAGCGAATAGGGATTGCCGAACCGTTTCAGCCATTGCATCCCTTCGTCGCGCCCGTCCTTGTAGTTGAGTCCCACGATGGGCACCAGGTTCTTCTTCGACATCTCGACCAGCAGCGGGTGTTCGACGCGGCAGGAGACGCACCACGAGGCCCATACGTTCAGCAGCCACACCTTGCCTTTCATGTCCTCGGGCCCGAAGGCGAGCTTCTCGTCGGCGAGCTGCGTGAGCTTGAAGGCCGGCGCGGGCTTGCCGATGAACGGCGAAGGAATCTCGCGCGGATCGCGCGTGAGGCCCACCGCGAGGAACGCGGCGAGCGCCACGAATACGGCGAGGGGGATGGCGAAGCGCAGCGCTTTCATGCGCGCAGCGCCTGCGCGGCAAGGGCATCTGCGGCCACCGCCTTGCGCGGACGATAGCGGCGATCGCTGATCGCGGCGAGTCCGCCCAGCGCCATCAGGAAGCAGCCGCCCCAGATCCAGTCGACGAACGGCTTGTAGTAGACGCGTACGCCCCAAGCGCCTGCGTCGACGGGCTCGCCCAGCGACACGTAGAGATCGCGGAAAAGGCCGGTGTCGATATCGGCTTCCGTCATCGTCTGCCCCGAGGCCTGGTAGAGGCGCTTCTCGGGGCGCATCACGCGCACCGTCCCTCCGCCCACGGGCCGCACGTCGAATTCGCCCTGCATCGCGGTGTAGTTGGGGCCCGGCACTTCCTTCGCGCCCTTGAACGTGAACTCGTGCCCGCCGAGCGTGACCTTCTCTCCGGGCGCCATTCGCAGGTCGAGCTCCTTCTCGTAGCCCTTCACGAGCGTTACGCCGAAAATGAAGACCGCCACGCCCAGGTGCGCGAGCACCATTCCGTACCACGAGGACGGCTGCGCCGCGAGGCGCGCCCCGAGGGTCGCCTGCGGCGAATTGCGAACGCGCTGGATCACGTGAGACGCGGTGGCGGCGACGACCCAGAACCCGAGCCACAGGCCGAATGCGATGAGGGCCGTGAACTTTCCGAGCACGAGGGGTACGAGGAGTGCCGCTGCGATCGAGACGCCGAGCGCCCAGCGAAGGCGCGTCCACAAGTCCGGCACGGCGGTGCGCTTCCAGCTCGAGACGGGGCCGATGGCCATGAGAAATACCGCGGGCGCCATGAGCGGGTAGAAAACGGAATCGAAATAGGGCGGCCCGACGGAGATCTTGCCGAGGTTCAGCGCGTCGAGGAAGAGGGGATAGAGCGTTCCCAGCAGCACCGCTGCCATCGCCACGGTGAGCAGCACGTTGTTGGCGAGCAGCATCGATTCGCGCGACACGGCCTCGAAGCCCGCGCCCAGGCCAACGCGTGGCGCACGCCATGCGAAGAGTGCCAGCGAGCCGCCGATCGCGAGCGCGAGGAAGAGGAGGATGAACACGCCGCGCTTCGGATCCGTGGCGAACGCGTGCACCGACGTGAGCACGCCCGAGCGCACGAGGAACGTGCCGATGAGCGAAAGCGAGAAGGCGACGATCGCCAGCAGCACGGTCCAGCTGCGGAACGTTCCGCGCTTCTCGGTGACCGCGAGCGAATGGATGAGCGCGGTACCCACCAGCCACGGCATGAAGGACGCGTTCTCGACGGGATCCCAGAACCACCAGCCGCCCCAGCCGAGCTCGTAGTACGCCCAGGCGCTGCCCAGGGCGATGCCGACGGTGAGGAAGCACCACGCCGCCGTGGTCCACGGCCGCGACCAGCGCGCCCATGCGGCGTCGAGGCGGCCCTCCAGCAGCGCGGCGATGGCGAACGAGAACGCCACGGAGAAGCCGACGTAACCCATGTAGAGCATCGGCGGGTGGATCACCATGCCGGGATCCTGCAGGAGCGGGTTCAGGTCCTGTCCTTCCTCGGCCGCCGGAATGAGCCTTTCGAAGGGATTCGACGTGAGCAGGATGAAGAGGAGGAACCCGACCGAGAGCAAGCCCATCACGCCCAGGACGCGCGCGGTGAAGCGCTCGGGCAGGCGATGCGACAGCAGCGCGACCGCGAACGTCCAGCCGTTCAGCATCAGGACCCAGAGCAGGATCGAGCCTTCGTGCGACCCCCATGTCGCGGCGAAACGGTAATGCGCGGGCAGTTTCGAGTTGGAATGGCTCGCCACGTTGAGCACCGAGAAATCGCTCGCCACGAACGAGTACGCGAGCGCGGCGAAGGCGGCGGCGACGAAAAGGAACTGGCCGACGGCGATGGGACGCGCCGCCGCTAGGAGGCGCAGGCGCCCGCTCGACGCACCGGCGAACGAGAACGCCGATTGCGCCAGCGCGAGCGCAAGCGCCACGATGAGGGCGAAGTGACCGAGCTCGGGAATCATGGCTTGCCTTTCTGGCCGGCGAAAGCCGCCTTGTCGATCGGATGTCCGGCTTTCTTCAACGCCTCGGCGGCCTCCGGCGGCATGTAGTTCTCGTCGTGCTTCGCGAGCACCTCGCTCGCACGGAAGACGCCGTCGGCGCCGATGCGGCCCTGCGCCACGATTCCCTTGCCTTCACGGAACAGGTCGGGAAGGATCCCGGTGTAGACGACGGGAATCGTTCGCGCCGTGTCCGTCACGTTGAAGCGCACGGTGAGCGCGTCCTTTTCCCTCACCACGCTTCCGGCTTCCACGAGGCCTCCCACGCGGAAATTGCGGTCGCGCGGCGCCTTGTGCTCGGCCACTTCCGTGGGCGTGAGGAAGAACACCATGTTCGACTGGAATGCGTTCAGCACGAGCGCCGTGGCCACGCCGAGCGCCGCCACGCCGCCCGCGATCCACAATGCGCGCCTAGTCCTGGGCTTCAAGATCCCTCTCCTCCTCGATCATGCGGCGCGCCCGTGCGCGCCTCGCCGCCAGCGTCGCGATCTCGATGGCGATCGCGATCGCCGTGGCGCCATACGACATCCACAGGTAGAAGCCGTGGTTCACAGGGACCTCGCCCAGCGCGCGCGCCGCTCGCGCTCGAGGATGATCGAACGCACGCGCGTGAGCGCCGCGCCGATCGAGTACATCCAGAAAGCGAAGACCATGAGGAGCATTCCCGTCAGCATCGCCACGTGCATCGACGTTCCCGTCAGCTTCACCGTCGATCCCTGATGCAGCGTGTTCCACCAATGAACCGAGAAATAGATGATGGGCAGGTTCACCAGGCCGATCAAGGCGAGCAGGGCAGCGGCGCGATCGCCTCGGCGCGGATCCTCGAACGCGTTGGCGAGCGCGATGAAGCCGAAATAGAGGAACAGGAGCACAAGCTCGGAGGTCATGCGCGCATCCCATGCCCAGTAGGTTCCCCACGTGGGGCGGCCCCAGAAAGCGCCGGTCCACAATGCGACGAAAGTGAAAAGGGCGCCCGTAGGTGCCAGCGCGCGCGCCATCATGGCGCCCAGCCTCGTGTTGAACGTGAGCGATGCCGCCGAGTACGCGGCCATCACGAAATAAATGAACATCGACATCCACGCGGCCGGCACGTGGATGAAGATCACGCGATAGACCTCGCCCTGCTGCGCGTCGGTGGGCGCGACGACGAAGCCGTAATAGAGCCCGACGGCCGTGAGGATCGCGGCGAGCGCGAAGAACCAGGGCGACAGCCGGCCCGCGAGGCGGTAGAACGTGGAGGGCGACGAGAAGTAGAACCAGTTCATGTCAGTCGAGTGAAATGCGGATCGCGAGGCAAACAGCGCCCGGAAGTCCCATGGCCGCGACGATGAGTCCCGCGGCGAGCAACGACAGGTGCGGCGACGGCGAAAGTCCCGAGGCCTGCGCTTGCGCCGCGCCCGCGCCGAAGATGAGGATCGGCACGAAAAGGGGCAGCGCGAGGAGCGCGAGCAGCATGCCGCCGCCGCGCGCGCCCAGCGTGAGTGCGCTGCATGCCGCGCCCAGGAGCGACAGAACCGGCGTGCCGATGGCGAGCGCGGCCGCGAGGACGAGCAGCGTGTCGGCTTCGAGCCCGTACTGCAGCGCGAGCAGCGGCGAGAGCACCGTAAGCGGAAGGCCCGTCATGATCCAGTGCGCCGCGATCTTTCCGGACACCCATCCGACCATCGGATGCGACGAAAGAGCCATCTGCTCGAGCGAGCCGTCCATGTAATCGGACGAGAACATCGCGGGCAGCGAGAGAAATGCGGCCAGCAGCGCGCATACCCAGATCACTCCCGGGCCGATGCGCTCGAGCAGGCGCATGTCGGCGCCCACGCCCAGCGGGAATAGCGAGGCCACCAGCACGAAGAAGGCGATCACGAGGACGGTCTCGCCCGGATTGCGCCAGGCAAGGCGAAAATCGCGCGAGAAGGCCCAGGCAAAGCCGCCGGGCCACGATCCGAGCGCGACGGTCGTCATGAGCCAAGCCGCAATTCGCGCGCCGGTTCGGGCGCAAGTGCCTGGTGGGTCGCGATGACCGCGATGCCACCGGAGGCGAGATGCTCCGCGAGCAAGTGCTCGAACAGGCGCTGTCCCTCGTCGTCGAGCGCCGTGAGCGGCTCGTCGAGCGCCCACAGCGGCGCGGCCTCCACGGCGAGGCGAGCCAACCCGATTCGCCGGCGCTGGCCGGCGGAAAGCCGGCGCGCGGGCAGGTGGAGGCGCTTTTCGAGGCCCATGCGGGAGAGCGCGGCACGGCGCGATTGCGCGTCCACCGGACGGCCGCGCAACGCCACGAGCGCCGCGAGATTCTCGTCGGCGGTGAGGTCATCCTTGATTCCGGCCAGGTGTCCGCCGTAGGAGAGGGCCTCGTGGAATGCCGAGGGATCGCGCGCCACGACCGTGCCTTCCCAGAGGACTTCGCCGCAATCCGGTTGCGTGAGGCCCGCGAGGCAGCGCAGGAGCGTGGTCTTCCCGCTTCCGTTCGCGCCACGCACCGCGAGCCATTCGCCCGCGGCAACGGCGAACGAGACGTCGCGAAAGAGCGTGACCGGTCCACGGGAGCAGCGAAGGTCGCGAACTTCCAGCGCCCTCACGGCAATACCTTGTCGATCACGATGCGAACGTCGCTGGCGCCGGGCTTCACCACCGCGCTCGTGCCGACGACATCGCCGGGCTGGGGCGCGGCGTTGCCGCTCTTCGAGACGCGCGCCTCGATGCGAACGTCGCTCGCTCGCGAAAGGCTCCATTGCGGCGACATCGCCATGGTGTCGTCGAGCGCGAAGCGCAACGGAAGCTCCTTCGCGGAGCCGCGCAAGACCGCAAGTGGCGCGCGCGGACCGCCTTCGGAACGCGCGAAGACGAAGAGGGTATCGGTGCTCGCGATCTTCGACGCGATTTCGGGCGCGACAGTGACCACACCGCTCACGGACTTGCCCGGCCGCGCGGCCGCGGGAGCGGGCGCCTTGGCGACGGTGGACCTCGCAGCGGCCGGCATTCCCGAGCGCGTTCGAAGCTCCGCTATCACTTCGCGCACTTCCTTCTCGTCGTCGGAGCCGGGCGGCACCAGAGCCGCGAGCCGTTCCCAATAGCCGATCGATTCGACGAAGTTTCCGAGCTCCATGGCCGCTGTGCCGGCGAGCGCGAGTGCCTTGGTGTTCTGGGGATCGATGACGAGCGCGTTCTTCACGATCTCGAACGGGCGGCCCGCGAGCGAACGGCCCTGCGCCATTCCGAGGACATCGGCATAGTCGACCATGACTTGCGCGTCTCCCGGGATGAGGCCCATCACGTGCTCGTAGGCTCTTGCGGACTCTTCATAGCGCCCGAGCGCGGCGGTGGAGCGCGCATAGAGCGCCCACCCCTTGGCATCGTCCGGACGCTCGCGCACCTTCTGCGCGAGCCGCTCGACCAGATCGGCCACGTTCTTCGTGTCCATGGTCGGGGCGTTCGCGACGCGCGGATCCACCGCGGCAGGCGCGCCTATGGCGAGGTAGACGCCGAATGCGATCGCAGGAACCCCGACGATCACCGCGGCCACCGCGAGCCAGGGCGTCCGCTGCTCGGTCGATGCCGCCTTCGACGGCGCCGCAAGGTCCGCTTCAGCTCGCGAGACGAGCTCGGCGAGCGCCTCGTTTCGCGCCTCGGCCGGCACCACGCCCGACGCGATGTCGGCCTCCAGTTCGCGTCGGTGGCCGCGCAGGGCTTCCAGGTTGGCCTCGGCGGCGCTGGGCCCGGTCGGGGGGCGGCCGCGCAGGAGGGGCACGAGGGCGAACGCGAGCGCCACGGCGGTCATCAACGCTGCGAGCATCCAGAACACGGCCATGCGGCGGGAAACTCCCTGAAATGGAATGAAAATTATACCGTTGCGGCCCCCTTGGCTTGCTTGAGGCTGCGCAAGGAATCGAATCGCTCCGGCGCGATCGAAGGGGCATGTCCGCCCTCCCATCCCCGGTACGCAAGATCCTGGATCGGCCGGGGGCGTTCGCCTGGCAGACGCTGAAGGCCTTCAAGGCGAACCAGGGATTGCTGCTCGCCGGCGCGGTCGCCTACTACGCGCTCCTGTCCATCGTGCCGTTGCTGATCCTCATCGCGATCGCGTTGTCGCAATGGATCGAGCCCGAGAGGCTGCTGCAGGCCCTCGGGCGCTACCTCGAATGGCTGGTCCCCGGGGAGTCGAAGGTCGTCGTGGGCGAGCTCGCCAATTTCCTCGCGAACAAGCAGGTGGTGGGATGGCTGCTGCTCGGCACCATGATCTTCTTCAGTGGCCTCGCGTTCACCGTCCTCGAGAACGCGATGTCGGTGATCTTCTTCCACCGGGTGCAGGAACGAAAGCGCCGCTATATCGTCTCGGCGCTGCTTCCGTATTGCTACGTGCTCTCGCTCGGCGTGGGAGTGCTGCTGGTGACGCTGGTGTCGGGAAGCCTCGAGGCACTGGGCGCGCGCGACATCGAGTTCCTTGGGCGGACGTGGTCGTTGGGGGGCATCTCGGGCATCCTTCTCTACCTCCTCGGCTTCGCCGGCGAAGTATTCGTCCTCACCTCCATCTACCTCGTGATGCCGGTGGGCCGCCTCAAGCTCACGCACGCGCTCATCGGCGGCGTCACGGCCGCGGTGTTGTGGGAGATCACTCGGCACATCCTGGTGTGGTACCTGCGCACGCTATCGCAGGTGAACGTCGTCTACGGATCGCTCACGGCGTCGATCGTCGTTCTCCTTTCGCTCGAGCTCGCCGCGACCCTGCTTCTTTTCGGCGCTCAGGTGATCGCCGAATACGAACGCATCCAGCTAAGGCCCATCGAGTCCAAGCCGGTCAAGCTCGATACGCGGAAACGCGAAAGGAGTCGCTGACCGCCCCCTAGTGCTTTGGTTCGCCGATCAGGCGATCGAGGTGCGGATCGGCCCTGTGGTTGGCGGCGTTCCAGCGCATGATGAAGTACATCGCGCCGGAGATGAAGAGCCCGAAGATCAGCACCACCGACTGGATACGGAAGTCGAGGCGGATCATGAGCGCATAGAGTGCCAGCATCACGAGGATGCTCACGTTCTCGTTGAAGTTCTGCACCGCGATCGAGTGGCCCGCCGACATGAGCACGTGTCCGCGGTGCTGCAGGAGGGCGTTCATCGGCACGACGAAGAAGCCGCCGATGGCGCCGATCACGATGAGCAGGACATAGACCGCGGGCATCCAGCGCACCGACACGAGGGTGATGAGCGCAACTCCCATCGCGATTCCGACCGGCAGAACCGCGGTCGCGCGCTTGAGGGGGATGATCTTCGCCGCGATCATGGCGCCCAGCGCGATGCCGATCGCGGAAACCCCGGAAAGCATCGCTCCTTCCTCGAGCGGCAGGCGCAGGCTGCGCTCGGCCCACTTCAGCACGATGAACTGCAGGCACGCGCCCGCCCCCCAGAAGAGCGTGGTCACCGCAAGCGATATCTGTCCCAGCTTGTCGCGCCACAGCATCAGGAAGCAGCGCGAGAAATCCACCAGCAGGCGCACGGGGTTGCGCTCCTGGTGCTGATAGCGCGCGCCGGTGTCCGGAATGGCGAGGTTGAAAAGCGCCGCCACCACGTAGATGAGCGCGGTCACCACGATCGCCGCTTCGGGAGGCGTGTTGATGCTGGTGTCTATGAACGGGAAGTCGAAACTGAGCAGGACGCTCGAGATCTTGGGGCCGATGAGCATGCCGCCCACCACGTTGCCCAGGATGATCGACAGCACCGTGAGCCCCTCGATCCAGGCGTTCGCGACCACGAGCTGCTCGGGCGGGAGAAGCTCGGTAAGGATTCCGTACTTCGCCGGCGAGTATGCAGCCGCGCCCAGGCCCACGACGGCGTAGGCGAGCAGCACCAGCCAATACGCCTCCATGTTGCCGATGCGCAGGAATTCGTTGAAGAGGATGAGCGCGCAGCCCGCGACCTTGATGGTGTTGGTCACGAACATCACGCGTCCCTTGGGCATGGAGTCGGCGAAGGCACCCACGAGGAATGCGAGGACGACGTAGGAGATGGTGAAGAAGAACTTGAGCAACGGCGTGACCCATGGCGGTCCGTCGAGCTGCACCAGCATGGCGATGGCCGCGATGAGGAGGGCGTTGTCGGCGAGCGATGAGAAGAACTGCGCCGCCATGATGATGTAGAAGCCCTTCTTCATCCGCGTTGTGTCCGGATCCACCAGTCACGGAACGCCGGCGGGCGAAGCGGCAGCGACACGAGGTTGCCCTGGATGACGTCGCACCCGGCCGCCGACACCGCATCGCGGACCGCGGGAGTCTCCACGCCTTCGGCCACGACGCGCATGCCGAAGTGGTGGCCGAGGTCGATCGCGCTGCGCACCAGCGCGCGGTCGCCCTCATCCTCGAGCATGCGACCCACGAAGGGACGGTCGATCTTCAGCTCGTCGATCGGAAGGCGCCGCAAATGCGCGAGCGATGTATACCCCGATCCGAAATCGTCGATCGCGAGCCGGACCCCGAGCGCCTTCAGGCGCGTGAGCACGGCGCCCGAGCGCTCCGCGTCGGCGATCATCGAGCTTTCCGCGACCTCGAGGGTGAGCTGCGTGGCCTCCGCGCCCCAGGTGCGAAGCGCCTGGTCGATCACCGAGGGCAGCTCGCGGTCGGTGAGCATCCCGATCGAGAGGTTCACCGCGATCTGCGGGGCGATGTCCTGGGCACGCCATTGCGACGCCTGCCGCAGCGCCGCGTTGAGGATGTAGAAGTTGAGCGCGCTCATGAGGCCGGTGCGCTCGGCGATGCCCACGACTGTCGTGGGCGGGATCTCGCCGGCCTTGAGGTGCCGCCAGCGCACCAGCGCCTCGGCGGCCACCGCGATGCCCGACTCGAGCTCGAGCTGCGGCTGGTACCACACCTCCAGCTCGTTGGCGCGGATGGCGCGTTCGAGGTCGAGGTCGAGGCCGCGGTAGACCTCGTCTTCCACCGCCTCGAAGCCCTGGTAGACGTGATAGCCCTCTTCGCG
>Ga0209131_1003533_pt1 | contig 10346 bp, 9 predicted proteins | sample GraSoi_2013_40cm_FD_185826 | JGI IMG/M metagenome (GOLD analysis project Ga0209131, IMG submission 185826) | Grasslands soil microbial communities from the Angelo Coastal Reserve, California, USA - Sample 9_17_2013_40cm (SPAdes) (version 2) | ecosystem: Environmental > Terrestrial > Soil >...
CCCGCGGCGTTGGCCAGCTTCGGCACGAAGTTCACGCCGAGGCTGGCGGCAACGGACTGGTCGGAGGCGTCGGTGATGACGTAGTACACGCGGTGGCCCGCGGCGGTCCCGGTGTACAGCGGCAGAGTCGCGATCGGTTTGGAGGTCGGCGGGCCCTCCGAGAACAGCGTCGGCCCCTGCTGATTCTCGTTGAGGAAGAAGCTGTTCGGGCCGAAGATCTGATGGAACGTGTGGGAGGTGTTGAAACACATGAACGGCAGCTGGTCCGGGGCGGCTGCGTTTGCCTTCGAGGAATGGACGGTACTGATGCCGACCGCGGTGCTTGCCGCGGCAAGTACGAACGCGCCTGCGGCGGCCCAGTGAGCAGCGCGGGTGCGGGTTGGTGACGATCTCACGTTCTGGTGTCTCCTTCTGTCTGGCGTCCCCTACGGACGCCTGTCCAAGGGACGGTGCGGTTCCACTCGTCCGGTCTTGCTGGAGGGATGACCTCCTGGTCCGTGCCTCCTTTCGGTGACGGGAAAGGGAGTGCCGGGCACAGGTGACATGGAGCCTGCTGCCACTGTTGCGCCAGGCAGGCCGATGAGCCGGGCTGCGGATGCCGAATGTCGCACGTGGGGCGATCTTGGCCGGGCATGGCAGCCATGCCGTGGCGCAGGCGGGCCCGGATGCGGCTATGCCCGCCGCGCACGCGTGCGAACGGGCAGCGGACGCGGTCGTTGCCGTCAAACAGGATCCGGCCGTGGCACGAGCTGTGGGTAGCGGGCGCCATGCCGGTCTTTGCCGTCCGGGCTGGGTGTGAGATGGCGCCTGCCAGCGTCGCTGCCGGTATCGCGCTGCCCGCGCCGGGCGTGGCAGCAGCGGCTAGATGATGGCGAAGGGTCGGCACCGGTCCTCCTGTGCTCATGGCGTGACCGAAGTTGGCGGGAGGAGTGACTAGGCCTTTTTAGGAGGCGTTTGCCAGTGTGCGCACGGGCACTGAGCGCCGTCTGAGCGCCGGCTGACCGGGATGGGCCCGCGGTCTGCCGGCCGCCGCGAGAAGGAACGGAGGCGGCCATTCGCACGGCGCGGCCGACCGGCTGCCTGCCTGCACGCCGTCCCGGTCGAGATTGCCGGGATCGCCGTCGCGATTGCTGCAAGTGAGGCGCGGAGGTGACGATCTTGGCGAGCACGTCAGTGATGCCCGGGGCCAGCGCCTGACCCAGGTCCGTACGATGGCTGAGCCCGGTGCTGGCCGGGCTCAGTGGCCGAGCCGGGGCTGGCGGTGTTCGCTGCGGTTCGTGCAGGAGCCCCAGGATGCGGAGGCGGCCGCCGCTGCCGAACGCGAACAGCGCCATCTCGATGGGCAGGAAGGTTCCCGATTTGGTCCGACAGGTGAGCGTGGTCGTTGAGCCCTGCCCGTGTTCCAGGACGCGGGTGAAGAACTCGCGGAGCTGGGGCAGGTCGGCGGGGTGGATGCGGGAGACGGGCGTAGCGAGCAGCTCCTTTCGGGTGTAGCCGAGCAGCGCGCAGCCCGCGCGGTTGGCGGCCAGGATCCGGTCGCCGAAGGGGTCCACGATGAAGGCCGGATCGCTGGATTCCTCGAACAGCTGCCCGAAGTGGTGATCGCGATGCATCCCCGGCTGGCCCTTCACCGCGGTGCTCGCTTGACCGGAGCGGAACCGGCCGGGTCGGCGGGTGGGCCGGGCTGCTGCCGCAGGAGCCGCCGGCGGGCCGGTGACACGCTCGCGAGCAGGACCTCGCGCACCAGATCGTAACGGAACCTGAATCGCGGGCCGTCGACGCGCAGGATGCGGCGTTCGCACAGCCACTCAAGTTCCTCGGTAAGCTCGGCCGCATCGGCTCGCAGCAGGGCCGCGAGCGGCTCGGGGTCGAACGGCTGCGCCAGCGTGGAGGCCGCGAGGAGCGCGCGGTAGGACGCGGCGCCCTCGGATCGGCAGCGGGCCAGCAGCGTTTCGGCGAGGGTCGCGGGGAGTTCCCCGCGGCTGCCGCGGGTCATCGTCTCGACGACGAAGCGGGGATTCCCGCCCGTCGCCTCGTGCAGGTCAGGTACTGCCAGCGGTGCCAGCTCGGCGGGGGTCAGGGGGTTGAGCCGCACGATCGTGTCCGGTCTCAGACGGCGGGCAAGGTGGCCGGGCGGCGCGTCTTCGGTCCGAACTGCGGCCACCAGCGCGGCCGGGATCGCCGCGCCGCGGCGCTGCAGGTAGCTCAGGGCGGTAATCGTCGCCTGGTCGGCCCACTGCAGGTCGTCCAAGAGGAGGACCAGCGGGGCGTGCCCGGCGAGGACGCCGACGAGCGCTTCCAGCACCTCGATCTCCGAGAACTCGGCCGGCGGATCGGCGACCGTGAGTTCGGGCACGATCTTGCGCAGCGCCTCCTGGTGCTGCCCGGACAGCTCGGCCCGGGTGAGCGCGTCCCGCAGCGCGGCGGCGAGCGGGACGTAGGGAAGGTGGCGCTCCAGCTCCGAGCAGCTCGCCCGCCCGACGCGCACGCCGACCAGGCTCGCCGCGAGCTCGTCGAGCAGGCGTGTCTTCCCCAGCCCTGCCTCTGCCTCGATCAGCAGCAACGCGAACGATCCGCCGAGCGCCTGCCGGGCGGCGCGCTCTAGCGTGCCGAGCTCATTCGCCCGGCCGAGCAGGCGCACCGAGCGCTCCCCGGCGTCCCGGCGCGGCCGCTCGATCGGGCGCGGTAGGAGCGCGCAGACGTCTTCCTGGCGGAGAATAGCCGATTGCAGCGCCCGGCTTTGCGCGGTTGGTTCGAGCCCGAGCTCGCCATCTATCAGGGCGCAGAAGCGACGGTATGCCCGCAAGGCCTCGTGCTGGCGGCCCAGCGCGTACAGGGCAAGCATCGCCGTCCGCTGCGCGCGCTCGCTGAAGCGATCCAGCTCGGCGGAGGCGTCGGCGTGAGCGAGCGCGCCAGCGTAGTCCAGTTCGGCCAGTGCCGCGTCCGCGGCATCCAGGTGCGCGCCCAGCACCCGCCCCTGGTAGGTGCCGCGCAGATCCTGAGCCCACACCGCGTACGGCTCGTCCTCCAGCAGTTCCCCGCGCACCAGCGCCAGCGCCTGCTCCAGCGAGCGCCGGGCCGCCCGGGTCGGCTCGCGCGCCGAGCGCTCGACAAGCCGGTCGAAACGGTCCAGGTCGAAGTCGACCAGGTCGGTCGCGAACCGGTACGCCTCCGCCTCGGTGACGACAAGCTCACGCGCCTGCGCGCGGTCGCAGGTCAGATGACGCCGCAGCGCCGACACAAAGGTGTGCAGCGAGCCGGCCGCATTCCGTGGCCGCTGCCGCGGCCAGAGCAGGTCGGCCAGGCGATCGGTCGCCACCCGATGACCACGCGCGGCGAGCAGGATCTCAAGCACCTGCTTCGGCCGGGAGCCCCCTAGGTCACGCGGACCGAGCGTGCGGGCGCCGTCTTCGATCGCGAGCGGCCCGAACAGGCGGATCACAAGGCTCCCCCGATTCTCTTTTTCTACGCGCATGCGCTGCGCCATCCTTGGGGGTGGGGGCGATCGGGCTTCCGTCTCTCCGCGGAACGGTTATTTGCAGCTGACAAGGTTCCGTCTCTTCGCGGGCGCGATTCGTTACACCACATATGCATCCGCGCGGACGCGCCTCTTACGTCTCAGCCCGGCCGGAGCGCAATGATTGCCAAGCGATGCGGTCACCAAGCGGCCCCCGGCAAGCGTCACCGGCGGCGGCGCGGCGGCACGAGCATGCCGGCCTGATCACCGCGGCAGGCGGCGCGGCCGCAAGGGCTCGGCCACCGCCCGTGCCCGGCTGGCCTCCCCGCTCAGGCCGCGCTCAGCCGACGCTGAGGGGCCTCAGACATCATGTGAGCCAGTCCCTGGTGAAGGGAAGCATTCGATGCGTAACAAATGGCTGGTGTCGGCGGGGCTGGCCGCCGTCACGTTGATTGTCGCCGCGTGCGGGGGCTCATCTGCGGGCTCCGGCGGCGCGAGTAGCACGCCGTCAAGCACCGCCGCCGCCGCGTCGAGCCCGGCCTCGTCCGGGACGGCCCTGAAGAGCGCGAAGATCGGCGGCACGACGGTGCTCACCAACGCCGAGGGCTTCACCCTCTACTGGTTCGCCCCGGATACCCCGGCCAAGTCGAACTGCAACGGTTCGTGCGCCACGTTCTGGCCGCCGGTCAAGGGACCCGCGACCTCAGGCCCGGGTGTTACCGGCAAGCTCGGCACGATCACCCGGTCAGACGGCACGGCCCAGGCCGCCTACAACGGGCATCCTCTGTATACCTACGTCGGCGACACCGCCCCAGGCCAGGCCAAGGGTAACGGCCTCAACGTGTCCGGCGGGGTGTGGCACGAGGTCACCGTGTCCGAGGCGGCCGCGGCCGTCTCCACACCGTCATCCAGCTCGGGCGGGAGCGGCGGCTCCGGGTACTGACGGGGCCCCAAGGCCGACGGGTCCGCCCTGGGTGCATGATCCACAACTTCATCACCGGGACCTGACGGCGGGGGCTGCCGGAAGATACCGCGGCCTCCGTCTCGTTCTGTCATCCTGCGGGGGCGCCGCTAGTTCACCGGCGTCCTCGCAGGGGACCATGTGACAAGGCCAAGAGCACGACAGTCCCGGCGACCGGGCCGTTCCCGGCCTGCGGTGACAGCCGGACCGATGGCAGAGCGGAGGATGAGATGACAGCACCGGGCGCCACGTGCCGCCGGCCGGCGACGGCGCGGCTGGCAGGCATCGGCGTGGCGGCCGCCGCGGTGGCCGTTGCGCTGTACGTGGCAGGCAGGCTGCACACGCCCGACTACACCTTCAGCCTGTTCGGGCGGGTTGGGCTGGACGCGCTCATGCTGAAGTCCACGCTGGCATCCATCGCCCTTGGCGTGGCCGCGCTCCAGGTGCTCCTGGCCCTGTGGATGTACGCAAACTGCCGCTGGCGGTCAGCCCGCCGCGCCCGGTACGGCTGGCCCATAGGATCACTGGCTTCGCCCTGTTCGCGCTCACCGTGCCGATCGCGCTGCACTGCCTGATCGCTTACGGCGTGCAGCCGACCAGCATCCGGGTGGCGGTGCACTCCCTGGCCGGCTGCTTTTTCTACGGTGCCTTCGTAGCCAAGATCCTGCTCGTGCAGAGCCGGCGGCTGCCGGGCTGGGCGCTGCCAGTAGCCGGGGGCGCGCTCGCCGTCGTCGTCGGCGTGCTCTGGTACACCTCCGTGCTTTGGTACTACAACGGCTACCGGCTCCGTGGCACGTAGCCCGCGCCGCGCCTGCTTCACCGGGGACATGCCCGCCGCCGAGGTCGCCGACCGGTTCGGGTACTCCACCGCCAGCGTGCATCAGATGGCCACCAGTGCTGCGCACCGGGAAGATGAGCCTGTTCACCGACCGGTGGGCGGGCCCGAAAGGGCCCCGCAAGGCCACCGGGGAACTGAGGCAGAGGGTGCTCGCGCTGCGGCACAAGGACATTCGGTGACCGAGACCGCCTATGAGGGCGGGCACGTAGGTGGACCGCTCGAGCACCGCGGTCAGCCGCTGGCCCGCATCGGTGCTGAGGTAGACGATCGGCTGGCCGGCGTCGAAGCCCTTCACGAACAGCAGGTCGGCCCACGACTCCGCGAACTGTCCGGGCTTGGGCTTGCCCGCGATGTGGACGCCGAGCACCCGGTGTGCGGTGTTGGTTTGGCGGGTGACATCGAATGGGCCGTTGCCGGTCGCGACGATCGGCGCGTTGTAGACGGTGGTTGAGCCGACGATGCGGATGAACGGGCTGTAGCCGGGTCCGGCTACCGCCCCCGGCTGGAATTTGGCGAGCGGGAAGCCGGTGGGTCCGGGCACGGCGATCCGGGTGGGGCTGAAGTCCGGGGCGCCGGCGAACTTCACGACCGCTGGCCCGAACGGATTCTGCGCCGGGGTCGGCGAGCCGAGTGTGACGGTCTGTACTGCGGCCGGGTCGCTGATTGCGATGTTGGCCAGTTTCGGTGCGTAGTTCACGCTCAGGTCGTGTGCGGCGCCGGCGTCGGACGCGTCGAGCCGGACGTACCAGACCCGCTTGCCGCCTGCCTCGCCCGGATACAGCGGCAGCCGGACCGGCTCGTTGCTCAGGTTGACCTGGATCGCGCTTTCCAAGGTCAGCTTGTTCCCGGGCAGCAGGCCACTCAGCTGTCTCAGCCCGCCCGCGGCACTGGATGCCGCCGGGCTCGTGACAGCAGCCGAGGTTGCCGCTTGCTGCGAGAGGACGCCTGCCGGTACGGCAATACCGATGGCGGCCGCGACTGTCGCCGTGAGCATGATCGGCTTGCGTCTCCTGGTCAATCGGGAGAGTCGAGGTTTCATCGAGTCCAGGCCCTTTCCTGAGACAAGCCTGTCCGGCGGTCATCGGACTGGTCATGCTGGCTTGGCGTCGGATCGGCGTGGTCTTACCTCGCGGGGGGCGTTGCGGGAGCCTTGTAGAGTCTGAGCATGTCGCTGGCTGAGAGCACGGCCGCCGGGAAGGTCACCAGCCGCGGTCCTCTGGATGAGGAGTCGCGCGAGTGGCTCAGGTGCCTTTCCGGCACCGGCCGCGACGGACGCGGCACCGCCGAGCGGGAGCAGGCTCTGGCCCGCCTGCATGATCTGCTGCTGCGAGCCGCCCGCGCCGAGCTGCGGCGGCGCAGCCGTCCGGCCGGCGTCGAGGGCCGCGAGCGCGATGACCTCGCCCATCAGGCGGCGGACGACGCGCTGCTAGCGATCACCGGCAAACTGGACCGGTTCCGCGGGGACAGCCGCTTTACCACGTGGGCGTACAAGTTCGTCATCTTCGAGGTGTCGGCCAAGCTCGGCCGCCATTACTGGCGCAATCCCCCGGCGCAGGCCGGTGACGATGCGTGGGAGCGCATCCCGGACCGGTTCGGCGCCGACCCCGCGCAGCACGCCGAGTCCCGGGAACTGGCCGGCGTGCTTCGCCGGGCCGTCACCGAGGTGCTGAGCGACCGGCAGCGCCGCGTCTTCGTCGCGATCATCGTCGACGGGGTTCCCCTGGACGCGCTGGCCGCCGAGCTGGGCTCGACGCGGAACGCGCTCTACAAGACGATGTTCGACGCGCGGCGAAAGATCCGCGCGCATCTGGTCGCTCACGGATATCTGGACGACGAGGAACCGGGGATGTCATGAGCGGATGGCAGGCGCTTGACCAGTTCCTGCGGACCGATCCGCGGGACGTGGGATGCGAGCAGGCGATGGAAATGCTGGACATCTACGTCGACGCCGTCGTCAAAGAGGGCACCGGTGCAACGGAACGGCGCCACCCGGGCGTCGCGGCGCACCTGCGCGCCTGCGGCCCCTGCGGCGAGGACTTCGCCGGCCTGCTCGCAGCCGTCACCGGAACCGTGTCGTGACGTGCGGTCCTTACGACAAGGACATCGAGGCCTGCTAGCCGTTGTGCCGCGGCGTGACGGGCTGATCAGCCCGCGCAGGTGTGGCCCGGATCGGCCAGCACGGCGTAGCCGCTGATGAGCTTGAGGCGAGCCGCGTGATACTAGGCGATCTGGTGCTTCCCGCCGCCCAGCACGTACAGGTCGCGGCCGCCGGAGGAGACGGAGATGTCCAATGGTGACGTCCTCCGGGCTACAGGCGCACTTGCTCAGCGCTGGCTGCCCCGGCGATGGGAGCCCCGGAGCCGGACCACCCGGAAGCCGGGCCGCATCCGCGGCGCATCCGGCGTTGAGAACCTCGGCAAGGCCTAGGTAAGACCGGGGCTGTCGCCTAGCGCTAATCCCATATGAGCATCATGCCGGGACAGTCCGCGCACTCACTGGTGAGCCGCATACACGGCAAAGCCGCCGGCCAGGGCTGGGACGTGGCCGGCCACGCATGATCTTCGGCCAGTCCGATCCATCCACCACCCGAACGGAGCCTCTCATGGCATTGCTGCATCCAGGCGACAAGTTCCCGGCTCTCACCCTGACCGTTCCCGGCGGCGGCACCCTCCAGCTGCCCGACTGGCTGGGCGGCCACTTCGGCATCGTCCTGTTCTTCCGGGGCGCGTGGTGTCCCTACTGCAATGCCCAGCTCCGCGCCTTCCAGCGGGCCAAGGACAGTCTCGCCGAGGTAGACACCAAGGTCGCCGCGCTCTCAGTCGACAACGAGGCCACCACCACGGAACTGATCGCCAGGCACGGCCTGCAGTTCCCAGTCGGCCACAGCGCGGATGCGCATGCCCTGGCGGAGGCGACCGGCGCCTTCCTCAACGACGACCCGCTATACGTGCAGTCAACTGGGTTCATCCTCGACCCCAGCGGACGGGTGGTCGTCAGCGTCTACTCCAGCGGCGCCATCGGCCGCCTGGTCCCCGAGGACGTCGCCGGTTTCATCCGCTACCTGCGTGAGCACGCCGCCGCCGAGACTGCCTGAACACCGCTGCGGCCGCACGATGCCACGGGAGTGCCGGGCGGGATCGCGACCGCGCTGCTCCTGCGGCTCCTCGACCAGGTCGGGGCCGCACACGTCAGCACCGAGGACAAGAAAGATAGTTCCCCGCAGGTCCATGCCAGGTACATCGCAGGTCCGCCAGAGGTCAATTGCTATGTGCAGCAAGCCTCTGGCTAGCGATCCTTGGTCGCTAGCTTCTGGACGTTTGTGTCAAGTTTTCACGCGGCTCGGCCGAGGCGGGCGCGGGCGCGGGCGATGTAGCCGTCGACGTGCTGGTTGATGGCGCGGAGGGCGGCGCGGAGTTCGGCGGGTGCCTGGGGCTGGTCGGCGGCCAGGAGCGGCCGCAGCAGCCGGTTGTGCAGCTTGGTGTAGAACACGGCGACCTTGATGCCGTCTGGGGTGAGGACGTAGCGGTTGGCGTGCTCGATCCGGGTGATGAGCGCGGTGAGGCGGAGCCGGCGCAGGTCGTAGGTGGCCTGGCCGGCGGTGTAGGGGGCGTGCAGGAGTCCGGTCATCAAGGCGCGCAGGCTCTTGTTGGTGATGCCGGTGGCTGCGAGGAGGGTGGTGGTGAGGGCGCCGGCCAGGGCCATGACCCGAGGATCGCCGAACCGCAGGGCCGGGGTCCTCCGCCCGTCCGCGTTCACCGACGGGTGCGCGATCCGCTCAAAGGCTGGGCTCGCAAGGACGGTGCCCTGGCCGGCGCGCTCGGCTTCTAGTATGCGCCGGTTGCAGGCACGTGCTCTGGACTGGAGTTCATCGAGGTTGGGCAGCCGGGCGTTACAGCCCAGGTCGCGGGGGGCGTTGATGACGGTCTCGATCCGCATCGCGCGGCCGTCTTTGAGGTACTGCTTGATCCGGGAGTGCTTGTAGAACAGGTTGAGCACCACGCCGCCGGTGTCCGGGCCGATCGCGGGGCGGTCGATCGTGGTGCGGAACGTGCCGGGGGTGTCGCGGCGGATGCGGCGGCCGAAGATGATCCCGACGCTGGCGGGGCGGCCGATGTCAAGGTTGTCGGCGATCAGCGCCTCGAAGAAGCCGCGGGCGCGCCGGGGGGCGTCGAACACGATGGTCCGCGACACCTCGACCTGCCGCATGGACAGCTCCCACCAGTATCCCGAGCGCTCGTCATCACGGCTCAGCGGCATCGGCAGGCGGTGCAGCCACCGCTGCGCGAACCCCTCGATGGTCTGCGGCCGCAACTGGTCGCAGATCCGCTGCAGCAGGGCCGGGTCGTCGCAGGCGGCGAAGCCGTTGGACAGCTCGCGGTAGCCGAGCCCGGCGCGGGCGGCCTGCCGCTTGGCCCATTCGTGGCCGTTGACCCAGACCTTGGCCGGATACGGGAAATAGGCGCAGACCTTGATGAACGCCGGCCCGAACCCCTCATCCCACAGGTAGAAGTAGTAGCACGTGACCCGGCGGTCGGCCTTGGCGAAGGTGAACTGCGGCGCGGCCGTCTTCGTGTCGCGCCGGTAAGCGGCCCAGACCCGCTGGAACTCCTGCGCCACCCCGATCGCCGCCACCCCGGACCGCCCGGTCGCGGCCTGCCGGTCCAGGTACGGGCGCATCACCTCGGCCTTGCGGTCCTCCTTCCTGAACCGCACCTGCGGGATGTGATTGGCGTCCGCGAACGAGGCCACCGCGTGGCGGAACCTCGTGCCGATCTTCTCCATCAGCGCCGGCGAGGGGATCGGCAGGCCCAGGTGCTGGGTCATGAACGCGACCACCTGCCCGCTCGATTGCAAGATCGGCACATAAGCGTTCAGGTAGACCCGGTCCAGGCATTCGATATCCAGGACTGCGTGCCCGTCCAGAACCTCGTTCACCGTCACCACGCGACCGCTCATGCCAGCCTCCGGCCCGCTACCCCTGACCTTGAGCATGAGCCGGCCAGCCGCATCAGGCCAGCAGGCAGCGCGGCAGCATCGCGGCGAAGCCGCGTCCCCGAGGGCAAGCTCGGACCGCCCTTGCCCACGCTCGC
>Ga0209131_1003534_pt1 | contig 10345 bp, 9 predicted proteins | sample GraSoi_2013_40cm_FD_185826 | JGI IMG/M metagenome (GOLD analysis project Ga0209131, IMG submission 185826) | Grasslands soil microbial communities from the Angelo Coastal Reserve, California, USA - Sample 9_17_2013_40cm (SPAdes) (version 2) | ecosystem: Environmental > Terrestrial > Soil >...
AGGGTGCTGTTTCGCTATGCTGCACCCGACGGTGCGCTCGACCCCGCCTGGAACGTCAACGGCGCAACCAATGCGATTGCCGGCGTGCTCAACGCGAGCGGCAACGTGCTCGGGATGATGCCGCATCCGGAGAACCACGTCGAAGCGGCGCTCGGTCCGACCGACGGGCGCGGCCTGTTCGCCGGGCTTGCCGATCACTTCAAGCAGGCGGCATGACGCGACGCGCTCCATTTTCGCTCTCCCCGCTAACGCGGGGCGAGGGTCACGGAGCGCGGCGTAGGTCGGGCGCCAACCAGAAAGGAGCCTGATCGAGGCCGATGGTGAGGAGGGCCATAAAACGTCCGGCGCGTGCCCGCAACAAGGCGCCCACCGCGAAGCCAAAGCCGCGCAAGTCGACCAAACGCGCGAAAATCAGTTCGGCGCTCGTTGCCGCCCATGGGCTGACTGCGGAGGAGTACCAACGCATCCGCGCGCTCATCGGCCGCGAGCCGTCCATCACCGAGCTCGGCATTTTCTCGGCGATGTGGAACGAGCATTGCTCGTACAAGTCTTCGAAAATCCATCTGCGGACGCTACCGACGAAAGCGCCGTGGGTGATCCAAGGGCCAGGCGAGAACGCCGGCGTCATCGATATCGGTGATGGGCTCGCCGTCGTGTTCAAGATGGAGAGCCACAACCACCCGAGCTATATCGAGCCCTATCAGGGCGCCGCGACCGGGGTTGGTGGCATCTTGCGCGACGTCTTCACCATGGGCGCGCGGCCGATCGCCTGCCTCAACGCGCTCTCCTTCGGCTCGCCGACGAATCCGCAGACGCGCCGACTTGTCGCCGGCGTGATCGCCGGCATCGGCGGCTACGGCAATTCCTTCGGCGTGCCGACGGTAGGCGGCTGCGTGCGTTTCCACACCCGCTACGACGGCAACTGCCTCGTCAATGCGATGGCCGTCGGGCTGGCGCGCAGCGACGGAATCTTCTACGCCGCCGCCTCCGGGGTCGGCATGCCGATCGTCTATCTCGGCTCCAAAACCGGCCGCGACGGCATCCACGGCGCGACAATGGCGTCCGCCGAGTTCGGTGATGCAACCGAGGAAAAGCGCCCGACCGTGCAAGTCGGCGATCCCTTCGCGGAAAAGCTCCTCCTCGAGGCCTGTCTGGAAATCATGGCGAAGGACTGCGTGGTCGCCATTCAGGACATGGGCGCGGCGGGGCTCACCTGCTCCGCGGTCGAGATGGGCGCCAAAGGCGGCCTCGGCGTTACGCTCGATCTCGATGCCGTGCCTTGCCGCGAGAGCGGCATGAGCCCCTACGAGATGATGCTGTCCGAGAGCCAGGAGCGCATGCTCATGGTGCTCAGGCCCGAGAAGGAGCGCGAGGCCGAGGCGATCTTTCGCAAATGGGGCCTCGATTTCGCCGTCGTCGGCAAGACCACGCCGAGCAAGCGCTTCATCGTGCGCCACCGGGACAAGGTCGTGGCCGACCTGCCGATCAAGGAGCTGGGCGACGAAGCGCCGGTCTACGACCGGCCGCACCTCGAGGCGCCGCAGAAACCGGTGCTCACCGCCGCCGATGTCGCGCCGCCGGTTGCGACCGCGGACGCGTTGCTGCGGCTCATCGGCTCTCCCGATCTGTGCTCGCGGCGCTGGGTCTGGGAGCAGTATGACCACGTGATTCTCGGCAATACCGTACAGCGCCCGGGGGGTGATGCCGCCGTGGTGCGCCTCGGCGACGGCCCGAAGGCGCTCGCGCTTACCACCGATGTCACACCGCGCTATTGCGAGGCTGACCCCTTCGAAGGCGGCAAGCAGGCTGTCGCCGAGGCCTGGCGCAACCTCACTGCCGTGGGCGCGCGGCCGCTGGCGCTCACCGACAATCTCAATTTCGGCAATCCGGAGCGGCCGGAGATCATGGGCCAGCTCGTCGACGCGATCCACGGCATTGCCGATGCGTGCGAGGCGCTCGAGTTTCCCGTCGTCTCCGGCAACGTCTCGCTCTACAACGAAACCAACGGTCGCGCGATCCTGCCCACGCCAACCATCGGCGGCGTAGGCCTGATCGACGACTTCACCAAATCGGCGACGCTTGCCTTCAAGCGGGAGAACGAGGCCATTTTGCTCATCGGCGAGACGGCGGGCTGGCTCGGGCAATCGCTCTATCTGCGCGAAATCTGCGAGCGAGAGGAGGGCGCGCCGCCGCCGGTCGACCTCGTGGCCGAGCGCATGAATGGCGACCTGGTCCGCACGCTCATTGCCGAGGGCGTCGCCAGCGCGGTGCACGACGTCTCCGACGGCGGGCTTCTCCCCGCAATCGCCGAGATGGCTATGGCCGCCGGCATCGGCGCCGAACTCGATCGCCCGCCTACCGCGGCGCACGCCTTCTGGTTCGGCGAGGATCAGGGGCGTTACGTTCTCACGGTCGAACCGGGGGTGGCCGAGACAGTGATGGCGCGCGCCCGCGCCGCGGGCGTGCCCGCGCGGCAGCTCGGCTTGACCGGCGGCGACGCATTGACGCTCGAAGGCGAGCGCCCCATTCTGGTGGCAAAATTGCGCGAATGCTTCGAGGGATGGCTGCCGGCCTACATGGCCGGCGAGCCGGTCTGAACGGGGGGCGGGAGAGTGCCATGGCGATGGCTGCGAGCGAGATCGAGCGTTTGATCAAGCTGCGTATCCCGGATGCCGAGGTGACCATCCGCGATCTCGCCGGCGACGGCGATCATTATGCAGCGACCGTGCTTGCCGAATCATTCCGCGGCAAATCGCGGGTGCAGCAGCATCAAATCGTCTACGAAGCCCTCAAAGCGGAAATGGGCGGCAAGCTGCACGCGCTCGCGCTGCAGACCGGCACTCCGGAGCGGTGATGGGCGGCGTGTTGACTATCGCGCTCCTGCTCGCGTCAACCGGCCTCGCGGGTGCGCAATCGGCCGACCGGGTCAAGCCGCTGGCGCCTGCCGGCGCGATCCAAACGACCGGCACGTGGGGGCTCGGCACGCGCGCCGGCGACTTCATCTACATCGCCGGCATGCGCGGCATCGACCCGAAGACCAATACGCTCGTTCCGGGCGATGAAGCCCGCATCCGGCAAGGCTTTCTCAACATGCAGACGATCGCGGAATCGGAGGGGGCGAGCCTGCGCGACTGCGTGCGAATCGTTGTCTATGTCACCGACATGTTTCGCTTTCGCCCGCTGGTGAACAAGGTGCAAGAGGAGCTTTGGGGCAAGGGCCCCTATCCGCCGCGCACTATCGTCGAGGTCCACCGGCTCAATCAGGACGATATTTTCGAGGTCGAAGGCACCTTCTACGCACCGGCGAAAAAGTGACCGGCGGAGGTGGCGGCGCCCCTTGGGCTTAGGCCACCGCTACGCTACATATAGCTTAAAGGTGAGAAGGTTCGGCGCGCGCAGATGCGCTGCCGCCAGGAGAAGAGGGATTCCATGGCGATCGAGCAATTCATCGAGAATGAGGTCAAAAGCAACGACGTGGTGCTGTTCATGAAGGGCACCCCGCAGTTTCCGATGTGCGGATTTTCCGGGCAGGTGGTGCAGATCCTCGATCACCTCGGCGTGAGCTACAAGGGTTTGAACGTGCTCGAATCGGACGATCTGCGCGAGGGCATCAAGTCCTATTCCAATTGGCCGACCGTCCCGCAGCTTTATGTGAAGGGCGAGTTCGTCGGCGGCTGCGACATTGTGCGCGAAATGTTCCAGGCGGGGGAATTGCAGGGGCTTCTCAAGGACAAGGGCGTGCCGGTCAAGGAACGCGCGTCGACTTAGCGCAGCCTTCTCGGCATTACGATTCTGCAGCAGCGGGGTCGGATACCCTTGCCTCGCAAGCTGCGGGGAGAGGGTGCATACCGAGTTCGCCGGTTGCGTTGATCCACTTCACACCGATGCGCTAGACGGCTCGACCGATGACCGAGATGTCCGGCGGCCCGCGCATGTCCGTGGTGATTCCGAACTACAACCACGGGCATCTGATCGAGGACGCGCTCGCCGCGATCTCGCGGCAGACGATGCCGCCGGCGGAAGTCGTCGTGATCGACGACGGTTCGACCGACGACAGCGTCGCGCGTTTGCAGTCGCTGGCGCCGCGAATGCCGTGGCTGCGCATTCACCGCCATGGCGTCAACCGCGGCGTCAACGCCGCGTGCAACACCGGACTTAGCCTCGTCAGCGGCGATTTCGTTGTCTTCTCCGCCGCCGATGATCGGCTCGACGTGAAGACCGTGGCAGGCGCTTCCGCCGCCGCGGCGGCGTTTCCGACCTCCGGCATCGTGTTTTCCGATCAGGCCGAGATGAGCGCCGACGGCGCCGTCACGCGCGTCATGCCGCTCGATCTGCCCCCTGAGCGCCGGCATTTTTCGGCACAAGAGTTCGTTCGGCTGATGCAACGCAATTTCTTCTATTTTCACGTTTCCAGCGTGTGGTTCAACGTGAAGCTTCTGCGCGCACTGGGCGGCTTTCCGCCCGAGCTGCGCTGGCACGGCGACCTGTTTGCGGCTTACACCGCCGCATTCGAGCAAGGGGCGACCTACGCGCCGGGCGCGGTCTCGTATTTTCGCGTCGGGCAGCAGTCGTATTCGGTGACGGGCGCGCGAAGCCGCGCCCAGCGCGACGTGCTGCGCGCTTGGCTCGCCGTGACGCGCCGTCCCGGCTGGGACAAGCGGCGCGCGGCCTTCGTGGCCGCGGCGATGTGGCCGGACTACAGCCTTTCCGCCGTGCCGGTTCTCATATCGGATTTGGGCTACCTCACGCCACGGCTCATGCGTCGGCTCATCTGGCTCGCGCTGTGGAGCAAGCTCGCTCCGCTCGTAGGCGCGCCGCTGCGCGCGCGCATGCGAAGCATCCGCTCGCGCTACCGCCGCGCGCGCTCGTCGATGGGGTAGGACCCTCGTTTAATACCGCCTCCTTGCCCGTCACCCGGCTCGCGCCTTAGCGCTCACCACCTTCTCCCCGCAAGGGCACGAGAGGGTAGGGACCGGGTTTGCCGCGCGCTGATTCCACTTCGCCTAAATAGGCTTTAAGGTCGCCATTGCGTCGGTAGGCACTTCCCGACAGCAAGTCGTTGGAGAGCATGCAACAGCAAAGCGCCAGGGATCCGCTTGCGGCCGCGGTCATCCCGGCAGCCGCGGTGGAAGCGCCGGTGGCGCCGATTGCGCCATCGCGCGCGCCGGCGCCCGCGCTGCGCGCCGTCGATGGCTTTGCCGAGATGCTGGTCATCGCCGCGCTTCTCGGCGAACTCATCCTGGTGCTCGCGAATGTGTTTGCCCGAGCCTATTTGCACCACTCGTTTCTATGGGCAGACGAGGTCGCGCGGCTCTCGCTGTCGGTTCTTGCGTTCATCGGCGGCGCCGTTGCTTATCGCCGCCGCGACCACGCCTTCGTGCGCATCGTGCTCAATCTCTTGCCCAGGCCGGTTGAACGCGTTTGCCTGGCGCTCTCCGACGTGCTCGTGCTGTTCGTCGTCGCGCTGACGGGGATTGCGTCCGCCGAATTCCTTGCCTCGAGCTGGGGCGAACGCACGCCGATCCTGCAGTTGCCGGCAACGCTGATTGCGCTGCCGCTGCCGGTCGGCATGGCGCTGCTGGCGTTGTATGCCATGAGCAATCTTTGCCGGGAGACGTGGCAAATGATCGCCGGTCTGGGGGGCGCCTTCGTTCTTGCGCTCTTCGCTGCCGCCGCGACGCGTGAGGTTTGGCTGCCCTGGCTCGGCGGCGATGCGGCCATCATGGTGGCGCTGGCCCTGTTCTTCGTCGCGATTTTTTCCGGCGTGCCGGTGGGCTTCGTCCTGCTGCTTTCGACGGCAACCTATCTCTGGGCGGCCGATGCCGCCTCCTTCGTCGTGCTGCCGCAAACCATGGTCAACGGCACCGGCAATTTCATCCTTCTCGCCGTTCCCTTCTTCATCCTCGCCGGTCTCATCATGGAGCGCGGCGGCATCAGCGTGCGGCTCGTCCGGTTCATCCACACCTTGGTCGGGCACTGGCGCGGCGGGCTCCTCCAAGTGACGGTCGCGAGCATGTACGTCGTCTCCGGCTTGTCCGGCTCGAAACCCGCGGACGTGGCGGCGGTGGGCACCGTCATGCGCGACCAGCTGCGCGAGCGCCATGGCGCTGCCGAGGGCGCGGCCGTGCTCGCCGCCTCCGCCATTATGGGCGAGACGGTGCCGCCCAGCATCGCCATGCTGATCGTCGGCTCGATCACCAGCGTTTCGCTGGCGGCGCTATTCATCGGCGGGCTTGTTCCTGCGGCCGTGATGGCGCTCTGCCTGATGGTGCTCATCTACGTGCGCGCGCGGCGCGCCGGCACACCGCGCGTGCCGCGCGCGTCGTTTGCGACCATGCTGCGCGCGGGTCTCGGCGCGGTGCTCCCGCTGCTGATGCCGGCCATGTTGCTCGGCGGCATCCTGTTCGGCGTCGCCACCCCGACCGAGGTCGCGGCTTTCGCGGTCGTCTATGGGCTCGTGCTCGCGGTCGTCGGCTATCGCGCCATGAATCTCAAATCCTTCATGCGCACGGTCGCAGACACCGCCGCGCTGACTGGGGTGTTGCTTTTCATCTTCGCCGCCGCATCGGGGTTTTCTTGGACCTTGACGGTGGCGTATCTGCCGCAGCGGCTCGTCGCGCTGCTGCACGCGGTCGGCAACAGCACTGAAATTTTCATGCTCGGCTCGATCGCGCTGCTCGTCGTCGTCGGCGTCCTGCTCGAGGGGCTGCCCTCGCTCAACGTGCTCGCGCCGCTCCTCATTCCGATCGCCGGCAAGCTCGGCTTGAGCGAACTCCACTATGCACTGGTGCTGATTATCGCCATGGGCATCGGCGGCTTCATGCCGCTCGCCGGCGTGGGTTTCTACGTCTGTTGCGCCATCATGCGCTGCGACATCGAAGAGGCCTCGCGCGCCATGGTTCCCTATGTCATCGTGGTGCTCATCGGGCTCATCATCGTCGCGTTCGTGCCCTGGTTCGCGCTCGCGCTGCCAAAATATTTTGGGTTCCGCCTGTAACCGCCGTCGTGCGGAGAGAAGGTGAAGGGAGAACACCATGGACCGTAGAGCATTTCTCAAGGCGAGCGCCGGCGGTGCCGCGCTGACGGTGAGCGCGCCTTACGTGTCGCTCAATGCCGCGCCGCTGACGCTGCGTTGGGCGCACTTTGCGCAGGAGGACCACCCCGCGAACACGGCGGCCAAGCAGTTCGCGAGCCGCGTCGAGGCGCGCACCGGCGGGGAGATCAAGATCAATATCTTTCCCAATAACGTGCTGGGGGGCCCGCCCGAGCAGGCCCAGCAAATCAAGCTCGGCACGATCGACATGGGCCTGCCGACGCAAGGCCAGTTGGACAAATACGACACCGCGTTTGCCGCGGTGATGCTGCCCTTCGTGTTCGACAGCCCCGAACACGTTTTCCGCACGCTCGACGGGCCGGCCATGGTGTGGCTCGCGCCGCTTGCGGAAAAACAGGGCTTCATCTTGCTGCACAACTGGGAATACGGGTTTCGCAACGTCACCAACAGCGTGCGCCCGATCAACACCCCTGACGACGTGAAGGGGCTGAAGCTGCGCACGCCGCCCGAGCTGCAGATCCAGGCCTCGATGGAGGCGCTGGGCGCGGTGGTGCAGGCGATCGCGTTCCCGGAGCTTTACCTTGCGCTGTCGCAGAAGGTCGTGGATGGCGAGGAGAACCCGATCGCGGTGATCTATTTCAACAAGTTCTACGAAGTGCAGAAGCATCTCGCGATCACGCGGCACGTCTATAACAACATGATCCACACGGTGAGCGCGGTCACCTGGAAGAAACTCGCTCCGGCCCAGCAGGCGATCTTGCGCGAGGAGAGCGCCGCCGCGGGGACGGTCATGCGCAAGCTCATCGCCGACGACGAGGCGGACCAGATCAAGAAGCTCGAGGCTGCTGGCATGCAGGTGACGCGACCGGGTCTCGCGCCGTTCCGCGCCATGATGGAGCCGGCCTATGCGCGCATCGCCGCCTATGCCGGGGAGGCCAACGTGAAGAAATTCCGCGAGATGGTCGAGCAGAACCGCAAGTGAGCAGCTCGCCCGCACTCGGGGGACACTAGGCGTGAGCGCCGCAGCGCAGGGGCCGATCGATGCGCGGCTCGAAGCCTACCGCGCGATGTTTCGGCTCGATGGCAAGACGGCCCTCGTTCTGGGCGCCGCATCCGGCATCGGCAAGGCATCAGCCGAGGCATTGGCGGCGCTTGGCGCGACCGTCCTCTGCGCCGACAAGAACAAGCAGGGCGTCGAAACCACGGCGGCGACGATCGGTACTCGTGCCGAAGCCCATGTCACGGATGCCGGCAGTGCGGCATCGGTGAATGCGCTCGCAGCCGCGATCGAGAGAGAGCATAAGCCCGCCGTCCACGTCCGCAAGTTGATGTGCGACTACACCGACGAGGAATATGACCGCGTGGCCGGCCTCAATCTGCGCGGGACCTTTCTGTTCCTGCGCGCCTTCGGCCGCATCATGGCGCGGCAAAGGGGGGGCAGCCTGATCGCGAGCTCGTCGGTGCGCGCCGCCACGCTCGAGCCGGGGCTCGCCATCTACGGCGCGACCAAGGCCGGCATCATCCAGATGGTGCGCGGGCTCGCCTGCGAGCTCGGCCCGTTCGGGGTGCGGGTCAACGCGATCGTGCCGAGCATCGTGGACACGCCGCTCGTTGCGCCGCTCAAGGCGCGGCCGCAGATCTGGAATGCGCTGGCGGCGCACACCGTGTTCAACCGTTGGGCCGATCCGAGCGAAGTGGCCGCGGCCGTCGCCTTCCTCGCCAGCGACGCCGCAAGCTATGTCACGGGCACGGCGCTGCTGGTCGACGGCGGCTGGACGGCGATCGACGGCCCGCCCACGGGCCTGACGAAGACGCATGAAGACGCGAGGAATGTCGCGAGTTCACGGTAAACCGCTGCACGGGTCATTTGCGCGCACCCGCGGGTGGTTTGCGCGGAGCAGGCGCAAAGTATCCGATCCCGTTGTGGCTGCGCTTCCCGACCAGCGCGAACAGGGCGTCCTGCGGGTCCGTGCATTGCACGATCCATCGGCTGCCCAGGACCTCGATCGGCCCGTTGACGATTTTCCCGCCGGCTGCCTTCACCCGCCGGGTTGCCTCGTCGATGTCGCCGACATTGAAGTAATAGAGCCAGAACGGGAGCGGCTGCGTCGCAGGCTTGGTGAACATGCCGCCGATCGTTTGCCCGCCGGCCGAGAACAGCTGGTAGCCGCTCGGCGCGCCGGCATCGGAGCGCGCCTTTTGCCAGCCGAAGACGTCGCGGTAAAAGGCAAACGCCGTCTCCCAATCGGTGGCTAGCAGCTCATGCCAGCCCACGCGGCCCGGCGCATCGAGATCGGAGGGAAGCGCTTGGCCGCCGTTCATCCACTTGAGCACCGCGATGGTTGCCATCTGCGGGTCCGCGGCGACGGAAAAGCGGCTGATATTGGGGACATCCGTCGGCGGAACGTAAACGGCGCCGCCAAGGCGCTCGATGCGCGCGGCGGCGGCATCCACGTCGTCGACGCCGATATAGCCGAGCCAGGTCGGCCGCAAGCCCGACTGCCGCGCGGCGTCCGGCAGGCCCGTCAGCCCGCTCACCGAGGCGCCTTGAGCGGTGAAGAGGATATAGGCGGGACCGCCCGTTAAGGCCTTCTGCGTTCCCCAGCCGACCACATCGGCGTAGAACGCTTTGGCCGCCTCCACCTCCGTGGTGAGGAGCTCGTACCAGACGAAGCGGCCGTGGGAATGGATCATGGGTTACTTGGTTAGAGTTGCGGGCCGCATCATCGCCGCGCGTCCCCCGCCCTGCCTCGGAGAGGGGTACTCGTTTTTGCAACGTGCAGGAATGGGTGGGGTTTGCATCCGCGGTCATCGGCCGGTAGCCCCCACCAATCCCAGGATCTTGTTCAAAAGCATTGGGAACCAGGTCGCGTCCTGGCGCGTTTTCGGGAACGGTTGCCGCCGGCTGCCTCCGGCGCTTGTAAACCCTGCGTAAGCTTCGGTGGGGGCAGGTCGTCGGTCTTGCAAGCGGCCTGCGCGAGGCGTAGGAATCATCTACGGTCGGCTTTATCGGAACCACGAAAGTACGGGAGGACTCGACTATGGCGCATAAGAAGACTGCCTCGAAGCGAAAGGGTCGCAAGGAAGCCATACCTGTCCTGGGAATGGTCGGCGTGTCGTTGTCGCTCGCCGGCGGTGCATCCGCGGCGCCCGCTGTGCCGGCCGCTGAAACCCCCGCGTGGGGGCAGACCCCCCCGCAAATCACGCTCAGCGAGGAGGAAGTCGTCGACGTCAGCTTGGGGACGTTCTACGTATTCGACAAAGAAGATGCCGGCACGTCCCGGCTCGGCG
>Ga0209131_1003535_pt1 | contig 10342 bp, 8 predicted proteins | sample GraSoi_2013_40cm_FD_185826 | JGI IMG/M metagenome (GOLD analysis project Ga0209131, IMG submission 185826) | Grasslands soil microbial communities from the Angelo Coastal Reserve, California, USA - Sample 9_17_2013_40cm (SPAdes) (version 2) | ecosystem: Environmental > Terrestrial > Soil >...
TGGAGGACATCAAGAATTACCTGCAGACGGAAAAGCCGAAAGTATTATCGAAAAGCGCGATCGGTGAAGCCATCGATTACACCCTGTCCAACTGGGGAGCACTGCTGCGTTACACGGAAGACGGCGAGCTGGAAATAGACAACAACGGTGCCGAGCGCAGTCTCCGCCCCATCGTGGTTGGTCGCAACAACTGGCTTTTCTACGGGAGCGAATTCCAGCCATCCGTCGAGTGGATAATCGCTATATAGGTGGGGATGCTAGTGCCACTGCCAGACGTGGTACTTTTCAGCGCGTGAGCCGAGGCCAAGCCCAAGACATTGACGCTCGCCAGGGACGTGTTCAGATTTCCGCCGCTAGCCGCAAGTGGTCCAGTATCTGAGAGGGCGAGCGAGATCCCCAGCGCATTTCCCCGCAAAGCGACGGCTTCACCGCTGAACGTGGTAGTAGCCTGCGCAAAGCTGGCGACAGGACTGAAAGCCAAAATCGCCGTCAGACAGAGCGCAATCGTCGAGTTTTTCTTCGTGTTCATTGTACGTTCTCCTCTCCTCCAATTAAGTTTCAGACGATCGACTGCCGCGCAACTGCGTGCAGCGGTATCGGTCGGACCTTTAACCGTCAACACCTCAGGCTTGCCGGTAGTCATCCGGCGATCCAGGTGCGCTTTCGTGTTTTGTTGGAAATCCGTGAGCGGGTCGGATGTCAAACAGATTGGCTGTATTGACGCGGGCACACTATTCTAGGGGTCAGCTGCGGACAATAGGGTTTTTCCTCTCTTTGCGGCACAAAAATTCCCGATTGCGAATTGAGGCAAACACCCTAATCCGGATTTGGGTTTGCTCTTAAGGTTGCTCCGGACTTGCCGATAGATTTTAGCGCGCCTTTAACGCTAGCACAGCGCAAGCGCCCATCGCAGCACGTCAATAGTCGCGAACGGAGGACGCACCGAACGTAGGGAGATTAGACGCATTCCAGCCTCCTCCCAGTGCCTTGACCAGAAGCACACTCGCGTCCAACCGACGCCTCAGGATATCAATGGCGTTTCGCTCATTGGCAAGCTCGATCGTTTGGGCGGTGATGACCTGAAGGTACGTGTCGACTCCGCCTTTGTAACGGTTCGTAAAGAGTTGGAGAGACTCCTGCGATGACGCAACGGCCTGCTGTTGCTGTTCCGTTTCGTTTTCGAGAATGCGCAAGGCGGCGACGTTGTCTTCGACTTCCTGGAACGCTGTCAGTGAGGTCTGACGATAGGTAGCGACCGCGGCGTCATAGTTCGCGCGCGCCGATTCGGAAGTGGCGCGACGGCGCCCGGCATCGAAGAGGGTCTGCGCGACGGCAGGACCGACGGCCCAGAAGCCACTCGGCCAGCCGAACCAGTTGGACCCCTGCGAGCCGGAGAATCCCGCGGTTCCGGCGAGGATCACGGTGGGAAAATACGCCGCGCGAGCGATGCCGATCTGCTGGTTCGCTTCCGCCACTCGGCGCTCTGCGGCGGCTATGTCCGGGCGCCGCTGCAATAATTCAGAAGGCAGCCCAATCGGAGTGCTGGGAGGTTGGTAGTTGAACGGTGCTGCTGCGAGGCTGAATTCCGCAGGCGGTTTTCCGATCAGAATCGCAATGGCGTGTTCGAATTGCGCTCTTTGCACGGTGACATCCGTATCTTGCACGCGGGTGGTGTCCAATTGTGTTTGCGCTTGCGCTACGTCGGATTTCGGGGCCACGCCTCCTTTGAAGCGATTGAGCGTGAGCTGCAGGTTGTCGGTATAGGCTTTTACCGTGTCGTCGAGAAGCTGCTTCTGAGCGTCGGCGCTGCGCAGTTCGAAATAGTCCAGGGCGAGTTCCGCCTCGAGGCTGAGCTTTGCAGTTTCGTAGTCGGCAGCGGTCGCCTGCGCTTCTTCCCGCGCGGCAGCGACGCTGCGCCGTACGCGGCCCCAGAAGTCCAGCTCGTAGGAAAGATCAAAGGGCAGTACGAAATCGCCCTTGCTGGACTGTTGGATCTTCGACGGAAAGTTTGGCGAAAAGTCTGAACGCTTGACATAGCTGGCGCTTGGCACAGTGGAGATGGACGGAAACTGTGAGGCCCGATTGAAGCGAATCGCTGCACGGGCTTCGCGGAAGCGCGCTTCCGCTACTTTTAGGTTCTGGTTGGAACCGGCGATCTGCTCTTCCAGCTTGTTGAGTTCCGAGTCGCCAAAAATCTCCCACCAGTTTCCGCGGCTTATCTGGTCGCCCGGCCGCGCGGGTTGCCACTGGTCTGACTCCTGGAATGAGACTGGTGCTTCTTCCTTATAGGCCGGTGTCGTAGGCACGGTGGGCTTGATGTACTTGGGACCCACGGTGCAACCCGCGAGCAACAGCACGAGAAGCAGCGCAACGATGCCGGCGAGAATGAAACGCATGATTGCAAACAAGTGCCTCATCGGCCGGGTCCTCCTGCTGGTTTGTTGCTCAGGCGCACTTCCATGCCCGCAACCAAAGAGTCGGATGGATCGACAATGACGGCGTCGGTTGGTTGCAAGCCTGAAACAATTTCTACGCTATTGCCGTAATCGCGGCCGATCTTGACCGCAACCAAGTCGGCTTTGCCGTCGCGAACCAGTCCGACCTGCAGGCCCTCTTTGCGGAAGATCAACGTATTCGACGGAACGGTTACCGAACGGATTTGGTCAGGCAGCTTGAGGTGGACAAAAACGTATGCTCCCGGCAGGAGTTGACCGGTCGGATTGTCGACATCGACTTCGACAAGCAGCGTACGCGAGGCGATATCAATGGAGTTGGCGTTGCGAACGAGAATGCCATGGAAGGTTTGGCCCGGGAATTCGTCGAGGGTCAAGGTGGCTGGGGCTCCGGAGCGCGCGGCACGGGAGTACACCTCGGGAACGGCGACGTAAAGGCGCAGCTTACGAATGGCGGCGATGTGAAAGAGTTCCCTCGGCTGTGTGCTGGCCCCCGCATCGATGAGTGCCCCGATGTCCGTATTGCGGGCGGTGATGATGCCGTCGAAGGGTGCATAGACTTTCTCAAACGCTTGCAACTGCTCCAGTCGTCGCACATTCGCGGCACTGGATTCGGCCGCAGCGGTCACCGCGCTGAGATTGCTGACCGCCTGGTCGGTTTCCTGCTGGGACACGGAGCCTGTGCTCACCAGGTCTTGCCAGCGGGCCGCGGTGATCTTGGCAATGTTCAGGTTGGCCTGCGCGGTATGCAAGTCCGCTCGAGCCTGCTGCAACTGCTGGTCGACTTCGGGAGTTTCAATCTCCGCGAGCAATTGGCCCTTCTGGACATGCGCGCCAATGTCGAAATACCAGCGCTTGAGATAGCCACTGGTTCGCGCATAGATGGGCGCGTCGCTGAATGCCTGGGTATTACCGGGCAGGACAATTTCCTGTGTGGGTGCGCCTTCTCGAGGAAAAACCACAGCGACGGTGGGAATCGCGGCTTCTTCCGTTCGTTGCTTGAGCCGCGATTCGGCTGCTGCTCGCGAATGGATGCCGGAATAAATCAGGAGGGCAAGTGCAGCGAACGCGGCCGCGGCCACAAGGATTGCGGTTCGGCGCCGGGCTCCCATGCCAGGGTGAAATCCATCGGGACTCGGTTGCACGGGCTGCGCTTCGATCGCTTTTGATTCGGGAGTGGTCGTCACATTTTCCTCGTTCGATGCCATTGGTTTAACTTTAAATCATGCTGAAATTGGTTCAGGGTCGCCGTTGGAGCGTTCTTGGGCGACGGAGATATCGCGCCGGCGGTGAAGCAAACTGAAGACCGCAGGGACGAAAATCAGCGTGGCCACGGTGGCACACAACAGGCCACCAATGACGGCGCGCCCGAGCGGCGCATTCTGCTCGCCGCCCTCGCCCAGCCCGAGCGCCATGGGAATCATGCCGATGATCATGGCCAAAGCAGTCATGAGAACGGGGCGAAAACGTGTGAAGCCTGCTTCGATGGCAGCTCTGACGGGATCTCCGTGCTGCAGCAGCAATTCTTTGGCAAAAGAAATCACGAGAATACTGTTCGCCGTTCCGACGCCCATGCACATAATGGCTCCCATCAAGGCGGGAACGCTGAGTGTTGTGTGCGTGAGGAACAAGAATCCAACGATGCCGGCAAGGGCGGCAGGAAGCGCGGTGATGATGATGAAGGGATCAAGCCAAGACTGAAAGTTCACGACGATCAAGAGGTAGACGAGAACGATGGAAAAGACGAGTCCACCCAGCAAACCGAGGTAAGAGCTGCGCATCGTTTGCAGTTGGCCCCGAACGGTGATGAAGCTGCCGCGCGGCAAGGACTTGCGGTTGGCATCCGCAATGCGCGTGACCTCGCGGCCCACCGCACCCAAGTCTCGGCCCTGGACGGCGGCGTAAATATCGACAACGCGCCTGATGTTGTAGTGCGAGATTACTTGCATCTCGTTCGTTCGTTGGATAGAAGCGACATCCGCGAGAATTTCAGGGCGCGCGGCAGCCGCGGCATTGAGAGGAGTGTTCTGAAGGTCTCCCAGGGATTGGATCGAATATTGCGGAGTCTGAGTCACCAGGTTGTAGCTGACGCCGTTCTTGAAATTCAGGAAAAACATCGGAGTGATTTGGAAGCTGCCGCTGAGTGAGTTCAACAGGCTATTGGCTACATCGCGCTGAGTGTAGCCGCCTTGGGCCGCCTTGGTACGATCCACGGCTACATCGAACTCAGGGTAATCAAACGCTTGCTGAATGCGCGCATCGGCAATACCCGGAACCTGCTCGATTTCATGCAGCATGCGGGCTGCGACTTCGCGATTGCCTTCGACATCGGTTCCCTCGATTTGGACGTCGATAGGCGCCGGCAGACCAAAGTTTAGAACTTGAGTGACGATGTCCGAGGGTAGGAAGTAAAACGTGGTCCCCGGGTATTCCCGGGGCAGCTTCTCTCGCAGGCGCTGAACATAGTCTGCCGTGGCGTGGTGATCTTCTTTGAGAGACACCAGAATATCGGCGTCGCCCGCTCCTATGAGACCCGATGTGCTGTGCATAAAATTGATGGCGCTGTATGGCAGGCCGATGTTGTCCAGGATGTTGTCCACCTCGCGCTCCGGTATCTCACGGCGTATCGAGCCCTCGACGAGGTCGCACAACTTCGCGGTCTCTTCGATTCGCGTGCCGCTCCTGGCGCGCAGATGGAGGATGAATTGACCGCTGTCCGAGTTCGGAAAAAAGTCCTGACCGAGCCACGGCACAAGGAGAAACGCCGCAACGCAGGTCAGAAGAAAGATGGGGACGAAGAGGACACGACGATGGACAAGCGCTGCGAGGAGGGCCTGGTAGGCATTCCGAAGCCGTTCGAACACGCGTTCGAATGCTCGCTGGAACCGCACGAGAGGATTCCGTGAACCAGCAACGTCGGCCCGCTTTGCTTTCAGCAGGTACATGGCCAGCGTAGGCACGAGCGTCCGTGACAAGATGTACGATGCGAGCATGGCGAACACAACAGCTTCGGCGAGAGGAACAAAGAGGTAGCGGGCCACACCGGTCAGCAGGAACATCGGCAAGAACACGATGCAGATGCAGAGCGTGGATACCAGGGCGGGGACCGCGATTTGCGCCGCGCCTTCCAGGATGGCGTCGCGCTGGGCATGACCCTCTTCGAAATATCGCTCGATGTTTTCGATCGTAACCGTGGCGTCATCCACGAGAATTCCGACGGCGAGTGCCAATCCCCCGAGCGTCATGATGTTGATGGTCTCTCCAAGAAAGCTGAGGGTCATGACGGACGTCAAGATGGATAGCGGAATGGAGATGGCGATGATTAAGGTGCTGCGCCAGCTTCCCAGGAACAGCAAAATCATCAACCCCGTGAGACACGCGGCGATGACCGCCTCACGGATGACGCCGTTTACGGCGCCTCGGACGAAAATGGACTGATCGGCCAAAGGCAAAATCTTGAGTTCCGGGGGCAGCGTCTGCGCGACACGCGGAAGAAGGGCGCGAATGCCCTTCACGACGTCGAGGGTGGAAGCGTTGCCGGCCTTGAGGACGGACACAAGAGCGCCGCGACGGCCGTCCTGGCGCACGATGTTGGTCTGCGGCGCAAAGCCGTCGCGCACATTTGCTACATCACGAAGATAGATCGTGGAATTCCCAACGACCTTGACCGGGAGGTCGTTTAGCTCAGGGACTGTTCTCGGACTGGCGTTCAATCGAACGTCGTACTCGAAAGGGCCCATCTTGGCCGTCCCGGATGGCAAAATCAGATTTTGCTGCTGGACTGCGGTGAGAACGTCTTGTGGCGCCAGCCCTTTCGACTGCACCAACCCTGGATTCAAATCGATCATGACTTGGCGTTGCTTCCCGCCATAAAGGAAAGGGATTACGGCCCCAGGCACTGTGACCAGTTGGGGCCTCAGGAAATTCTGTCCGAGGTCGTTCAACTGTTGCTCCGTGAGTCCGTTTCCGGACAGGCCCAGCTGCAGAATGGGCACGCTCGAAGCGCTGTAGTTGATGATCAGGGGAGGTAAGGTCCCCGGCGGCAATTGCCGAAGGGCGGTTTGGGATATGGCCGTCACCTGGGCATTCGCGGTGTCCAGACTCGCACCGTGTTGCAGGTAGATCTTGACGATGGCTTGACCGCTAACCGTAGTCGATTCGATGTGTTCGATGTTGTCGACCGTGGTGGTCAATACTCGTTCATACCCGCTCGTGAGCCGGCCTTCTAATTCCTCGGGATTCATGCCGGTGAACTGCCATGCAACCGCGATCACCGGGATATCGATGTTTGGGAAAATATCGGTCGGCGTGCGCAAGATCATGACCGGGCTCAGAACCAAAATGAGTACGGCCAGAACGATGAAGGTGTACGGCCGGTCCAGCGCGACACGAACAATCCACATAAGTAGAACTCCTTACGCTCCAATCGCGACCTGATCGCGTGAAGTACAAGCATAAGATGAGACCGCACGGTCTCTTGCTACAACAAATTTTCGTGTTGCGGCGCGACCGTAAAGTCTGTTTTGGGGACTTCCAGGCGGTCGCATGGCCCGTTAGAGGGCCTGGAACCAACGTTCATCGGGACATCAGGACCGGGAGGTCCGCCTCGTACAGGACCGTCCGCGTGACGCCACCGAACACCCACTCTCTCAATTGGGAGTGGCCATAGGCGCCCATGACAAGCAGATCCGCACCGAAAGCGTCAGCCTGCGAAAGCAGCAGGCGGCCCACGTCTTTTCCGCCGGACGACAGGCGTCGTACCTCCACGTGCGCACCGTGACGCGCCAGGCGGCGCGCGATGTCCGCTCCCGGCTCCTGGCCGTGACCCGCCGGGTGGCGCCGATGGTCGACGACTAAGACTTCAACCGCCTCGGCCTTCGCAAGCAATGGCAGGGCGTCCGCCACGGCACGAATGGACTCGCGCGTGGCATTCCATGCCACCAGGATGCGGCGGACTTGGGATACCGTGCCGCGTGGTGGGAACACGATGATCGGCCGGCCGGAGCTCAAGACAAGGGACTCCGCAAGGCCGGGAGGGCCAGCCGCTTGGCTCGCAGATTCCGGGCGGGCGATCACCACCAGGTCCGCGTAGTACGCATGCACGCCCACCTCGCTGCTCAAGTAGGGCAACGATCTCCACTCCGACTCTGACCGGATTCCGTGACGACGGACCATGTCCTCGAACAGGGCCCGGTGGTGCGTCTCGATCCCCTCAAGTTCTGCTCGGTGCACCTCAATCAAGTTGAGCATGCCTTTGCCGCGGGCGAACGTCTCGGCCGGGGTAATTGTGGGCTCCGGCTGCATGAATACGCTGATGAGGCGCGCGCCGTGCTCCTGGGCGAGTATGCCGGCGAACTCCAAAATGCTCGCAGTCTCGGTGCGCCCATCGATGAAGACCACGATTTCCCCCAACTTAGCGGCGCCCTTGCCAATGCTCAAGGGGGCAGGCTCAGGCGAAGACCACGTCGATTGCTCATTTGCCATAGCCATTCCTCCTTCTCGTCGTGCGTTCCCTTAACAGGCTGGCCGAAGCTCGAGAATCGCCTGTGAACGATCACGAACTGATCTCTGCGTTCGTAACGCCTGGTTCCCGTACTTCCGCGTGGACTCGACATAACGCTTCAACGTCTTGCGCAACTTCCTCCGCCCGTGGAATATTCGTGCCTTCACTGCCCCCACCGACAAACCCATGACTTGAGCGGTCTCTCCTGTGGATAGCTCGCCAAGTTCCCGCAGTTCGATTGCTTCCCGCATTCCCGGTGTTAGCTCATTTACAGCCGCGGTGAGAATTCGCTCCTGCTCTCGCCGCAGGCAACTATCCTCAGGGTTCGGGCCCGAGTCCGGGACATCCAGCGGCAGCGCAGTTTCGTCCTCCGTAGTCGATTCCGCGATCGGCACCTCACGCGATCCACGCTTTCTGCGCAACAACATAAGCGCCTCGTTGATGGCGATCCGTGTTAACCAGGTGGAGAACAAAGATTCGCCCTGAAAATCCTTCAAATGAACGAACGCTTTCTGGAAGCTCTGCTGCACGACATCTTCGGAGTCCTCTCGATTGCGTGTCATGCGCTGAACCACTAAAAAAATCTTCCCCTTGTGCCGTTGGACCAGTAGCTCGAATGCGCGAGCGTCCCCGGTTTTCGCGCCGGCAACCAGCGCTGCATCTTCCTGGCCAACCAAAGGATCGGGGGAAGAGCTCGCGGCGTTAGCTTCGCCAATCGCGTCCATGAGTTCTACTGGCATAGTGCCTCCCCTTCTCAGCTCGCATTCAAACTGCTCCCGGTTTACCGGCTCTTCGGATTGGCTAAATTGAATCGCAACCCGGAGAGTCCATTTTTCACATTCGTCTAGCCACGCGCTTGGAACTAGCTTCCCAGATTGAAATGAACAGTGACTTCCATTTCGACAGCCACCGGCGTTCCATTAAGTAGCGTCGGCTCATACTTCCACTGCAACACGGCCTTCAATGCCGCGGGTATCAACAATGGGTGGCCGTTCAAAGCACGCGCTCCCACCACATTTCCGTGCTCATCGATCACCGCGTTGACTACCACGGTGCCCGAGACGTGCGTTTGCCTTGCGAGTACCGGATATTCGGGTTGGACCGAAAAGGTCTGCCGCGGTGCTTTGAGGCTGGAGCCAACGCGAACAATTCGCTTCACTGCGGGCTGCTGCGGAGGTGGAATCGGTGTGGAAGTTCCCGTGCCACCAATAACTCCGCCGAGTGAACCGTCGAGTTGTCCCCCGGCCACGCCGCCAGGGACGCCGCCCACGACACCTCCCAGGTCTGGCGCGGCTGCTGCGCTATCCAGCCAGACCGTCCTCGGAATGGAGGCCGGCGGAGTTACTTTTCCTAGCGTATAGGAGAGATTTGGGCGCATAGTTGTAGCGTGGGGAGCCACCGCACGCACGGCCGCCGGTGGAGGCGGGGGTGGCGGTGCAGGAAGCGTTACCAAGGGAGTCTGTTCGTAATCGCGCAGTTGGATCGTCTCAGTTGTGTACAGCGGCACGATGATCAACGTCGCGAGAATCACAAAGTGCAATCCGGTCGCAACGGCCCACTCGAGTGGGCTTCTTCGTGCGGTCATTGTGGTGCCGGCCTCGAGTAAAGCGTTCAGAAAGACATCGTTCCCTGTTATTGGAGGCAGACGAACAGGTCGCGCGGGCTTCCCTACGAGGCCCTTTAGTCTCGGATCGAAAAGACGCATAGGTTGAGTAGTCATTGGTCCCCCGTTCTTTCCGCTCGATCGGCGGAAAGGCTCGTCGCATTTACTCCGCCGATCGCCTTCGTCAGTTCTACTGGCGCTCCTACTCTGCTTGCACTCAAACTTCTCTCGGTTGACCGGCCCCACGGATTGGCTGAATTGAACTGCAACCCTGAGCCGTCCTTCACTTTCATCTCTATACGTGCCGATGCCATTGGCCCGTGTGTTACCGGGACAATTGCGTTCGTCTGGAGTCCCGCGAACAAACAGACAATCAGCGTGATCAGGCCGCGTTTGCCACCGGTCTTCATTTGCTCAAGCACGTGCTTGACGTACAGACCCTTGGCTAAGAGCTGTGCGCCTTTCTTGGACATGGCCCGCAGCAGTCGTTCCCCGCTTTTGTCGATGAACGTGACGTCGTTGAGGTCGATGATGCAGGCTCGCTTGTCCTGGCTCCTATGCGTCCTCTTCCAGGTTGTTCTCAGCTCGCTGACCCACGGCCCAACCAAGCGCCCCTGCACGGTCCATCTCCTGTCTGTTGCGGTCTCCGTGATAGTGATCTTGAGCACATCCACCTCTCAGGCCTGCCAAAACGAGACCTCCCACTCAGCTCCGTGCCAGCCACAGCCCGTAGCGCACGGACTCAAACAGCCCAAATCCTTTGCGGCAGCGCAGGACGCGGTA
>Ga0209131_1003538_pt1 | contig 10341 bp, 11 predicted proteins | sample GraSoi_2013_40cm_FD_185826 | JGI IMG/M metagenome (GOLD analysis project Ga0209131, IMG submission 185826) | Grasslands soil microbial communities from the Angelo Coastal Reserve, California, USA - Sample 9_17_2013_40cm (SPAdes) (version 2) | ecosystem: Environmental > Terrestrial > Soil >...
CGCGTAGATGGGAAGTGAGAAAGTACTACGGCCCTGTAGCCGGGGTCCAGCGGCTCACACCCGTGCGCCGTCAGTATGTTGCTGAGAAGTCAGGATTCAACGAGAAGACAGTGAACCAGTTCGCCGAGACTGTCTACACTCGCGTAGATGACTTTCTAAAGGCTGCAGGTTTCAGCAGTAGGTTCGTGGCGGCTCGCGAACTGATTTCGGAGGAAATAGCTATAGTAGCTGCTTCTATGATCGCATAGGGGCACCTAAAGTATCTTAGAAGCGTCCTCAATTGTCGCGAGGAGGCGCGCGCCCCATTGGAATCCGCAAGCAACCGTATCAAGCGACTCTCTACCACGCGATCAGTCAGGCAGATCGGCGATGCATAACTTCCTCATCTGCCGCGGCTCGTGCGTTCGGAGTTAGATCGGCATGTGCCGGGCACGGGCATGGTTGATGCCATCTGCGATACGCGCCGCAATGCCGGATGGCATCGCACCCGATTGTCCGAACCAATGCAGAAATACGGCAGCGACCTGTTGGGCTGTCACAGCCCCGCGCCACTTGATCAGATCTTCGACCTCGGGATCGTACTCGTCCTCAGGGGCGCCCGCGCCCAAGAGCCCGACCGGGTCCTCACGGTTCACAACCTCGCGGACAGCAAGGAAGCGTGCGGACAGTTCCATGAATACATCATGCACGGACACGGTCACCCACTGCTGCGGCCGACCATCCGATCATGCCGCAGGGCCGGGGTGATGTGATCAGGTCGCCGGTGCCATGCCGCTCACTATTGCCTGGGCTACCGGGGAGGGGTCTGATCCGTCGAGGGTGAAGCCCTCGGCTGCCTCGATAGCGGGCTGGGCCATCATCCGTGGGGCGGTGCCCCGGTGCGGCCAGGTCGCGGTGTGCACGATGAACGGGTGGCACAGGTACACATCGCCGGCCCGGCCAGTGGCGTCGGCGGCGCGCCGGCACAGTACCGACGGGCGCAGCCCGGCGGCCACGTCCCCGCCGGGCATGCCCGCCTCCCCTGCCGGAGCCAGGATCGGCGGGACGAACAGGTGCGATCCGGTGATCAGCCGGGTGGGCGCATCGTCGGAGCCGACGTCAGAGAACAGGAACAGCGCCAGCAGGCCCCGGCCAGGGGACCGCAGGTTCGTCCAGTACTCGCTGCCTCCCCACCAGGTGCCCTCGATCCCCGGAGAGCCGTTCGTTATGCCGGCCGGCAGGGGTGTCGTCCGGCTGGCCTGCGACGACCGCACTGGTCGCTGCCCGAGTTGCGGCCGGGCGTTCCGCCGCCGCCTTGACGGCCTGGTCATCGCCCACGACGCTGGCGGCCGACGCTGCGCAGGCTCGAGGCAAACGCCAGCCAGCGATCCGTCCCTGGCGAACTGGCTGCCCGTCAGGACTGGGCTGACGCCGCACGGCTTGCGGCACGGCCACCAGACCTGGATGGAGGAAGCCGGTATCTCCGACCTGCTGCGCTCGGAGCGAATGGGCCACGAAGTTCCGGGCATGCGCGGCATCTACGCGCACGTCACTCCGGCGATGCGCGAAGACCTCAAAAAGGCGCTCCAGGATCGGTGGCAGCAGTCGCTCCGTCAGCGAGCAGCGCTATCGCCGCGCTCGATCGTGCCGGTCCTGGACGCCCTGCTGGCGTCCGACCTGGAACCGACGACCAAGATCGGCTCCCATTTCGCTCCCAGAATCGGACATCAGCGAGCCGCGAGGCTCGCGGAGAGGAAAGCCGATGGCCCGTGAACTGCGAAGATACTGGTCGGGGTGGCCGGATTTGAACCGGCGGCCTCTTCGTCCCGAACGAAGCGCGCTGCCAAGCTGCGCTACACCCCGGCGACCGCGTAGGGAGTCTAGCCGATCCGCGGAACGAGCGTGAGCAGGGTCGCCTCGGGCCGGCAGGCCAGGCGCACCGGGGCTCTCGGGGACGTGCCTAGGCCGGCCGAGACGTGCAGGAAGGCGCGCTGGCGCGGGCCAGGACCTGCGGGGTGCTGGTGCAGGCCTCTCGCGCGGGGTCGGTCGATACCGCAGTTCGTAACCAGCGTGCCCAAACCGGGCAGGCAGATCTGCCCGCCGTGGGTGTGGCCGGCCAGCAGCAGGTCGAATCCGTCGGCGACGAACCGGTCCATGACCGAAGGCTCCGGCGAATGCATCACGCCAAGGCGCAGGTCGGCAGCGGGGTCCGCGGGGCCGGCGACCGCCTCATACCTGTCCCTGTTGATGTGCGAGTCATGTACGCCGGCCACCTCGATATCGAAGTCGCCGGCCTTGACCCGGCCACGCCTGTTGTTGGCGTTCATCCAGCCGGCCGCCTCCAGGCCGGCGCCCAGATCCTTCCACGGCAGGTCGGGAACGTGCCGCTTGTGCTCGCCCTCGCTCGACCGCCAGATGTAGCGGGCCGGGTTCTTCACCTCGGGCGAGTACAAATCATTCGATCCGTACACGAACACACCAGGCCGGTCGAGCAGCGGCCCGAGCGCGTCAAGAAGTGGCCTAACCGATCGCTCGTGGGCAATCGAGTCCCCCGTGTTCACAACCAGGTCCGGCTCAAGGGCGTCGAGCGTGCGCAGGAACGAGAGCAGCCGGTGCCGTCCCGGGGTCAGGTGCAAGTCCGAAATATGCAGGATGCGAAAAGGCCTTGAGCCGGGCGGTAGGACGGGCACCTCGTGCCGGCGCAGCGCGAACCAGTTGCGCTCGAGGATGGCCGAGTAGCCGAGCACAGCCGTGCCGGCCAGGGCCGCTGTCCCGATCAAGGCTCGTGGGCGCATGACTTTATGGTGCCACGTTTGCGGCAGTGCCCGTGGCGGCCGGACGTCGGGCTGTGTCACCGGGCAGGATTAGCCTCATGTCTGCACTCAAGGACCGGCTCCGCGCCGACTTGACGGCGTCAATGAAGGATCGCAACGAGGTCAGGACCAGGACGCTGCGGATAGTGCTCACCGAAATCTCGAAGGAAGAGGTCTCGGGGACAGCGGCACGCGAGCTTGACGATGAGGAGGTCCAGCGATTGCTCGCCCGCGAGGCCAAGCGGCGTCGTGAAGCTGCCGAGGCGTTCAGCGACGCGGGCCGGGCCGATCAGGCTACCGCGGAGCTGGCCGAGGGTGAGATTCTTGCTGAGTACCTGCCGGCGCAGCTTGACGACGCCGAGCTCGCCTCGCTGGTGGCAGGGGCGATCGCCGAGACCGGCGCCGCCGGCACGGGCGCCATGGGCCAGGTCATGAAGGCCGTGACGCCGAGGGTCGGCGGGCGTGCCGAAGGAGCGCGGGTGGCCGCCGAGGTGCGCCGACAACTGGCCGCCAGCTGAAATGCGCTCCCCGGCGGGCGCGGACTCAGTGGCCACCGCCGCCACCGCCGCCACCGCCGCCACCCCCGCCACCGCCACCGCCTGGCTTCTTCTTCGGCTTGGGCGGCGCGATCGGCGCCGAGCCTGAGCCGAGCGCGAAGTAGTAACCGGGCGGCTGCTGGAAGGTAAGCGCCGGTCCGAGGTCGGCGTGGCTGAAGCTGTATTCCCAGGTCGCGCCGGGCGCGTCGTCACCGTACATCTGGCCGGAGCTCATCGGGTACCCGCCGGGGAACTGGCGGAATGTGGCTCGGTAACCGATCATGGCGCCAGCCCCGGTGGGATTGAGCGGGTTGAAGACCGAGACGTAGGCGACCAGGGTGGGCGTGTAGCCGGCGAACGCCGCGTAGTGCCCGCGGTCGGCCGTACCCGTCTTGGCCGCGGCCTCCCGGCCGAGGATGTTCCGGCCGCCAGCGGTCCCGTTGACGAGCACACCGCGCAGCACGTAGTTGGCCGCGTCGGCGACGCCCTCGTTCATCACGCGGTGGCAGCCTGCGGCCTGGATCGGCAGGTCGTGACCGGCCAGGTCAGTGATCCGCTGGATGGCGATCGGCCGGCAGTACACGCCGCGGGCAGCCACCGTCGCATAGGCAGCGGCCATTGACATCGGCGAGACGTTGACCGAGCCGAGGGTGAACGAGGCCAGGCCATCAGCCGCCGGCTCGTAGCTGAGCGATGACGGCTTTCCGACCGATCTAAGTAGGGACGTCCCGTCAGCCCGGTGCAGACCCATGCTGACCGCGGTCTTGACCACGTTGCACAGGCCGACGTGCGACTCAAGGTCGACGTAGAACGCGTTGATCGACGCGGTGGTGCCGAGGTACAGCGGGATGTCGCCATTCTCGCTGCCCGGATCGGAGTTGTTGACCTGGAACGGGTGGACGTAGTTGCCGTGGCAGTCGCTGAAACCGCCGACGTACATGCCGCTCTTGACCTTGAGGTGGTAGCCGTACTGGTAACCCTGCTTGAGCGCGGTGATCAGGGTGAAGAGCTTCGACGAGGATCCGGTCTGCACGCCAGCGCCGCCGTCGTACTTCGAATCGACGGCGTAGTTGACGCTGGTCTGACCCGGCCCGTAGCCGAACGGCCGGTCAACAGCGATCGCGCGGACATAGCCGGTGCCCGGCTGGATCATGACCTCGGTGTCCACGTTGTAACCGGGGTTGTAGTAGGGCCTCCTGGCCGGCACCACGTAGTTCACGGCGTTGGTCGCGGCACGCTGGTCCTGCGCGTTCAGCGTTGTGTAGACCTTCAGCCCGCCTACCGTCTGCATCTCGTGGTAGGCCTTGCTGTAGGCCGGGTTGTTCTTCATAACCGACATCACGTAGTCGCAGAAGAACCCGGCGCCATTAATCTTCGGGCTGATGCAGCCGGTCTGCAGCGGCACGGTCGACCGGTGCAGGCCGAGCGGGGCACGCATGGCACGGCGCGCCGTCGCCCGGCTGATATATCCGTGTACTGCCATGGCGTTCAGCACCTGGGCGCGACGGGCCCGCGCGTTCTGCGGGTTGGCCACCGGGTCGTAACGGGTGGGCGACTCCACAATCCCGGCGAGCAGCGCGGCCTGGGTCAGGCTCAGCTTGGATGGCGGCACAGAGAAGTAGTACTCAGAGGCGACCTTGATGCCGTACGCCTGGTGGTCGAAATAGGCCACGTTCAGGTAGGCGGTAATCAGCTGTGGCCTGGTCAGCTCGCGCTCGACGTTGGCCGCGATGCGCAGTTCCTTGATCTTCCGCGCCGGGCTGAACGCCGAGCACGCCTGAGCGGCCGCCGCCGTCTTGGCGGTGAGGATGCAGGCGTTCTTGACGTACTGCTGCGCCAGGTCGGACCCGCCCTGTACCTGGCCGCCAGAAACGGTGCTGTAGAGCGCTCGCAGCGTCCCGTGCAGATCGAACGCGCCGTGCTGCCAGAACCTGTAGTCCTCGATCGCGACAACGGCGTTGCGCATCACCGGCGCGACCTGGCCCCACTTCACCGGGTCCCGGAAGATGTCGCGCGGGTAATAAGTCGCCAGCAAGTGACCGGAGCGGTCGAGTATCTCGGTCCTGGATGGCACCTGGCCGAGCCCGGCGACCGGCAGCTTGTTGAAGGTCGTCGAGGCGTCGCGGACGGCGACGCCGGCGACGCCGATCACCGGCAGCGCCGCGGCGGCGCTGAGAACGCCGGCGCCGAGGGCGAGCGCGGCCAGCATGCCAATGGTCTTCGCGCCCCCGGCGTGGCGAACTGGTGACAGCACGGGAACAGGTTACGCTGCCCGCCAGACTAGGAGTGGGAGGACATCGAAACGGGGATACCAGCCGCCTTCGAACGCACCGCACGGGGATCGTAACTGTCGGTTGTGGTATGACTACACACCGCTTCCCGTATAGTCCATCAGGGCTATACGGGAAATGGGCATGCCGGGGACTAGCGCAACGAGCTTGAGTTCCGTAAGTTACTCTTTCGCGACCATCAGATGGGGTGTTGCCACGCGGCCACATCCCGGTCAACCGCAGCGAAGCGCCACCCGGCGTGACGACCCCCCTTGCGGGCGTGACGATCAGGAGGAGTTGGGCCACATGTGGATCACGGATTGGACCGCACGTGCCGCGTGCAAGGGGACTGACCCTGACGAGCTCTTCGTTCAGGGCGCGGCACAGAACCGGGCCAAGCTGATCTGCCGAGGCTGCCCCGTCCGCACGGAATGCCTCGCCGACGCGCTCGACAACCGGATCGAGTTCGGCGTGTGGGGCGGGATGACCGAGCGCGAGCGGCGAGCGCTGCTGCGGCGTAGGTCTGACGTCGTCTCCTGGCGCGAACTGCTCGAGAACGCCAGAGACAAGTACGAGAGCGTGTCAAGCGAACTGGTCGCCAGCTAGCCTTCGGCACTCTTGCGTATCTGGAGTCCAGCCAGCGAATTCCGCTGACCTCGGTCCATGGTCATCAATGACAGCACGCCATTGGATGAGGTACCGCCCAGGATCGGCAGATCGCCCGGCCGATTGGTAGCAAATCGCCGTCTTCAGTTCGCTTCGAAGGCGGCGCCTATCAGGCGCAAACCGTTCAGGTCATGGACGTCATCGGGCTGGGCGGGGACCTGGGCCACAGGGACAAGCGGGTGGGCGGCGGTGAAGCGCCTAGCGAGCCTGCGCTCGGACTCTGCCTGCCGCATCCGTTCGGCGTGCAGCCGGAGTGCCGCGATGCCGAGCGCCGATGATTCGCTGTCCTTCAGTCCCTGCAGCATCTCGGCGGCTGCCAGGCTGCGGGCGGCCGACAGCCTGGCAGCGGGCGAGCGGTGCACCCGGTTCAGGATCAGCCCGCCGAGCGGCATTCCGTCGCGCTCGAGCCGTTCCACGAAGTAGGACGCCTCACGCAGCGCGTCCGGCTCAGGCGCCGCGATCACCAGAAACGCGGTGCCGGGTGCCCGCAGCAGCCGGTAGGTGTACTCGGCCCGCTCCCTGAACCCGCCGAACATCGTGTCCATCGCCGACACGAACGTCTGCACATCGCGCAGCAGCTGACTTCCGATGATCTTCGTGACCACCCCGGTGACCATGCCGAAGCTAGCGTTCAGCACCTTCAGGCCCGTCCGGCCGCCGAGCTTGGCCGGCGCCACTAGCAGCCTCAGCAGCCTGCCATCAAGGAACCGGCCGAGCCGCTGCGGCGCGTCGAGGAAGTCGAGGGCTGAGCGGCTCGGCGGGGTGTCCACGACGATAAGGTCCCACTCGTCTGCCCGGCGTAGCTGGCCGAGCTTCTCCATCGCCATGTATTCCTGCGTGCCAGCGAAGCTGGACGATAGCGACTGGTAAAAGGGGTTCGCGAGGATCTGGGCGGCGCGGTCAGGGTCGGCATGCGACTCCACGATCTCGTCGAACGTCCGCTTCATGTCGAGCATCATCGCGTGCATGCTGCCCGACCGCTGCGTCCCGCCCGTCCTGACCCCGGTCACGGGGCGGGGCGTGTTATCGAGCGATGTCAGTCCCATGGACTGGGCGAGCCGTCTGGCCGGGTCGACGGTCAGCACGACGACGTGGCGGCCGCGCTCGGCCGCCCGGAGCCCGACGGCGGCCGCGAGCGTGGTCTTGCCAACGCCGCCTGAGCCGCAGCAGACGATGATCCTCGTCCGCCGGTCGTCGATGAGCTGGTCGATGACGAGCGGCGCGGGGGTTGTGCTCATCGGAGGCCCTTCACGCGGCGCCCTGCTCACGCAGTGCCTGCGCCAGCCGGTACAGCGCGGCCAGGTCGATCCCGTCGGTGATCAGCGGCAGCTCGTAGCACGGTTGCCCGGCCTCGCCGAGCTGGCGGCGCAGGGCGCGCTGCGAGCGGGCCGTTCGCGCCTCGTCGGCTAGCTCGTCGGCCAGGTCGGCGGCCAGCCCTTGGTCATCACCGAGGCCGGCGGCCTTGAGCGCCATCTCGAGCGCATGGGTATCGCGCGTCTTGCTGCCGAGGCTGGCCCGGCCCGGTCCTTTCGAGCCGGCCAGCTCGGCCTCGCGCATCATGTTGACGACGATGCCGCCAGGCCGGATCCCGCCGTTACCGACCTCCTGCAGCTCGGCGATCCCGTCGAGAGTCTCCTGCACCGGCATCTCCTCAAGCAGGCTGACGAAATGCACGACTGTCTGCGGGGAGGCGATCACGCTCCGCACTGTGTCGGCATGACCGCGGATCGGGCCCACCTTGGCGAGGCCGGAGACCTCCGAGGACACATTCAGGAAGCGGCTGATCCGGCCGGTCGGCGGGGCGTCCATCACCACGGCCCCGTACACCTGGCTCCCGCCTGACTTGCGGCGCGCCGCCTCGGCGGCCTTGCCGGTGAGCAGAACGTCCGACAGCCCAGGCGCGATGGTGGTGGCGAAGTCGAGTACCCCGAGCCTGGTCAGCGCCCGCCCGGCCTGGCGCAGGTTGTAGAACATCTCGAGGTACTCGATCAGCGCCGACTGCGGGTCAACCGCAAGGGCGAAAACGTCGCCGCCCGGCCTGTCGTGGTCCGCCGGAGCCACGGCAACCCGGCGCTCCTCATATGGCAGCGGCGCCACGTCGAACACCTGGGCGATTCCCTGTCTGCCCTCGACCTCCATCAGCAGGACCGGCCTGCCGTTCGAGGCCAGAGCGAGCGCAAGTGCGGCGGCGACGGTGGTCTTACCGGTCCCGCCCTTGCCGCTGACGACATGCAGCCGCACGCCGTCCCAGTCGGTGTCGCGCACGCTCACGAGCATGAGGCTATCCGTGCGGCTGCCGGCGCCGTACCAAAGGCGGGCGTCAGGTTCGGCCGGCGCCTTGCGGCCGGCGCCTTGCGCCGACGCCTTACCGTGGCCGGCCCGTCATCCCGGCGTTAACACGGCGGGGCCACTGGTGACTAGTCTGAATACTGATGACATCGAACCGGTAATCAACTCCCGGCCCAAGTACCGGCCTATTGGTGAGAAGGTGTGGGCAAATGGAAGCTCTGCTGGGGTTCGTGGCGTTTGTCGCCGCCGGCGGGCTGATCATGCTCGGCCGCAGCGTGAAGCAGGTCCAGCAGTACGAAGAGGGCATCGTGTTCCGGTTCGGGCGGATCCTGCCGCGGACGCGTGCTCCTGGCCTGACCTTCATCCGGCCGATCGGCGACAGGATCCAGAAGGTCAACAAGCAGATCATCGCGATGGCCGTGCCCGCGCAGGAGGGCATCACCATGGACAACGTCAGCGTGCGGGTAGACGCGGTGGCCTATTTCCGGGTCGTCGATCCGATCAAGGCGACCATCAACGTGCAGAACTACATGTTCGCGGTCTCCCAGCAGGCGCAGACCTCGCTGCGCTCGATCATCGGCCAGACCGAGCTGCAGCAACTGCTGGCCGAGCGCGATTCGGTCAACCGCCAGCTCCGGGTGATCATCGACGAGCCGACCGAAGGCCCGTGGGGCGTCAAGGTGGAGCGGGTCGAGATCAAGGACGTCTCGCTCCCTGAGGGCATGAAGCGGTCGATGGCCAGGCAGGCCGAGGCTGAGCGCGAGCGGCGGGCCAGGATCATCACCGCAGATGGCGAGTACCAGGCTTCCAAGCGGCTGGCCGCCGCGGCGAACGTGATGGCGCGAGACCCGGCGGCGCTGCAGCTTCGGCTGCTGCAGACCGTGGTGGAGGTCGCGGCGGAGAAGAACAGCACACTGGTGATGCCGATCCCGGTCGAGCTGCTGCGCTTCTTCGACCGGGGGTCAGGCCAGCTCTCGCAGTACTCAGGGGAGATGCCAGCGGACACCGGGGACGCCGAGGTCGCGGCCGCGGAAGCGGCGATCGAGCATAAGCCGCTACCGCCCGAGGCGGCGGCAATCGGGCAGGACGAGACGCTGGCGATCCCGCCGGTCGCTCCGATCCCCGAATCGCCGGTCGCCGCGGCCCAGATACCCGATCCAGTGATCCCCGACCCGGAGATCCCGGAGCCCGTGCTGCCCGAGGCGCGCGTTCCCGACACGCGGGTCCCCGGCGCTCGCGGCGGAGACCCGACCGGCAACGGCGCCGCCGAGCAGGGCGAGTCCTCAGGAAGCTGAACCCTGCCCGGCTTGATCACCCGGCCCGCGGCTGCAAGGCGCCCGCGGACGGCTAAGGTAACGCCCATGCAGCCTAAGTGGGAGTACGCGACGGTGCCGTTGCTTGTGCACGCGACCAAGCAGATCCTTGACAACTGGGGAGACGACGGCTGGGAGCTCGTCGCCGTAGTGCCAGGGCCTAGCGCCGAGCAGCTCGTCGCGTATATGAAGCGGCCAAAAGAATGAACGAAGGCGACGAGCACTCGGCCAGCAGGCGGCTGGCGGCACTTGGCCTGACCCTGCCGGCGGTGACGCTGCCGCTGGCGGCTTACGTGCCGGCGGTCAAGTCGGGCAGCTTCGTGTATACCGCCGGCCAGCTGCCCGTAGTCGAGGGCCAGCTGCTCGCCACGGGCAAGGTCGGCGCGGAGGTGGGAGCCCACGAGGCAGCGGCCCTGGCGAGGACCTGCGCGCTGAACGCGCTGGCCGCCGTGGTCTCGGTGACCGGGACCTTGTC
>Ga0209131_1003540_pt1 | contig 10339 bp, 7 predicted proteins | sample GraSoi_2013_40cm_FD_185826 | JGI IMG/M metagenome (GOLD analysis project Ga0209131, IMG submission 185826) | Grasslands soil microbial communities from the Angelo Coastal Reserve, California, USA - Sample 9_17_2013_40cm (SPAdes) (version 2) | ecosystem: Environmental > Terrestrial > Soil >...
CTCCTCCTCGACGTTCTTCGAGAACGGAGGCATCGAGCCGGGCGTGATTCCGCCGATATCGGCATGGTGCCCGCGCGAGCCGACGTAGAACAAAGGCTTTGAATCCCGTGGTCGCGAAGCGCCTTCAGGATCATCACCTAAACGCAGATGAACGCCGCCACCTTCCTCGAGATAAACCGGCGTGATCACAGTTACATCGGGAAGGTGCGTGCCGCCGTTGTAGGGGTCGTTCAACACGTACACGTCGCCGGGCTTCATCTTTCCCGCGTTCTTCGCGATCACGGTCTTGATGCTCTCGCCCATGGAGCCCAGGTGCACCGGCATGTGGGGCGCGTTGGCGATCAAGTTTCCCGCGGCGTCGAAGAGCGCGCACGAGAAATCGAGGCGCTCCTTGATGTTGACCGAATAGGCGGTCTGCGCGAGGCGCACTCCCATCTGCTCGGCGATCGACATGAAGAGGTTGTTGAACACTTCCAGCATCACCGGGTCGGCGGTGGTGCCGAGCGCGTATTGGGTCTTCCTCTCGGTCACGCGCTCGAGCACGAGGTGGTTCAGCTCCGTGACGCGCGCCTCCCACTCGGGCTCGACCACCGTCGTCGCGTTGCGCTCGGCGATGATCGCGGGCCCGGCGACGCGCGTGCCGGGCGCCAGCTTGTCGCGCACGAACACAGGCGTGGGATACGGCGTCCCGCCCGTGGTCATGGACGCCTGCGCCACGGCGGCGGGCTTGGCGAGCGACACGGGCCCGGCGACGATGAATCCCGCGGGGGCGTCGGCGCGCCCGATGGCCTCGACCGACACCGCCTCGACGATGAGAGCGCGGTCGGGCATGAGGAAGCTGAAACGGCTGCGGTATAGGCGCTCGAACTCCGCGCGCATCATCGCGACCGTTCCGAGCGTCACCGCGAGCGAGGTGTCGGTTCCGTCGTACTTCAGGTGCACGCGCTTCTCGAGTCGCTCGAAGGGCACGCCCTGCTCGGCAAGCTCGCGCACGCATTGCTCGCCCAGCCGCACGCATTTTTCCTCGACGTCGAGGATGGCGTCGTCGAGGCGGCGCTCGACGGCCTCCTCGCGCAGCGCCCGGATCTGCGCCAGGCCCATCCCGTACGCCGAAAGCACGCCGGCGAGCGGATGGATGTAGACGCGCTTCATGCCGAGCTCGTCGGCCACGAGGCAGGCGTGCTGGCCGCCGGCCCCGCCGAAACAAGCGAGCGTGTACTCGGTCACGTCGTGCCCGCGCTGCACCGAGATAAACTTGATCGCGTTTGCCATGTTCGCTACGGCGATGCGCAGGAATCCTTCCGCCACGGATTCGGGCGTGTTCGGCTTGCCGGTGGCGCGGGCGATCTCGGAGGCGAGCAACGCGAACTTCTCGCGCACGACCGCGGCGTCGAGCGCCTCGTCGCCGAGCGGCCCGAACACCTTCGGGAAATACTCGGGCTGGATTTTTCCCAGCATCACGTTGCAGTCGGTCACGGTGAGCGGGCCGCCTCTTCGATAGCTAGCGGGACCCGGGTTGGCGCCGGCGGAATCGGGGCCCACCCGTTGACGGATCCCATCGAAAAAAAGTATGGAGCCGCCGCCGGCGGCGATGGTGTGGATCGCCATCATCGGCGCGCGCATCCGCACGCCCGCCACGAGTGTTTCGAATTCGCGCTCGAGCTCTCCCGCGTAGTGCGACACATCGGTCGAGGTGCCGCCCATGTCGAAGCCGATCACCTTCGAGAAGCCCGCGGCCTCGGAAGTGCGCACCATGCCGATGATCCCTCCCGCCGGACCCGAGAGGATCGAGTCCTTGCCCTGGAAGCGGTGCGCGTCGGTCAGGCCGCCGTTGGACTGCATGAACATGACGCGAGCCCCCGGAAGCTCGTCGGCGACCTGGTCGACGTAGCGGCGAAGAATCGGCGACAGGTACGCATCGACCACCGTCGTGTCGCCCCTTCCGACGATCTTCATCAGAGGCGAGACGACGTGCGAAACCGAAACCTGGTCGAAGCCGGCCGCGCGCGCCAGCTCGGCGACCCGCGCTTCGTGCGCGGGAAAACGGTAGCCGTGCAGGAAAACGATCGCGATCGAGCGATAACCTTCTGCGCGCGCCGCGGCGAGGTCGCGAGCAACGCTCGCCTCGTCCAGGGGCGTGACGACGTCGCCGCGGGCGCTCACGCGCTCGCCGACCTCGACCACCTTCTTGTAGAGCAGCTCGGGAAGCCGGATGTTGCGGTCGAAGATGCGCGGCCGGTTCTGGTAGGCGATGCGCAGCTGGTCGCGAAAGCCGCGCGTGATGAAGAGCACCGTCGCCTCGCCCTTGCGCTCGAGCAGCGCGTTGGTCGCCACCGTCGTGCCCATCTTCACCGCGTCGATCTTCTCGACCGGAATCGCCCGTCCGGCGGGGACTTTCAGCAGGTGGCGGATCCCGGCGATCGCCGCATCGTGGTATTGGCCGGGATTCTCCGAGAGCAGCTTGTGGGTGACGAGCTCGCCATTGGGCGTCCTCGCGACGATGTCGGTGAACGTCCCGCCGCGGTCGATCCAGAACTGCCAGCCCACGCTCATCGGCGATCCAGCAACGCGCGTGCCTCCGCTCCCGCCTGCGCCGTCCACTCCTCGGCCGCGGCCCTTCCGGCTTCGCGCAGGCTTGCCCACAACGCGGGCGATACAGAGGTCGCGATGGTCATGCCGTTTGCGCGCATGCGCGCGTAGTTCTGCTCCAGCCTTCCCGCGACGGCCTGCCACTGCCAAGCCTCGGCCTCGGCCGCCGCTTCTTCGACCGCACGCCGGGTCTCGGCGTCGAGCGCTTGCCATTTGTCACGATTCACCGTCGTGAAGCTCAACGGGATCGCGTAGTTGATCGCGGTGAAGTAGGGCAGGCGCTCCCAGAGAGTGCGCCCGGCGCCGCCGTCGCCCGACGAGAGCACCGCGTCGATCTCGCCGTTGGCGAGCTTCGCCGCCAGGTCCGCGAACGCGACCACGCTCGGAGCCGCGCCCAGCCGCGAGAAGACCTCCGTGCTCGTCTTGTCGTAGGTGCGGATGTGCAGCCTTGCGAGCATCTGCGGAGAGTCCGCGGGAGCCTTCGTCCAGATTCCCGACGCGGGCCACGGTGTCGCGAACAGCAGCTTCTGGTTGTGGCGCTCGAATGCGGCTTCATACGCGGTGCGCGCCGCCGCGTAGAGTGCTTTCGCCTGCGCGAGATCCGCGACCACGAAAGGCAGCGAGGAAAGCGCCAGGATCGGCTCGTCGTCGCCCAGCGCGCCGCCGAAGCTCGTCGCCATGGCGATCCGGCCGTCGGCCACCGCCTGCAGCTGCTCGCGCGACTTGTACCCGAGCTTCGCCTCCGGCATGGTGACCACGGAGAGCTTGCCGCGCGTGTGGTCGGCCACGAGCTTCGCGAAGCGGGCGTCGCCCTCGGCGGTCATCGACGCCGCGGGGTATTCGTTGGCCAGGGCCCACTGCTCGCCGTGGGGATGGGCGCTCGCGCCCAGCGCGGCGGCCGCGGCCGCCATTCCCATCCATAAGGTGGTCTTCATCGGAATCTCATTTTGACACGCACCTCCGCCTTTGTTAGCTTGCCCCCACACCCGAGGAGAAAACCCATGAAGCCACTCAAGGCATTCATCGCCGCCGTTGCCGCCGCATCCTGCGCCGCCGCCATGGCGCAGACCAAGTGGGACATGCCCACGCCCTACCCGGCGACCAACTTCCACACTGAAAACGTGGCGCAGTTCGCCGCCGACGTCGACAAGGCGAGCGCCGGCAAGCTCAAGATCACGGTGCACTCCGCCGCATCGCTCTTCAAGGCGCCCGAGATCAAGCGCGCGGTGCAGGGCGGGCAGGCGCAGGTCGGCGAGATTCTCATCTCCGGCTATTCGAACGAGGATCCGATCTTCGGCGTCGACTCCGTGCCGTTCCTCGCCACCAGCTACGCCGACGCGGCCAAGCTCTGGAAGGCCTCGCGCAAGGCCCTCGAGGATCGTTTCGCCAAGCAGGGCCTGATGATCCTCTATTCGGTGCCGTGGCCGCCGCAGGGCATCTACTCGAGCAAGCCCCTCAATTCGGTCGCCGACATGAAGGGCCTCAAGATGCGCACCTATAACCCCTACACCTCGCGCATCGCGGAGCTCGCGGGCGCGCAGCCGGTGACCATCCAGGTCGCGGAGCTGGCGCAGGCGTTCGCCACCGGCGCGGTGAACGCCAACATCACTTCCGGCTCGACCGGATACGACACCAAGGCGTGGGAGGTCGTGAAGAACTACTACGACACCCAGGCGTGGCTTCCCAAGAACATCGTCTTCGTGAACAAGCAGGCTTTCGACGCGCTCGACAAGCCCACCCAGCAAGCCCTGCTCAAGGCCGCCTCCGAGGCCGAGGCGCGCGGCTGGAAGGCCTCGGAGGAAAAGAACAAGTGGTACCTGGAGCAGCTGGCGAAGAACGGCATGATCGTAGCGCCGCCTTCCGCGCAGCTCAAGTCGGACTTCAAGAAGATCGGCGACACCATGACCGCGGAATGGATGGCGAGCGCGGGCGCCGATGGCAAGGCGATCGTGGACGCGTACCGCAAATAGTGCGCAAGGCCCTCGACGCCCTCTACGACGCCGCGGGATATCTCGCGGCGTTTTTCATGGTGGGCATCCTTTTCATGGTGCTCGCGAGCGTCGTGGGCCGGCTCGTGGGGTTCAACCTGCGCGGTTCCGACGCGTACGCGGGCTATTGCATGGCTGCGGCGAGCTTCCTCGCCCTCGCCCATACGCTCAAGCGCGGCGAGCACATTCGCGTGACTCTTTTCCTGGAGCGGTTCGGCGGGCGCCTCAAGCGGCCCCTCGAGCTGTGGAGTCATGCTGCGGGAACGTTCTTTTGCGCCGCGCTCGCTTTCTACAGCGTGCGGCTCGTCTGGCAGTCGTGGGCGTTCCACGACATCTCGCAGGGCAATGACGCAACTGCCTTGTGGATCCCGCAGATCGCCATGGCGCTGGGTGCCGTGGTCCTCGTCGTGGCGATGGTCGACGATTTCGTCCTGGTGATCCGCGGCCGCGCGCTTCCCCGCGCGCCGATCGACGAGCTGAAGGCGATCGAGTAGGGCATGGACCTCCTCGTCACCACCCTGCTCATCGCATTCCTCTTCCTGCTGCTGGCGAGCGGGCTCTGGATCGGGCTCTCGCTTCTCGGGGTCGCGTGGATCGGGATGCAGCTTTTCACCAGCCGTCCGGTGGGCGACGCGATGGCGGTCACCATCTGGGGATCGCTTTCGTCGTGGACGCTCACCGCGCTGCCGCTCTTCGTGTGGATGGGCGAGATCCTTTTCCGCACCAAGCTCTCGGAGGACATGTTCAAGGGGCTGGCCCCGTGGCTGTCGAAGATTCCCGGGCGGCTGCTGCATACCAACATCATCGGCTGCACCATCTTCGCCGCGGTCTCGGGCTCGAGTGCCGCCACCTGCGCCACGATCGGCAAGATGACGCTGCCGGAGCTTGAGAAGCGCGGCTATCCCGAGGACATGACGATCGGCACGCTGGCCGGCGCCGGCACGCTCGGGCTTCTCATTCCGCCCTCGATCATCATGATCGTCTACGGGGTGAGCGCGGATGTCTCGATCACGCGGCTTTTCATCGCCGGGGTGATACCCGGGCTCATGCTGGCCGGACTCTTCATGGGCTACACCATCGTCTGGGCGCTGCTTCATCCGGAAAGGATTCCGCCGCCGGATATCGTCATGTCGTTGCGCGAAAAGGTCTACGCCTCGAGGCATTTGATTCCGGTGGTGGCGTTGATCGCGCTCGTGCTGGGATCGATCTACGTGGGCATCGCGACCGCAACGGAGGCCGCGGCGTTGGGCGTGGTGGGCGCGTTGGCCCTTTCGTGGATCCAGGGCTCGATGAGCGCGAAAGTCTTCACCGTGAGCCTCATGGGCGCGACGCGCCTGTATTGCATGATCGCGCTGATCCTCGCCGGCGCTTCTTTCCTCACGCTGTCCATGGGCTACATCGGGTTGCCGCGCAGGCTCGCGGAATTCATCACCGGAATGGGGCTTTCGCAGCTCTGGCTGCTGTTCTGGCTCATGGTCTTCTACATCATCCTCGGGTGCTTCCTCGACGGAATCTCGATGGTGGTCCTCACCATGGGCGTCATTCTTCCCACCATCGTCAAGGCGAACATCGACCTCGTGTGGTTCGGGATCTTCATCGTGCTGGTGGTGGAGATGGCGCAGATCACTCCACCCGTCGGATTCAACCTTTTCGTGCTGCAAGGCATGACCAAGCGGGAAATCACCTGGATCGCGCGCGTGTCGATGCCGCTCTTCTTTCTCATGGTGGTGGCGGTCGCGCTGATCTACTTTTTTCCCGGCCTGGTGACGTGGCTGCCCGGCCGGATGAGCTGAATATGATGAAATATGAGGGTCAGACTCCCATATTCGCAGTTTCGATTTTGATGCGAATATGGGAGTCTGACCCTCATATTTCCTTGGGAGGTTTGCATGGAAGACAAGACCGTCAGGGATGCTTTCCTCGATACCGTGATGAACCAGCTCGAGACCGGGGACCCGCCCGAAACCAAGGCGACCTACGACCGGCTCATCGCCGAGGGGCATCCGCGCAACCACGCCCTGCAGCTCATCGCCGCGGCCCTGCGGGTCGAGATGAACCGCATGATGTCCGAAGCGACACCCTTCGATAACGATCGCTACGCCGAGCTCCTCGCGAAGATCAAGAAGGAGGGCTAGGGGTGTGCCTCATCGTCCTCGCGTGGCGCGCGCGCGCCGACCTGCCCCTCGTGGTCGCGGCCAATCGCGACGAATGGCGCGACCGGCCGGCCGAGCCGGCCCATTGGTGGCCTGACCATCCGGAGCTGCTCGCCGGACGCGACCTCCAGGCGGGCGGCACGTGGATGGGAATCACCCGCGGCGCGCGCTTCGCCGCCGTCACCAACTTCCGCGATCCCGCCGAGCGCCGCACGACGGCAAAATCCCGCGGCGGCCTCGTCACCGAATTCCTGCTGGGAAGCGATTCGCCGGCACGCTTCCTCGCCAACCTCTCGGCGCGCTCGGGCGACTACAACGGCTTCAATCTGATTTTGGGCGACGGCGCGACGCTCTTCTACTACGGCAGCCGCGAGGGCGTGCCGCGCGCCATCGAGCCGGGCGTGCATGGCCTGTCCAACCACACGCTCGACGAGCCGTGGCCCAAGGTCGTGAAAGGCAATCTCGCCATGGACGCGGCACTCGAAGCGAAGGATCCCGCGCCGGCGCTCTTCGACATGCTCTCCGATGCGCAGGGTGCATCCGATGAGGCGCTTCCCAATACCGGCGTGGGAATCGCGTGGGAGCGCCGCCTGGTGTCCGCGCTCATCACCGGCGACGACTACGGCACGCGCGCATCGACCGTGCTCACGGTTGCCGCTTCGGGTGAGGCGAAATTCGAGGAGCGTACGCGCGCAGCCGACGGATCGGTGAGCGGCGTCGTGAGCTTTGCGTGCGGCCTGCTCCTGCTCGGTGCCGCAGCGGTCGCGCAGGCGCAGGGCAGCGCCGTTTCCGATCACGTCTGCGTGCGCAACCTCGAGAAGTGGGTCTCGTTCCGCGACCCCGAGAGCGTCAAGGTAGTGAGCGTGTCGGAAGGCAAGCCCGAAGTCATCGACTACGCGAACACGCGCCTCGTCGCTGTCAAGTTCACCGTGATGGTCAACTCGAAGAACAGCCAGGGCGGCTACGCGCGCCCCAAAGCGTACGAATGCCATACGAGCGAGGACCGCCAGCGCGTGCTCAACTACTCGCCTCGCAACGACTAGGTATCGCCGTTTCAGGTCTCGTCGCCGAGCGCTCCCGCGCCCGCCGCGGCGCGCATGAGCCGGTCGTTCACCGCTTCCCATTCCACCGTTCGCGGCGGCGCCTCGACGACGATGCGCTTGGCGCCGCTCGCGTCGAGCTTGCGCAGGTTCGCGTAGAGATCGTGACCGTAGCGCGCGGGGTCGGCGCCCGCGGCGATCCATGAGGTGACGTTGGCCCGCGCCGGAGCCTCTCGCAGCGCGAGCACGGCGATGTTGGAGTGGCCGCCCAGCTCCGCGTCGAGCGAGGCCGAGTCGGCGATGACGAGCGCGGTGCGCGGCGCGTAGTGCGCGGCGAGCGTACCGGAGGCGCGCGGGGCGCCCGCGTCGCGATCGCGCGGCACCTCGCCCAGGGCCGTCGCGAGGTCGTCGCGCGTCACCGCGCCCGGGCGCAGCAGGACCGGAGAGCCGCGTGACAAGTCGACGATCGTCGACTCGAGCCCGACTTCGCACGCGCCGCCATCAAGGATGAAGAGACCGGATCCGAATTCCTCGCGCACGTGCTCGGCCGTGGTCGGGCTGACATGGCCGAACTTGTTCGCCGAGGGCGCGGCGATCGCACCGCTGCCGACGCGCGCGAATTCGCGCAGGAGCTGCTGCGCCATGGGATGCGAGGGGCAGCGCAGTCCGACGGTCTCCTGCCCGCCGGTCACGCTCGCCGGAACGCGAGACGATTTCCTGAGAATGATCGTCAGCGGCCCGGGCCAGAAGCGATTCGCCAGCGCCCGCGCGGCAGGTGGAACGTCCGCCGCCCAGTCGAGCATCGCGGCGCTCTCCGCAACGTGAACGATGAGCGGGTGATCCGCGGGACGCTCCTTCAAGGCGTAGATCTTCGCGACCGCCGCGGCATCGGTCGCATCCGCGCCCAGGCCATAAACGGTCTCGGTCGGAAAGGCAATCGCTTCACCGGCCGCGAGGCGCCGCGCGGCCTCGGCGACATCCCTCAATGCGCCTCTTCCCAGTTGTCGCCCACCCCGGCGTCGACCACCAGCGCAACGTCGAGCTTCGCGACGCCGACCATGAGCTTTTCCACGCCGGGCTTCACGCGCTCGAGCTCGCCATCCGGCACTTCGAGCACCAGCTCGTCGTGCACCTGCATGATGAGCTTCGCGGCGAGCTTCTCCTTTTCGATCCAATCCTGAACCGCGATCATCGCGAGCTTGATCAGGTCGGCTGCCGTCCCCTGCATCGGCGCGTTGATCGCCTGGCGCTCGGCGCCCTGGCGCCGCGCCTGGTTGCTGGAGCGGATGTCGGGCAGCCACAGCCTGCGCCCGAACACGGTCTCGACGTAGCCGCGCTCGCGCGCCTCGTTGCGCGTGCGCTCCATGTATTGCGCCACGCCGGGATAGCGCGTGAAGTACTTGTCCATGTAGCTCGCGGCGGCGGAGCGTTCGATGGCGAGGTTCTGCGCCAGCCCGAAGGCGCTCATGCCGTAGATGAGGCCGAAGTTGATCACCTTGGCGTAGCGGCGCTGCTCGCTCGTCACCTGCGCCGACGGCGTGTCGAAGACTTCGGAGGCCGTGTGCCGGTGCACGTCCTCGCCGCGCGAGAACGCGTCGAGCAGGCCCTTGTCGCCCGAGAGGTGCGCCATGATGCGCAGCTCGATCTGCGAGTAGTCGGCCGAGACGATCTTTGCGCCGGGGGGTGCCACGAACGCCTCGCGAATGCGCCGCCCTTCGACGGTGCGCACCGGGATGTTCTGCAGGTTCGGATCGGTGGACGAGAGCCTGCCCGTCACGGCCACCGACTGCGCATAGGTCGTATGCACGCGACCGGTCCTCGGGTTGACCATGCGCGGAAGTTTGTCGGTGTAGGTGCTCTTCAGCTTGGAGAGCCCGCGGTGCTCGAGGAGCGCCTTGCAGATCGGATGGTCTTCGGCGAGCTTCTCGAGGACTTCCTCGTCCGTCGACGGCGAGCCCGACGGCGTCTTCTTCACCACTTTGAGCTTCAGCCGGTCGAAGAGGATCTCGAGCATCTTCTGCCCCAGCTCGTGGCTTTGCACGGAGAGAAGGCCCGCATCGATCAGCACGCCGTTGCGCTCCATCGTGAGCAGCACGCCCGCCACCGGAATCTCGATCTCGCCATAGACGTACTTCAACTTCGCGTCCTTCGCGAGGCGCGGATACAGCGCCCCGTGCAGCTGCAGCGTGACGTCGGCGTCCTCGGCGGAGTAATGGGTCGCGCGCTCTATGTCGACCTGGTCGAAGGGGATCATCGAGGCGCCCTTCCCGGCGACGTCGGCGTATTGCAGCAATCCTGTGGCCCCGAGATAGCGCGTGGCCAGCGCGTCCATGTCGTGGCGCTGGTGGCTCTCGAGCACATACGACTCGAGCAGCGTGTCGTGCTTCACGCCCCGCAGGTCGATGCCGTGGTTGGCGAACACGTGGCGGTCGTACTTCGCGTTCTGCCCCACCTTGAGCTTGCCCGCGTCTTCGAGCCACGGCTTCAAGCGCGACAGCACCTTGTCGGTCGGAAGCTGCGCGGGTGCGCCGGCATAGCGATGCGTGAGCGGAATGTAGGCGCCCTCTCC
>Ga0209131_1003542_pt1 | contig 10332 bp, 9 predicted proteins | sample GraSoi_2013_40cm_FD_185826 | JGI IMG/M metagenome (GOLD analysis project Ga0209131, IMG submission 185826) | Grasslands soil microbial communities from the Angelo Coastal Reserve, California, USA - Sample 9_17_2013_40cm (SPAdes) (version 2) | ecosystem: Environmental > Terrestrial > Soil >...
GCGCATACTGTATAGTCCTTTCATGAAGTAACCTTCTGGCGTCATCGTGCCAAAAAGACGTGACAATTCTGGTTGGCTTAAAACCCACTCACTCCACAGCGAATACGGACCGATTAACCATTACCAATGTAACCCGTTTGCCTTGCTCGACGCACAAAGGGACGGTTTCGGTACCGAAATGCTGTGCAGGAAGTAAAGGGAATTGCCTCTTGGACTCCATCTTGACCAGCATTACTGTTCATGCCACCAGGCGCCTTAGTATGGGGCCCGCTTGCCCTAGTACGTTCTCTGTACCAAGACACCTCTGTACTCACCAATTTCCCTTCACCCTTAGCTGAGAGCCCGTACGTGTTACGCAAGCGCTGTACCGTCATCGCATTGAAGCCCCTGGGGTATAGCGGTTCAACTAGCCTTCAACTACAAGGCGTCATTGCTCAAGATTGTAGGTCGAGTCAGCTGTCTCAGTACTAAAGACGTTATGACAAGACGGTGCCACTAGTATATCCACCACTGGAACTATCCCGCCATCAGGAGCCAACCACAGAGGTCAAGCAGCAGACCCGCGCCGCTGTCGGTCGCCGGATGGCCGAGTTGACGGCGTTAGCGCAGCGAAGGAACTTATTCCTACCCATTGAAATCATGGGAATGATTTTCGACTACTACGTCCATCTCTACAACCAACTCCCTGAGAAGCTCCTCCTTGTCTGCCGTACCTGGCATGTGCTAGCACTCTCACAACCAACGTTGTGGACCAACCTCGATCCTTTTCGCCAGTTCAACCTTACGATTATCCGGCCGTGGGCGGGGACCTTCCTTCAATCTCGCATCGCTCGATCAAACCCTGCTCCTTTGAAGGTCGATTTTGCGAGGTTAAGGTCGGATATGAGACCGAGCGTTGTGAGGAAAGTCGCCGCTATCCCTACATTTCTGTCCAGAATTCAAGAACTCGTCATCAATCGCGAGCTTGACCTGGATTTTATTGCCGGTGATCAACCAATGCTCAAGAGCTTGACCATCTCCAATTGCCATCCATGGGACAAGGTCACTGAGAAACTAACTGGGAAGATACTCGCCACCCTGTGCCTCCTTTGGACGGACAGGGCGCCGACTTTGCCTAATTCGCTCCTCCAGAGATTACAAACCCTCAATGTCACACTGCCCAATAACGCCAGGCACTCTGAAGGACTTCACGAGTACTGGACTATGATCCAGAGGTGTACTACTCTTCGCACCCTTCACATTCACGAAACACACGGAAACGCCGCAGCATTATTTCACCCGTCTGTCCAGCATCTTTCGCTCGTCTACCCTAACTACGAGTGCCCAGTGTACGCGTTGGAGGAAGTGAGAATGCCCCGTCTCCAACATGTCGTCATTGACACGCTGTGCCCCAACGCGCTGATGCAGTTGAAGTTGGTCGAGACTCCGGTCAAGTCGTTGCATTTCAAATGCAGGGCTCCTATTTGGAATATTGACACAGCTGTCGACATTTCTTGGGTCGACAGTGCTGTTCATTTCCTTCGCTCATCCCCCGTCTTTGAAAAACTGGAGACATCCATACCTTCCAACCTAGTGTCCGGCCTGATAGAAGCCTTTGAAAAGGACACGGGTCTGTGTACAGGGCTGAATGTGTTCCTTGTCAATAACCCGATGGGAATGGAATATGTGGGGTGGGATGGCAGGAGGGACATTGAAGCAAAGTTTGCTCCACTGAGGGGCAGAGCGGCTACTTTCATAAATATGCGCAAATCTAGCACGTTGACCCATTCATTTTCCCATATTCTGCAAAAATGATTCTATCTTCTATTCCCAAATTACCAACAAAAGGATCTCAAGTTTGTACGAATTCACTAAATTGATGTATGCCCCTCATGCGCAATATATTTTCCATAGCAGTCTATCAGTGTACATGTAGCCCAGTATCAGTAACTGTTGCTCATCTTGTGTGTTTCAACCAATAAACCCAATCCTTGAAAGGACTTTGTGTATAAATTTGGAATTCATGTCATTTGTAGGCCCGTCATTGATTTACAGAGTGAACAAGGGGAAAGAATAGGCACGGAAATGTACTTATTGCTCATTGGTGAGTGGCCGTTCACTCGTATATGGTTTCACCAGTTTCCATATATACTTGAGTCTCGATTGCTTCTATGTGATTACCTAACTCCGCACCGGCTATAATATGGTGTCAATGACCTCGTCAGTCATCCTTTGAGGACATCGCCCATTGGTCCTCCCTCTGGTGTCAGTGCATGGGGCCCAGATCAGCTTCAGGCAGAGTCCTGGGACTGGCACTTCCCAAATGAGTAGCTCGACTGCTCTCACACGACCCAGTGTAGAGAAACAGCCTTCAGCAATTGCGTCCACCGCGAAGGAGTGCAGAGTCATCAACAATCACAGACGGAGCGACGATTTTGGAGGAGCACACGCTCGAGAGGCAGTACAGGGCGGCTATTACGGCGTGCAAAGCTGCGCAGAGTTGCGGTACTTTGGTGTTTCTATATAGGCCGGGACAAGGGAGGAAGCTCCTCGGGTTGAAGTTTCGGCCGTACGGTTCAAGTTCGATAGAACCCAATTGACTGCTTCACTCGACTGGTCTCCTGTGGGGCGAGTAAGGATCGTCTATCAAATAAGGTGGAGAGCCACGAGGAGGAACGCGCTTACCCATTGCCGTGAACGCCACGACGACTAGTGTCTACACGGATTCCAGACAACTTCGTCCGTGGGATTTGATCTCTCACCAACGTTCGTCCTCAGTATTTGGATTTGAGCCGCGTCCACCCTGTCCACCTGCATGCATATATGGCGTAAAGTAGAACGACCGCTATCTCTGCCATATGGAGCCTCTATATCCGATACCGCAACGTGGGTAGTAGGCAAAGGTAGCCACGCACTGCGACAGGGGCTAAGGTACAACTACATGTGACAGCGATGTTATCAACTACATGTGACTGCCCGATTGAGTCCGAGGCGAGGTTATTAGCACTCGTCGAAAACCATGAAATTCAATATTTGCCCGTCGATACTCTTCAAAGGAGACTGCATCGCCATTCTTTGTATCGCACAATGAGAGCATTAACACGCAGTCGACGCGACTCTTTATATTGATACTATCTTGATATATTGGATCCTCTGCGTTGACGTCGCATCTCCTGTTATTTCTTAATTGGCTCAATACAAAAGCGCAACCGAGTTTGACGCGTCAAGGACCCCGGAGACCCCGAACCCCACCTGCCCCCCAAAGTGATTCTCTAACGGAGGCACGAGACGTCCTAACGTCCACCCCAGTCGGTCTTGTTCCCGATTGCAGAGCGGAACCGGTGCTTGCGTCAACGACCCAAGCCAGCAGTGGCCTGTTAGGAGAGCACTGCGCGCAGACGCTTGCAAGAGTCATGGCCACATGGAAAATGCGACCTCCATCCGATGATTGCGACAAGGGTCATAACGTGCAAGTGCACCTTGCAGGTATTGGACGCAATTATGAGGATCGATCCTTGATGTTTTCGCAAATTCATTCTCGCCTCGGCCCCACATCTCTCTTTAAAATTAATAAGCACGAGCGATCGACTCCTCATATTGATTGGTTCCAGCGTGTAATAGTAGGTCACGTCCCACATCAGGTAATCTCAATGTGGATGCATATGTATAACTATTGCTGAACGGTCTTCAACTAAAGTGCTCCGCAATAAGGTCGTGCTCCATTCTCGTAATATTTTTATCAGTCTGATATACTCAAACAGTTGGCTGACCGGCCTTTTGAGTATTTGATGAACAAGGGACATGGGTAATACGGTGTATGAACTGTGCGCTTTATGCACAGCGGTTCGTGGTCTCCGCTCTAGGCAGGACTTTAAAGAGGACCAAGAAACATTAATTGGGAGCCATTGTTTACAACGTGCGGAGCCTGCACTCGTGGTCGAAACCGGACCAAGTTCTGGTCCTTGACGGTATACAGTAGACATCGTGGACACCCTCCCGCTTTCGCCGAGCTCCCTGTGGCTTGGAGAACACTGGATAGCCTTGCTTGTATGTTGTCCCGTCCCCACTTTGACACATTCCAATCTTCTGGTGTAGTCGAGAATGATGGGCGGGCTAGTTGGAATCATCGTGAGCGAGAGCGGGCTGCTGGATGAATCCGGGCGATCTGGAAAGCATGATCAATTGAGCCCCGTATCGGGCTGCAGCTTCTTCACAGTGAAAGAATGACTTCTGACAAATTGCGATGTAAAAGAGGGAAGCACATGTACGCAACATGGAGGAACCAAGCATAACCAACGTAAGATATTCATCCGACAACAATCGGAAATGTCCCGAAATGAGGCCAGCTAGTAACGTGAATGTGTTTGTTCAACCAAGGGTGTGTGGGGCGAGTGGGGCGAGTGTTGTGAGTGTTGTGAGTGAGGCGATTGAGAGTGAAGCGAGGTCGGTGGCAGTGGTAATGGCCTTGTGCTCACGTTCAGATCTACACGATTCCCTGTAGGCATATGCACCCGCGTTTCGAGAATAGGTTTCTGCCACTCGCGACTAGCGCCGGCGCTCTTTGGCCTCCTTTCGCGACTGCGCTCTTGTTCTCGATCATCGGCGGAATTGAACACACCCGAAACTTGACTATTATGACTATGCTGACTATTTGGACTGAAGGGGCCGATTGGACTAGTCGGTGTAGCTGGACTATGAACACTGCTGGCATCAAAACTCGTTTCGTGTTTAATGTCTGGTTCGGTGGCAGCAATCGACGAGTCTCCATCTTTTTCCGAAATGGCGTGAGCTTTGCCAAGTCGGTGTTGCTCAGGGGGGTGGACCTCCTCAAAGTCCTTCCCAATCTCATCACTGATGAGTTGGGGATTGAGCCGTAAAGCACCACGTGGAGTCATGGAAGCAATGAGGATCATCCCGCTCAGAATGGTGAAATGAATCGCGCCGACGCCGAAGAGCGCATGGTGTACGGTATTTTGTCTGCATTATGTATCAGTCGGATAAGTAGAGGACCTTTTTCGTCTAGATACATACCGTACTTGCGAGTCCACATAGCTCCCAAGGACAGGGGAAAGGATTGCATAGGTAACAATCTGAAACAGAAGACCATCGACATGAGAGCAAGGCAGGAGAACAAGAGGACGCACGTAAGTCACATATAGGAAGCTCATAACTGCACCCAATGTCGAGATACCAGCCGTGCTGGCCTCTCCCCCACGGGCTAGTGATGCTTGAATGTACGCCGCCAGTGATACATCACCAGCCGCCCAGCCGAAGGAAATGGGGATGAAGGTGGCTGCCATCTTCCACGCTACGATCGGCTGATTCGGAGGTGGATTGTAGAATGGTAGGTACCAGACGATCAGAAGCATGAGTGCGTCCAGGCGAAGGAACGGTATCGGTCTGGTAGTAATTGTGAGAAAGAGAAACAAAGAAGAGTAGAGGGACTCACGTTGGGATATAGTTCACAGTGAAGAAGACTGTCATCGCACCACACAGCTCACCAAAGTTCGACCCGCCAACCATGATTTGCTGGAAGGACGAATCATTGAGAATGGCTGTGGCGAAAATGTTCGCAAGGTTATTCTCCAGATAGCTGGACTGGTGCATCAGGATAGGGGTGAGATACTCATGGGGGTATGGGCTCACCGATGGCCAAATAGAGCAAATGAATATGCGGGGACGAGCCAAATGAACTTGCGGGTGGAAAAGACAATCCAGGCTCCGTACCACACAGCCCTCCCAAAGCTCTTAAAGCCGTGTACGGTACTGTCGATGGATTGATTAGCAGCGTGGATAAAGTTTCCCAACGAAAAGGTGACTCACCCGGAAATATATCCGCCACAGCTCATACCATGCTCCCCTTCAAGGTCTGGTGGATCAGACTCTGCTGTATGTTGAGTCGCGTCCATCTCCGAGAAATCAGAGTCCACAAACAACCAGACCACACCGGCGATGAAATAGCATGCTGGAGTAGCAATGAAGGCGTAGTTGTTGCCAAGTTGTTTAATGAGGACTGAGCAAGAAAAGGCACCGGCTGTACCAGTGATCTCATAGAACACTATTTAGAGCAGCAATTGAGATGAGGGAGTATGGTAGATAGGCGAGCACGTACCGTGTACCACTGCATCCATTTGCTTCAGCTTCCGTACGTGACCGCCGACAATATCTCGGGGTATGACCCGCCGGACTAGGGATAGGGTTGAGCCTGTCGCTCGAAGTGAGGTAGGAATGCTGCATACTAAGTTCCACCATGCCATACGAAATCCCACTAATCAGAGTCAGCAAGCGCTCAATGTAGGATAAACCATACTCACGCGGCCGTATAGACCCTGCGGGTTCGTCAACGCCGGAGCACCGCGGACATTTTTCGAGAACTCACGGGAAAATCGCATCCGAAGGATAGGAGCCATAGTGATCCTGGTCATCAGATCTGAACCGTCCACCAGTGATGGCTACAGGCTGATCTCAATACCAGAGAAAGATGAGGCGCATTGCTGCACTCACCATCGCAAATAAGGAGAATAGCAGTGAGAACACCAAAGCCTATGATGGCACACGAGAGAACGGTCCGAGTATGATAGCGTTTGATTAAAGGAGCTATGAGGATAGAACCAATACCTAAAAAGTATTGAAGTAGCTGAGTTGTCGCTTTCAACAATGCGTAAACGCTTACACTGAAATGTTTGGTTCAGTCCGGAAAGCGCGCCGACTTTAAGGTAGGCATGCTGCGGGTCGTCTACCGTGAACCGGTTGGTGGCCAGAGTAAGTCTATATCACCCTCAGGGTAAACGTGCATCCATCCATCATCCCATTTGAAATACTTACATTGCGCCAACGAACTATAGAAAGTGAATGAACGATGTAGATGTTAATGGCGAGCGCATATGCGATGCTCTGCGACAAGTCCAAGACTCACGAGTTCTAAGCCGAATTTATACAAACATAGGCCAGTAATATAGATTGCAATGTTTCTCCGCTCCTTGGGGGTGTACTGGTTCCACGTGGTTCTCAAGACGCTCATAGTGGTGAGGAGAACGGGAGGGGGTGGTCAAGACAGCCAAAGCGGCTCTTTGGACGACTTTTGCATGACCCTGGCACCCTTCTTCTACTTTTGAACGCACAGGCAGAGTGAATGGTATGGAATCGGTGCCTAAGAGGTTCTACGAACGTGCGTGACGGGAAAAAGCTACCACGAGCCGAAATAAATCCCACTCGACGAATCAAATAAATATCCATGACATGTTGTGCATGGGCAATCCATCGTGCATCCTACTAAACCCACCGCCCTCGCCATAAGCGACCATCCGCGACAGAGTTGGTTCTGTACTCACACTTCGACGAACGGTCGATAGATAAGACTCTCGGCGGACCCCTTAGGCCCTGGCTAGGCATCCAGGATGCCGACTTATGCTCCAGCAGTTAGACACGGTTGAGCTCCTAAATGGAGTGTGGGAATTCCGCTCGACATCGTCCCATTGCCAGATTGCTTGGTCAGCATCCTTCGACAGATGTGACGACACGATAAGGTTGGAGGCTGGCAAAGTACAGTACTCCGTCGAGAAAGGAGGCAGTCACATCGCACCAACGGAGGTAATAAGTCCTGGAAGGAGAGTAGAGCACGAGGACTCCGTTTGAGATGCGTTGTGATGGTCGATCGGTCACCATGCCAGAGATCTTGCCGCACACCGGTCCACGATGAATAGTTAGGCACAACGGAGCCTATTCTGCGGCAACTTCCATTGGTGGTCTCGTGTGCCTCTTCATGTGTCTTCGGCTCTCAATTGAGGTGCTTCGGCTCCGTGGCGGCCCATCGTACGTAAAGATTTAATCAGCCAAGGACGGAAATCAAAACTGCACGGAAAGATGAAGGAGAACCAACTTGCTCGTGTCACCGCAAGTACCTAACTGATATGTGTATGCGGGCCCCGAACCACACGACATAATAGGACCTGTCGGGTAAGCATCTCCAGGGAAATGAATAAGATTTGAAATCGATCGAATTTGGACACAGAGGTTCCTTCCAACTCGGAATGAGACTCCAGCAACTTTGGTCTTCCACGCTTGCCTCTATCTCTCCTCAGTACCAAGGCTCATGATACATAGTAATCATGTGATTCCAATATCAGGAGTATCGTCAAAGAAGGCCTCGTTCTCCGCGGAATACCGGACGTCGACGGGCCATGGGAAAATGCTAGCTATTCTTAGTACTTCTCCGGGAAAATGCCGCGACATCGAAAAGATCCTATTTAGAGTATGCTCCAACTATGCGCTACGACTTATTGGTTAACCTGTGGCCGAATCTTCGACCATAATATATAGGGTACCATGCCTCAAGACATTCAATACGTGCACGGTGCGTACGATGTGCTTGGCTATTAGACAGCTGTCGCAGGTTCCCTTGACACGACAACACTACTGTATCTTGTAGCATGTGCAAAGGCAGGGGAAATAAACCTCCCTATCTCTGAATTGGTGGACCCTGCCTCGATGGCAACGAAGAATACACGAGAATGAGGTAATAGCATTTTTCTCTACTGAGATGGAGTGAAACTCTCAAAAAATGGTGAAGCGACAAGAAGGGATCCAAAAGCTAAATACAGACGTTACGTGAATAAAACGACTTCTATTCGGTATTGAGAGTATGGAGTAAGAGTAGACGTGAGCGGGAAATCCAACCGACGACGCGGCTATGCATATGATGCCGACCCTAGCCTGCGCAGTCAACCCTGAGCCCATGAAAACGGGTAGTGCGAGAGCTTTGACCCAAGTTCCACCCTGGTGCGAGACGGTACACCATGGTCGAGAGGTGGACAACGGGAGGCTTGTGCATGAGCGGCCGATGGCTTTGTCCTACAACACAATTAATTCTTGAGTGGCAGAGGCGTTCCCAGGCCGCGGACACCCGACTTGAGGACATTCGTTCCTTATTGGCATAGTATTGCAACGGATTATGCATTTACATGAATTCATCACAGAACCACTTGTACATAGATGGTTTTAGGGGGTGTCTGGGGTCCGCATTCAAACACTACTGTGAGGGTCAAGCGATCTAACGAAGTGTAACGTAATAGCCCACGGTTCCTTCTTGGGACAGACTTGGCAAAAGAGAATTAACGGTGGGACGGACACACGTTGCTCACATTGTACATTGTAGTAACAACTTTAGCTTTGCACTAGTTCTAGTCGTGTGGTATGAATCGGTTCGCCCACTGCACAACTTGACTTGAAGCGAATAACGTGCTGGCGAGGCCATGTGACAAATTAAGCGCATACTAACGAGAACGGAAACGCGACGGCTATGTATTTATTGGGGCGATTGCATAACTAGTATGTAGTGGTATGTATGAGATATAGATAGTATAAGTGTATGTTCAAATGATCAGATTCCGTTGTCAGTGCGAAATGATGGAGGGTTCTACTAAGTAAGGTGGCCCTGGATCAGCGAGACGTGTACACAGCGTGTACACGAGAGCATCTTGATTCATCGAGAGACAAACGCGTCTCATGACGCGCTCAAGGGTTGCAAATCTTACATTAGCCAGGACCGGGAGGAAGGACGCGCGTTTGACTACATAGATTAATGAATATAGTAAACATACTCAACCCTATTACAAGAATGACGTGGGTCGGGTGGAGATGCAGTGTTTTTAAACCTTGTTGCGCGTATAATGCCGCGTTGATAAAAAAGATACTGTTTTTTTATGTAGTAGACGACCAGTGGCACGACAGATGAAGGTGTCTCGAGCCCAAAAGACGTCAAGTCCGTAGGTATCAGGGGTCGGCACATGCAATGTTGCTCAAGGCGCGTCAGCCAGAAACGTCCTAAGTGCGCGTAAAGCATAATATATAGGCTCATAGACGACAATCACTGCAGTAATTGAGCAGGCGATTGCGTGGGCTCATCCGTTCGTTCCTGGAGAAGGTCAAGTTGGGGAAAAGAGAAGCCAAACACAACCTAGCGATTGAATTACGACTCCATCACGTGATTCCCACCGAAACATGGGATCATTAGGCTTCCGTCGCTGCACGCCCTTTGCCCTCACCTCACTGACCTCGTTCAGGCTCACATTCGTCGCTGCTCAACAAACAATGTCACCTGCGTATTGGTATTGCTTATCATAGTGGTGAAATGTAATGACCTTTGGTTTGTTGCGATAATTTACCCTAACAGTATTTTCAAAGTACAGTAGTTGCCAGATCGCGACGCGATGCGCCAAGCTAGGAGACGGCATCTACTAATCATGGACTTTTTAAGTTTTTCCCTGAATACACGTGACGCTTTCCGCCTCAAGAACTAGGCTCGCGAAATTTCCAGAACAGTTGGCCGAAAGGATAGGTAAGCGTTCGGGCTCG
>Ga0209131_1003543_pt1 | contig 10331 bp, 9 predicted proteins | sample GraSoi_2013_40cm_FD_185826 | JGI IMG/M metagenome (GOLD analysis project Ga0209131, IMG submission 185826) | Grasslands soil microbial communities from the Angelo Coastal Reserve, California, USA - Sample 9_17_2013_40cm (SPAdes) (version 2) | ecosystem: Environmental > Terrestrial > Soil >...
AACCGATGGTCGTGAGGTCAAATCCAGAATTCTTCGGACTGCGGTTATAGCTGAAACGGCTAACACTGACGTTGAAACCAAAGATGACTGTTGGCGTGAATGTGTGAGTGTACCCGGCGGCCAGGGCGCTGCTGTGGTAGCTCTCCGAGCAGCGGTCGGCACACAAACCGCTTCCCAGCGGATCGATGGGCAAGTCCAAAATGTTCCAGTAGCTGAACCGGAGAAAAAGCCGCTGCCTGTTTTTGATGTTGTGATCCATGCGCCAAACCACCTGGTTTTGATCTCCACCCGTGCTGGCTACCGTGGTGAAATTATTGGTTGAGGCAGTGGCATTGTTGGGCGCAGGCCAGAGATTCAGGAGTTTCGCGGATGTGGGATTGATCCGGCCTGCCGGAATGATGTTGCCTGCAAACGGGGTGGGAGTGGCCGTGCTACCCGGGCAAGCTCCCTCAGCGTTCACGCTGCCCGCACACGGGTCATAAACCTGATTGATGACAACGGATTTGCCGTTAGCGTCGGTTTGGCGATCGTTACAGATACCGCCAGTGAAACCTGACTTGCATATTTCAGAAAAATCGCCAATTCTTTCTTTCGCATCGGGAACCGTGGTAGTGAATGGCTGACCTGTCCGCAGCCGGAAGCTTTCCCAGCTGAAAAACCAAAATGTCTTGTTGCGGCCTCCGTTGCGCGAAAAATTCACAGGCCCGCCGGCATTTGCTCCGAACTGGTTTTGCACCCAGGGCGGCCTGGATTTCCCAACAGCGTTGAGAAAGAAATCGTTGGCGTTGAAGATCTTGTTGCGAACGTATTCATATGCCTCGCCGTGGAGTGAATTCGTTCCGGATTTTGTGCTTAAGTTAGTCACACCGCCCGAGAACTTGCCCCATTCCGGCCCCAGATTGCTGGTTTGAACCCTAAACTCCTGTATTGAATCCTGCGTCGGAATCAGGACAGGCAGGTTGATGTAACCGATGTTGAGCGGCTGGCCGTCCAGGTATTCGGCGCTCTGGTTGCCGAACGAGCCGTTTACTTGATAATTGCCCCAGCCAAAAGGATTCACCCCCACAGGCGTGCCGGTGGAACCGCCCTGCGGGACCACGGAGGCAACCAATTCGATCAGGTTAAAAACGTTGCGGCCGTTCAAGGGCAGTTCGTTGGCTTTCCGTTGTTCCACTACCGTGCCGATGGTCGAAGATTCGGTATCGAGTAACGGAGCGCCTCCCTGCACAGTGACGCTTTCCGACGCAGAACCCAACTCCATTTCAAAATTGATTTCGAGTGTGTCCTGCACGTGGAGAATGACATCGGATTTGATCACGGCCTTGAATCCCAGCCTTTCGGCTTCGACGCGATACGTTCCGGGAGGCAAGTTCGTGACGTAGTAACTTCCCGTCTGGTTCGTAAAGCTTTCGTAGCGCATGCGTGTGCCCGTATTGATGACGATAATTTTGGCACCCGCGATGACTGCTTTGCTGGAGTCCGTGGTTCGGCCGGTCAGCGATGCATTGGTAGATTGGGCGTGAACCTGGATCTCAGACCACAGGCCAAACAGGACGGCGAGGAGGGCCACTCTGCGCAAAGGTGTCACCGAAAGAATCGCTCAGCTACCGGCAAAACGAACCCGAGATGGGGAGGTTGCCCAAGCCCCGTGGCTCACTTGAATATCCTAAGAATTGCCTACGCTATAAAGCTCCGCCTGAGTTGTCAAGGTTATCGCGATCTAATGGCAATCACGCGAACAATGCGGCGCGAACTCCTCATGTTGAGGATCGCGTAGTGATTGTGCACAACTCGGGCCAAATGTTTGCGGCCCCTAAGGTCTCCCGCCACGATAGCCGGCTAGATGACCAGCTCGCGGTGGAAGTTGGGACGGCAACGCGCCAAAGTCATTTGGAGTTACGAAGCGCCTATAGTAGAAGTGCGATCTTCCTCACAGAATTGGCCAGCAAGCTGAAAATCCCGCGTTCCAGATACGTTGCAGTTCAGCTCAATTTTGCAGTTTTCTGCGTTTTTGGCGTCTGGGAAAATCAATAAGTTGCGTGTTTTCAACACGCCTGAATATTCCGACTCCCCCCGCCTCCACCATTCTTTCGTCTTGATTTGAAAGGAATTACGCGCGCGTCGTTCTCCGTGTACCCGGCGTGTACCCCTTGTTGCGGTTCGTGAGCATGCCAAGTGCGCCGAACGCACGACGTGTCCGTCGACTTCACCGAGAGCGAGTGGGATGGCCTACGCGAGCTGTTCCAGAGGGCGTTGGCCATCCCGGAGATTCAGCGGTGGCTGGAGGAGCTTCGGCTGGAGTATGGCGAACAGGGTTGATAGCGCCAATCGTTGGTCCGAGCGGCGTTCTGCGAAGAGCGGTGCCTTCGGCACCGGGAGTTGGACTGACACGTCACCCCCAAACGGGTGCCGTATAGCAACTTTGGTTGCTATCGGGGAACTTGCTGAAAATCCAGCGGCTTGCCGCAAATCACTTTCCGCGGAGCGCCGCGCAGCAACCAATGGTTCCCGTATGGGAACCTGTTGATTTTATTGGGTGAGTTTCATGCCCTCGCTTCGAACCAAATCCATCAGCACGAAAGTCACGGACGAAGAATACGCTCAGTGAAGCCCTACGCGAGAGCCGGACGAGCTGAGAATTCCCACAATCGCGCAAATCGAAGGGCTATAACCTCGAACGCGAGATCAGGCCGCTCGTGATGGCAAGCGAGATCAGCGGCCTTGAAAAGATGCACGGTTATCTCAAGTGCGGGAACCTCGTGGCGCGGATGAGCCTCCCGTACATCCAGCTTGAGAGCAGAAAGCCGCAATACATCGAGCGCCCGGCACTCCCGCCGTCCGAGGAACCGCCGAAGGTTGCGGCGGCCGCGGCAGGAGCAGGAAGCCGTCGGGAAATGGAGCTTCGGGGCAGAGACTCGTACCCAATGAACAGCAACAGAGTGCGGACCAGAAAATCCAACGAGAGCCAGTGTGCAGGCAAAGGGACTTCTTCGAGTAGGCCAACACATTCTGACCATCTCCAAGCCTCTAGCCCTGTGCATCCGAGCAGGGAATAGAGAACGCGAAGCTGACCCTCCGCCGCCTTGGTGATCTTTGCGACCTCTTCCGCCGTGAAGGTGGGTGTCCGTTGGTCTGTGACCTGAGGCAGACCAATGAACTCGTGATTCCACTTTCGCGGGTAGATTTGATCCCCTTCATCGTTGACGGCAGACGCCACAACCATCTTCGCAATCTGCAGCCGAAGCGCTGAACTGGACACGGGCACACGCAAGGAAAATACCCGGGAGCATAAGCAGGCATTTCCCTGATGGACAAACTGCGGCTCTCCTGAACAATACACCTACTTTGTTGGTGCGAGTAACCTCGTGGGCCCTGGATGTCGATGGATTTGAATCAAACGAGGGAGCGCGAAATTGAGTAGATGCCAAGGAAGTTGCCATTTTCACCAGATTCTGCGCAGCTTTGTGTCGCGGTGGGAGTGGCTACCGGCGGCAATGATCCAAGGAGATGTCCCATGCGAGAGCAGAACCAGCCGTCAACTAGTGCTCCTTCCGCTGGAGCGGTTCGCCCAAGGAAAAAATTGGTAGGCTCGGGTCGGCGCGAGTTTCTGGAACAAGTGGGCGTCGCCGCAACCCTCGCGGTAGGGGTTCTGGCGAGCCCGAGCACGGCCTCTGCACAGTTGGGTGGTACCCTCGGGTCAGGCAGCCCTGGCAGTGTGTCTCCGCCGGTGGGAGTTACGAATCCTCGCGTAATCCAATCGTTTAATAACCGCGTGAATGCGGCCACCGCAGAATCGCTGATACCAGTTCCGCAGCAGGTGACCAACGGGGATGAAACCAACTTCCCTAATCACATTGGCAACTATTCTAAAGGCTTGATACATAACAGCATCGGGGAGGTGGATTCCAGCTCTTATCAAAGCCTTCTGAATGCGGTGAACAGCGGAAATCCATCCGCGTTTGACCAAATCCAACTCGGCGGAAATACACCTCTTGTCGATCCTCAGGCCGGGCTTGCGTTTGATCTGGAAGGAACCGATTCGCATCAGCTTGCGATCGGAACTCCGCCGTCAGTGGCCAGCCAATCCATTGCGGACGCGGCCGTGGAGAACTACTGGATGGCACTGTGCCGCGACGTGAACTTCACACAATATGGAAACGAACCCTTAACCGCAGCGGCCATCGCCGAGCTGAACTCTCTTCGCGCATGCTCCCACCCCAAGCCGGTGACACCCCAAAACCTTTTCAGAGGCTTCACGGCGGGCGATTTGCTGGGCCCTTACATGTCACAGTTCCTCCTACAGCCGTTTAACTATGGGGCGGTGCCCGTCAGCCAGAGCCTGACAACGTACGTTCCTGGAATCGACTACATGACGGACCAGGCGTCATGGCTGGCGGTTCAAAACGGACAGGGGCCTTTTGGACAGAACCAAGCCGACCCCAATGCCCAACATGTCCGCAATGGCCGTGGGCTTGCGGCTTACGTCCACGTGGACGTGCTGTATGAGGCTTACTTGAACGCGTGCCTGCTCCTTTTGGATAGCGGCGCGCCTCTCGATCCGAACAATCCCTATGCCAATTCGAGGACGCAGACAGGATTTGGCACGTTCGGCGCGCCTCACGTGAAGACCCTGGTTGCCGAAGTCTCGCAACGCGCTTTGAAGGCCGTCTGGTACGTCAAATGGTTTGTCCACCGGCACCTTCGTCCGGAGGAGTACGGCGGGCTGGTGCACATCACCAAATCGGGTCAGAAGACTTATCCACTCAATGCGGACATTCTAAATTCACAGGCCGTCGCCCGCGTGTTTTCGCGGTACGGCACCTACCTTCTGCCACACGCGTTTCCGGAAGGATGCCCGCAACACCCGTCCTACGGGCAAGGCCACGCGACCGTTGCGGGCGCGTGCGCCACAATAGTGAAGGCGTGGTTCAACGACCTTACTCCGCTTACTTCGATTCCGGGGTTCCAGATTACGCAGGCTAGTGAAGACGGATTGTCGCTCGTGCCGTACGCGGGGTTAGATCAAGGCCAGTTGACGATCGGCGGAGAGATGAACAAGGTCGCTGCGAATATCGGACTGGGCCGCGCCCACGCGGGCGTGCACTGGCGCTATGATTATACGGATTCGTTGCCGCTCGGCGAGGCCGTTGCTATCTCCATGCTGACAGACATGGCTCACTGTTGGAACGAACCATTCGCTGGATTCTCATTTACCAAGTTCGACGGGACCCGAATTACCGGCGTCGGCGCAAACACCTGAGGAAGATACTCACCAAAGTAGGTCTCCGAACTGAAATCATAAGGCTGCGCGCATGTCAGTCGCGGCAACCTAAAATTGTAGCAGAAGCGCCTAATGCAAGCCGCGCATGTCTCGTGTTGCGCGGGTCCTAACGGTAGGGTTTTTCAGTGAGGAAGCTGACGTTTTCTATCCCCGCGAGCCGGGTCTGCACCAAACCGGAATGGCGCTACCGTACTTAGCTCGCGCGTCCACGGCTATGTAAACTCTATTCATCGTGCCGGTTTGTCCGACCGACATGAACCTGGTTGCGACATTCGGCAACGCATCGAAGGCCGTGCACGATTTTTCGCTAATTGGCCGGAAGGTTTAGGAGCTGCGCGCCAAGAAGTTATTTCGCTCACCCTATGAACGCGCGTAGCAACAGTGGGCGATTTGCGAAGACCTTTTCAGACGGAACACTTTGCCCGTTCTGATGCGGCCAGATAATTTCAGATGGAGGAACTCCTCAACATCATTCCGTGTACCCGCCGTGTACCTCACTTCTGTGTTTTTGCAGTTTTTGTCCATTTGGCCGTTTCGCAAAATCAATAGTTACGCCGTATCAATCCCCACAAGGGGTTCGATTCCAACCCTGATAGTGAGCAACTCTGACAAGCCGCTGTGAGGTCCGCGTGGAATGAGAATATCTCTCACAACGTTGTTTGTGGCAAGTGATAGGGATTTGTCTCGTTACGAGGAGTCTCGACGGCAAGAGTCAACTGATTCTAGATGGCGAAGAGAGATCGAAAGGAATGCGCAGGACGCGTGGCATCAGGTAAATACTGTAGGTGCAATGAAAATTATTCCTCGTGCCAGTACCCTCCCAACCCTGCTAGGTGCCCCGCAAGACTCGAATTATTAGTTACTTATATGGATTCCTGTTTTGGCATTTCAAGAGCACGTGCTAAACCCGCCGAGCCACCTCATTCGTTCTCGTCCCCGGGAAGCGGAGGCAGGGGTCCTCCGAAAACTGGGATTGGAGATCGCAGGCAAGACCAATCCTTCAAGATCTTATTGGATCGTGCGGGGAGTGGTGTGTTTGGCCATCCTTGCGCGGACAAATAGCGAGGGAAGCATGAAACCGGCCATCATGCTCGTCGATGTTGCTTCGGCAAATCGCGAAGGATTGAAATCTTTCCTGCAGAACGAGAACTGCGATGTAGATACTGCGGCAGATGGCGAATCTGCGGTCAGATGCTGCCTACAGATGCAGCCGGATTTGGTTCTTCTATACGATAGCTTGCCAGACATCGGCAGTTTCGAACTTTGCCGTCAGATCAAGAAAGATCCTCTCAATCAACTCACGCCAGTCGTTTTGCTGAAACCTTCCCCGGATCTATGGGACATCCAGCGTGGACGGGAAGCCGGCGCAATGGATATCTGGGCTAACCCTGCATCGCATTGGGATTTGCTCGGGCGCACCCAGACTCTCTTGCGGCTCAAGAAATACATGGATGAACAGGCGAGGTCCGTGGTGTTTGCGCTGGCGCGCAGCGTCGATTCGAGGCAGAACTTGCGGAATGGCCACTCAGAGCGTCTAGTGGCATACGCGGAGCAATTGGGTGAAGGCCTTGGTCTTGGAGACGAAGACCTGCACGAACTCCGCATCGCCAGTTGGCTCCACGACATAGGAAAAATTAACGTGCCAGAAAGCATTCTTCTTAAACCCGGTCCTCTGGACGCGGAGGAAAGAAGAATCATGCAGGAGCATCCGATTATTGGAGAGAAAATCTGCGCGCCACTCAAGTCGCTTCGCAGAATCCTCCCAGTGATCCGGCATCATCATGAAAAAATGGACGGGAGCGGTTATCCGGATGGCCTTCGCGGAGAGGCCATTCCGCTGAAAGCGAGAATTTTACAGATCGCGGACATCTACGATGCATTGACTACCAATCGCCCTTACCGAGGAGCTCTCCCTCCCGAAGAAGCGTTGCAAACCCTTTTCAGCGAAGCCCAGAACGGCTGGCTCGATGCATCCGTGGTGCTGAAGTTCTCCCAGATCTGCAGAGATGGCGAACGCTTCCCAGTGACGGAAAGAACGATGCTAGCTTCCTACCATGCGTGATGGCCCGCCGCTCGTCTGCGTGCTAGGCACATTGAGGAAATATCATAAAACCTTTGCCGACTTGATTGGTTGTAGATCGCGAACGGTTCCGCAAGTGTCAAAGTCCCGTTAACGCGGAAACTGGAGAAGTGAAATCGCACCGCAAATCCGCCGGGCAGATACTTGCAGGGCCGGTCGCTTGAATCCAGCTTCCCCGTCCCTAGACCGCTGGATGCCGGGCTACACTTCCGCTCTTGCGGGTTGCGAAGTGTCCACCCAAGTCCCAACCGCTGAATGTAGCTCCAACCCAACGGCGTATCGTTTCTTCGCCAGATGATGACAATAAATTACCCTTGCCCGTGATTGGATGCTGCCGTGGTAAGACTTCACGATCACGCGCTCTCCTGGTTTCCACGCACGCTCCGTTACAACCCGGACGCCGTGTAAGCTGACGTTTTCAGCAAACGCCAATTCCGTGATGAACGGCTGCGTCGCACTGGATACCTGTAAAGCCACGCTAGCAGGGATCCGCTTCTGGATTCTCTGGCCGTCGGTTGGCATCCGGAAATACTCCTCTTAGATAAAGGATGTGTGGGGAAGTGAGCTGGGATTTCCATGTCCGAATGATAAGCGAAAGGTGCAAGAGGGAGTCAATCGCTCGCGAGCGGCCGATTGCGCATTTCGTAAAGGGCGTATCGGGCCGGTACCCACATGTTTATGGAGTTCTTGCGGTGGATCGCCCGAGCGACCCGCGTACTCGCTCGGATTGATGCAAGGCTTTGTCGTCGGTTCTTTAGTCTCCCGACGCTGCTGATGTCGCGGCTTTTCGCCACACGTTCTCGAACTCTTCGCCAGCAGACTTCAAGTCAAATCCAAGGTCAAAGAATGTATTTAACGTGTTCAGAGCTTGCAAAAGATAAACATGACCGCTGACCAACGCTTGCTTGACCCATGCCAACGATGGTGGTGATTCGATGTCGAATTGGGTTTTGTCACCGGAAAGATGCGCAATCATGGCTCTGGTGTGGCGGTGCGTGACAAACAGGTTTCGGGGACATCAAATTGATGCGATAATTTGCTTCACTGCCCCCTAGTCGTCCCCATAGTATGAAGTTGGATGTGCCCGCCCTTTTCCATCTTCAGGTTGCGAACCGATACAAAGCGGGAATGTGTTTTATTTTGCTCCCGTGTGCTACCTTGCGACGGAGTTTCTCTACTTCTGGGTCAGCGCCCACTTTCAAAAACATTTCATACGCATCGGGGATGGGCAGAGGCTTTTCAATCAGTCCATGCTTAACCAGAATGCGATGATACGAAGGTGCTGCCAATGCAGGTGGACGGGTCGGCGGAGGACGCTTGCTTTGTTTTCGGTGTTTCATTTGGATCTATGCTGACACGTTTCCTCAATCCGGTCATTTGGCGCTCACCTTGATTCGGCAGCTTTGCGACGGACTACTTCTTTTCGATCTGGTCTTTCAAGTGTTCAGGGCAAGCCTCGGCTGTTGTCTGCTGACCGTAGAGGGTGTTCTCCTTATTGACCGCGTAGGCGAACACGATGGCACCGGTCGCGCGATCCGCCATCTGCACGCTCGCGGCATTGTCGGAGTGGAGTTGGCCCATGAAGATGATCTTGGCTGTACCAGGCTTCTTCTCCTCTGACGTGCCTCTCAACACATAAGTCGCTTGCCCCTCGCTCGCCACTGGCACCAGGGGCACGCCCGATTGAAACCAAAAACAAGTGACTCAACTCCTGCCACTGCCCGTCGTTGATCTTCCGGAATTGTTGATCTTCCGGAATAGCGTGCAGATATACTTTGCGTGTAATTTCAGAGGTCGAGTGACCGAGCAGAGCTTGCACGGTTCCCAGCTGGTTGGGCCACCTGCCCTTAGTCGGTGGGCAAGTTTGGGGATTTGACTTTTCGTCCGTCTTTTTCAGCCCCTCTTTCCTCAAGATTTTCCGCATTCCCGTCCCGGATCCCCGTTCCTTAAACTCCGCTCATGGCCACACAATTGACATGCTGCGACAGCCCGCTTTTGACGCTGTTTGTCGTTACGGAACGCTGATAAACGGATGCAACGGGGCCAAAACCAGAATTAGGGGATTCGCTGCATCGGAAATGCGAGGACTCCCCTCATTGTGAACAGGGTTCTCGCCTGGTGATAATCGGAGCGTTTCTCGCGCGCGCTACCGCCTCGGCGCTCCGGGAAACACAGGCTGAACTATTGCTCATACTCGGGTGGACGCGCAATGAGTCCGTTGACCGGCCCAAAGGCACCGTCCCAACTTCATGGTCTTGCTCTCGTTCGCACGTGCTCGCAGGAATGTGATTCCCGTCCGCCAAAAACCGAACGCCACCGCCCGCAATCAATTGTCTGGGCCAGCCTGGCTTTCAAGGTCGTCCTGCTCCTTACGCTCGCGCACGCGAGCCTGGCATTTTCTGCATTTGCCACGTGCACAGCTCCCAAAAACCCCATCGAGGCCGAGAACTGTCTGCCCGGAACTCCCCCTAGTCAGTGGTACATCCCAGGGGCAGGCTCGCCGAATATTCAGGGGTTTGCCACTGACATCAGCGTGAACGCTGGTCAAACCATCTTCTTCAAGGTCTCCACGAATGCCGCTTCCTACCGCATAGATGTCTACCGCCTGGGTTATTACCAGGGGCAGGGCGCGCGTCTGGTGGCCTCGGTTTTACCTTCGGCGTTACTGCCCCAGGTCCAGGCTCCTTGCTTGACCGACAGCTCTACTGGGCTAATCGATTGCGGCAACTGGGCCGTATCGGCCTCCTGGGCGGTGCCAAGCACCGCCACTTCAGGACTCTATTTTGCCGTGCTCACGCGGCCTGACACTGGCGACCAGAGCCCGATCGTGTTTGTCGTTCGAAATGACCCCAGCCATTCGAACATTCTGGTGCAGACGTCCGACCTGAATTGGCAAGCCTACAATCAATACGGTGGAAACAGTCTTTATCTGGGAAGCCCGGCCGGCCGCGCATACAAAGTCAGCTACAA
>Ga0209131_1003544_pt1 | contig 10329 bp, 10 predicted proteins | sample GraSoi_2013_40cm_FD_185826 | JGI IMG/M metagenome (GOLD analysis project Ga0209131, IMG submission 185826) | Grasslands soil microbial communities from the Angelo Coastal Reserve, California, USA - Sample 9_17_2013_40cm (SPAdes) (version 2) | ecosystem: Environmental > Terrestrial > Soil >...
CCGATGACATGGGACTCGGCAAGTCGCTTGTGAGTCGCTTTTCTCGTCTTATTGTGCTGAGGTGATCGATGACTAAGCTCCCTGATGTGCGGCGATAGGAAGCTCTATCCTTGCTCGCAGCCACAAGGTCATCGGCGCAGGAATTTGGCGCCCATCCACCCGACCCTCTTGAACGCCCGATAGATCCGGACACGGCACCTGGTCTTACGGCCTCACAATTCGTTGGTGCCGCCTGGGACATGCCTGATACGTCAAAAGTGGGCGCGAGTAAGGCCAAACTGAAGGCGTTATACGAGAAGAAAATGATCGAGTACAATCGGCTCAGTTTGCTCAAGGAACGTAGTCGGGCGACTTTGATTGTTTGTCCGCTCTCGACCCTCGTCAGCTGGGAAGAACAGTTCAAGGAACATTGGGGAGGGGAGGTTCAGGTCGTGGGAGGCATCAACTCGTCTGGTTCTGCAACGACCGCGTCTTCGCAAGCACCGACACCGCTCCCCACTGGATTCGTCAACGGGACTGGGACAGGTATCGAGGCATTAGGCACGATGTCCCTCAGCGCACCAAATCGACCTCCGAAACCTGGTACTCCGATTCGTGTCTACATGTACCATGGCGCCTCTCGACGCCCGGATCCCGTCTACATTGCTAATTTCGATGTCGTGATCACGACATACTCGACACTTGCCACCGAGTATTCAAAGCAGATGCGCTCAGGACAAACCGCTGGACAACTGGATCCTGATGAAGATGGTGGGAGTTCTGATGGAGGTGTCCTCGAGGTAGACCAGGATGGCAATCCTGTCGCAAAGAAGAAGAAACTAGCCCGAAAACGAAAGCTGTGCGGAGGTGAGACTGCGAGCCCCTTGCAAGCGATACATTGGTTTAGGGTCGTCCTGGATGAGGCTCAGTAAGCACGCTCCTGCGCATTGTTTTGACTTCAAACTGATCACTTCCGCCTTAGCTGCATCAAAGAGACGTCAACTGTTGCAAGCAGGGCTTGCTGTGACCTCATTGCTGACCGACGATTATGCCTCACCGGTACCCCTGTTCAAAACAAGCTCGACGACCTATATGCACTCATCAAGTTCCTCCGAGTCGAGCCTTTTGATGACAAGGCAACGTGGACAGCTGTAATCGGCAATCTAGTCAAGTTCAACGACCATCTCGGTGTCACTCGTTTACAAACCCTCATGAAGCTCCTTACCCTCCGTCGCACTAAGGCTACAAAGGGCAAGGACGGCAAGCCAATCCTCGCCCTGCCGCCAAGGAGTGATCGCATGCATGTTCTGAAGCTCACGCCCGAAGAGCGGGAAGTATATGATACGTTCTTCAATGAGTCTCAAGCCGAGTTCAAGAACATGGCTCAGAACGAGATTATGCGAAACTATGTCAACATCCTCCAGAAAATCTTGCGGCTACGACAGATCTGTGACGATTTGACGCTGATCAAGGGTCAGAGGGCGGAGGAAGAGGACAGCGCGGCCAAATACGAACAAGCCATCGCAGATATCGCCAAGGAAGGCATCAACTTGGAACGTGCGACTGCGGTTTTTGCGCTGCTCAAGGACACATCGACTGCCCAGTGTGTCGAGTGTGGGATGGAGCTTGCACCTAATGTCGATGGAGCCAACGGAGTTGACCTCTGTGGTGATGTGGACGAAGTCAGTTGCAAGAAACCTCGCGCGAAATCTGGGATGAAAGCTAGTCGGGCGAACAGCCCCTCACCGCCTACCCTCCATCCTATCATCACTCGCTGCCAACACCTCTTCTGTCTCTTCTGCTTCCGTAATCTCGGAGTTCTAGAGTGGCCTTGTGTCCCTCAGGACACTCAAATTACGTGTACCGCTTGCAATTGTTGCATTCTCGCGTCTGACGCGATCGAGGTACGGACGAACGGATCTGAGATGATGGCAGGCTGTAGCGTCAAAAAGATGGGGCTGGCAGTCCCTAACAACACGAAGAGGGAACGAAGGCAGAGGGGGGCTCCAATCGTCAACTACCGACCTTCGACGAAGGTTCAAGCACTCATCACGGACCTCCTTCCCTTCTCCAAGCAAAATCCTCATTCTGTCAATTATGATCCTACAGTTGCTGATGAAATCGAGGCAGTCGACGAGCATGGTGACACAATCGACGATGGAATCACCAAGTCTGTCGTATTGTAAGTAGTGTCCATCAGATATTGACAATAGGTCCACTAACCTTCATGACCAGTTCGCAATGGACCAGCATGCTGGATCGCATCGAAGAGGCCTTGGAAGTCAATGGCATTCACTTCGAGCGGTTAGACGGCACCATGAAGAGAGAAGACCGCAATAGATCTATGGAGGCACTCAAAAATGACCCGAAGTGCGAGGTCCTACTGGGTCTGTCTCTCCCTACCTGTCACCAGAAGAAACAGGTTCTGACATTGATCGCAGTGAGCTTGAAGGCCGGTGGTGTTGGGTTGACCCTCACGGCTGCCCGACGAGTGTACCTTATGGACCCCTATTGGAACCCCGCAGTCGAGAATCAGGCCGTTGATCGAATTGTACGTGGACACTACCTGCCTGGCGTAGAGTATGAATAGTGCTGACGTTGTAATACCTTAACGCAGCACCGTCTCGGTCAGACTCACCCGGTGATTGCGATCAAGTACATTATCGAAAACTCGATTGAGCAGCGGCTCTTGGAGGTGCAAAAGAAGAAGGCAGATCTTGCCAATATGACCCTAGGCAAGCCCCTCAGCAAACAAGAACTGCAGCAACGGCGCCTGGAAGAGCTCAACAAGCTGCTCAGTTAAACACCCTTGAGTATATATCTCGACCCTCTTACTATTTTGCGCCCCTCCATACCCCAGTGGCATTCTCTTTGCTATACCATGTGCCCTATCTTTATTGATCACTAGTTGTCGATTTTCCTCCACCGATTTATAGGGTATGGACCTGTGTCCTCTGAACGCTCAATGTTTAATAAGAGAAGTCTTGTGCAATTGTATGACTCTTTAGACGTAGTAGTACAGCGTATAGTAATGTCTAGCTCGTGAACGTGATCATCCCCGCATATCCGTCCTTTTATTACTATTTCTTCCGTAAGAATAACAGCCGGAAGAGCGACTGGATTTGGCGTTCTGGTACGAATATCCGGCTTCGTTTATGCTGCCAAGCACGGACGTTCGCACGCGTCCAAAACAAGGGGGTGCGGGTGCAGGCCTTAGGCCAAATTTTGCACGCGGATCCGCTGCGAGCAGAACCGGTGAATGCGATATGAGCTGGAGCTCGCACCCAGTGAGAATAGAAACTCACACCCAACTTAAACTTCGGAGAGCTGCCTCTGCTGCACTCTGCTGCGCCTGCTTTTTGGTCAAGGCTTGACCCCTCCCGTGACAATGATCGCCAACTGTGCGAGTGGTGGTGGTCAATGCGTGTGCAAGCCAAAAAACGACGAAACACTTACCGAAAACTTGTGCATCAAATTTTGGTTTGTGCGGCCCACTCGACGATATCTTCCATTCCACTTTTTCCTTCTTTTGTGTAGCCATTTGGTTGAACAGCGCAAGATATCCGCCGGCGACGCTCCTCGTCGAGAACGTCGAGAGGTCAGATTGCCCGCTGCTGCTGGAACCGCTTCTGCTGAAGTTTGTGATGGAGGGCGATGATAGAGGAGAAGGGGATACAGTGGCCTTGGTGGTACTAGGAGAGTCCTGTGGAGTTCTTCTGGGAGGTCGCACGGTATTTGAGCTGCTGCTCCTGTTCGATCCATCTCCACCAAGGAACTGTGGTGACTGTCCCGACTTCTGGTGGGTGTAGGAAGGAACATTAGGCCTTGTATCTGGAGCATACTGAGAGTTGGGGGCAAATGGTGGTTGAGAAGGTGAGTGGTGTCCAGGGACATTTGGTGAATAACGCCCTGGTTGGTAGTAGCGAATTTCGTTCCTCCTCCCTGTAGCAACGGCGATGGGCTGATCGTCGGCCGCGTTTAAGAATGAAGAGGTCGTGGTACCAGGGGTGTTGAGAGAACCGTCATGCGATGACGGCGCAATGGACCTCATTCTGAACTGGTCCATAGCAGCACCATAGACTCCGGCTACGCTTCCAACCCCCGTTGAATTCGACTCGGCGATCGACATCGCGTCGAGTCGGACAGCAAGGATCCGCTCGTTCATATCGTCTGTTCCTGCATCCGATTCTGGTCTTCTTGGAAGTGGGGATAGCTCGCTCCTTGGCGTCCTTTGCGCAAAGTCGTCGATGTCGAGCACCCTTCGTATCAACAGCTTGACCCAATGGCTGACCAAATCAAGGCCACTTTCGGAGAATACGGCGCCGACATACGCCTCAAAAATAGAGGCTCTTACAGGAATACTAGTCTGGACTACAGCCAGCTGCGATGGATGCGCTACGAGACGTTGTGGAAGTTTGTATGCTGAAGACCACTTTGCAAGCTCGTCGTTTTTTGTCACGAGTGTTCTTTTCTCCTATACAAATGCCAATCAGGCGCCCAGCACGACTACACTCGCGTTAAGTGACAGACGCACTGTGAGAAAACTCGGCCTCGCGTTGGGATATCGCTCGAAGATGACTTCCGTAGCAATGAAGGACAATACTTGATCACCAAGGAAGGCAAGTCTTGGATTATGATCAGATTCAAAATACACCGTCCGAGGTACAAAAGCGCCAGCGCAAGCACACCTCTCATAATCCTGTGGCTCCTCGTTTTCTACATGGACATGTGCAGGTCTGGCAAACAGACTCTTATGTGAAAAGACCTTCTCTGCTGTCTCCAAGTCAAGGAGTAACGGCAAATCAGCCAAGCGCCGTATTTCGTCAAATTCTTCCTGCATGGTTCCAAGTTGGGCTGGCTAGACAAAACAACTGCAGGCGCAATCTTAAGGTCGTGCAGAGGGGAGGGCGTTTCTGACTTCGATTTGGGCGCTCAAAACGCCCAAGGAGCCCGACGAGTTATTTAGGCTCAGGTCACTCTGCACTACGATGCTGATGTTGGCAGGCTCCCGGGGGGAACAGCGGAGAACTCACAATTGAGATGATCGATGGAAGACAGACTGCACATAAGATCTCAGATCTTTTCTGCATACATGACGGAAGCGTGTCCAACACGCGGGAAAAATGCGATGTCCTTCTAGGGCCGAAGCGAGGGAACCATATTAAAACAAAGGCCGGGCGAGGTGCTGGTATAGGAAGCTTACAAAATTGGTGGCCTAACTTGATTAGGGTCGCTTTTGCGGCTGCCTCTTTAGCTGCCTGCTTGTTGTGGCCGGTGCCGCTCTCAAAGTACTTGCCATTCACTATGTGGGGTCAGTGTCATGCAATGTGATGTGGTGAATGAATATATACGCAGAGCAGAAACATCCCATTGCAAGGCGTGAGCCATGCCTTTGGACTCCGCTGTCCATTCCACCTTGAAGCCCTGTTTCTGGCCCTCCTGATTTAATATGGAGATGAAGCTGACATGCGGAATTTGTGTATGTGGTTCTATAGTGAATTTTTAGAAACGGGAACACGACGTCCATATAAAGGGGCTTACTCGTTGACGAGAATGGTGGACCACCAGGCGCAGAAGACGCAGATTGAGGTTCTACCAGATCCCTGAGGAACCTCTGAAGTGTAACTTGGCCTCGCGAGAGGTACAATGCACCCATATACCTTTGATAAAGCGTCAGGCAAAGCTTGATACGTCTGGCCAACGCGCGTCAAATGGTCCAGGGAAATATACAGACGCGTAAAATGCTCGCCACACCACCTCAGGCGAGCGTTCTTTGGTTGGCAATACTCTGACATTTTGGAAACCCTTGTAATGCTCGAGCCATGGTGAAATTGTCTTTGGAGACATCCAGTCTGATCGTATTTCCTGTAAACGCGCGTAGTGGGACATCAGCAGAACACCTTAATTTTTTTCTGGGAACGCGCCTTGAGTGCCTTTGCGTCCAGCCTTGGCTCCCTTTCGAAGAGGATCGCGCTGTACGCAGCGGTCACTGCGGCCTCTCCGACCACTGCGAGTACCTCGTTGTCCGTGTGCGACGATCCGTCTTCCCCGGACACTCGCAGCGACGAGTCGGTGAAGACTTGGAGTGCGAGATCGGTAGGTACGTCGGGCAGTAGTGGGAAGGAAAGCTTGGGAGCGACATCGTCAGGCATAAGGATGAGTTCAGATAGGCTCGGGGCGGGCGATGGTGTGGATTCACGATGGTTCATATAGTTTGTGAGTGGTTCAAGGTTGAGCCTGCCACATTTGAGACCTAACTAATCTACGATATCGCTTCATAAATCTTGGAAAATACAAGGAAGGCACTATTTCGCCTGACTTCTTGCAACCAACTCGGTTGCGTCGCCGCCTCCGCCATCGCGTGCACTTAGCTAGTCAGTGGCTGCCGCCAGGCCGCCAAAGAGGGTCATAATGTGCGCCCACTCGGGGGTGTCGGGAATGCAGAAATGGGGTTGACCCTCAAGTTTGGTATTACATGCACCTCAACGTTGGTATCAAGTCTCGCCCTTTCTAACGGGCCAATCCTTGCGGGGCACACCGGATGGTACCTGATCAATACCAGATAAGCTCCTCCCCATTGTTGCAAAGTAGACGCATAGAGTAGTGCACCAGCGCCTCACAAGTCCTCGTCGCCCTTTGTCTCCTTAACTCGCCCAGGACCCAGCTGCCCTTATACACATCTCCACCACAGTCCTGACTAAAAGCTTGTACCCATCGTGAGGACGTCAGCATCGCCCTCCTGGCCAAGTAGCTAGTCCAAACTGAATTCATCAGTACGAGCCTATCCTGGGGTGCAATCAGAGGCAATCTCACTTGGGATCGATAGGGGGCCGGTCAAGTGGATTGGACGAATGAAGCTTGATCGATCCACGGCTCATTGGAACTAGCATCTCCGCGTCAGGCTCCGAAGGTATGGCCATCTTGCTCGATCCATGACTCATTGGACTAGCATCTCCGCGTCAGGCTCCGAAGGTATGGCTTGCAGGGGGTAGGCTCCGAACACACGACATACCGCAGAGGTGTGATACACATGCCAAATATCAATGCGTTACATACCATCAGGGCGAATGAGAAAGGTCCTACAAAGAGCTCTAGATCGGGAGAGTCGGTTGGAATTTGGGTCGGAGATGGGCTTGTACGAGTGGGGTGGAAAAGAATGGGCAAACTCGGTCGCTTCTTCCAACCACAAGCTTCCCCGCCGTCGGTTAAACGCAGGAGAAAGTCGATGGACACGAATGTTGGAGGTGAGCGGCCCATCCTTGAAGAGAGAATAAGATCGACGACTTTGATACCTCTAAAGCTGACTTGATATAGGTCGTTGTAGTCGTACCTTTGCGTGGTCCTGAAGGTTGCATGGACTACTGCGTGATCCGTGGGGGTTGCGCCAACTCCAGGTATGTGTCCATTTCCTGCTGGTCCTACTCCGGAGAGTGTGGAGTATGCACAGTCCACCACTGAAACGAGTCGGTCGATCAATGTTCCATTGACGAGACAGTCACCTGCCAGACAAAGGACTTCTGCCGACACGGAAAACTGCAACGAGGACCATCTAGTCTTTGCGAACCTAACCTTAACCGCTCGTGTGACGTGTCCCTCGAGCTTGATTAGTAGGGTGCGTGTGACTTAAGCATGGAGCGCAACTGTGAGATTAGGTCTGGAGAGGACGTCCTATTTCCACTGCTTCGCGTCTTACTCTTGTCGATGAACGCCACTGTTCTATCTGCCCGTTACGGCCTACATTACCTCTACTAAGTTAGAGGTATATCAGTGGCGACGTTTGTGAATGAGGAGCAGCGCTGCGACCATTCACATCCTCGTTCTGTTCAATCCCCACGGCTTGACATCCAGCCTCGAAGTTGCGGGAGTATTTAAAGTGATGCCTGTAGTGTCCAGTGCTCATGGACCGCCTGTCCCATGCGAAGAGGTGTCTAATGCCGGGTGTTCGGGGCGAATAGGTTTCGATTCAAGAAAATACCTGCCTAAGGGTATCCAACCTGGACCAATATCAAAATGTGTGATATATATTTCGACCCTGGATATCCTTGGGTTCCAGTGTGCCGGAGATTCCTCCGATTATTTGCGGCTTCATTTCCGTTCCTGGTGGCGCCGCTAACAAATACAAGGGCGGGATTTCAGCGGTTGCGGTGAATGTACTATACTGTAAGAATATAAATTGTAGCAACCGAGGGTCCCTGTGACGTGACGGTCGAACGTGTAAGAAACGGAAACGAGGGCTGTTGTGATGCGTGATGCTGGAACGGTGGCCTGAAGAAACCAAATCGTTATTGGCCTGCACCACAATAAAAGCTGCCCAAAACGTCATCAATAATTGCTCAAAATCCTCTCTCCCAGTGATATGTCCCAACAATCCGTCCTCACCACATTTTTTTCCATTGCTACGCCCGAGCAAATTGCACAAAATGACGAGCAAGAGTGGGCAACGCTTCGCAACAACATAAAGACACAACAGGCTTTCAATAAAGTATCTACTGCTATGCGTGCTGAGAAGTCTGCTGAAAGACAACGCAAAAATGATGCAAAACAAGCTTGTGAGTACAGAGCACGACATAGGGTAGCCAAAAAGGGCTCTTGTAATCAGGTGAGTAGATTTGGATGCCTTTACAATTACTGACAATGCTGCATGCAGGCAGCACTCAAGCCGCCCACTAATCACTCCATACTTCCTCTCTGATTGATTGATGTCATGGATATCCCATTCCAGAAGGCCACCAAGAGGCAGATTGCATCTGGAACAGCACCAATCCATGTCAGAGTGCCTGCAAAGTATTGGTTTGGCCCCAACCTCTGGCCTGACATCGCTGAGGCTGCAATCTGAAAGGGTTGGTCAGCTGGTGGAATCATCTCGCATCTCACTGCCACTCTAGACTGCTTTGAGCTTGGTCAGGCCTTACAAGACTTAGAGAGGGCGGATCTTGATGATGAATGCAATGTTGTGGCTCCATTTGTCAGGGAAGACAGCCCAGGCACTCGAAATGGTGTGAAAGTAGTTGTTCTTGATGATTCAGATGTTGATTTCATTGATGTGGATGATCTTGATGTGGAATTGCCCTCCAACTCTGAGTCGGGGGCAGACCTGATCATGAATTTGGAGTAGTATTGATGCATACTTAGTGCTTTCGAGCTTTAAAATGTCATTTACTTAATGCAAATACTAGATTTTTTAGAACGTCACAAATTTAGCCAGAAGAAACCTGGGTTGTGCTCTGTGATGTGATGTTCCACTTCCAGAAGAAACCACAGAGCTGAGCGTGACGTGATGCGTTGCTACAATTTATATTCTTACAGTACAGTACCATTTCGTGCTCACTGCACTTCTGTTAATGCGGAGATCTTATCATGCACTTATCAGCTGAGAAGCTGGAATATGCCAAGCAGAGTTCTCAAGCAGTTCCAAGAGCCAATAGGCGAAGTGGGGATGCCGGAGGCAGAGGTGCAGAGCATTGCTTCCTTGCCACCGACGGACATGTACAAATAGAAACTGGCGGTGGGCCCGGAGATGAGACGCCATCGAGTACAAACAGTGGCACAAACGCTGCTTGAGAGCTTTCATTCCATCCAGGTAGGTACATGTTGAAAATTCATTTGAGAGAATGGAGCCATTGGAAATCCAGTCCACTTCGAATGCACACACAGATAACACAAATAACCGCAAGATTGAGTACTATTGACAACCACTCGCACACGATTTCAACTAGGTGACTGGGTAGCAAAGTGTCCTTGAGAACACCACCCAACCCAATGCCACATAATCAAACAAATGCAATGACCTTCGTTTATAAGGCTTCAAGGGTTCGACGTCCTCATACCTCACACAAGAAAAGTCCAGCTGAGCACCTCTGTTAGCCATTCAATTGGTATCTTATTAATAATGTCAAGTCTGATGGCTGCCCCTTCGTACTGCCAGGCACCTCTCTGTTTACACAATTATACACAGCCTTGCGTGCGACGATCAAAGAACCAGCTCACCAGGGTCCTGGCTCTCTCACCAGAAACACTTGGTCACTTTTCATCTCCCTCTCAAAACAGTGCCACTTCTTTCAAGGAACTTCGCAAAGTTGAAAAGAAATTCGGTACCACTTATAAGTTCCCTCATCAATGCCCTCAGGAGTAACAGAATGCTGCAGGAGCTGCACAGCACTCGTTATATGTACTACTTCTATTCTACCACTGCTCGGTAATGCATTTTTTTATTTTATTTTGTAAATCCAATTTATCGTGCTAAGATGACTATCTATGTTACACGTACGATCAGATGAGTGGGTTTGGTGACGAACCGTTGCGTGTCCAGTTACTGCCCCTACTCTTGCTGGGGCTCTGGCTGTACACGCT
>Ga0209131_1003545_pt1 | contig 10327 bp, 7 predicted proteins | sample GraSoi_2013_40cm_FD_185826 | JGI IMG/M metagenome (GOLD analysis project Ga0209131, IMG submission 185826) | Grasslands soil microbial communities from the Angelo Coastal Reserve, California, USA - Sample 9_17_2013_40cm (SPAdes) (version 2) | ecosystem: Environmental > Terrestrial > Soil >...
AAAAGTTGTGGCTGTTGTACGGCTGGATGATTACAACCGCGCAGTGGATGTGGCACGTGCGCTCGTCGCTGGCGGTGTGACCGTGTTGGAATTCACGCTTACAGGTCGGGGCGCAATTGAAGCTGTTTCAGCGACTCGAAAAGCTTTGGGCGACGCTGTATGCGTAGGTGTAGGAACAGTTCTAAAGGCGGAAGATGCGGAGTCTGCGATTGATGCGGGTGCACAGTTCGCCGTCACACCGGCGGTGCGTTGGCAAGTCATCGAAACTTGTGTGAAGCGTCAGACTTTGATTCTTTGTGGGGGCTTCTCCCCTACTGAATTAATTGAAGCACACGAAGCTGGTGCAGAAATAGTAAAAGTATTTCCGGCTCAGCTGGGCGGACCAAAGTTTATCAAAGACGTGCTTGCGCCCATGCCCTTCCTCAAACTCGTGCCCACTGGTGGGGTCAGCCCTGAGAATGCACGTGAATATTTGGCGGCTGGTGCAGTGGCGGTAGGCATCGGTGGAAATTTAGTTTCCAACAAACTTGTCGCGGCAGAAGCGTTCGATCAGATCACAGCCACAGCGCGAGCTTGTATGGATGCGATCCATGCCCAGAGTTGATTTGATCTCAAAAGATTGTCTATAAAATATATTAGGAGATTTCATATGAGAAAGCTGCGTTGGGGCTTATTGAGTACTGCACGTATCAATCGGGCATTGCTGCCCCCGCTCCGTTCATCGGCACGCAATGAATTAACCGCTGTTGCCAGCCGCGATCTTGATCGGGCGCAAGCCTATGCCAATGAACGAAATATCCCACGCGTCTTCGGTAGTTATGAAGCCATGCTTGCAGACCCTGATGTGGATGTGATTTACAACCCGCTGCCTAATAGCATGCACACCGAATGGACCATCAAAGCCGCCCAGGCGGGCAAGCATGTACTTTGTGAAAAGCCCCTAGCGAATACGGTTGAAGAAGTGGACGAAATTACCGAAGCGGCGAAAAAAGCTGGTGTCGTTGTGATGGAGGCGTTCATGTATCGCCATCATCCGCAGACTCTGAAGGTGAAGGAACTGGTTGATGAGGGAGCCATTGGCAAGCTTCAACTGATTCGTGGATCATTCACCTTCAAGATGCCAGCTGATCGCGAAAACGATGTGAGGTTGAATGCGTCACTTGGTGGTGGCAGCATCTGGGATGTGGGCTGTTATCCGATAAGTTATGCACGTTTGATTGCAGACGCTGAGCCAATTGAAGTTTTTGGCTGGCAGATCACAGGCACGAATAGTAGCGTGGACGAATCGTTCTTTGGTCAAATGCGTTTTCCTAACAATGTATATGCCCAATTTGATTGTGGCTTTCGCACACCACAACGCACGAATATGGAACTGGTTGGCGACCAAGGTAACATCATAGTCAAGTTACCTTTCACTCCAAAATTAAACGAGGAAATTATTGTGACGAATGGCGATGAGAAGCGCATCATTACAATACCTGGTGAAGATTTGTATTTGGGTGAGGTTGAGAATATGGCTGACGCGATTCTAGAGGGCAAAGCCATCCGCATGAGCCTGACCGGCAGCCGCAATGATGTTGCGACCATCCAGGCGTTATTGCATTCAGCCCACGAAGGGAAGCCAGTCACGATGTAGTTGCTTCGCCATCACCAAAACACATACTATTTATTCAGAGCTTTCGCTCGTAGATTAACCAACTGCGAGTGAAAACTCTGTCATTATTAAATGACAACGTTACATTTATCACTTGTGCTAGGCTATTTAGGAGGTTGTATAAATAGCAGCAAGACAATAGCCATTCCCCAGATTTTGAACAAAGCACCTATCCGCCTCTTGCCCCTAAAAATGTTTCTTGTCGCTACAAGACCGGTTAAAATCCCATCAGTAGATTTTTTAAGATAACCGTTGCTTGACTTTCAGTATCTCTTGTGAAATAATGTAACCGGTTACAGTAACCGTTTACATGACAACCATGAGCCGAAGATCATCCTCCGTCACGATCCGCGATGTTGCCCGCAAAGCTGGGGTATCTGTTGCCACGGTGAGCCGTTACATTAACCGTAATGCAAAGGTTTCGCCCGAAGTATCTGAACGGTTGGACTCGGTGTTAAGCGAGTTAAAATACGTGCCACATGCAGCTGCCCGTAACCTGGCAAGCCGTAAAACCCGAATAATCGGGCTTTTGCTAAATAATTTACATAACGACTTTTTCGTGCCGCTCTTAAATGGTGTTGAGGCGGTTGTGCGGCAAAACGGGTACAATCTGATTATTGCCACCTACCGCGCAGATAGCCGAAAAGAAATGCCGCCGCCAATCGGACCTCATAACACCGATGGTATGTTGGTTTTTTCAGATGGCCTTTTTGATGAGGATTTAGCCCACTTGAACTCGATTGGCTTTCCCATGGTTTTAGTACACCGCACCCCCCCTCCATCATTACCTATTCCCAGTGTAACTGTTGAAAATATAGAAATTACGCGCGTCCTAGTGGAACATCTTATTAAAGTACATGGTAAGCGCCGGATTTTGTTCCTGCGTGGACCCATCCATCAGGAAGATTCTTTACGCCGTGAAGCGGGCTACAAATCTGCCCTAGCAGTCAACGGACTCCCCTTTGATGAAGGCTTGATACTGAACGGCGATTTTGAGCGTGATATTGCCTACCATGCGATGAATGATTTTCTTGAGAACACCCAGCATGGTGATTTTGATGCTGTATTTACCGGAGACGACGACGCTGCAATTGGAGTCCTGCGAGCCTTGCAACAACATAGTTGCCAAATACCAGAAAAAGTTGCAGTAGTCGGTTTCGATGATCTTGCGTTTGCACCCTTTTTGAACCCACCCTTGACCACTGTGCGCGCGCCCACAGAATCTGTTGGGAGAATTGCTGCGGAAAGATTGTTTGATCTGCTTGATAGTCAACATTCAAATAAAGACGAAGTTGTTATTCTACCAACCGAGATCATTTTCCGCCGCTCATGTGGCTGTAATAACTGAGCAAAAATTAGTTATAAAGGAGGTGATACCCTTCACCAATAATTATTATCTGTGTTCAATAATCGTCGAATCCAAAATCTAGTATGAGGAGAAAACTCACCATGAAGAAAAGTTTATTTGTTACGTCCCTGTTGATCATCGCCTCGATGATTCTAACAGCTTGCGGTGGCGCAGCAGCTACAGCTACACAAGCACCAGCTGCAGCAACCGAAGCCCCCACAGTTGCCGCCCCAGCTGCAACCGATACCCCAGCCGCTCCAGCTGCAACCGAAGCTCCAACTGCAGTCCCAGCAACCCCCACGCTAACCCCCTACCCTGTTGCCGATTGTCAAGCTGGAAAGACCTGTATCCGCTGGTTCGTTGGTCTTGGCACCGGTACAGATGCCGCACAGATTCCAGTTCAGGAAGATGTTGTTAAGGATTTCAATGCGTCACAGGATAAGATCCAACTTATTCTTGAGATCATCCCCCACGCCAGCGGCCGCGACACCCTATCAACCGAAATTGCTTCAGGCAATGGTCCTGACATTGTTGGTCCAGTAGGTTGGGCTGGTTCGAATGATTACTATGGCCAGTGGCTTGACATTGCTCCTTATATCAAGTCATCCGGTTTCGATACATCCATCTTTGACCCCGCGCTGGTAAAGTTCTACCAGGTTGAAGGTCAGGGACAGGTGGGCTTGCCCTTCGCTGTATTCCCCGGTGGTATATTCTATGTACCTGCCATGTTCGACGAAGCTGGTCTGAAGTACCCGCCCCAAAAGTATGGCGACAAGTACGAACTCGATGGCAAGATGGTTGATTGGAATTGGGACACCATTACCGAAGTTGCCAAGCGCTTGACCGTTGATGTCAATGGTAAAGATGCTACCCAAGACGGCTTTGACGCAACCAAGATTGTTCAGGTTGGTTACAACGCGCAATGGCAATCCAACATGTCGGTTGCTACATTCTACGGCGGCGCTCAGAAGATCTACACTGGCGATGCAGTTGGCAGCTTTAAAGCTACCATTCCTGACAGTTGGAAAGCCGGTTGGCAGTGGTACTATGATGGCATGTGGGGTAAACAACCCTTTATTGCAAATGGACCGCTGGCTGGTTCGCCTGAATTTGGCGCTGGCAACGTGTTCAACTCCGGCAAGGCTGCCATGGGCCTGACCCAGACCTGGTACACTTGCTGCTTGGGTGACTTGGTTAAAGGTGGCACGCAATTCCAGATCGGCATTGAGCCGATGGGTTCCGATGGTAAAGTCCATGGCCGCGTCGATGCTGATACCTTCCGCATTTGGAAGGGCACCAAGCACCCCGATGAAGCCTTCACCGTTCTGACTTATTTGCTCACCACCGGTGCTGACAAACTGCTCCCTGTGTACGGCGCTATGCCTGCTGTCTCTTCCAAGACCCAGGCGTTCTTCGATGCTAAGTCCAAGGACTACCCGTTCGTCACCAAGGAAAGTTGGAATGTGTTCCTGCAGGGTCTCGCTTACCCCGATACCCCAAGTGCAGAACAATTTCTGCCGAATTCCATTAAGGCTAATGCACGTATTGAAACCTTCAAAAGTCTGATGGAAAACACCGCACCTGATAAGTTCAACTTCGATACCGAGTACCAGAAATTGGTTGACGATTTGAACGCGATCTTCAACGAAAAGTAGTTAGCTTGAAATTGAGCGGGCTGACCCTAGGGTCAGCCCGCTCAACCTAATTTGGAAAGGAGCGCCCCATGTTCGAACAACTAAGTAAAAAGCAAAACCTTCCTTCATTTGCATCCTATCGCAGCCTTACTCCTTTGGCACGCAAAGAAATGAGAAACGGGTTGCTTTTTCTACTACCATGGATCATTGGATTTCTGGCATTCACTTTACTGCCCACGCTAGCTACTTTTTTCTTCAGCTTTTTGAACCTCAAAATCACCGACCAGATCACAAGCGCGCCCCATTTTGCCGGCTTGCAAAATTACAAGCAACTTCTAACTGATCCATCTGTTTGGAGTACCGGCGCAACCCCCGGCTCTTTGTGGGTGACCGTTATGTTTGCTGCGGTAGCATTGCCTGTGGGCATCTTTCTGCCGCTCGGCGTAGCGCTCCTAATGAACAACCCCCACCTCAAGGGCCAATGGATTTTCCGGACCTTGTTTTATATGCCTTTTATCGTTCCGTTTGTGGCAGCCATCTATTTGTGGGGCGGTATGCTGAATACCGAATCGGGTTGGATTAATCGCGCCTTAACTGCGCTGGGCGTCGCCAAAGGAAATTTGCCCCTGTGGGTCAACGGCACGAGTCTGCTGACCGGTGTATATCCTGCCTATGTGCTAATAGGTATCTGGGGGGTTGGCAACGCCATGCTGATCTTTCTGTCTGGCTTGCAAGGTGTTCCGACGGAATTATATGATGCATCCAAAGTAGATGGGGCAAATACATGGCAGCAGTTCTGGAATATAACTTTCCCAATGATCTCTCCAGTCATTTTCTATAACCTGGTTCTAAGTTTGGTGGGGCTCTTCCAATACTTCCAGGTACCCCTGGTTGTCAACCAAGGTACTGGGCGCCCCGGAGGTTGGACCTTGTTTTATAACCTGTACCTGTATAAAACCTTCTTTACTTACCAGAATATGTCTTATGGTTCAACCTTGGCCTGGTTCCTTTTCGTAGTGGTGCTATTGGTGACGATCGTTTTATTCAGCACCGCAAAATACTGGGTTTATTATGCTGGCGAATCCCGTTAAGGAGATGAAAAGATGAACAAACCCCTTAGGAAGAATCTTTTTAAAGGCGTCAACATTACCTTCGTTACTGCAGTAACGACCGCGGTATTAGCGATTTATTTAGCACCATTTCTGTTCATGATATTCACTTCCTTGAAAACACAGGTGCAAATTTCTCAACTCGGTTCACCGCTTTGGCCAGCCAAGCCAGAAACGTACACCTACAAAGATGCTCAACTCGATGTCTATAAGGTACCGATAGCAACTTGCGCGGGCGCAAACCCCAACGATAAATCCATTAAGAACCTAGCTGCCGTCAAAAAAGGGCGACAAGAAACCACCTTTGTAGACCCTGCAAATGTGGCGGCTGGTGAGTTTGTATGCAAAGTCTCCTGGCGCGCCCTCGATAGACCATGGAGTTTGGCACCCCAGTGGGCGAACTACTCTCAGGTGATCAAGGTGCTCGAATTTCCACGTTTGATGTGGAACACCTCTTACTATGCCATTATGACCGAAATTGGGGTGTTGCTTTCTTGCACACTGGTCGCGTATGGCTTTGCACGTTTCCGCTTTCCGGGTCGTGACTTTCTTTTCACCCTCTTGATTTCAACCATCTTTCTGCCCGGTTTCGTGACTCTCATCCCAACCTATTATGTCTTTCAGAAAATTGGCTGGATAGGAACCTGGCTGCCGCTCATCGTTCCAACTTTTTTCGCCAATGCGTACGATGTGTTCCTGCTGCGCCAATTTTTTATGACACTGCCTCGCGAATTAGATGAAGCCGCCATGATGGATGGCGCGGGTCCCCTGCGAATTTTGTGGTCGATCATTATTCCACAATCTTATCCGGTATTGGTCGCCGTCACGGTCTTCCATATCGTTTATGCCTGGAATGATTACTTTGGCCCGCTGGTCTATCTCTCCACAAACCGGCAAGCCTGGCCAATTTCTGTAGCACTCCCGATCTTTAACGGACTCTATAGTAACGAGCCTCAATTAATCCAAGCCGGAGCGCTTATGGCAATGGTCCTGCCATTGATCTTGTTCTTTGTCGCCCAACGCTTCTTCATTCAGGGCATTGTCATCACCGGAGTTGATAAATAAATGTTAATGAGGAAAAGGGCCAGCGTATCGTTGGCCCTCTTCGTCTTGATGATCTCCCTAAGCCTGACATCCTGTCAGGCTTTTGTTGCTGTATCTACGCCGAATCCCATCGCAACTAAAACTCCTGGACCAACGCCAACACCATCTCCTCCGTCGGGTGTGTTTTGGGTAGATACAAGTAAAGAACTAGGTGAGATCAACAAACTTGTACTGGGAACCAATCATGGTCCCTGGGCAGATCTGGGGGCAGGGAATATCGAGTCTGCCAAAAAATCCGGGATTACATTCCTACGATGGCCCGGCGGCAATTGGGGTGATATTAACGATCCTCGCACTAATCTCGTTGATAACTATATCCTTGCCGCTCGCAACATCATGAATGCTGAGCCTAGCATCACAGTGCGCTTGATAGGAAGCACCCTCGCTCAAGCAGCGCAACTGGTTCAATATGTAAACATCGATAAAGGCTACAAAGTCAAATACTGGAGTATTGGTAACGAACCAGACTTATATGTCGGAGTAGATAGCAGTTGGACTCCAGAATTTTACGCCAAACAATGGCGCGATTTTGCTCTGGCAATGAAAGCAGTAGATCCAAGCATCAAATTTTACGGACCGGATATTTCTGATTTTGTCGGGGACGTTGATCACTTTGATGCACGCGAACTGCTTTATGCAAAGTCTGTTAAGTTGGACGTGACTAAACGCGATTATTTGATCCAATTTCTTAAAGTTAACGCTGACCTAGTCGATATCGTTACAGTTCATCGCTATCCCTTTCCACAAGACTCTAAGCAGAGTTCGCCAACCTGGGAACAATTACAGGGCAATACTTCACAGTGGGATCGAATCATCCCAAATTTACATCGTGTTATTAAAGAAACTACTGGCAGCGATAAGCCTGTCGGTATAACAGAGTTTAACTCTGATGCCTCGAACTCAATCAGCACTGAAACATCACCAGATAGTTTCAAAAACGCTTTGTGGCTGTCAGATGTTCTTGGACGTTTGATTCGTCAACGACCCGAGATGTTGGCTTATTTTTCGCTGAAAACCAAATCATCAGGTCACGGCTTGATGGATGCTTTTGATGTCCGCCCTAGTTATTATGTTTATCAAATCTACAAGCAGTTCGGCAGTCACTTGCTGGCTTCAAATTCTGATGCACAATATGTTTCCATTTATGCAGCAAAAAGAGATGATGGTGCCTTAACCGTAATCCTGGTCAATTTGAATGATAACGAAGTGCGCAAGCCGCTTCAGCTTGATAAAGGAGATGCGCTCAAACTCACAGAAGCTTATTTGTTTGACGCGACTCATAAAGCCGAAGCGATCACAACGCCCAGCTTTACCAATGGTAATGAAATTGTTCTACCAGCCCAATCGGTCCTTATGTATATATTCAAATAACAAGTAAATATGAAGGAGCAATTATGTTGAAGGTTGCAGTCATCGGTGGTGGTTCCACCTATACCCCTGAGCTCGTCAATGGATTTCTTGCACGGTTATCTCAATTTCCGCTCGACGAATTGTGGTTGATGGATATTGACGAAGAGCGGCTCAACATTGTCGGCAAATTCGCTCAACGCATGGTTGAAGCAAAAGGTTCGCCGTTCAAAGTTGTTTTATCGACAAATCAACGCGAGGCGATTACAGACGCTTCCTATGTGACAACCCAACTTCGCGTGGGACATATGGAAGCGCGTCGTCGCGACGAATATCTCGGCCTACGGCATGGTTTGATCGGGCAGGAAACAACTGGCGTCGGTGGTATGGCAAAAGCACTTCGCACTATTCCAGTGATACTTAAGATTGCACAGGATATCAAAGAAGTTGCCAAGCCCGGCACGATGCTGGTCAACTTCACTAATCCGGCTGGACTGGTAACACAGGCTTTGAGTAAATATGCCGCGGATGTTCCCGCCGTGGGTGTATGCAACGTGCCCATTACGACCAAGATGCACATCATCGAAGGTCTTGAAAAAGCGACAGGCAAAAAGATCGACCCTGATCACACTGAACTCAAGACCTTGGGTCTCAATCATCTTTCGTGGCATCGCGGTTTTACCATTGATGGTGAAGACGTCTGGCCACAAGTTATTCAAGGATTTATTGAAAAGCTCAAGCAAGAAGACGAACCTGAATGGGATCCACGCACGATCGAAGTGCTGCGTATGATGCCAAATTACTACCTGCAATATTTCTATCACACCGACAAGAAATTGAAAGCGCAAGAGAACTGGCCCCCTTCACGTGCAGAAGAAGTCATTGAGATCGAAAAGGATTTGCTGCGCGAATATGCTGACCCGAATCTCAAAGAACCACCTGCGGATTTAATGAAGCGAGGCGGCGCTTACTACTCGACAGTTGCCACTCAACTATTGAACGCTCATTACAACGATCTAGGTGAGACGCATGTAGTGAACATCAAAAATAATGGCGCGGTCAAAGAGTGGCCCGCTGAATGGGTGTTGGAGATTCCTTCTACAGTAAAGAAGAGCGGCATCACCCCCATCCCTACTGAACCGTTACCTCAATCTCAATTTGGTTTGATCGCGGCAGTCAAGTCATACGAAATCCTGACTGTGGAAGCCGCAGTGCATGGCGACCGCGAAGCCGCCTATCAAGCTTTGCTGGCGCATCCGATTGGTCCCAAGGCCGATAAGATCCAGGCTGTGCTCGACGATATGCTGGAAACCCATAAAGAACACTTACCCCAATTCTGGAAGTAGCTCAACGATAAAAGGAGTGACCCACAACGGTCACCCCCTTATTAAAGATCACTCTTATGCGATATTTTCTTGGCGCCGATCTAGGCGCAACCAAAACACATACACTGATCACTGATGAAACTGGTGCTGCTCTCGGTTTTGGCGAAAGTGGACCGGGTAATCACGAGTCGATTGGCTACGATAGCATGTTCCAATCCATGCAAGATGGTATGGAACAGGCGCTCAGCGGTGCCGGCTTGAAAAAAGCTGATATAACTGGAGCAGGCTTCGGCGTGGCTGGATACGATTGGTTGTCCGAATATGAGGCTACGGCGAAGACCATTGATCGACTTGGTTTGAGTGCGCCGTATAAATTCGTCAACGATACTGTGCCCGGACTCGTCGCCGGATCAGAAGAAGGTTGGGGTGTGGTGGTGGTCTCAGGCACGGGATCCAATTGCCGGGGCTGGGATCGTGAACATAAACGCGAAGGGCGCGTTACTGGTCATGGTGTCATGATGGGTGAAGGCGCAGGCGGGACCGAATTGATGCACCGCTGTATGCAACTGGTTGGTTATGCCTGGAGCAAACGTGGACATCTGACCAAACTTTCTGATGCGTTGGTTGAGTTTTCTGGTGCAAAAGATTTGAATGACCTGATGCGTGGCTACACCACCAACGAATATCAAATAGGTGCGGAAGCCGCCCCAATTGTATTTCGTGTGGCACACGAAGGCGATCAAGTGGCACGCGAACTCATTCACTGGGCTGGCAGTGAACTTGGCGAAATGGCAAATGCCGTGATC
>Ga0209131_1003546_pt1 | contig 10321 bp, 8 predicted proteins | sample GraSoi_2013_40cm_FD_185826 | JGI IMG/M metagenome (GOLD analysis project Ga0209131, IMG submission 185826) | Grasslands soil microbial communities from the Angelo Coastal Reserve, California, USA - Sample 9_17_2013_40cm (SPAdes) (version 2) | ecosystem: Environmental > Terrestrial > Soil >...
TGCTGTGCTATTGATTATACGTAAAACGACGGCACAAACAATCAGGCGCAGACGTTAGTTAGGGCACGGCCTTTTTCTACTGCGCAGATGCGCTGCGCCTGTTAGGGAACCAGGACGATTTTGCCCTCGGCACCGGGCTCCAGGATTTCTTTGTGCGCGCGCGCCGCCTCCGCTAATGGGAATTGTTTGGCGACGACGGGGCGCAGCGTGCCATTCTCCATGCCGGCGAAGAGCCCGGCGTGGATTTCCGCGACTTCCGCAGGCTGAGCGGCCCATATGGTGAATGCGCGAACCGAGGCGCGACGTGACATGAGGTCGCGGGGAGTTATGGTGACATCGCCGCGGCTGCCGATGACGACGACGCGGCCCTCCAGAGCCAACATCTTGAGGTCGGCGCCGAGGTTTACGTTTGCCAACATTTCGAGGATTACGTCCACGCCTTTGCCGCCGCTGGCTTTCATGATGTGTTCGTGGTACCCGGTGTTTCGGTGATTAAAGGCTTGATGCGCGCCCTCGCGCTTCACGAGGTCGAGCCCTTTGTCCGTGCCGGCGGTGCCGAAGACGGTCATTCCCATGGCGCGGGCAATTTGCACCCCGGCCGTGCCTACTCCACCGCTGGCGCCGTGCACCAGGACTGTTTCGCCCGCGTGGGCCTTCGCGAAGTGATAGAGCGCGTGGTATGCGGTGCCGTAAGGAACCCAAACTCCGGCCCCCTGCTCGAAGGAAATGTTGTCTGGGAGGGGCTGCACTTGTTCTTCGAGCGCCAGGGCATATTCGGCGTAGGCTCCGGTGAGAGTTCGCGCGGTATATACGCGATCGCCGGGCTTTACCTTGATTACGCCGGGTCCAACGGCTTCCACTGTGCCAGCGGCGTCCGAGCCCGGCGTATACGGCAGGGGCGGCTTGATGGCGTAAGTGCCGGCACGCATGTAAGTGTCGTAGGGATTGACGCCGATGGCGCGCACGCGCACCAGGACTTGACCGGCGTCAGGCTTGGGCGTGGGGATTTCTTCGAGCTTTAGGACTTCGGGGCCGCCGAATTGATGAACGCGTATTGCTTTCATTGAGTTCTCCAGAGAGTTGGGAGCTAAGAATTTGAGAGTGAAGTCGCGAGTCCCGCGCCAGCCGGAAATCCACGCGACGCTAGAAGTGGTCGTCAACACCTACAGCGTGCGGTTTCTTTTCCACCAAGCCTGCCGATTCGCCCCATGCGGTGGTCTGCCAATTGTCTTTTCCCTTTTTTTGCGGGATCCAGGGAGGAAGGGACAGATTCAAATAATTCGCTAGCGCGAAGACGTAAGGCTCATACATGCCGCGGAGGCCGATGAGTTTACGGTCCGCATCGTCACCGTCTTTCAATTTTAGGCCATGCTGCGCGAGCGTGTCGCGGATGCGGCTCAGTTCCGCCGGGGGGAGTCGATCGTGCGGAAGCGCTCGCGGGGGCGTGCCAAAAACTTGCGAAAGATCCACGACCGCGTGGCGCGCAATGGCAAAGGTGAGTTCCGCCTGGCGCTCGCAGGCGTCTTCGATGCCGACCTCAAGCAGCGCGCAGGTGTCGAGAATTGCGGTCAGCGATGCGATCCAGGATTGGTTGTCGTGTTGCGAGCGAAAATAACCCAGAACCGGATAAGAAAGATGGCTCTCCATTAATTCAGCGGACCACAACTCCCAATCTTTCAGGAGTTCACGCAGGGCTTCCTGGCCGCCCTGGTAGCTGTGTCGGCGCAGGAGTTCCCCGGCGGTCGGAGGAGTTCCAGCGCGTGAGTCCAGCAGGGAAATATCGACCTCCCGCTTCGAGAAAGAGCCATAGATGAAGGGCAGGTAGCCGATAATCGCGGCCAGGAACCCGAAACCGAAGCCGCCCTCGGCAACGACGAGGGCCCGCGCGAACCCTGAGCGAGGAACCACGTCCCCAAGGCCAAGTGTGACAAATGTGGTGCCGCTCAGGTAAACGTCGATCCAGAAACCCGGTTGTGCGCCCGCGGCATTGACGGCTGAGCCTGTTCCGTATTGCATCAGCCCGAACCCGAGAACAAGGCCGATGGCCCACACCCCGATCAAGAGAATTAGAGACATGGGGCCGTAGAAACCAAGGAGTGCTTCGCGCGTTTTGCGAACTGGGATGAGGCTCACAAAGAGGCGCCAAGTTTTCCAGGTGGACCGGAAGAACAGCCGGGTCAGGCGGAACTTTCGTGTGACGCGGCGAGGCAGAATGATGGCTTCAAAGGCGTCCCACACGACTATCAAGAAGACGGCAACGCCCGCCACGAACTCGCCCGGGTATGGAATTACGGATGTCATTATTTTTGTCGCAGCACTAACCGAGACGCGCTGACCTAAGATTCCAGCCGCGCGTTGACCGAGATTTCCGCTTTGAAGAGCTTGGAGACGGGGCAGCCGGTTTCCGCGGCCTTCACGGCTGCGTCAAACTTGGCTTTGTCGGCGCCGGGAACGCGCGCGACCAGGTCGAGATGGCTCTTGGTAATGCTGAAACCTTCGCCGACTTTTTCCAGGCTCACGGTTGCGGTGGTCTCCAACTTCTGTGCCGTGAGGCCCGCGCCGCCAAGCTGTGCGGAGAGCGCCATCGTGAAACATCCAGCGTGGGCCGCGGCCAGCAATTCTTCGGGATTGGTGCCGACGCCGTTTTCGAAACGCGTGCTGAAGGAATACTGCGTTTGCTTGAGGACGCCGCTATCCGTGGAAATGGCGCCTTTGCCGGTTTTGAGGTCACCCTGCCAGACGGCGCTTGCTTTACGTTGCATGATATTTCTCCTTGGAGCTTTGAAGCTTCTGAACGATTTGAGGTGCACGCAATTCGATTCTTTGACGCTTGCTAAGGGTATATCGCTCTGGAAGCGTATATTGAATGGGCGAAGCTGTCGAGAGACGCGCGTCGAATACGGTGACCTCCCTATTTGATCGCACTGCGCACCGGCCGTGGCCGCTGCCGTCCGGACCATGGATCATGGCGCAGTCATGGCACGACCTTCTGTTTGCGCATTGGGCCGTGGACGTGGACATGCTGCGTCCGCACATTCCGGAAAAACTTGAGATTGACACATTTGATGGACGGGCTTGGCTCGGGATCGTCCCGTTTTCCATGACGGGCGTGCGGCTGCGCTGGACGCCTCCGCTGCCTGGGCTCTCGGCGTTTCCGGAGCTGAACGTGCGGACTTATGTGACGGCGCAGGATAAGCCGGGCGTTTGGTTCTTCAGCCTGGATGCTGCGAATGCTTTAGCCGTGGCGGCGGCACGGCTGACTTTTCATCTGCCCTATTTTCGTGCGCGCATGAGGTGCAATGAGATCGGGGGATGGATTGAGTATCAAAGTCATCGCTCGCACCCAGGAGCACGCGAAGCTGAATTTGAGGGGCGATATCGGGGAGACGGCGAGTTTTTCGAGCCGACGCGAGGAACCCTCGTGCACTTCTTGACGGAACGCTATTGCTTGTATTCGGCGGCGTCAAGAGGGCGCATGTATCGCGGCGAAATCCATCATCCGCCGTGGCTGTTGCAGGTTGCCGAAGCGCGTTTTATGCAGAACTCGATGGCTGAGGCTGCAGGCTTAAGCATCCCTGCTGAGCTGCCGCTTTTGCATTTCGCCCGCCGTCAGGACATGGTCGCTTGGGCGCCGGAGCGAATTGCCTGATCCGCGCTCACCATTTGTGGAATACAAAGAAAACGGCGAGAGCGATGCACGCGAATCCCGCCACGTAATTCCATTTCAGCTTCTCGCCGAGGTACAAGACTGAAAAAACAGAAAACACTGCCAACGTGATTACCTCCTGAATGGTCTTCAACTGAGCGGTCGTAAATTCATAGGAGCCGATACGGTTTGCGGGAACCTGGAAGCAGTATTCGAAAAAGGCGATGCCCCAGCTTGCGAGGATGACTTTCCACAGAGCCTCGCTGCGGTATTTGAGATGGCCATACCAGGCAAAGGTCATGAAGATATTCGAGATGGTCAGCAGCACGATGGTTCGCACAATTATCTCCGCCGTGAACTACGGTGAATTCTCACCCGCAGTGTAATGGGAACCCTCGCGGAACAAGAAATTTCCTAGGGGCAAGGGCGTTCGAGCAGGAACGGGTCGTGACGGGCAATGCGCATTTCGGCACGCTCCTGAACATCTTCGTTCGGCCACACTGGTGAATAGCATTAGCGTAAATACCTTAGGGTCATTTCCTTCGAGGAGACGCGATTGTGAACAGACGTGCCCAAGTTGTGCGCACAACTGTGTGTTTCTTGCTTGCGGCTTCGATTGCAGGTGTGCTGGCGGCGGGTCAAGCGCGAACATCGGTCACTTTGGTGGCGACAGGGTCTAGTCTTCCTGAGCCTCTGTATGTTGCATGGGGCGATGCTTACCATGCGCAGCATCCGGAAACACAATTGCGGTACCTTGCCGAAGGTACGAGCGAGAGCGCCCGCAAGATTCTGGCGGGCGTGGGCGATCTGGGCGGCGGCGATGCGCCTACGCCGGAAAACGAGCTAAAGCAAGCGAGCGTCCCCGTACTGGAATTGCCGACCATTTTGATTGGGATCGCAATCGTGTACAACCTGCCCAACACTTCGGGCGAACTCCGGCTGTCTGGACCGGTGCTCGCGGATGTTTTCCTGGGCAAGGTGAAGTCGTGGAATGATCCGGCAATCGCCAAACTGAATCCTGCGATCAAGCTTCCTGCGCAGCCGATTCAAGTGGTTCACCGCACGGACGGCAAAGGCGCGAATTACATACTCTCGGATTTCCTCTGCAAGGTCAGTCCCGAATTTCTGGCGAAGGCGGGGCGTGGGGAATCGCCGAAATGGCCGGTTGGAGTCAGCGCGGCAAGGTCTCTGGATATGGCCGACAAGGTACGCGCGACATCCTGGTCCATCGGTTACACGGAGTCGAACCTCGCGGATAGGGCTTCTTTGCGAATGGCGCGGATAAAGAATGCGGCAGGGGAGTTTGTTTTGCCCTCGACGAAATCGATATCGGCCGCGGCTTTGGAATCCAACGTGCGAGACGATTTCCGCGCCTCGCTGACTAACGCCTCCGGCAGGGACAGCTACCCGATCACGAGTTTCACCTGGCTTTATATTCCCGTGAAGTCGAAAGATCCCGAGCGGGGCCGCGCCGTGGTTGCATATGTGAGATGGGTTTACAGCGAAGGCCAACAGATTGCGCAAGACCGAGGCTACGCTACCTTGCCGGACAAACTGCGTGCCAAAGTCATCGCCGCTACTGCCGCGATTCACTAATTTCATTGGCCGGCGATTTAGGAGCTAAAAGTCAGCGGCGCAGCGGAGATGCTGGATCGCGTTCTGAAATTTCGAGCGCTACCTCGCGCATTTCCTCGTGTATGGTTCCATTTGTGGCTAAGATCATCGGACCGCCGAGGCGGTACGGCTGCCCGTAAAAATCACTGATCTTTCCGCCCGCTTCCTCGACTAGCAAGGTACCTGCAGCAGTGTCCCATTTTTGCAAGCCGAATTCCCAGAAGCCGTCGAAGCGTCCTGCAGCCACACACGCCAGGTCGAGAGCGGCAGAGCCATCGCGACGGACGCCGTGAGAACGCAGTGTGAAATCCCAGTAGTAATGAATATTCGGATTGGCCAAGCGCTTGTGCACAGGAAATCCGGTACACAGCAGGCTGGTCGAAAGCGTAGGTACTTTTGAGACGTGGATTTTCTTGCCGTTCAGGGTTGCGCCTTCCCCGCGCGCAGCCGCGAAGAGTTCATTGTAAAAAGGATTAAAGACGACCCCGGCGATCACCGTGTCGCGCTGCGCCAAACCGATGGAGACGCAAAAGCATGGATAACCGTGAGCAAAGTTCGTAGTGCCGTCCAGCGGATCGATATGCCAGCGGTATTCAGAATGAGAGGCGCTTTCGTGCCCTGAGCCCTCTTCAGCGGCTATCGCGTGCTCAGGAAAGTACTGGGTCAAGCGCTTTACGATGGCTGCCTCCGAGCGCTTGTCTGCCTGAGTCACCAGGTCAACATCGCCCTTGTAGGAGATCTGCGGCGGACGATCAAACTCCTCCCGCAAGATCGCGCCGGCCTCGCGCGCTATCTCTACCGCCACCTTCAAGTAGTCCTCGCTCATCGAGTCGTGCAGTCCTTGTCTGCGAGCAAGCGTTACCCACTTTACCATCGCCCGCGCTCCTGAATTCTGTTCAGCACGGTGTGTTTCCGTTTTGCACCGGTGTCGAACATAGGAATCCAAGGGCTGGACCGGCCTACCGAGAACTTACAACGAGAACTACATGACGCTACAGCGTTCACAGGATAGCGAACCCCTTACGTCTACCTAGACTGGAACATTGGTCCGTCGAACCCGCTAACGGCATCTCGAGCGCGGAATGACGCTGAGGTTAGGACAATTGGGCAGCGAAAATAGTTCGCGCATCCACACAGGCTGGTCATTTACTACGGACGCGAACGTCCGGCCCGCATCCGCTAATCACATTTGGCTCTGCGGATTTGCTGTAACGAGGTCTGTGAGGGCCTCCTCATGCTGACGCGCGGCGCCCTGCTTCATGCCAGCTCGAGAAAACGGACATGGGTGGGAGCAACAAGGGACGTTATGTTGACACTGCTGATTGGTCTCTACGCTACCGCCGCTGGAGCGCAGCAAAATCAGCCCACTACGTATGAAGGTTTCGAAGGGCGCACGGTTTTTAAGGTGGATATCGCAGCCAGCCCGGTAACGGACGTGAACGCGTTTCGCTCGCTGATCAAACAAAAGGAAGGCGAAGGCTTTTCGATGGCCGCGATCCGCGACAGCGTTGCCGCGCTTCAGAAGACCGCATTATTTTCCCAGGTACAAGTGAAAGTGGAGCCAGAACAGGCCGGCTTGCATGTGACATTCCTGCTGCAACCAGCTTTTTACGTGGGCATGGTGTTTTTCCCTGGAGCGAAGGATTTTTCTTATACGCGCATGCTGCAAGCCGTGAACATCCCGGACCAGACGCCGTTCGTACAAGACCTGGTAACCAATGGCAAAGGGGCGCTGCTTCAGCTCTTTAAAAACGAGGGTTTTTTCCAAGCCAAGATCGATGCAGAAACGCAACGCGATGAAAAGCACCTGACCGTAAATCTCATTTATCACTGCACCCTCGGCCCGCGGGCAAAGATTGGGGAGGTCACTTTTCAGGGCGCCTCGGAAACGGAAAAAGTCGAACTGGGCGCCGCATTGACTTCGTTTTGGGCGAAGTTAAAGGGCGGCTCGCTGCGGCATGATCAGCCCTACACGCAAACGCGACTCACGAAATCACTCGATTATCTGCGGAAGCGTTTGGAAAAATCGGGTCATTTGACGCCCATCGTTCGTCTGGCGCCCTCTTCCTACGATGCGGCGACCAAGCGTGCGCATGTGACGTTTGAGGTCCAGCCCGGGCCGCTCGTATTCATTCAAGTCAACGGTGCTCACCTCTGGAAGCGCACGCTAAAGAAATTGATTCCCATCTACGAGGAAAATACGGTGGACAGAGAATTGGTGGAAGAGGGCGGCCGCAACCTCGTTTCCTACTTCCAATCAAAGAGCTACTTCGACGTGAAAGTGGATTCTCGCTTTGACCAGAGCCCGGACACAGTTCGCGTGATCTATGAAGTTCATAAGGGAGAAAAGCATCGCGTCCAGGAAGTGCATTTCGAGGGCAATCACTATTTTTCTGACGAACAACTGCAAGGACATATCCCGATAAAGAAAGCGCGCCTGTTATTTTTGCGCGGAAAGATCGGCAACGAGCTGGTGCGGAAGAGCGTAGCGTCCATCACAAATCTTTATAGGAACGAGGGGTTCGAGAAGGTAAAGGTCGAACCACAGCTTCGCGATCACGAGCCGCAGATCGATGTGACGTTCCGAATTCTGGAAGGCGACCAAGAGCGAGTAAAGACGCTACAGATCGTGAACGCCCGAAACGAACCGATAAAGCCGGCGACCACGCATCCGCTGAACCTCGCTCCCGGCAAACCCTATTCGCGCAAGCTGTTGGAAGACGACCGCAGCCAGGTTCTCGCCGATTATATGGACGAGGGTTATTTGAACGCGCATTTCGACTCCACGGCCACGCCCGCTCCAGAAAACCCGCTTCTGGTGAACGTGGTCTACAAAATCGATCCTGGTCCGTTGGCGCGGGTCGGGGAAGTTACTCTTCTCGGAGTTCAGCACGCGCAACCCGAATTTATTCGCAACATCACCGATCCCAAAGTGAAAGAGGGGCAGCCGCTCAGCGAAGGCAAGCTGCTCAGTTCGGAAAGCGATCTCTACGACCTCGGGATCTTCGATTGGGCCACCATCAGCCCGCTTCGGCCAATCGAGGGGCAGGAATACGAAGAAGTGCTGGTCAAAGTGCACGAATCGAAGCGCAACGTGCTCGATGTCGGCGCGGGATTCGAGGTCGTTCCACGGAGCGGAAATGTTCCCGTTGGCGCCGTGGCTCTACCAGGAGTGCCACCCATCAGCTTGGGGAATAATTTCACTACTAGTCAGAAGAGCTTCTTCGGTCCGCGTTTTTCATTTGACTATTCCCGGCGTGATTTGCGGGGCCGGGCGGAAACGGCTTCGATTGGAGTGTTATATTCGCGCCTGGATCAGCGCGCAACGGCGACCTATTCCGATCCCCGATTTCGCGGCTCGACATGGGCCTCGCTGCTCAGTCTTTCAGCCGAACGAACAACCGAAAATTCCATTTATACAGCCCGATTGGGACAGGTCTCCTGGCAAATCGAAAAGGCACTGGACTCCAAACGCACGAAGACGCTGCGCCTGCGTTACAGCTTCCAGCGCACGAACCTCAGCAACATCACCATTCCCGACTTGGTTTTGCCCCAAGATCAGCGCGTGCGTCTTTCCACATTCTCTGTGGAGTTCGTCCGTGACACGCGCGACCACCCGCTCGACGCGCATCATGGCATCTATCAGACGGCGAGCTTCGGCGTCACGCCGACGGCGCTGGGTTCCAGCAGCGACTTCACGCGATTCCTGGGGCAGACTGCGTTCTATCGGCCCATTCGGCCGTGGCTTACCTGGGCGACCAATTTTCGTATCGGCCTGGCGTCGCCATTTTCCGGCAGCTTTGTGCCCATAAGCGAGCTCTTCTACTCCGGGGGAGCGGACTCGCTTCGCGGATTCCCGATCAATGGCGCCGGACCGCAGCGGCCCGTCACCGTGTGCAGCAATCCGAGTAATCCTGCGACTTGCACTTTGATCAGCGTCCCTGTCGGAGGTCGCATGCTGGCCATCGTGAATTCCGAGGCGCGCTTCCCCATCCCATTGAAGAGCGGCTTGGGCGGGGTGGTCTTCTATGATGGCGGCAACGTTTACAGCGCTGTGAATTTCCGCCAGTTTTACAGCAATTACACGAATTCCATTGGTTTCGGAATTCGATATCACACGCCGGTGGGTCCCGTGCGCTTCGACATCGGCCACAACCTGAATGCGCCGCCGGGCGTGAATTCGACGCAATATTTTGTGACGCTTGGGCAAGCGTTCTAACTGGGAAGCAGAGGTTGCATGAACAAGAAGAAGGCCATTCGCGCGGTACTCATCGGAATTCCGGCATTATTGCTTTTGCTTGTGATCGCAGGCGTCCTGATTGTGCATACGCATACATTTACGCAGTTCTTGCTCGCAAAGATTGTGCAAAAAGCGGAACAAAGCACCGGCGCCCGGATCGCCATTCAAAAACTCGACGTGCACTGGTTCCCTTTCACCGCGGATGTCTACGGCGTCGTTGTGCATGGTCAGGAGAAGGGCGGCGAGGCTGCTCTTTTGCAGGCGGAGCATCTGGGCGTGAGCCTCGGGATCCGTGCGCTGCTGAAGAAGGAGGTGGACCTGTACGCTATCAACGTGGATCGGCCGATTGTGAACCTGCGGGTCAATACGCGCGGCAACACGAATTTGCCAAAGGCGCCGCCTTCGCAAGCGTCAAGCAACTTCGATGTCATTGTCCGGCATGCCTCTCTTCGAGATGGAACGGTAATTTACAACGATGAGCAGATTCCGCTTGCCGCTGAGCTCGACGATTTTCGCGCCATGGTGGCGTTTGATACCGCTGCGGACAAATATCGAGGCTCGCTCGGCTATCGCCAGGGCTGCATCGTAACCAAGACCATCAATCCTGTGGAGCACAACGCCCGCGTGGAGTTCGCGGCAAATCGCGACGGGGCAGTTCTCGATCCCATTGTCGTTTCCAGCGGGAAAACTCGCGTGGCTGCGCATCTCAATGTGACGAATTTCGCTAATCCTCTGATTGAGGGCCAGTATGACGGTTTCATCGTGACGCGAGAGATTGCGGAAATTCTGAAGAATCCGTCACTGCCGCGGGGCGATGTCAC
>Ga0209131_1003547_pt1 | contig 10320 bp, 10 predicted proteins | sample GraSoi_2013_40cm_FD_185826 | JGI IMG/M metagenome (GOLD analysis project Ga0209131, IMG submission 185826) | Grasslands soil microbial communities from the Angelo Coastal Reserve, California, USA - Sample 9_17_2013_40cm (SPAdes) (version 2) | ecosystem: Environmental > Terrestrial > Soil >...
GCGCGCTCGAGGTTGCAGGTGTTGCGGGCTTGGCGGGCGTGGCGGGCGTAGCGGGAGTTGCTTGTGCGAAAACGCAAACGGATGCGGTGGTGAAAAGCGTGGCGATCAGGGCGGACAGCTTTTTCATTTTGTGGTCCTAAGTTATGTTGAACAAGGGATCAATGTTCTCGACTGCGCTGGGGAAATCAGCCTCGTCGCCCACATTAACGCCGCGCATTATACCGGGGTTGACAGCGCCGACTCCCCCGGTCAGGAGAGCCGCGCGAGGTCCGCCTTCGCTTCCCGCCACGCGCCGGGCTTGAGGTCCTCGATGTGCCAGGACCCGATGCGAAAGCGCACCAGACGCAACGTCGGCAACCCCACCGCGGCGGTCATGCGCCGCACCTGTCGATTGCGGCCTTCGCGCAGCTCCAGGGCGATCCATGCGGTGGGAATGTTCTTGCGCACGCGAATGGGCGGCTCGCGCTCCCAGATGACCGCCGGTTGTCGGATCACGTGTGCCTTGGCGGGAAGGGTGCCGCCGTCTTGCAGCTCTACGCCGGTGCGCAGCGCCCGCAACGCCTCTTCGCGGGGCGTTCCCTCCACCTGAACCCAGTAGCCCTTTTCGAGCTTGTGGCGCGGATCGGCGATGCGCGCCTGGATCGCCCCATCGTCGGTGAGGATCACGAGGCCCTCGCTGTCGGCATCCAGGCGCCCGGCGGGATAAACATGCGGCACCGGAACGAAGTCCTTCAGCGTCGCGCGCGCGCCACTCGGGCTGAACTGGCAGATGACGCCAAAAGGCTTGTTCAGGAGGATCAGGCGTGCCATGGGAGGCGGCCGCGCGCGGGCGCTTTGCTATAATTTTTCGTTTCTGCCGACAAAAAAACGCCTCGAGGAGCCCGAATGAACAAGATCAAGGTGAAGAACCCGGTCGTCGAGATGGACGGCGACGAGATGACGCGCATCATCTGGCAGAAGATCCGCGAAAAACTGATCCTTCCATACCTGGACATCGATCTCAAGTATTTCGACCTGGGCGTCGAGCATCGCGACGCGACCAACGACCAGGTCACCGTGGATGCGGCGATGGCGACGAAGAAATACGGCGTGGCGGCGAAGTGCGCGACGATCACCCCCCACGAGGCCCGGGTGAAGGAGTTCGGCCTGAAGCAGATGTGGAAGAGCCCCAACGGGACCATCCGCAACATCCTCGACGGCACCATCTTCCGCGAGCCGATCATCTGCCAGAACGTGCCGCGCATCGTGGCGCACTGGAACAAGCCCGTCGTGGTTGCGCGCCATGGCTTCGGCGACCAATACAAGGCCACCGAGATCAGGTTCGACGGCCCCGGCACGGTCAAGATGAGCTTCACGCCCAAGGGCGGGGGCGCGGCGATCGAGAAGGAGGTGTTCCAGGCGCCGGGCGCCGGCGTCTCGATGGCGATGTACAACCTCGACGATTCCATCCGCGGCTTCGCGAACGCCTGCTTCAACTACGCGTTGAACCGCAAGTACCCGGTCTACCTTTCGACGAAGAACACCATCCTCAAGGTCTACGATGGGCGCTTCATGATCATCTTCCAGGAGGTCTACGAGAGTGCGTTTCGCGCCAAGTTCGAGGCGGCCGGGCTCACCTACGAGCACCGGCTGATCGACGACATGGTCGCCGCGAGCCTGAAGTGGAGCGGCGGCTACCTCTGGGCGTGCAAGAACTACGACGGCGACGTCCAGTCGGACACCGTCGCGCAGGGATACGGCTCGCTCGGGCTCATGACCTCGGTGCTCACCACGCCCGACGGCAAGACGGTCGAGGCCGAGGCGGCGCACGGCACCGTGACCCGGCACTATCGGCTGCACCAGCAGGGCAAGCCCACCTCCACCAATCCGATCGCGTCGATCTACGCATGGACGCGCGGCCTCATCTACCGGGGCAACATGGACGGGACACCGGACGTGGTGAAATTCGCGCAGACGCTGGAGAAGGTCTGCGTGGACACGGTGGAATCCGGAAAGATGACCAAGGATCTCGCCATCCTCATCCGGCCCGACCACCCGTTCCTCACCACCGAGGAATACATGGAGGCCGTCGACGCCGAGATGCAGCGCCGGATGCGGTAACGGCGGAAAGAAAAAAGCCCCTGCGCGCGCTGCTGCAGGGGCTTTCCGCTTCTAAAGACTGCTCCCTATGCCGCCTGGATGTTCGACGCCTGTTTGCCCTTGGGGCCCTGCGTCACGTCGAAGGAGACCTTCTGGCCTTCCTTCAGGGTCTTGAAGCCCTGCATCTGGATCGCGGAGAAGTGCGCGAAGAGGTCTTCGCTGCCGTCGTCGGGCGTGATGAACCCGTAACCCTTCGCGTCATTGAACCACTTCACAGTTCCGGTTGCCATTCGATTGCTTGCCTCTTGTTAAACGGGTGGAGTCCCGCACGTCGTTCGGATCCAGGCCCCGCTCGTCAAAAAGGCGATGCAGAATCCTTGAAACCAAACTCCAAGCCGCTTTTTACGCGCCGTCCCCGGGAGTGTCAATAGCGCCCCGGAAGAGCGAAAAAGCCCCGCAAAGCCCCGGTTACGCCGACAAAAGGTGCGCCCAAGGGCTTGAAGGGTCTTGAAAAACCGCCACTCCTTGTCCATATTAGGTGAAGATCGTTCCACCCCGAGAGGGATCCGGAGGTTCTTCGCATTGAGCGTCCTCCCGCCCGAGAGCCATGGCCGACAAACCCGACGGTTCAACGCTCGTCAAACCGAGCGAGACGCAGGTCAAGCCGCCGCCGATGTTCCAGGTCGTGATGTACAACGACGACTACACGCCGATGGAATTCGTGGTAGAGGTACTGCAGGTGTTCTTCGCCTTGCCGCGGGAACGCGCTACACAGATCATGCTCAAAGTGCATACGGAAGGGCGCGGTGTCTGCGGAATCTACCCCAAGGACGTTGCATCCAGTAAGGTGGAACAGGTAACCGCATATTCGCGCGAACACCAGCATCCGCTGCAGTGCGCGATGGAGGAAACATGATTGCCCAGGAGTTGGAAGTCAGTCTGCACATGGCCTTCGTCGAGGCGCGGCAGAAACGCCACGAGTTCATCACCGTGGAGCACCTGCTGCTCGCCCTCTGCGACAACCCTTCCGCTTCGGAGGTGCTCAAGGCGTGCGCGGCGAAGATCGACGAGCTGAAGAAGGCCCTTTCGGACTTCGTGATGCAGCACACGCCGACGGTCGCCGGAACGGGAGAGGTCGACACGCAGCCCACGCTCGGATTCCAGCGCGTCATCCAGCGCGCCATCCTGCACGTTCAGTCCTCGGGCAAGAAGGAAGTGACCGGCGCCAACGTGCTGGTCGCCATCTACGGCGAAAAGGACTCGCACGCGGTGTACTTCCTGCACCAGCAGGGCGTGTCGCGACTGGACGTGGTGAACTACATCTCGCACGGCATCACCAAGGCGCCGCAGGCGCCGGGCTCGCGCGAGGAAGGCGAGAACGAGGCCGAGGCCCCCGAGACGCAATCGGGAGGAGCGCTCGAGAGCTTCACGCAGAACCTGAACCAGCTCGCGATCGACGGCAAGATCGACCCGCTCATCGGCCGCGAGGCGGAGCTCGAGCGCGTGGTGCAGATCCTCTGCCGGCGCCGCAAGAACAATCCGCTGCTGGTGGGCGAGGCCGGGGTCGGCAAGACCGCCATCGCCGAAGGGCTCGCCAAGCGCGTGATCGACGGCCAGGTGCCCGAGATCCTCACCAAAGCGCAGGTCTATGCGCTCGACATGGGCGCGCTGCTCGCCGGCACCAAGTATCGCGGCGACTTCGAGCAGCGCCTGAAGGCGGTGCTGAAGCAGCTCATCGACAATCCCAACGCGATCCTCTTCATCGACGAGATCCACACGCTGATCGGCGCGGGCAGCGCCTCGGGCGGCACGCTCGACGCCTCGAACCTGTTGAAGCCAGCGCTCTCCTCGGGCGCCCTGAAGTGCATCGGCGCGACGACGTACAACGAGTTCCGCGGCATCTTCGAGAAGGACCACGCGCTCTCGCGGCGCTTCCAGAAGGTCGACGTGAACGAGCCCTCGATCCAGGAAACGGTCGAGATCCTGCGGGGCCTGAAGTCGCGCTTCGAGCTGCACCATGGCGTGAAGTACACCGCCAACGCGCTCACCACCGCGGCCGAGCTTTCGGCGCGTTACATCAACGACCGGCACCTGCCCGACAAGGCGATCGACGTGATCGACGAAGCGGGCGCGCTGCAGCGCATCCTGCCCAAGTCGAAGCAGAAGAAGGTGATCGGCAAGCCCGAGATCGAGGAGATCGTCTCCAAGATCGCGCGCGTGCCGGCGCGCAACGTGTCCAACGACGACAGGAGCGCGCTGAAGACCCTCGACCGCGACCTGAAGGCGACGGTGTTCGGCCAGGATCGCGCGATCGACGCTTTGTCCTCGGCGATCAAGATGGCCCGCAGCGGCCTGGGCAACCCGCAGAAGCCGATTGGCTGCTTCCTCTTTTCCGGGCCCACGGGCGTCGGCAAGACCGAAGTGGCGCGCCAGCTTGCCTTCATCATGGGCGTGGAGCTGATCCGCTTCGACATGTCCGAATACATGGAGCGCCACGCCGTGTCCCGGCTGATCGGCGCGCCCCCGGGCTATGTCGGCTTCGACCAGGGCGGGCTCCTCACCGAGGCGATCACCAAGCATCCGTACTCGGTGCTGCTGTTGGACGAGATCGAGAAGGCGCATCCCGACATCTTCAATATCCTTTTGCAGGTGATGGATCACGGCACGCTCACCGACAACAACGGCCGCAAGGCGGATTTCCGCAACGTCTGCATCGTCATGACCACCAACGCGGGCGCCGAAGGGCTGTCGAAGAACACCATCGGCTTCACCATGGGCAAGACCGCCGGGGATGAGATGGGCGAGATCAAGCGCATGTTCACGCCGGAGTTCCGCAACCGCCTGGATGCCGTCATCTCGTTCGGCGCGCTCGACGAGCAGGTCATCCTGCGCGTGGTGGACAAGTTCCTGATGCAGCTCGAGGCGCAGTTGACGGAGAAGAAGGTCGAGGCGCTCTTCACCGAGGACCTGAAGAAGTACCTGGCGAAGAACGGGTTCGATCCGCAGATGGGCGCGCGCCCGATGGCGCGCCTCATCCAGGACACGGTGCGCCGCGCGCTCGCCGACGAGCTGCTTTTCGGCAAGCTCGCCAACGGCGGCCGCGTCACGATCGACATCGACGGCGAGGGCCAGGTGAAGTTCGACATCGCGCAGTCGGCGCAGCAGCCGCCGGAGCCGGTGGAATCGGCCTGAACGGCGCGAACGATGTCCGGAAACGCCCGCTTCCCGGCGGGCGTTTCATTTTGGATTGCGCTATCCTCGTCGCAGCAGCATCCCAAATCCGAGGGAGATCCCGATGAAAGCGCCTGGCTTGGTCCTCGTCGCGGGGCTCGCCGCAGCCGTCGCGGCGATTGCATCCGCCCAGCAGCCCGCCCCCCCGCCTCCCAGCTTCGCCGCTGCCAACTTGACCGACAAGGGCGTGCGATCGATGGCGGCCACGTGCGCCGCGTGCCATGGCACGCAGGGGCGGCCGGCGAGCGGCTCGAGCGTGGCGGGCCTTGCGGGACGCCCGGCCGAGTCGATCATCGAGGCGATGAAGGCTTTCAAGGACGGCAAGCGCGAGGCGACGGTGATGCACCAGATCGCCAAGGCCTACGGTGAGGCGGAGATCAACGCGCTTGCGGCGTATTTCGCCGGCCAATCCCAGTAGCCGGGAGGACCACATGAGCATGCAACGCAGGGATTTCCTCAAGGCGGGCGCGGCCGGATTCGCCGTGTCGCTCGCAGGTTGCGCCGCCATGCCGGGCGCGGCTCCGAAAGCGCGCGTGGCCGTGGTAGGCGGCGGCTACGGGGGTGCGACGGCGGCCAAATACATCCGCATGCTCGATCCCTCCATCGAGGTCGTGCTGATCGAGCCCAACGAGGCTTTCGTCTCGTGCCCGATTTCCAACATGGTGCTCGGAGGCTTCAAGTCCATGGCCGACATCACCACGCCGTATTCGGGCCTCGCCCGGCACGGCGTGCGCGTGGTTCGCGATACCGCGACCGCGATCGACCTGGAGAAGAAGCAGGTGCGCCTCGCGCGGGGCGATCCCGTGGGATTCGACCGCGTCGTCGTCTCCCCCGGAATCGACTTCATGTGGGAAGCGCTTCCCGCCCTGGGGTCGGGCGAGGCCCAGGCACGGCTCCTGCACGCCTGGAAGGCGGGTCCCCAGACCCTCCAGCTTCGCCGCGCCCTCGAGGCCATGCCCGACGGGGGAGTTTACGTCCTGGCGGTGCCTGAGGCCCCCTATCGCTGTCCCCCGGGCCCTTATGAGCGCGCCTGCCAGGTCGCCGCCTACTTCAAGGCTAAGAAAGGCCGCTCCAAGGTGCTCGTGCTCGACGCCAACCCGGACGTCACCTCGAAGGGGCCGCTCTTCAAGCGCGCCTGGGCCGAGCTCTACAAGGACATCATCGAGTACCGCCCCAACAGCAAGGCGGTCGATGTCGATTTTCGCGGCAGCGCCGTAAAGCTCGAATTCTCCGACGTGAAGGGCGATGTGCTCAACGTGCTTCCGCCGATGAAGGCGGGCAACATCGCCGCGCCGTTCATCACCGCGAACCGGCGCTGGTGCGAAGTCGACTGGATCAGCTACGAATCGAAGGCCGCCAAGGGCGTGCACGTGCTGGGCGACTCGCTGCAGATCGCCCCGGCGATGCCCAAGTCGGGGACCATGGCCAACGGGCAGGGCAAGGTGTGCGCGGCGGCGATCGTGGCGCTCCTCAACAACGAGGCGCCGAATCCCTCGCCCACGCTCGTGAACGTCTGCTACAGCATGGTCTCCGGCACGCACGCGATCCACGTGACCTCGGTCCACAAGTACGACGAACGCGACCGCACCATGAAGGCGGTGCCGGGCTCCGGCGGGGTTTCGCCCGGCATGAGCGAGGTGGAAGGCAACTACACGATGAACTGGGCGCGCAATATCTGGAACGACGCACTGGGCTGATGCGCGCATCCACCGCGCCGCTCGCGGCGTATGACCCGCCATGAAGCGTCGCATCCTGGTGCTCTTCCCCGACGAGTGGGACCGCGCGGCCGCGGCCGATCCCCGCTACCGGGACCGCTGCGAGTTCTTCTACGAGGGGTTCGACCTCTTCAGCTTTCCCGGTAACGCCCGCCTCTTCATTTTCGACGCGCTCGCCTTCGTCGAGCGCGTGGTGCGCGCGTACCGCCCGCAAAGCCTCGACGCCGTGATCACCTCCGACGAGCAGTTCGGGCCGTTCCTGGGCGCGCTGATTTCCGAGCGTCTCGGGCTGCCGCACACCCCGCTCGCCTCGGTGCTCGCGATCCAGCACAAGTTCTATGCGCGAGAAGCGTTCGCGCGCATCGCCCCGGAGAACAACCCGCGCTACGGCCTGGTGCGCCGCGGCTTCGAGCGGCCCGATGAGGTGCCGCTTGCGTTCCCGTTCTACATCAAGCCGGCCAAGGCGGCCTTCTCGGTGCTGGCCCGGCGCGTCGACTCCTTCGAGGAGCTCTATCGCCATACGCGCTTCGGCTGGTTCGAGCGCGCCATCATCGAGAAGCTCGTGCGTCCGTTCGCCGATGTGATGCGCGAGCACTCGGATTTCACGGAGGACCCCTTCAGCATGGTCGCCGAGGAGATCGCTCCCGGCCGCCAGGTCTGCGCCAACGGCTACGTGAGGAACGGTGCCGTGACGATGCTGGGCACCGTGGACTCGATCATGTATCCCGGGACCGACCAGTTCCAGCGCTTCCAGTATCCGTCTTCGGTTCCCGGCGAGACGCTCGAGCGCATCGATGCCCTCGCCGTGAAGCTCGTGCAGGGCATGGGATTCACGCACGGGATGTTCAACGTCGAGATGCGCATCGATCCGGCGAACGGCCGGCTGCGCGTGATCGAGATCAATCCGCGCGCCGCGGGGCAGTTCTACGACCTCTTCGAGCGGGTCGACGGCTACAGCCTGTTCGAAGCACTCCTCGCGCTCGAAAGCGGCGCGCAGCCCATCGTGCGCAAGGGCGAGGGGGCGCAGAGGCACGCGGCGAGCTTCGTCCTGCGCGACCTTACGGGCGAGGGATTGAGCCGCTGGCCCTCGTCCGGCGAGATCGCGCGCCTGCAGGCGCGGCACCCTGACATCCACGTGATGATCTACCACAAGCGCGGCGTGGACCTGCGGCGCGAGATGAAGTGGCTCGGCAGCTATCGCTACGGCGTGTTCAACCTCGGAGGCGCCACGCTCGAGGAGATGTACGCGCGCTTCCATCGCCTGTGCAGCGAGATCACCTTCCATCCCCAGAGCCACCGCGCCCCGGACGTGGAGCTGCTCCTCGCCGACGCCGGCGACGACTAGGGACTATCCGGAGGCCTCGATCCACGTCGGGTCGAAGCGGGGATTGGTGAGCGCGGTGAGGACGTGGTCGCGCCACGCCCCGTCGATGAAGAGATAGTCCCGCGCCAGCCCCTCGCGCACGAACCCGAGGCGATCGAGGAGGCGCGCGCTGCGCTCGTTCTCCGGACGGAAATTGGCCATGATGCGGTGCAGCCGCATCGCATCGAAGACGAACGCGTTGGTCGCGCGCAGCGCTTCGGTCATGAGCCCGCGGCGCTCGCTCGAGCGCGCGAGCTGGTACCCCAGGTGGCAGGCGAGGAACGGCCCGCGCACGATGTTGGTGTAGTTGCAGGTGCCGAGGATCGGGCCGTCAACCGCGTCGCCTTCCTGCAGCACGAAGCGCACCGCGGCCCCGGCGCGGAAATCCTCCACCGCGGTATCGAGGCGCTCCTTCCAGAACTCTTCGGTGAAGTAGGCCGTGGTCGCGGGAGGCGACCAGCGCTCGAGGTGGCCCTCGAAGTTCTCGGCGAGGAACCGCGCCATGGCCGCCTGCATCCCGGGGCGCGCGAGGCGCACCGTCAGGCGTTGTGTTTGCAGTTCCGGAAACAGGGTGTGCACGCGGCGGCGGTCATGCCGCGAACACCCGCCACTGCTGGGGCCAGCCCTCCATGGGCGGCTTCTTGAAGCCGCTCTTGGCATATTGGTGCCAGCGCCCGATCACGAACGCGATGAGCGCATTCGCGTAGGCGTTGACCTCCCAGTCGGCCGGCAGGCTGCCCGCGGTGGCCGCCAGGCGCGCGCTCTGCCGCAGGCTCGCCTCCAGCCGGTCGAGGAGCTGGTTCACGCGCGACTGCAGCCGCTCGTCCTCATTCACGAGCGCGTCTCCGATCAGCACCCGCGTCATGCCCGGGTTCTTCTGCGCGAATCCCAGCAGTGTGGCGACGGTGGCCTCGACCTGCTTCATCGCGTCCTTTTCCTCGACCTGGATCTTGTTCACCAGGGTGAATACCGTCTGCTCGATGAACTCGATCAGGCCCTCGAACATCTGCGCCTTGCTGGCGAAGTGCCGGTACAGCGCCGCTTCGGAAACCTCGAGGCGCGCGGCGAGAAGCGCGGTGGTGATGCGCTCGCCCTTCGGATTCTCGAGCATGGCGGCGAGCGTCTGCAGGATCTGGGCCTTGCGCTCTCCGGTTTTCGCCATCGTCCTTCTCCCGTTGCCGCCAGCCGCCCGATTGTTTCCGCCGCGCGCCCCGAAGCGCGATTTTCGCTCTGGAGAGGGGCGGGAGGCGAATGTTACCATTACGTTTTCCCGCTCGTATGCGAGAACGAAGCAACAAGAGACCCATATGGCAGGACACAGCAAGTGGGCGAACATCCAGCACCGCAAAGGGCGCCAGGATGCGAAGCGCGGCAAGATCTTCACCCGGCTCATCAAGGAAATCACCGTCGCCTCCCGCATCGGCGGCGCCGACCCGAACATGAATCCGCGGCTGCGCCTCGCGGTCGACAAGGCCTACGAAAACAACATGCCCAAGGACAACGTCGAGCGCGCGATCAAGCGCGGCACGGGCGGGCTCGACGGCGTCAACTACGAGGAGATCCGCTACGAGGGTTATGGGGCGAGCGGCACGGCGGTGATCGTCGACTGCCTCACGGACAATCGGGTTCGCACCGTGGCGGAGGTGCGGCATGCGTTCACCAAGTTCGGCGGCAACCTCGGCGGCGAGGGCTCGGTCGCCTTCCTCTTCAAGCACTGCGGCCAGCTGCTGTACGCACCGGGTACCAGCGAGGAGAAGCTCATGGATGCCGCGCTCGAAGCGGGCGCGCAGGACGTCGTCGCCCACGACGACGGTTCCCTCGAGGTGCTCACCACGGCGCACGATTTCGTCCAGGTCAAGGGCGCGCTCGAGAAGGCGGGATTCAAGGCCGAGCTCGCGGAAGTGACGATGAAGCCCACGACGGAAACCGAGA
>Ga0209131_1003549_pt1 | contig 10316 bp, 3 predicted proteins | sample GraSoi_2013_40cm_FD_185826 | JGI IMG/M metagenome (GOLD analysis project Ga0209131, IMG submission 185826) | Grasslands soil microbial communities from the Angelo Coastal Reserve, California, USA - Sample 9_17_2013_40cm (SPAdes) (version 2) | ecosystem: Environmental > Terrestrial > Soil >...
GGACCTGGCGGTTTTCAGTGTTGGCGTGGTACAGGAACTGGCCGGTAATAGGCGGAATGAAGCCGCGTCCTTCCGCCGACCCCAGCCCACTGCGACGGTGGCAGTTCACGCAAGCGGCATCAATGCCTGTCGCATGCACGCCGCCCGACCGCTCGCCCTTCAACAGCGTACCTGCGGGCAGCCGGCCGAAGCGATAGATATTCTCGCCGATCGTGACTGAGGCGGAGGGCGCCGCGACGGGCGCGCGCCTGTGTGCCGCGCTCAGAGGGAGAGGTGCCGCCGCCAGGATGGCTACGGCGCATACCACTCGCAGCGCTGGCGCCATGGGCACGGCGCCTACGGGCTTGACGCGCTCATCGGGCGGCGAGCAGGTCGTGGTAGTGCGTCAGCAATTCGCCGGGCGTGACGAAACCATCGATCCGCATCCACGCTTTCCCGGGTGCCGCGCGCATCAGCGTTACGGGCGTGTGGCTCATTTTGTCGGACCAGTTTACGCCAAAGGCCTGCAGTGTAGTGGTGGTTGCCTGCAGAGTGCCGGTGTAATGCGACCAGCCGGGGCCGGCGCGGAATTTCTTCGCATATGCGCGCAGGCGGGCGGGCGTATCCTGCTCAGGATCGATGGAGATCGAGACCAGGTGCGCATCCTTGCGGTAAGCGCCCAGCTTGGTCTGAAACTGCGAGAACGTGCCGCTGGATAGCGGGCAAATAGTTTCGCAAGTCGTATAGATGAAATTCATTACTACCGGACGGCCGTCATCCAGCTCCTTCGGGAGCGATACCGTCTTGCCGTCTGCCCGCACCAGCTGGGTGGCCGGTACTTTGTAGTCGATCCAGGAAACGCTCACCCGATCCTTGGCCTCATGCACGTGCATGGTTTCCGGTCCCGCGGCCTCATCCGTATCGGCGCTAAAGGCGCACGGCGAGTTCACCGCAAGAAGGCTACCGGCCAGCATCAAAAATCGTCTCATCGGTCCACTCCTGATCAAGTCTCCGGGCACCTTCAGCCCCTAATTCATGCACTTTGCAGCGCAATCGGCGTCAACGCCTACCATGCTGCATGGTGATCCGCTGGTCAAGGTAGTGAGTCACCCCGTCTCTTGACTTAACTCCAAAACTACAGGGTTCTACCCACCCCATCGGCAGCATGTCCCGACTACGGTTCTGGCCGCAATCGATGCATCCTGCGCACCAAGGACAAATCCGACCAGGGTGTTCAGTGACTGTTAGGGAGGCCCGCCAGGCGCTCTTCAAGAAGGCCGGCGAATCAGTATCGAAAAGTTAGCCAAAAACGCTTTAGACGCCGGTCGCCAGGTTTCCCAGGTGGAACCCGGCCGCGTAACTGCCGCAACAGGGCAGGCGCGCGAGTTGTTCGGATCACCAGGATTTGATTGCTGTGCGCGCCAGAAGTTCGGGACGGAGGCAATTTATGATTAACAAGCGACTTATCGGGGGCGGCATTGCCGCAATGTTGCTGGCCTTGATTACGCTGCCCGCGGCGGCGCAGTCGTTCCAGGTCCAGTGCCCTACCACCACCACCACCCACCCGGTGGCGGCCGACGTGGAGCCGGAGTACACCAACGCGAACGGTTTCAATGGCGCGATCAAGTGCCAACAGATCTCAGGCGGCGATGGTTTCGCCACCATGGGTGACGGCACCCAGACCTACATGTTCTCCTTCGGTCCCCTCTCGGGACTACACGATATGGCCAACGGCCAGCCCGGTACGCAGTTTCCGGGTGTCTTCAATACGGTCGCACCAGCTCTGTTGCCTGGCGACCCCGCCACGGCCGACGGCGCCACCGGCGGCCTTGTGTACAACCAGGGCACTCCTGGGACCTTTACCTATAACGGCGCTGTGGGCCTGGCCCCCAATGCAGACAGCATCGCGAATGGCAGTTGCGCCGCCCCTTGCCTTGACGGTCACGTTGACCCGCGCCCGATCATGGATGTGGGCGTGATGAACGGCAACATCCCGGCCCCCCTGATGGCCATCGACGAGGACGACGAATTCTTCCTGACGCTGACCAACGTCGGCCAGGTGATGCGCCCCGACCTGTTCGAGCAGCACACGGTTCACTTCCACGGTTATCCGAATGCCTCCGCGTTCTACGACGGCGTACCGGACGCCTCGGTGGCCATCAACATCGGCGCCAGCTTCACCTACTACTACCTGTCCCCGGACGCCGGCACCTACTTCTGGCACTGCCACATTACGCCTCCTGAGCATCTGCAGATGGGCATGGTCGGGCAGCTCTATGTACGCCCGCGCCAGAATCGCGTTCCAAACGGCGTGTCGCTGTACAGCGCCTTGCAGACTCAGCAGGGGAATCTGCGTACCCGCTGCGACTCGTCCGACATCCTTTGCAGCAATCCACTGCCTGCGGTGGACACGGGCGCGACCGCCACCGGCGTGAAGTACGCCTACAACGATGGTGACGGCACGACGGCCTATGATGTCGAGATTCCGCTCCAGATTCACGGCTTCGATCCGAACTTCCATTTCGTCGGCATGACCTTCAACCCGGAGAACTTCACGGGCATGAAGGACAAGTACTTCCTGCTCAACGGCCGGAGCTATCCCGACACCGTGACGCCGGGACCGATCGCGACGCAGTCGACGGATGGCGTGATGCATTACTCGCAGCCGCTGCCGGCAATCATCACTCTTACGTCGGGCCAGAAGGCCCTCCTGCGCATCAGCGATCTGGACGTGACCGAGTACCAGACGCTGGCCTCGCAGGGCATCCCGATGACGGTGATCGGCTACAACGCCAAGTTGCTGCGCGATCAGGCCGGCAACAACCTCTACTACAAGACCAACTCGATCACCCTGGCAGGTGGCGAATCGCTGGACGTGATCCTGGACACCACCGGAATTCCGGCGGGCACCTACTACCTCTACACCCCGAATCTGGACCACCTGTCGAATGACGCCGAGAACTTCGGTGGCCTGATGACCGAAGTCCACGTCCTTTAAGGGAGAGCAGCAATGAGCTCAATCGACATGAAGAAGGCGATCTCGACAGCACAGCTGGTTCCGGTCGCGCTCGCGATGGTGGGCCTGCTGCTCACGACTGCGGCACCTGCTGCGGTTCCCGGGATAACCGGTCCAACGTTCAATCTGGTGGCGACACCGGAGTTCGTCACCCAACCTGACGGGAATTTCGTCTATTCCTGGGGGTACGGGTGCGACGCCCTGAATCCGCCGGCCGCCTTTGTCCCGGCCAATGTCTCTGCCTCCGGCACGTGCTCCGCGATGCAGGTGCCAGGGCCGACGCTGATCGTCACCGAAGGCCAGACGGTCACGGTAAACCTGACGAATAACCTGCCGACTTCGGCGGGCAATACTTCGATTCTGTTCCCGGGTTTTACGCTGACTTCAGCGACGGGTGCTCAAGGCCTGCTGACGAAGGAGGCCGCACCTGGTTTGACGGCGCAGTACCAATTCACTGCAACAACGCCGGGAACCCACACCTATTACAGCGGCACGCAGGGCGACCTGCAGATCGACATGGGGCTGTACGGAGCAATCATCGTCCTGCCCAATAACGTCCCCGCCGCCTGCGATGCGGGCGTGCACGCCTCGAACGTGACCGCCCAGGCCGCCAGTTCAGTGCACACCGTGGCCGAGCTTGACAATCGGCTGGCGCACGCCGCCTACGACCACGCGGGTACCTGCTACGACCGGGAATACCTGTTCCAGTTCTCCGAGATGGACCTGCGGATGCACCGCGAAGCGGAAGAGCAGGTGGCGGCCTGCGGAGCCACCGCCGGATGTACCCTGCACGTGGCGACCGAGCCCTACTTTCCCACGTATTTCATGATCAACGGCCGCTCGATGCCCGACAACATGGACGGGGCCTACGTGCCGCAGTATCCGCACCAGCCGTACAACGGCAACCCGCACATGCACCCGGGCGAGCTCACGCTGCTGCGTATCATCGGCACGGGTCGCTGGCAGCATCCGTTCCACGAGCACGGCAACCACGTTCGTATCCTGGCGCGCGACGGCAACCTGATCCTCAGCCAGTCCGATGTGAACAGTCTCGCTGGCCCGCTGCTCTTTACCACCACGACGACGCCCGGTGTGACCATGGACGGGATCTTCGAGTGGACCGGCAAGGGTGTGAACTGGGATGTGTACGGACACAATCCTGCCTCCGGTGACACCAATGCGAAGCTGCCGTGCGACGCCGATTCCAACGGTTACAACACGGCACATCCCACGGCGATCAATTATTTCGAGTGGTGCCAGGACCACAATAAGCCGCTGCAGAAGGCTCCGTTTGGAGACGTCGGCGGTGGCGGGCCCGTGACTCTGCCCGACCCGACTCTTTTCGCCCTCGGCGCCTGGTGGGGCGGCAGCCCCTACCTGGGGCCCAACGCGACCACGCGCGCCGTAGGCTCGACCGGTACGACGCCGCCCTCGGGCACGGTCGCGAATTCGCCCTCCGAAGAGGCCGGCTTCGCTTTCATGTGGCACTCGCATAACGAGCGCGAGATCACCACGAACAACATCTTTCCGGGCGGAATGCTGATGATGATGCTCGTCGATTCACGCGAATTCGTAATCGACGAAACGAAATAGGGACAGGAGAACAGCGATGCGATCCAATATTTTCAAGGCAATCCTGGGCAAGTCCGGAATCGCGGCTGCCGTTCTCATGCTGGCGAGCGGCGTATCGCTCGCCCAGACGGTGGTGAACCTGACTGCAGGTCCGGCCACCGCGACCCTGCCCGATGGCGCAGCGGTCCCGATGTGGGGCTACAGCTGCGACACGCCCGCCGACCCGGCCTGCCGGCCGCTGAATGCGCTGGCCACCACGCCGGCCGTCTGGTCGCCTGTCGTCATCACCGTTCCTACCGGGAATACCCTGACGATCAACCTCACGAATGCTCTCGCGTTTGCTGGCGGGAACATTCCGACCTCGCTGACGATTGTAGGTCAGCTGGGTGGCGGTCTAGGAACGCCCGGCGGCTCTACGACGAGCCCGACTCATGCCAGCCAGACCATTACTTGGCCGGCTTCGAGCTCCAGTCTGGCGGACGGGGCCAATACGCCGCCCGCCCAGGGCACGCGCGTGCGGTCCTTCGGCACGGAAGTGCCTGTGGGACCTGCGGTGCCGCTGACTTGGACAGTTCCAGTTCTCCGCCCGGGCACTTACTTGCTCGAGTCCGGCTCGCACCCCTCGATCCAGGGACCGATGGGCCTGTACGGCATCGTGGTTGTCACGGCAGCACCTGTGGGTACAACTGCGGGCACCGCCTATCCGGGTGTCAGCTACAGCGCGGACATTCCGCTCCTCTTGAGTGAAATCGACCCGGTCCAAAACGCCGCGGTCAGCACAGCGGTCAACACCGCGGGCTTCGACGAGGCGACGGTGTGGTCCGGCCAGCCCGGCGGCTGCGGCAACCCCGGCACCGCGAACGCGGGCAACTGCTATCCGCCGGCGGTGAACTATTCACCGCTGTACTTCCTCGTCAACGGCGTGGGCTTCGACAAGACCAATACCGCCGCCAACCCGTCGCTGTTTGCGACTGCGCCGGCCACGGGCGTGACCGGAAATGTGCTGGTCCGCCTCGTCAATGCGGGCCTGCGCATGCACATTCCTTCAATAGTGGGCTCCGTGACCACACCGGCGATTGTCGGCGGTGGCGCCGCCGGGACGACCGCTGCCGCAGGCTTTAGCCTGGTGGCCGAAGACGGCAACCCCTTGCCGGGCGTGTCCCGCATTCAAAGCGAAGTGTTCCTGGCCCCGGGCAAGACCTATGACGTGATGATTGATGCACCGGCCCTCGGTGGCACGGCGCTTCCGATATTCGACCGTCAGGGGAGCCTTTCGGCCAACGCCAACAGCCGCGACGCCGGCATGCTCGCCTATATCAGTGTCAATGCTGCGGCGCTGCCTGCCGCTGCTTCACTGGCCGCCGCGGCGGCCAATCCGGACGTCTACAACTCAGTGATTGTGGGCCGAGCATTCTCGGTGACGGATGCCGGCAAGGGCCTCCTCGGGAATGACGTCAACGTGAGCGGCGTTGCGCTCGTAGGTGTTGTACCCGGGCTGACGCTCCATGCGAATGGCACGTTTAGCTATGTCGGGTCACCGATCATCTTTACCTATTGCGCCAACGGTACGGTTACCGGGGCGATATGTTCGTCTGGTATTACGGCCACCGTAACTCTCGGCGCTGCAACGATTGAAGCGGGCGGCATCAGCTGCACCGTCCCCACCTTCACCTCCACGGTGGCGACTGCCCTGACCGTCAAGCCTCCCGGCGTGCTGGCGTCCTGCACGGACGCCGCAGGCTACCCGCTGCAGGTTACCGCGGCGGCTTCGAGTAACGGAACGGCTGCTGCGGACCCGAATGGCGGCTTTACCATCACCGGTGCGGCGCCGGGCGCGGGCATTCTGACCTTCACAGTGCAGAACTCCCAGGGAACACCGCTTGCTGCGCAGACGGCGAACCTCGTATTCCCGGCGGGCAGCGGCCTGGCCGTGTCCGTGGTGGACGGCATCGACAAGACGACGGCGGTTGCCGACTACCGCTGGATCATTGAGGAAGACCGCACCTTCTACGTGGACCCCAATTGCCAGGCGAACCCGCTGCCGGCCGGTTGCCCGACCGTCACGACACAGGGAGCTCCTGCAGTTTTCGGCACGAACTTCCACACCAGCTACATGCCGGTGGTGGCGCAGGGCTGCGTGGGGCCGGCCGGCACGGCCGTATCTTGCGAAGCTGGACAGACCGTGCTTGACACCGACCCGCTGTCGCCAACCTTTGGCACGCACGTGGCTGCCGCGTGCGACATCGGCAACGGCGCCTGCAGGGCTGCGGCCACCAAGACGCCGCTCGATCCGAGCATGGTCGTTCTGGATCCGACCAAGCACTACTACATCTCGATCCTGCCGGGCGATGCGATGGACCCTGGACATGGCATGGGCGGTGCCCAGATCGCTCCCGGGCAGACTTCCGTAACCGTTCTGGTCGACCCGGAGAGCCAGAAAGCATCCAATCTCTCGGTGTTCGTGTTTGAAGACGACCACCCGCTCAATGGCGAGCATGATGGCGGCGGCGGCGGCACCGACGTGCTGTCGCCCAATGAACCCGGCCTGGGCGGGTTCAACATCACGATTTTTGACCTTGTTGGCGGCACCGGCGACTCGGCCGGTCAGCTGACCTACGATGAGTTCGGCCAGCCGTTGTCAAACGCTCTGTCGGGGACGATCGATCCCCAGACGGGCAAAGACGCCTGCCCCATTGTGGCGGACCCGTTCACGGGCTCTGATGGGACGATCCGTCCCACCGCCATCACAGGTGTCATTCCTGTCTGCCCGAACTACGAGGCGGATGGCGTAACGCTGTCTCCGCTCGGAGGCCAGGCGGTCGTTGCGGGCTTGCCGCCCGGCCGATACGGCATCGTCGCCACGCCGGCGGCGGACCGGATTGCGCGCGGCGAAGAATGGCTCCAGACCAACACACTGGACGGCGGCAAGGATCTCGAGGCCTTCCTCAAGAACAACGAGCCGACGTACTTCCAGGAGTTTGGCCCCGCCGGATTCCACGTATCGATGGGCTTCGCCAATCCGAAGTTCATCAATGACTGGCGTACGGCAGGACAAGTGCAGGGCAGTGGGACCTCAGTAACACTGTGTCCCGCACCGGAAGCGACCTCGTGCCCTTACACGGTGTCCGGCACGGTCACTGGCGTGCACATGAGCCGGCCGTCGGATGAGCGACTCTATGGCAGTGGCACGCGCGACACCTTCGGCTACACCCAGTGCTACGTGAGTCTGGGCAGCCCGGACGGCGCAGACTTCTCCTTTTCGAAGTGCAATCCTGACACTGGCGCCTTTACCCTGACGGGAATTCCCGCCGGTGACTGGCGCATCACAGTGTTCGACCAGTGGAACGATCAGATCGTCGACGGTATTACGACACCGGTCAGAGTGACGACCGGGAACGTGGACATGGGCGAGATGGCGGTGCACGCGTGGAAGAACAATCTGTCCACCCGAACCTGCATTGATACGAATCGCGACGGCGTCTGCCAGGCCGATGAGCCGGGCCTGCCGCTGGTCCCGACAAACATTCGCTTCCGCGACGGAAGCGTCTCAAACCTGAACAGCACCGACCTGGACGGCTATGCGGGCTTCAACGAAGTCTTCCCGCTGTTCAACTGGTACGTGATGGAAACGGATTCGAACCGTTACAAGAATACAGGCACGCACGTGATCAACGACGCGGGTGGCCCGGTCGACGGTTCCACCGGCCTCTACGGCTGCGGGCAGGGTGGCTACCCCCCGTGCGGTACTTCCGGCCTTCTTGCGAATATGGCAAGAACCAATGAGGATTACTCTGTACCTACGCTCCTGCGAGTTCCGGGCGCCTTCTATTGCGCCAACGCGGATTGCACCGACGCCCCTGCGCCCATGGCGGGGAGCGGTGGTACAGGCGGCTCCACCGGTCGAGTCGACCCGGCCTGGGTCACCAGCTACGGCTGGCAGAGCTTTGCCGGACAGAACCAGTACCTGGAGTTCGGCAAGCGGCCCTTTACGCCAGGCGAAAATGGCGGCATCAGAGGCCATGTCGTGTATGCCTCGACCCGGCCCTTTGACGACCCGGCCCTGCTCCTGCAGCTCACGTGGGAACCGATGGTTCCGCACGTCACGATCAACCTTTACCAGGTGGGTACGGCGCCCGATGGCACCGAGTCGCTCACGAAGGTGGACAGCACCCAAACCAGCAGCTGGGACGACTGGTCGCAGGGCTTCCGTTCCAATGGCATTCCGAATATGAACTGCCCGGGCCAGAGCCCCACGGACCCGTTCTTCTATACGATGCAGAACCAGCCCAACTACCTGGACTGGTACAACTCGCAGCACGGCGGCCCGCCGGCCACGGCGTTGCCGAACGGCGCGCAGTACAAGTGCTACGACGGCATGCACAACTGGAACCAGTTGCAGCCGGCACCGTATGACGGCATGTATCAGTTCCCGAGCATTGCCGGCAGAAATCCGACGACCGGTGCCCCCACGGGTACGGGTTGCAGCATCTGCACCACCGATACCGACGGCGATCCCATGCTGCCGGCTGGCAAGTACGTGGTCGAAATGGTCGTTCCCACCGGCTACGAGCTCGTGAAGGAAGAGGACAAGAACATCCTGCTCGGCGACACCTACGAAGCGCCGGTGACTTCACAATTTGCGGGCTTCGGTGCCGTGTTCATCATGCCTGACCAGGCGGCGGTCGCTGCGGCCTACAACCCGAACAATTCGCTGAACATGACCACGGATCTGGGCGCGCAGCCGCGTCACGAAGGTGACACCGGCAGCGTCGAGACCTTCTGGCCCTGCGTCGGCGCCGCCCGCGTCGTCCCCGACTTTAACAGCCTGTACCCGCAGGCGGGCCAGAATGCGCCGTTCGCCGGCGCGACGCGCCCGCTGTGCGATCGCAAGCTGGTCACACTCGAGGACCAGATGTCGGTGCTGGCCAAGTTCTACGTGTTCAGCTCGACGCACGTGGCCGGTCACTTCACCGGCACCATTACGGATGACTTCACGTCGGAATTCGACCCGTTCTCGCCGCACTTTGGCGAGAAGTTCGCCCCACCCAACCTGCCGGTGTCGGTCAAGGACTGGGCTGGCAATGAAGTCGGTCGCGTCTATTCCGACATGCACGGCATCTACAACGGCCTGAATTACTCATCGTTCTCGGTGAACCCGCCCGATCCGAGCGGCTACATCCCGATGATGATGGTGATGTGCATGAACGATCGCGGCACCAATGCGTTGGCTGCGGATCCGCTCTACCAGGAATCCTACAGCCAGTTCTGCTACGAACTGCCGTTCATGCCCGGTCAGACCGGCTACTTTGACACGCCGGTCATTCCGACGGCCGCCTTTGCGGCCGAATATAACCATCCTGACTGCGCCTATCCGGATGCCACGCCGGAAGTCGGCGAAGTGGATGGCGACGGCGTTGGCCCCTGGGTGAGCGCTGCCGGCAATACACTCACGATCTACACCATCAATGGCAAGGGCACGCCGCCCGCCGGTGTGATCCCCGGTGACCAGTCGGTGAACAACTACGGCTACTCTGGGCCGAACAACACCGCGCCTCCCTACAACGCGAAGAAGATCACCCGCCATTATGGCTTCGGTACCGCAGGTACGGTCACCATCGGCGGCGTAGCGGCTACCGTCACGGGCACTGGCTGGACGGACACCTCCATTCAGGTCACCGTGCCTGCCGGCGTCCCCAGTTGCAGCATTCAGCAGCAGGCGCAGTACGGCGGTTCAGCCGCACTATGCGGT
>Ga0209131_1003554_pt1 | contig 10313 bp, 24 predicted proteins | sample GraSoi_2013_40cm_FD_185826 | JGI IMG/M metagenome (GOLD analysis project Ga0209131, IMG submission 185826) | Grasslands soil microbial communities from the Angelo Coastal Reserve, California, USA - Sample 9_17_2013_40cm (SPAdes) (version 2) | ecosystem: Environmental > Terrestrial > Soil >...
CCGCAGCGCTGCTGTGCTCAACCAGCGTCTACGCGGCAGACCTCCGAGTCGCGCCCGGCATCAACAAGGCCCCCATGGTTGAAGTATACGATTATTTCAACGGTATCTATGCTGGCGGCTATGCCGGCGTCGGTTGGGACCGCGGCGCAGGTACGGCCGGCGATCCGTTCGGCAGCGTAGGCTTCAACGTTGCGCCGTTCGGGTTCACCGGCGGTTTGTATGGCGGCATCGGCACGCATCTCGGCGGCAACTTCTATGTCGGGCTTGAGGGCAACGGCGGCATCGTCACGGCTGACGGGGATATCCAGAACCCGGGCTTCATCGGCAACGTCAACAGCAAAACCAGGTGGCTAGCGTCAGTCCGCGGCCGGTTCGGCTTCATCCTGGCCCCGAACCTGATGGCTTACGCCACGGGCGGCTACGGCTGGGCCGGATCGGAGTTCACCGTGACCGGGACGGACGGCTCCCAGTTCTCGGCAAAACCTCAGCGGTCTGGTTGCTGGTGGCGGCATGGAATACGCCCTCGGTCGCAATTGGGGCTTGAGGGCGCAATACCTGCATTACTTCCTCGGCGAAGCCAACATGTCCACAACGGGCATAGTCAGTAATGGCAAGGACGCCTTCATCGTTCCGATTGGTGCCAACATCAAGCACAGCATCGGCGAGATCACCGCGGGCGTGACATACCACTTTTAGGTCTCTCCTTTAGGAGAGTGGATTGAAACGAAGGAACGCTTGAACGATCGGTCATTTACGACGACAATTAGGCGCCGGAGCAGTTCCGGCGCCTTTTTTGTGCGGGCGGAGAGAAAAGTGGGAACAGGATCGAATACCATCCATGACATTACGGAGATTATTATCGCGTTTGGTGTGATCATGAACGCGGCATCATCGATGTGGAACAGATGGAGGCTCGGCAAGGTCGAGCAGAAGGTGGATACAGCCGTCACTGTGGCGGCCGCAACGCGCGAAGAGGCTGTCGGCGCCGTGCAGGAGGTCAAGAAGGTCGTGCTGGACGTGAAGGAGGTAGCGGTAGCAGTCAATGCCGAGGTCGTGGCAAAGGTTCACGCGGAGGGCGTCGAGGCCGGCAAGGAGATAGCCAACGGGAAAAACAACAGGCACTAAGCTGGCGGATCGGGGTAGATGGAAGCGACGACGATGAATGGCTTCCAGCGAACCAGGACGCCGTCGAAGACATAAGAGCCGGGATGCTCTTGCGCCCAGAACTGTTTCATTTCGACCCAGTCTTCGAACCCGTCGAGTCTTGAGAACTGGTCGAGGTGTGATGCGCTGCTGAGATGACCGACGTCTTCCACGATGACATGCTCGTCGAGACCGGCGCCGGAAACGAAACTCATAGATATCTTCGGGACGGCAGTGCAGATGGCTTTCCCGATGAGGAAGCACTCCTTGGTTCGCATGCCATAATAGAGTTGTACCTGCTCGCCCGGCATCGCGTGCCGATTGCGTGGCGCGCGAATCGTCTGGAGCTTTGGCCTCGTCGATGGTGGGACCTTGTGGCCATCGCCCAGGCCGCGACGGATCGGTGCGATGAAGCGCTGCTTGAAATTGTAGGCGACCAAGATCAAACCTCACCCTGAGAAGGAGTCGAGGTCGCCCACGCGTGCAGCGTCGGCGGCAGGATGAACTTGAACTGGTCCTTGTCGACGGTGCCGGTTAGCATCGCGTCGGCCCACTGCTGGGCGAGGTCCATCATCTCTCCGTAGGTGAGCGCCTTCATGAGATCCTTGATCTGTTCGATCTTCGGTTTGTTCTGCGCCTCCTGCGCCCTGTCCATCTCCATCTCCATGGCAACCATGCGCCGCGTCTCGATAGGATCCATCATATCGCGCTCGGCTCCGTTGCCATTGGATTTCAGCGCCTCATGCACAGCTTCAACGGCGCGTACCTCTGGTTTTGCGTATCCAGCCGACGGCAACTGCCGCGGCTTCATGTGGTCGATGTCATCGCTGGTGATCTCCTGTTGAATGCTAGTCGATGAACGAATTCCGTCACGGTCGCCAAGCCCTCCACGCGCTCCCGCACCACAGCGCGATCGCCACCATGACGGCGGCGCCCACCAGCTTGGTGCAGAAGATGACGATCATCCACCCGAGGATGTCATGATTGACGTTCAAGACATTGATGTGAGTCATGACGCTGTCGAGGCACAGCGCGGTGACCAGCGTAGCGAACATGAACCTGAGGATGGGCATTCAGTGATCCTTCAGGACGCCGGCATCGGCCATGCACTCGGCTATAACTTCGAACGTGACCTCCATCAGCACGACATGGTAGGCCTCGATAAGCATGCCATGGTAAATTCTTTCGCGCATGCGGCGCTCTAGCTCGATACGAAATTCATTCTTGGTCTTCATCAATCGCTCTGATCTTCCTGGTCTTCGTCTTCTGAGCACTTGGCGCAGAACCAGATGTTTAGAACTTTTTGCATCGGCTCGCCGCAGACCGGACAATCGCGAACCTCGACGACGTCGACATCAGCCATTGTCGCGCTCCCCGTCAACACCATGGAAAGAAGAAGGCCGACCCCCAGCGTGGGGGAAGGAGGCCGGCCCGGCTGGCTGGAGAACCAATCTAGCCAGCCACGGGGCATTCCCTCTGCCCGGATAGGCCCCGCTCTATCGCTTGCCGAGGTACAGCCACTCCTCGAACTCATCGAACAGCTTGGCGTGCTCTGGGTTCTGCCAGCGGAAAGAGTGGCTCCCGTCGCGGGAATTGAACCCGCTGTTCGGCCCATGCGTCGCGCTGGCGTGGCTAGCAGACGCCTTCGTTGATGACGCAAGAAATGGCTTTGCTCCAGCACGGGAATGATGTCGGCCATAGCCGACACGGTAGCACTTCATGTCGCCGATCACGTTCCATGTGGCGTGCATGCCGGGATGCGCCGTCCACACGGCGCGGGCGCTAGGAAGACACTCGGCGGCATGGCTGACGGAGGCCACGCCGATGATGATGAGCATCGCGGCGACGACGATCGCGAGGAAGATCATGGTGCGTTTGAGGAGAGGGTTCATTTTCGGCGATCCTTCCTGCATGCGTTGGCTTTGACGGCGCGGAGTTGCTGCCTCCAGTGCTTGTCCTTCTCGGGGATGGCCTTGCTCTGGCGGCTGCGCGGCCTGCCAGTCTTCGGCTTGTCCTCGTGCTCCTTCGTGGCCTTCTCGCGCTGCTCGCGGAGTCGCTGCTCGCGCGGGCCGACCTTCGACGTGCTCATTTCGGCTTCTCCTCGTCGGCCAACAGAACTAGGGCGACGGCCGCGCCGAAGGCCTTGGTTGCCACGTCGCTATTGCGTATGGCCTTGGCTGCGCAGCGCAGCATCTGCGTTGCCTCAATCTCATGCCCTGCATAGACGAACTTCGCATCGGCCAAGTTGTTGATCTCGACGACGGTGACGCCGACAGCGCGCAACTGCTTCTTGTCAGTATTGCTGATCGCCTTCGGCTTCACGAACAGGATCGGCGGCGCGCTCATGCCGGCCTCACCACGATGCTGGACTTGCGGCCGCTCAAGTAGTTCTACCCATCCAGAACGCGAACGAAAATATGGAAGACATCCAGATCACCTGCGCCAGCGTTGCCACCTGCCAAGATTGGTCAAGGATTCCGGATGTAACCATCGCTGGCCACATGACGATGAATGGGCAGATGCATACCGACAAGCAGATGATCGCGACCTGCGCGAGAGTGGTAGGACCGCCATCGTCTTCCGTCACGATCCTGCGCCATTGCCAAGATGGTGCGGGTAGTTGGATCGTAGGTCTGTTCTCCCTATCATAGACCCATTTTCCTGATCCATAAACAACATCCCAAACATCAGCGCGGTAATACACTATGCGGGATTCAACCCATCGTCTGCGCCACCATATCCACCGCCGTTTCCACGGAGTGTCAGCGGGCTTAGGTTTGTCCAATTTGCTCATGGTTGCGCCTCCTCTGGAGCTCGGTGAACGCCATGTGTTTGACGTCCTCCTCCATATCGTTCTGCTTTAGGATCCAATCCAGATATCCTCTATCGATGTCCTCGATCGGCTTCATCGCGTGTTTGCCGAAGGTCAGTCTCGGCAGTAGCGCCGGCTGGCTGGACACTTCCACCATCTGCTCGATCGTCGCGCCGGACGTGAACGCGCGGCGCAGGACGGCGGCGCAGACGTAGGCGTCCCAGATGGCAGTATGGTTTCTGAATCTTCGAAGGTTCGCGCCGAGGCCGTCGTCGCTGCGTCGGACCATGGCGTACACGTCCTCGGATGTCTCAACCAGTTTGAGATTCAGCCAATACCGCAACGTCGCCAGCTTGTGCTCCGGCGCCGACGGCCACAGCCACAGCGCGATGCGGTAGGTGTCCAACCACGGCCTTCGCAAGATGGTCTGGTCGAAGAACCTGGAATCGAAACGTGAGTTGTGGGCGCAATAATAATCAGGATCAGGCCCGGTAATGACGCGGCCCATCACCTCAAAGAGCGTCGGCGCGTCCTTCACCATCTCGTCAGTGATATCATGCACTGCCGAAGCGCCCGGTGGGATCTCGTGGCCAGGGTTGACGAGGGACGACCACATCTCGCCGCGCGTAACGAGGGGATGCTGATCCGGGACGGGTTCTACCGTCACGTCCACCGTCGCGATCTCCACAACGCCGTGGATCGCCGGGTCGAGGCCGGAAGTCTCCACGTCGATGCACCGGATGAGCATGGTCATGACAACCCCTCATGTTCCAGGAACTCATCGACCGCCGCCTGGATATCGAGTGCCAGCATGTGTGCCAACTCACGGCGTCGCTTATCGGTGAGGTCCTTGCAGTCAACGAGAAAAGCGTCGGCGAGGTCGCGGCACCTAATGTCGTAGGTCCTGGTCGCGGTCATGTCGTCACCTTCCCCAGCGCTTCCTGGAACAGGTTACTTTCCTCCGATAAGACAGCCGAAGAAAGCGATCACCAGCACGAAGAAGATAGCCTGAATAAATTGAGGATAGTCTTCTGGAGATTTGCCGTTGATGGCCATTTCTATCCCCGAACCTGATAAAATGATCGCTATGGCGATGGCCCTCACGATCCAATCCTCCCCAGAGCATCCTGGCACGCCGCTATCTGCTCCTTGTCGAGCGGATTGGCGAGGCCGTTGCGGATGGCGCGCTCTGTGTTCCAGCGGGCCTCGGCCATATTCTTGTTCGGTGCGTTCTCGATCCAGGCGCAGGCATATGCGACGTAGGTGGCCGAACTCTGCCGGTTCCACGGGGTAGGGAGGGGGTTTAGCCACACGCTGGAGACTGCTGGTTCGGAAACTTCGGCCTCCTTCTTGCGAGTCTGCCGCTTCTTGCCGTTACCAGCCTCAATAGGAGGCTCCTGGGAGACTTTATACTCCTGGGGCTGGTTACCATCCGGCCCAGTATCGGACGCACCAGCGACCTCGAGGCGCGTCATGGTGAGGTTACCATCAGGATCACGCTCCACAATTGTCTGAGCCCCAGGAGTCGCGTCGGTGACCGTTGTTATATTGGTGGGCTTCTCCCCGTTCCCGCCGAGGGGGTTGGCGATGCGGTCGTACTGCGGCGTCACGTCCCGCATCTCGGCCGGTGAATCGCGATCGACCAACTCCTCGACGAGGTAAAGGCCGCACATGGCGTCGGCGAACAGATCGCGCAGGGCGACGCGCGCGCGCATCGTCAGCATCCGTTCCGGGAAGCGAAACCACGGGGAGTCGTTCTCCTTTTGGTAGGAACCTCCGTCGCGACCCTTGCGCGTCACGATCTCACGCTCGTCCCAGAGCTTCGCCTTCTTAGCCTGGGCGACGGAGAACTTGCCCACCTTGCGGATGACAGCGCCGTTCCTGAACTTGCGGCCTACTTTGCAGTAGGCCGTCATAGCGTCCCCTTCACCCTCGATAGATTCATCGAACTGGATACACTCGCCGGTATCGAACGCGATGGCCGGCACCGCATCACCCCACACGCACGGTCTCCCGTTTATGACGGCGATGCGCTGCAGGGACGCCATGGGCTTCAGACCGATCTCGGCCCCGAACATGATCGCGACGGTGGCGCGCTCCAGAGAACTGAGATCACGGCTCAGCAGTCCAGATTTAACAGACACGTTGGCGATGCGCTGCACATCCTCGAACGTGCGTGGGATGATGGCTGAGACAGACGCTCCAGCGGTCAGGCGTTCTCGGGACAGCGCGCGAGACGGAGGCGTGACGTCGACGACTTGGCTATGCTCCTCGGTGCGCTGCGGTTCATCGTTGGTCTGGTCGTTCATGGTGGCGGTTCTCCATCTGGTAGGTCGCCGCGTCCGTAACTTGCTGAGGGTTACCCATTCAGGCCCGGTCCGAAACTATGGAACCTGATGTGAAAGGACGCGGCGACCTTGGACCAAGCAAACAACGGTTCAATCGACGGCGTCAACACCGCGATGTGGCGCGGGCAATAGCGGCACCATATTCCCGGTCTTGGCGATCTCGGCGAGACGCGGCCGCACTTGGTCATAGACAGTCCCATCCGGCGTCATGACGTGGGCAAGGAACGCCTCCTCGAACGTCTCGATCCCACTCTCGACGCTCTCCAGCTTGGCCTTGATGCAAAGGAACAGCCCGCGCCAGCGGGATCGTCGCTGCTGCTCCAGCTTTGCCGCGCTCGGATACTTGGTCGGAAGCGGCAGGGAGAACTTTAGCCGGCGATCCTTGGCCTCGAAGACGATGACGGCCATGCTCGACTCGACGAACGTTGCCATCTTGGCAGCGCCGAACCTCGTCAGCATTGCCTCGATATCTATGCGCGTCTTCTCGATGGAGACGGTTGTCTTGGCAGCGTACATAATCAACTACAATCCTTGCAGGCATGAAACCACTCATCGTCTCCGGGATCGCAGGAGAACTCGTGGCCGTTCCTCGTCTTCTGCACGATCATCGCGTTCCTCCCACCCACCACTTCGGCATATCTTCGCCCATCAGTTCTTCGGGGACCTTGAACTCCTCCCATGGTTTGTCCGGGCCCAGCGTGTCCATGAAGTGGACGTAGTTGTCGATGCCTCGCGTCACCGTGGCCGCACCGCGCTCGAAGATCGAACTCCCGGGCCTGTCATCTATGCCAGGAGTCATCGAGCACGACCACGTCACCGGGAATCCGTTCTTCTGAACAAAGAACCACTGCCAAGCGTAGCGTATATCGTCCGCCAGGAAGAGATCGAGCCATTCCCTGCTGGGTACATGGGTGCTGTTAACAGGATCGCCGTGAACGTAGATTCTGTTCTCCCTGATGATATCCGGGATGCGCCACAATCCATCGATGTAGTGCGCTGCCTGGGCATCGTATCCATAGTTGGCGATATCGTCACGGCATGCCTGGTCGAATGGCTTGCCGAGAGTGTTCGTGATCGTCTTCACGTCACCGTTAGCTGCCAGAGTAAACCCGGAACGCTTGCTGACCTTGAGGCAGTCATAACGTCCCTTGAGGCGAACACCATCGCGTTCCCAGAAGATGGACACCTCGTAGAATCCGCCGATGAATGCATCCTTCAGGAACGGGTTACGGAGAACCGCCGCTGCCCAACAATTGACGTTCTTGTGCTCGTCGGCCGTCAGGTATGTGCGGCCAGAGCCGGACGCGGCTTTCTTGCCTTGCTTCGTCTGCGCGCCCTTCTCGGCAGGGGTGAGCGGGATGGAACTGGCGGCGGCTTCCGCCGTCATGAACTCCTCGTCGAATGCTGACTTTCCCTCTAGAAGTAGCTTGTGCAGTGCCCGGCCCACGATGAAGTCGCGGGTTTCTTTCCTTTTGGGACGCTGCGGGTTATGTCGCGACTCCCACCACCAGTCGCTTGGACTCTTTGCGAGTTCCCTGACGTCACCAGAGCCAAGACCGAGATCGTCCAAGTACGCGGAGAATGGCAAACCGAAGTGCAATCCGAGTTGGATGAATGCGTCCGTCATCGGGCTGCCACTCCCAGGGCGCAGGCGGCCATCGCCAAGGAAAGAATAATGCAAACCAATGCTTTGCGGTTCACATCTTTCAACTTGGCCTCCTCCAGGAACGCGCCTGCGGCCATCGCGAACATCAGGGATACCAACTCAACGAGCGTGGCGATGAGTGCTTGGATCATGACGGTTCTCCATCGGTGGTGGACTGGACGGGGGCTTGAACCCGCGGTGGGAGCAAACCACCTCCGAACTCTCGGACCCGGCCCAATGATTTCGATACAAAACCGGATGTCAGCGCGCGGTCAACACCGTCGATTTGGCGAGTAGATGTTTCCCGTCGGCACTCAGGCGAACGAACTTCCATCCGGCGCGGTAGAAGCAATTCCCTGGTGGGTTGCCGCGGACTTGGCGCGGATCGACATAAGTGTAGAAACGATTGGGTCCCCAATACCGAGTTGCCCAGTCCTCAGCCTCCAGAATTATCTCGCTGGCAAAGCGCTTGGTCTCGTTGCGGAAGATCGCGCAATTGTAGCCGGACTGCCCGTCCATGCGCATGGCTTCGTCTGGGAACATCCATCCGAATAAAACAAGGCCTTCCGCGTCACGGAGGACAAGTTTTCGTCCCGAATAAAGGAATTGCCGAGCACCGACGGTGCGACGCGAATAGTGTCTATCGGCCAGAGCAGCCATTTCTGGATCGAAGTGAGTCGTCTTGACGAGGCCATCGAACATGGGAAGCAACATCACAACACCGCCTTTTGCGGCCTCTGCCTCACGCGCTTGCGGGTGTCGGTGCTGATGGCGACGTGCGCACGGTTGAGGATGTCGTGAAGATCGTCCCAGGCGTCCTTGGCGTCGTCGCGCGGTTTGCCGGTGACGGTGATCTCGCCGTTAAGGTATGCATCGCCAGACGCGTCCTCTTTGAACGGCGGCCAATCATTCAGATGCACCATCTTGTCTGACGTCGCCGTCTTTTCCCACCGCATGATCTCGCGCAGCAGCAGGACCAACTCCTCACGGTTGCTCATCGCCGGTTCCAAGTCGGCATCTGCACTGCGCAGATGCCGAACCCGATAGCGAGGGTGATCCAGAACCAAAATTCTATGTCCTGAGCAGTCATTGCCATGCCCATCGCTTAAAACGTCTCCAGATCGACAGCCGCGGTTGCCAGAGATTGCCCTTACAGATTCTCAGCCACGTTTCATGAGCGTCATGACCGCCAACGGCAAGACATTTGCTGAGGTCTAGATAGCTGCCTCTCTCTCGAAAGAACTGACATGACCCACATACCTGCTGCTCAAAGGCTGGAAGGTTTTTTAGCTTCTCGATTTCGTCGGTGATCATTGCCAAGTCATCTCTCCCGGAACCTCGCGCTCGAACGTGACAGCGTCCGGGAACTGGGACACGACCATGTCGACGAACTCGCCGCGCGTCTTGTCGTCGGAGACGCTGGCGATGATCTCGGCGCTCAGGCTCATGAGGATGCCGAGGACTTGCTCGCCGCAGAGGTGGCCATCCCGAACGGCCGTGTTGACCTGCGCGCGGATGTACCGCTTCAGCAGCGCGATCTGTTCGAGATGGTCGATCTGGTCCATCATGCCTCCGTGATGTGAAAAGCTTTCGCCCGCCGCTCCACGGCGTCGGCCAAGTTATCGATTTCCTGCTGGCCGGCCCCGAGGGAGCAGAACCGTTTGGCGACGCAGACAGCATCTGAGCGATTCGTGATGGTTTTGAAATACGCCTGCGGGATTGTATCCGCAATCTCGTCGGCCTCGCTCCAATCGTGGATGTCTCCCATCGCGCGTCTCCATTGTAGGTAGTACGCGCGCATTTATTGCGACGAATCGGTGACGGTCAACACCGGACTACGCCGGTCCCAGCCGGTACGTGCCGCTGTCCTTGCCGACGCCTCTCAGGATCGCGAGACCATGATTCCCCAATGATTCCTGCATCCGGGACAGGAACACGTTGATGGTCCCATAGGCCCTCGGCTTGTCGTCAGGCCATGCAATCTTGCGTATCTCGTCGATCGTCAACTTGCCGCGCTCCAGGAAGGCATCATAGACGAGAGCCCTCCCATGCCTTGACTTATGATTCAGCTTGAACCCGATCTCCTCGGCAGTCGGCAACTTCTCGCAGTATTTGCACATGTCCATCTCCTACTCGGCGGCTTGCTGCGGGGCATCAAAACCCCAAACGTCCCAACCGTCGCACTTCTCGCGAGCGAACAGTTCGATGCGAGGTAGCGTCGGGAACATCTTCTCGATCGCGTCACGGAAGGCGATGGGCTTGGCGCTATGTTCGCCGACGGGACCTTGAAAGATAGATGGGAACTGCTGTCCTGGCGCTGGTGCCGGAATCGACCCGCGCGTCCCGATCAGAAGAAGTTCATGTT
>Ga0209131_1003556_pt1 | contig 10307 bp, 13 predicted proteins | sample GraSoi_2013_40cm_FD_185826 | JGI IMG/M metagenome (GOLD analysis project Ga0209131, IMG submission 185826) | Grasslands soil microbial communities from the Angelo Coastal Reserve, California, USA - Sample 9_17_2013_40cm (SPAdes) (version 2) | ecosystem: Environmental > Terrestrial > Soil >...
CAGGTAGAGACCGAGGGTGTGGGCCAACACCACTTCGAAACCCTCAGCCTGTAAACCATCGATCAGCCAGTACCAGTTAAAGGTACTCTCGACCACGATCTTTAAATTGGCTTTGTAGGGCGCGAGCAGTTGGCACATTTTCGCCAACTCATTGCGCAGCTTTTGCTGCACCACTATCTTTAATTGTTGGTCGATCATACACACGTGACAATCTCTTGCACTCAAATCGATTCCGCAGTAGAACTTCATCAGAGGCGGCCTCCTTTTTGGCGAAAGGTTGGTAAAGCAAACGCAGTTTACTTCGTTCGCTTTCGGCCGCCTCTATTGATTATCAAATCGTTGGACGCGAGCGGAACCAGCGGGCTTGTCATCGATGACTTGTCCATAGCGCGGTTGCTCGCCGCCGCGTCAACTCAACCGTGGGGTGCTTACTATATGGTTCGACAAATTTCTCTCATCGTTGCGTTGATGCTGTTCTGCACGGCAGCCTCCGCGCAGGATGATAGCGGAATTATCTACGGCAAGAATTACTCCTTCGCGCTAACCGCGCCCAAAGGCTGGGTCTTGGATATTACCAGCGGTCGTCAGCAGGGACTGCAAGCGGTCTTTTACCCGAAGGGTTCCTCTTGGAAAAACGGTGCCGCTGTTATGTACGCGAATGTCTATCAGAAAACTGACCCGACCAAAGAATCGCTGCAAACGATAATCGCGAATGACGTAACCGACTTCAAGAAGGAGTCTCCCAACCTGAAGGTTGTCGATGCCGACGCGATTCCAACTCGTACCGACGCGAGATCAAAAGATAAAAAGGCAACGGTGAAATATTTCACGGCCGACCGTAACGGCAACATTGAAGCAGTAGCTTACGTTGACGAGGGGAATCTGGTCGTGATGCTCGTTCTTAATGCGCGCAGCCAACAAGATTTCGAAGCGTCGTTGCCCACGTTCAAAGAATTCGTTGGCTCTTATTTCTTTCTTGCCCCTGCCGTTGTACGCTGATAGACGCACCCAACAAATCGTTGGGGCGCTTCCCTGCATAGTCATGATTCATTTTTGTTATCAACGATGTTTCTCGCTCTCCGGCGTTGTCTTGTGTTTGGCTGTGCTAGCCTCAGGGCAGGTAGCGAACTCGAAGAAGTTCCAGCGTGTCCCAGGACCGCTAAGAGATAAACTGGTCGCGAGGTTTAACTTATACATTGAAAATGAACGAACTCGGCACTACGAAAAACTCTGGGACCTACTGTCACAGGGGTACATTGCGAACCAACGGCTAACGCGCGAGAATTATCTCCGGTATCGCTCGGACGACATCCTTATTGAATTCAAACCGAAGGCGGTCATCAAGAGTCCTTTACGTGAAGACGTCAACGTTTTTGAGATTCATGGGATTGCTAAATTCCAACGTGGCCACAAAGTCGTAATGGAGGACAGACTTTTGGAGGCGCGCTGGCAAGGCGACGACTGGTATTTCTCAGACTGGTTGGTTCAGGTGGAATAACCCAATCGGAACGCGCCCCCAACAATCGTTGGAAGCGAGCGGACCCAGCGGGCTTGCCATCGACAACTTGCCCTTCATGTGGTGTCGCCCGCCGCGTCAACTCAACCGTTAGATGCCGGATTGTGCAGTACCGACGAATGACTCAAACATCCACACAACAGCGTCCGCGGGTCTGAGGGACATGAACATGCAAACATCGAACAAAACTTCGGTTTGGCTCTTCCTGATCTCCTTCGCGGGAGTGTTCTATGGCGTAGGCGCGTCCTTTGTGGAGAGCTTCGTCAACTACCCCACGTGGCGTCTGATCGGGGCGAACGAGTTCCGTGCATATCACCAAGCCCTTGGCCCACTGATCATAGGCTACATGGTAATTCCGATGCTCATCACCACCATATTGACAATTCTTCTCCTGTGGTTCAGGCCCGCTCCTATCCCACGGTGGGCAATCGGGCTTGCGGTCGTGCTTCAACTTATTATCTGGGTTTCCACTTTCGCAATTCAATTGCCGATTCAAATGCAACTGAGCGGGGATGGTTTGTCACTGACGCTTATCAACCGGCTCATATTCACCAACTGGTGGTTTCGGAAAGTGCCACAAATTATCAATGCGCTCCTTTTCTTATGGCTCATGTCTTTATTGCTGAGGGTGAATTCCCAACGCAGCGCCGAAGCATATCAAATCGTTGGACGCGAGCGGCGGGAGCGTATTTCTCAACTAACTTGATTCGGCGAAGGGTGCTTTGATTCGCGCCGCCGCGTTAACTCAACCGTTATGTTGCTTTCGTGGAGGTGTAATGAAACTCACTGCAAACAAAGTTTCGCTTCTTGCGAGTTTCCTCCTGGCAACTACGCTCCCCGCTTTCGGCCAAGCACCTAAACATCGAAAACGGGTTACCACCAAGGCTCCGGAGACATTCGTTAGATGTTCTCACAGCTCAACCCGGGAACTCCTGTGTGGTCCGCCAGTGACTAATTACCCAAATTCCAATAACGTCATCGATCAAAACACTGTTACCGTCCAAGTCACGATCGATGAGGCGGGAAATGTTGTTTCTGCTCGGGCCGTCTCTGGCAATCCCAAGCTTCATGAATATGCACTTGAAAATGCCAAACACCGGAAATTCGCGCCGAAACTTTGGTCTGGCAAACCCGTCAAAGCCATGGGTGTGATCATCTACAAATTTGAAAACCCTTAATGCTTGGGCGCAACTTAACAAAACGTTGGGCCTACTTTTGGAGTCCTTACCATGCGAAAGAACATAACGCCACCAGTGATTGTCCTAATGTTCCTCCTGACGAGTGCGTTTGCTCAAGGGGAATGGCCAACTTTCAAATCCACCGAAGAGAACTTCACAATCTCATTACCCAGTGAACCCAAACAAGAGCGCACCGCTGGCAAGAGTCCACTCGGCAACGGCCATCACATCTACAGCCTTGAAGCCAATGATGTTAGCTTTACGATCAGCAATTCCGTTATCGAAGATCCGCCCACGCAACCGAAAGATATTAAGCGCACGCTTGATCTTGCTCGGGACTTGGTGGCGATGGTCACAAACGGGAAGCTTCTAAGCGATACGGATATCTCTATCGATGGCTTTCCCGGCAGGTTTGTCCGAATCGAAAAGGACAAAAAGATTTGGACTCTGCGTGCTTATCTTGTCAAACAGCGCATGTATCAATTAATGACGACCGAGCCCAAGGCGAAGGAAGCTAATTCCTCCGTCGCAAGATTCTTTGAATCGTTTAAGCTCTTGCATTCGCCGGAGTAGGCCCATCAAATCGTTGGACGCGAGCGGCGGTTTGCGCCTCTCTCAGCTAGCGTGCTGCGGTGGAGGGTGCTTTGATCCGCGCCGCCGCGTCAACTCAAACGTTCGGCGTCCCAGATAGATGTAATGAAGAAGATCCTTGTTATCGGGCCTGGCGGGGCGGGCAAGTCGACCTTTGCGACTCAACTCGGCGAACTGCTCGGGCTTGAGGTCATCCACCTGGATGTACGGTACTGGAAGGCGGGCTGGGTCGAACCGGCGAAAACGGAATGGTCGGCTGTGATTGAGAGGCTTGTCGAGCACAAGGCTTGGGTGATGGACGGCAATTATTCGGGGACCCTCCAAACAAGGCTGCGTGCGTGCGATGCGTTGGTGTTTCTCGACCTGCCACGACTGACCTGCATATGGCGGGTATTGCGCAGAGCGATTCGCTACCGCAATGCGACGCGACCCGATATGGCGCAGGGCTGCTACGAACATCTTAACCTCGATTTTCTGGTTTGGATCTGGAACTATCGCCGACGAACGCGACCGAAGATTCTGAAGTTACTCGCGACTGAGGGTGGGAACAGAACGATAGTTTGGCTACGGTCGCGCGTAGAAGTCGCCCAATATCTAGCCCAGCTACGGACGCCGAACAAATCGTTCGACCGGCGCGCGGGAAGCGTGTCTCGCAACTTGATTGATTGAATCGAAGGTTGGGTGTAATCGCCGCGCCCGTCAACTCAACCGTTCGGCGTCTATGTTATTCCAATGAAACGTCTGATTCTCATGCTAAGCATCATCGTGATCGTCGCAACGTCGGCTATTGCTCAGTTGCAGCTAGCAGGCCCATCATGGGACGGGTATCGCCAACGAGGCAAAGTTAAAGTCCGGGCGGGCGGTAGCGTATGGTCTGTTCAATGGAATCCCCGTCTCGCACACGCAGGAACTTTACGATTCACATGACGTCGCACTTTATATCTTGAGCTGTCTGAAAGGAAAAATGCATCCTGCGTCAGAGCTGGCACCCAAGGCGGGTTCGCTCCAATTCAAAGAAGATCGCTTTAAGGCAGTTCGTAAGAAACGAAATCAATCATGTTCCGCAATTTCCCGAAACAACCAAATCTGATTGTGTTCCATCTTATTCGTTTCCTGCGGAACTTCTAAACAACCTGCATCATCTATGGCTGCGGAGCCGGCGAATTCTTCAGACTCATTATCTCTACAAGACCGTATTGAGATTTTTGAAGATGTGTGGAAGACAATTAACGAACAATACTACGATGCGACGTTTCACGGCGTTAATTGGCAGGAAGTTCACGGACGCTATCGCCCTCGCGTTGAAGCCGCGAAAACCGACGTTGAATTCTACAGATTGTTTGAAGAAATGCTTGCCGTGTTGCGTGACGCGCACACCGTTTTCAATCATCCGCAGTCAAATGCCGGTAATATTAATCCACCGGGAAGCGTCGGAATTTCGCTTGGAGAAGTCGAAGGAAAAACTGCGAGTACGGCAGTAGAACTGAATTCGGATGCCGCACGCGCCGGTGTCAAACCGGGAATGATCTTGCGCACGGTAAACAGCAGACCTGCTGAAGAAATCTTCGCTGAGATTCGCTCGCAATTTGCCGGATCATCCACAGAGAGAGCGATGAAGGGCGTGCTGCACGGCGCAATACTCTACGGCGGTTTTCTTGGTGCTTCAAGAACATTCGGCATTGAAGGTTTTGACGGTAAACTATTCAATGTACCCATTATCCATTTCGGCACAGGCCCGTCGGAATCCCCTACCCTAACGGCGCGTCGTTTACCATCGGGTATTGGCTACATCAAGTTCGATGGATGGAAGCCTCCCGTTGATGAGCAGTTTAGGACGGAACTTAGAAAATTGATGGACACGCCCGGTCTGGTTGTTGATTTGCGCGGCAACGGAGGCGGTCAGACGGATGTACTGCTCAATATCAGCAGCATCTTTTTCCCGAAGGCAGTAAGCTTCGGCGGCTTCAAAAAAAGGGGCGGCACTGTCGAAGAGATATTCACCTACAAATCTGACCAAACCTATCAGGGAGCAATCGTCATACTTGTTGATGAGGCTTCGGCAAGCGCATCTGAAGTTTTCACTGCCTCGATGCAAGAGAATGCTCGTGCTCGCATCATCGGTCGGCAGACTTGTGGTTGCGTGCTTAATCAGGCAAGCAAAAAGGAGAAGGGCGGCGGTACCTTGCGCTGGAGCGCGCGTGTGTATAGCTCGCCCGAAGGTCGCGTTTTAGAGGGTACGGGTGTAATCCCAGAAGAAACAGTTGCGCCAACACTTTCTGACTTACGGCGAGGACGGGATGCTGCGCTTGAAGCGGCGCAGAACTTTCTTACTCGTAAGGATGCCAATAATCGGGTGACTCATATAATATTTTAATGAAAATGGGCGCGAAGGTCAGGCAAGAAAAATTCGATAGTTTGCGTTTTTCTATTCACGCCGCGTCGAACAAGTCATTGAACCGGAGCTGAATCAGCGGGCTTGTCATCGACAACTTGTCCGTAAAGTGGTTGTCTCCCGCCGCGTCAACTCATACGTTGGGTTGCTATCCTTCCCTCAAAGGAGACTCGAACAATGAAACTCATCTTCGGCGCTTTGTTGCTCCTGCTTACCGGCTTCTCCTCCGCGTTGGCATTTCCGTCGCCGTGCGCCAAATCCGGTTGGACGGGTCTGCGTGCCAACGATGGCAGCGGTTTTATCTTCTACATTTACCGCGACGCTCCTGATTTGTATTTTCTATTGACTGGCCGCCAAGTCTCTTTCCCCGATGGGCCCAAAGGGCCGCCAAAGTTTTTCATTGATGGTGCCTTGTATCAAAGTCTCCTGGTGAAGCCGTCGGAATTCATGAAGGTTGAAAAAGCTGTCGCGGATCTAGACATCTTGAAACAACACGAAAAATACGAATGGGACTTCATGCAAGAGACTCCGACACCGCTCCGCAAACTCGATGAGCTCGGCCCCCGCGTTAAAGCGGCATCGAAGGGCCAACCGGCTTTCACCTTTTATTTGTGGGCGGCGTGAGACCCACGCGATCCGCACGGCTCGCGGCAATACTTTCTGACCACGGTTTCTGATGGTGTCGTGATTGTGCTTAGCGCCATCGTAGGCAATGACTCGCAAGACAATCTTGCGTTCGAGGCTTTTGAAAGTTACATAACGTCGTTCCAGCACATCCTTAACAAAAAAGACTGTCCCGACAAGATGTGATTAAATGGGGTGCAACCCAACAAATCGTTGGACGCGGGCGGCGGGAGCGTGTTTCTCAACTTGCTTGGTGCGGCGGAGGTGCTTTGATTCGCGCCGCCGCGTCAACTCAACCGTGAGGTGCCTGTGATTCAGACAAAGTAAAAGCTCCGCTCGCCTGTGCTCGTTGCGAATACATCAGCAAAATGAGGGTGGGTAATGTTCTTACTATCGAACGTTGAAGATTGACGCTTATATCACAACCTCATAGTCTGCGGCTTGAGAGTGACTAACTTTCTCTTCCAGAGCGCAATTGGCCGTGAAACCTTCGTCGTCGAAAACTCACTGACTATTGGAGGACACTGAAATGAAAGATGACTCGTACCTGGAAGCGCTTGAACGACGCACGCGAAGACTTGAAAGATTGCTGAGAGCGTTGACTGGCGCATGGTTGGGCTTGGCGGCACTCGCTGTCTGCGCCTTTACGATCCACTCAAGCTCTCAACAGACTCCGATACCTCAGTCGCTGAAGGTTTCAGAACTTGTTGTCGTCGATCCAAAAGGCGTCGAACGAGTACGCATCGGGGGCGATTTGCCAGATGCAACTATCAACGGCAAGCGAGTGCCCCGCGGCGAGAAGGTCGCGGGCGTGCTGCTCTACGACACGACGGGACAGGAGCGGAGCGGTTACGTCACTTGGGAATCGGGCAACGTTGGTCTCACCCTCGATACGCGCAAGAGCCAAGTCGCCCTTTTTGCCGCCGGACTGGAAGGCTCGGCACTGAACATGTGGCATGGCAAGGATGCAGTTGAACTGCGTTCCGATGAAGACGGCTCGCGTATCACAGCAGTTCAGGATGGCCGTATTGCTTCGCAAGAGCCAAGCACGATCAAGATAAGTACTATCGGATGCGACGATTACCGCGCCATTCGAGCGAAAGGTTCTCTAGAGCGAGCAATGAGCGTTTGCGAGCAACGCTTCACCGAAAAAGCCTGCCGCGCGTGTTTTGATCAGAAGTGAGGCACTCGCAAACCTGACGTGGTCGCGCCGCTCTGCAGCGACGTTGAATGATCGACGCGACCCACGAGGCCGGTATAACAACTCCTTGCACCGGAGCGGAATTAGGATGCTTATCATAAGTTTCCGCGATAGGACGCAAGCAGAAAGACGCCAAAGCGCGAACTTTCGAAATTGACCCGCCGCTATCGGGCGAAGGTCCGGCAGCGAACAAATCGTTGGACGCGAGCGGCGGGCGCGTGTTTCTCAACTAACTTGATGCGGCGGGGGATGCTTTGATTCGCGCCGCCGCGTCAACTTAGACGTTGGGCTGCCTGTGCTGACTACGGATTTATGCAACAAAAGCACAGTCGTCGCCACTTACTATGTGAGGCGAAACGCGAAGCGATTTAATGCTCGTGAGACGCCTCGTAGTTTGGACTAAATGAGAGGTAGAGATGAATATGAGAAACCGTTTTTTGACCGTTGCATTACTTCTGCTTGTCGGCATCGCCTGTGGCACGAGTCTCACCGATGCCTTTGCGCAGGCACAGAGGACTTCACCACCAACAACGATAGCGGACAAACGCGGAGAATCAGAACGGGAAAGACTTGCACAAGCGCAGCAAGCGTCTTTGACACCCGCTGAGCGTCTGGCGTGGAGGGAGATTCAAGAGCGCATTGATCGAATGTCTCATGGCGAAGAGGCGAAAGACTTGAATGCGGCGATGCACTTCATGGCTGACGATTACACGCTGTACACATTGCCCGATAAAGGCTCGCCTGGTGGGAAAGCCATAAACAGGCAACAGATAGCAGTGTACAAAAAACAAAATCTCGATAGCTTGTACTCTACCAGCCCTGAAACACACACTGACATTGAAAGTCTCTCAATGAAAGGCAATGTGGCCACCGTCGTCATACACCAGCATTACGTGAGAGTAATTCGGGTTGGAGACGGCAGCCCGCATGACGTTAGAACAAGGGTTCGACATCGTGAGACATGGATATACTCGGAGCGAGGCTGGTTGCAAAAGAGTGTTCAAGAGTTGGAAAGAGGTCCCATTTTCCTGGACGGTCAACCGTATAATCCTTAGTCCCTCCAACGCGCAGCCGAACAATTCGTTGCAGGTGAGCGCCGGATAACGCCCTCCTCAACTGGCTTTTCGTCCGGCGTGGGTTGCGTGTCACAGCCCGCGCCACCTGAACTTAACCGTTCGACATCGTGGTTGAATCATGAAATCGGCGCTAATCGCAATCTTTCTGGTGCTCATCACTTCTCGCTTCTCGTCGCAGGGCAATGGCACCAAACCAAAAACCAGCGAACCGGTTTCATATTGTGAACTCTTCCGAAACCATGATCGCTATCCCACCGGCAAACCTGTCCGAGTTGCCGCTACTTGGACCTATGGTTTCGAATGGACGTATCTTTCGTCGCGCGATTGCCTTGATCAACCAAAGGCGTGGGTTGAATTTGTCGACGACGAAAAACTGTGTTCCGAATCAAAACCCAGCCTGAAGAAGATGACTCATGGGTTCGACAATAAGGCTGACGTTATCGTTATCGGTGAGTTGCGCGACTGCGGAGGGTGCGGTCATATGGGCGCGTATCGCTATCAATTTGTCGTGACTTGTCTCGAAACTTTTAAGAAGATTCCGACGAACGTTCCTTGATTCAACGATGTCGAACAAATCCTTGGACGCGAGCGGGCGGGAGTGCCTCTCGCAACTTGCCTGGGGCGGCGGAGGGTGTTTTGAATCGCGCCGCCGCACGCTAATCAAGGCCCAACTTAAAACTGTGGCGGCGAAAGCGTAGGTACTGTAAAATCCACCCCCTAAGATTGTTCCCTGAACCGAAGCTCACGCAGGATGTTTGATCGGCAAACATTCGAACGCCCAATGAGGAGGAAAGGAGACTCTATGAACGATCAGACTTCAAACTCACTACAAGTTGAGGTGGCTCCACTTAGAATCGGTGCAACTTCCCTTATGGCAATCGGTAAAGCGAAGCTAATTCTTTTGCTGGGCTTCCTGGTTGCCCTCACGACGGCCGGCAGTTGCAATTCGCCAGCGCTTTTCCAGTCGAACTTCGACGCCACGGCTGTTGGGCAGCCGCCATCGGCCGCGCAGACGGTAGGCACGGCCAGTGTCGACGGACCTGCGGGCAGCGTACTCGTTGCCGCGGCGCCGCCCAATGCGCAGCCCTCGGGGAAATGGCTTCAAATCAAGATCGCCAACAAGAGCGGTCAAGTGGCGTCATTTCAGGGTAAGCTGACGCAGCAACCGGGCAACGGCACCTACGTGTTCTCAACCGCTTTATTCATTCCCCCGACCGGGCCTCAGGGTGAAGACAACGTCGCGACGATCTCCTTCGAGGCATTGGCCCCACAAGGCAGCCTTCCTGCGGAATTTCTGCACCTTGATTTTCTCTCTAACAACCGCGTCCAGATCGATGACGACGGCAGCACCGTTTTTGGACAGTTTCCGCGCAATCAGGTTTTTCTCGTGCAGGTCACACTGGACATCAACGCTACCGCGGCGAAGGCCCACATCATTCTTTCTGGCGCGGGGGCGTCGGGCGAGACTGATCGCAATGTGATTTCACCTTTAGTTCAGCAGGCGCAGCGGTTCGGGGCCGTTAGGATCCGGATGGGGTTCCCTCACACGGGAACGTTTTTCGCCACGAACGTTCTGGTGCAGCGCAAACAGTAGTTAAGTTTCATCGCCTCCCACGTCTGGCTCACGCGCGCGGCGTAGTGTGTTTCTCAACTTGCGTGGTACGGCGAGGTGTTTTGGGTCGCGCCACCGCGTCAACTCAGACGTTCGGCGGCCTGAGTTCTCGCGTTG
>Ga0209131_1003557_pt1 | contig 10307 bp, 9 predicted proteins | sample GraSoi_2013_40cm_FD_185826 | JGI IMG/M metagenome (GOLD analysis project Ga0209131, IMG submission 185826) | Grasslands soil microbial communities from the Angelo Coastal Reserve, California, USA - Sample 9_17_2013_40cm (SPAdes) (version 2) | ecosystem: Environmental > Terrestrial > Soil >...
CCAGGCCGCGGGCGCCGTGCGGATCCCGATCTGCGGCATCGGCGGAATAGCCAGCGGCGAGGACGCGGTCGCGTTCCTGCTCTGCGGCGCCAGCGCCGTTCAAGTGGGAACGCTGGGTTACACGAATCCGCGAGCGGGGATCGACGTTCGCGACGGGATCGCCGCCTACTGCCGCGCCCAGGGCGTGAAGCACGTTCGCGAGCTGATCGGCGGTCTCCGGGCCTGGGACGCGCTCGAGAGCTGATTCTCCAGGGGAATCAAGCTTGTACGTTGCTCGGTACGGGTGCTTTTGATATCTCTCCCTGGCACTTCTGCACCGGGACCTCCGGAGAAGGTGGGCTGCGCGTCCGCCTTTTTTTGTCGCCGAATTCCAATGCCGCCTAGATCAAGACTGAAGCGAAGGGTTCATGCTTCGAGCGAACACTGCGATGTACAGAGATATTCCCGAGAAGCTGCTGCGGCTGGTCGAACCGGTCGTGCGCGCGCACGGGCTCGAGCTCGTGGACGCGGCGCTCGGTCGTGGACCCACGCGGTCGCTGCTTCGCGTGGTCGTCGATACCCCGCTGGGCGACGGGCGAGTCAAGCTCGACGAGTGCGCGGCCGTCTCGCGTGAGCTCGGCCACGGGCTCGACGTCGAGGAGCTGATCCCGGGCGCTTACACGCTCGAAGTCACCTCGCCGGGCGTCGACCGGACGCTCGCGCGCGAGATCGACTTCGAGCGCGCCGTCGGGCGCAGGGTCGCGCTCGAGACCCGCGCCCCGCTCGACGGGCGCCGCCGTTTCAAGGGGGAGCTCGTCGCGTTCGACGGCAGCGCCGCGACGCTGCGCTGCGACACGACGGACGTCCGGATCGATTTCGCGGCCATCGAACGCGCCAAGGCCTTCCATCCGTTCGACACCCCGCAGAAGCCCAAGAGGTGACCCGTGGACGTGGATCTGAACCGCATCATCGATCAGGTGGTGAAGGACAAGAACATCAAGCGCGAGGTCGTGATCGACACGCTCGAGAAGGCGATGCTCACCGCCGCTCGGCGCAAGTTCGGACCCGAGCGCGAGATCGAAGCGCAGTTCAATCACGAATCCGGTGAGGTCGAGCTGTTCGAGTTCAAGACCGTCGTCGCGGGTGCGCCCGCGAGCGACGCGCAGATCTCGCTAGAGGACGCGCACCGGCACGATCCCGACGCCGAGGTCGAGGATCAGATCGGCATCAAGCTCGACACCGCCGAGTTCGGCCGCATCGCCGCGCAGACCGCGAAGCAGGTCATCATCCAGGAGGTTCGCGGCGCCGAGCGGCAGAACATCTTCGACGAGTACAAGGACCGCAAAGGCGAGATCGTGCACGGCATCGTGCGCCGCATCGAGAAGGGCAACCTGATCGTCGACCTCGGCCGCGCCGAGGCGATCCTGCCGCGCAAGGAGCAAGTGCCGCGCGAGATGTTCCGCGTGAACGAGCGCGTGCGTGCCTACGTGCAGGACGTGCTGAAGGAATCGAAGGGCCCGCAGATCATCCTGTCGCGCGCCTGCACCGAGTTCCTGATCAAGCTGTTCGAGCAGGAGGTGCCCGAGATCTACGAGGGCATCGTGCGCATCGAGGCGGCGGCTCGTGAGTCGGGCGCGCGCTCGAAGATCGCGGTCGTGTCGCGCGACAGCGACGTCGATCCCGTCGGCGCGTGCGTCGGCATGCGCGGCAGTCGCGTGCAGGCAGTGGTCCAGGAGCTGCGCGGCGAGAAGATCGACATCGTCCCGTTCAGCACCGACCCGGTGAAGTACGTCGTCGCCGCGCTCGCGCCGGCGCAGGTCGTGCGCATCATGGTCGACGACGAGAAGCGCTCGATGGACGTGATCGTGCCCGACGACCAGCTGTCGCTGGCGATCGGCAAGAAGGGGCAGAACGTCCGGCTCGCGGTGCAGCTCACGCGCTGGAAGATCGACATCAAGAGCGAGACCTACATGCGCGCGGTGCAGGCCGAGCTGGCGCAGGCGCTCTCCGCCGTGGAGGGCGCGGGCGACTACGAGGCGAAGATCCTGCTCGATCACGGCGTGGCGAGTCTCGACGAGCTCGCCGGAGCCGAGATGGAGCTGCTCACGGCGATTCCGGGAATCTCGGAATCGGGCGCTGAGAGCGTGAAGGCGCGCGCGAAAGAGCTTTCGATCGAGAAGGCCAAGCGCGCGCGCGAGGCGGCGGCCGCCGCGGCCGAGGCGCCGCCCGGCGGCGCGGGCGGAGCGACGGGCGCGTGACTCGCGCGCACGATCGGGCTGGCTGAACAGGGAAAGGCGCAACGCGGATGGCCACGAAGGGAATGAGAGCGTACAGCCTGGCGACCGAGCTCGGGCTCGGGCGCGAGGAGCTCATCAAGAAGGCTGCGGAGATCGGCATCGAGATCCGCAACCCGATGGCCAGCCTCGACGAGGACGTGGTCACCACCATTCGGCGCCGCCTGTCGGCGACCCCGGCCGCCGGCACCGTGCAGAAGCGCGTCGGCAGCTCGGTGATTCGCCGCCGCAAGCGCAAGACCGAGGGCGAGGGCGAAGACGCGCGAGAGGGCGGCGAGGAGCTCGTCGCGTCCGAGGGCGCGGAGCTCGCGCCCGGCGTCGAGTCGGAGCTCGGCGAAGCTCACGCGGTTGGCGCGTCGGCCGCGGCGAGCGTCGCGCCCGCGAGTGAAGCCCCGCGCAGCGGCGAGCCGCGCGCGGTCGCGCCCCTCGACCGACCCGCGCGCATCGTCGAGGACCCACTGGCCGCAGCCGCGGCGGCGACCGCCGCTCCGAGCGCCGAGCAGCCGGCCGCCGCCTCCGCGGTGCGCCCGGTCGTGGCTCCGGCCGCGGAGGGCGACGAACGCGAGGGCGGCGAAGCGCAGCCGCGGAAGGCCCCGCGCAGCCGCCCCGTGCGCGCCGATCTCACCCTGCGCGAGCAGGAGACCATCGCGCGCATGATGCGCGGCGGGAACGTACAGGCCCAGCTCGAGCGCCGGCGCATGATCGTGGAGCAGCAGTCGCGCGCGCAGTCCCAGCGCCGCCGAGTGACTCCCGCTCCGCGCAAGCTCGCGCCGCCGAACCCGAGCAAGCTCAAGCGCAGCGTGAAGCTCGGCGCCGAGATCAGCTTCGCCGACCTGTCGAGTCAGACCGGTGTCAAGGTGCGCGATCTGATCCGGCGCGCGCGCGCGATCGAGGCCGAGCTGCCGAGCGAGGAGTTTCTCGGCGCCGACATCGCGACCTTGGTCGCCGAGGAGCTCGGCTTCGCGGTGCAGCGGGTCGAGTCGGAGATCGAGCGCAAGATCGCCGCGACGCGCGGGCCGGTGGCCGACGCCGACGTCGAGCCGCGGCCGCCCGTCGTCACGATCATGGGCCACGTCGACCACGGCAAGACCTCGCTGCTCGACTACATCCGCAAGGCGAACGTCGTCGCCGGCGAAGCGGGCGGAATCACGCAGCACATCGGCGCGTACCAGGCGCGCAGCTCCGACGGCAGCGTGGTGACGTTCATCGACACGCCGGGCCACGCCGCCTTCTCGCAGATGCGCGCGCGCGGCGCGCAGCTCACGGATCTGGTCGTGCTCGTCGTCGCCGCCGACGACGGCGTGATGCCGCAGACGGTCGAGGCGATCAGTCACGCGCGCGCCGCGAACGTCCCGATCGTGGTCGCGGTGAACAAGATCGACAAGGGCGACGCCAACCCGCAGCGCGTGCGCCAGGCGCTGCTCGAGCATCAGCTGGTGGCCGAGGACTTCGGCGGCGACACGATCTTCGTCGACGTCTCCGCCACCAAGGGCACGGGCGTCGACAAGCTGCTCGAGATGCTCGCGCTGCAGTCGGAGGTGCTCGAGCTGCGCGCGCGCAAGACCGGTCCCGCGCGCGGCGCGGTGATCGAGGCGGAGCTCGACCGCGGGCGCGGCCCGCTCGCCACCGTGCTGGTGCGCGAGGGCACGCTGCGCGCCGGCGACGCCGTCGTCGCCGGCAGCACCTACGGCCGGGTGCGCTCGCTCCAGGACGCCGAGGGCGCGACCTTGAAGGAAGCCGGCCCCTCTACACCGGTGCGTGTCATCGGTCTCTCCGGGGTCCCGCAGGCGGGCGATGAGTTCCTCGTCGCGAAGAACGAGCGCGAGGCGAAGCAGATCGTCGATCACCGCATCGCCGAGGAGAAGCAGAAGGTCTCGGCCGCCAACGAGAACCCGGCCGCGGTCTCCGCCGAGGATCTGTTCGCGCGCATCGCCGCCGAAACCGAGCGCGAGCTGTTCGCGGTGGTGAAAGCGGACGTGCAGGGCACCGTCGAGGCGATCCGCGACGCGCTGGCCAAGCTCTCCACCGAGAAGGTGAAGCTCACCGTGATCCACTCCGGTGTCGGCGGGATCAAGGAGAGCGACGTCATGCTCGCGGCCGCGTCGAAGGCCGTGATCTTCGGCTTCCACGTGCGTCCCGAGCCGGCCGGCCGCAAGCTCGCGGAGCGCGAGGGCGTCGCGATCCGCACGTTCGACATCGTCTACGAGCTGCTGGACGACGCGATCCTGCTGATGCGCGGCCTGCTGCCGCCGAAGGAGACCGAGAAGCGGCTCGGCAGCGCCCTCGTGAAGGAGCTGTTCCACATCCCGAAGATCGGCACGATCGCCGGCTCCGCGCTCGAGGACGGCAAGATCACGCGCGCCGCGCGCGCGCGCGTGCTGCGCAACGGCATCGTCGTCTACGCCGGCAAGCTGTCCTCGCTGCGCCGCTTCAAGGACGACGTACGCGAGGTCGCGGCGCCGCTCGAGTGCGGCATCGGGATCGAGAACTTCAACGACGTGAAGGTCGGGGATCGGATCGAGGCGTACGAGATCGAGGCGACGCCCGACACGCTGTAGCGACGCGGCGGCGGCCGCGCCGCGGAGATGCACATGCTGATCGCGGCCGCGCTCATCGAGCTCGCGCTGCCCGAGGCGGAATCAATCAAGGCGCGGCGGCGCGTCGCGCGCTCCGTGAAGGATCGCATCCGCCAGCGCTTCAACGTCTCGGTCGCCGAAGTCGCCGACCAGGATGAGCGACACTCGGTGTGCATCGGCTGCGTGATGGTGGGCGTCGATCCGCAGCACCTGCGGGACGGGATGGAGAAAGTGGTGCGCTACGTGGAGAGTCTCGGAGTCGCGGAGGTCGTTTCGGACGACGTGACCGTCCTGCGCATCGACGAGGTCGAGGAGCTCGACGACGCCGAGGTCGACGCCGCGCCGGCGGCCTGGCGGGCCGACGAGTCGGCGGAGTGACTCGATGAAGCACACGGAAGCCCGCCTGGGGAACGAGATTCACGCGCGCCTCGCGACGATCCTGCGCGAGCGCACCGGCGACCCGCGGCTCGAGCTGCTGGCGATCACGGAGGTGAAGGTGGCCCCCGACGCGAGCTTCGCGCGCGTCTTCTACCGCACGCTCGGCGATCGCGACGAGGCGGCGGCGGCGCTGGAGAAGGCGAAGGCGTACCTGCGGCGCCGTCTCGCGGGCGAGCTGCGCGTGCGCCGCGTGCCGGAGCTCGACTTCCGCAGCGACGACGCGATCGATCGCGCCCAGCACCTGGACTCCGTGCTGCGCGACCTGGAGCGCGAGCGCAAAGGCAAGGAAGGGGAGGGCTCGGTTTGATCGACGGGTTTCTCGTGGTCGACAAGCCGCCCGGACTCACTTCGCACGACGTGGTGCAGCGAGTGCGGCGCATCGCCAAGCAGCGGCGCGTCGGGCATCTCGGCACGCTCGACCCGCTCGCGACCGGGGTGCTGCCGATCGCGCTGGGCGAGGCGACCAAGCTCTCGCAGCTGCTCACGCACGGCGCAAAGTGCTACCGCGGCGTGCTGCAGCTCGGCGTGGAGACCACGACCTACGACCGCGAGGGCGAGGTCGTCGCGCGCAGCGACGGGCCCTGGCCGGCGCGCGCCGTGCTCGAGAAGTCACTCGCGGAGTTCCAGGGCGAGATCGATCAGGTGCCGCCGCCTTACTCCGCGGTGAAGCAGGACGGGCAGGCCGCGTACCGCCGCGCGCGCCGCGGCGAAGAGGTGCGGCTCGAGGCCCGCCGCGTGACGATCGCGCGCACCGAGCTCATGTCCTACGAGCCGCCCTTCGTGTCGCTCGAGGTCGATTGCAGCGCCGGCACGTACCTGCGCTCGATGGCGCACGACCTGGGCGCCGCGCTCGGCACCGGAGCACACCTCTACGAGCTGTGCCGCACGCGCAGCGGCCCATTCACGCTCGAACAGGCGATCACGCTCGAAGCGCTCGAGGCGCTCGGCCCCGACGCCGAGTCACGAGTGACTCCGATGCTCGCGGCCACGGGTCTTCCGACCTTCGAGATCGACGCGCGCGTCGCGCGCCGCGTGCGCAACGGCGTGCAGCTCGGACGTCAGGAGCTGAAGGGCGCCCCCAGCGAAGGCGTGCTGCAGCTCGCTCACGCCGGCAAGCTGGTCGCCCTGGTCGAGGCGCAGCGCGGCATTCCGGAGCTGCGCACGCTGCGCGTCTTCGTCAGCGGAACCGAAGTCTAGTCACGGCGTGCAGTCGGTTCAGCTGCGCCCAACGGCTCATCGCTGCGCTCGGAGTCGAGCCGGGCGCCCGGAGCGAAGGGCGCAGCGGCCGAGCCCGAGTCGCCCGCGACGGCAATTTGCCGGCCGCATGACGACAGCTGCGCCCGTACGCCGCCCGGGACCCTGCGGCGGGGCCCCCACCCCTTCCCGCACCCGGAAAGCTGCGAACGAACTCCGCGGCCGCATTGCGGTTTGGAGCGGGGCTCTGCTATACACCGTCGCGAATTCAGAAGGTAGAGAAGAGCTTGCTGAACGCCGAACGTCGGCACGAGATCGTCACGCAGAACCAGCGCAAGCCCGGAGACACGGGCTCGAGCGAGGTTCAGATCGCGCTCCTTTCAGAGCGCATCACGGAACTCACGAATCATCTCCAGATCCACGTGAAGGACCACCACTCGCGCCGCGGGCTCCTGAAGCTCGTCAGTCAAAGGCGCAGCCTGCTCGACTACCTCAATCGCACGAGTCATGACCGGTACCAGTCGTTGATCGACAAGCTGGGACTGCGTCGCTAGCCGGGTTCCCCCCGGAATTGAGGTCGGGCACGGGTCCGATCGGGTGTCAAGTCGAGAGATGAGAGACGTGGAATGAGCCGCCGGCTGCGGCTCACTTCGAGCGCCGTCCAAGGCGCGCCCGATCGCCGTTCGCACGACCTCGTGTACTTCAACAACGAGGAATGAGAACGAGAATGGAAACTGTGGAATGTAAGGTCGATGGGAAGTCCATCGGCATCGAGACGGGCCGTCTCGCCAAGCAATCGAACGGCTCCGTACTGGTCACGCAAGGCAAGTCGGCCGTATTGGTCACGGTGAACTCCGCGAAGCCGCGTGAGGGCATCGATTTCTTCCCGCTGACCGTCGACTACCTGGAGAAGATCTACGCGGCCGGGAAGATCCCCGGCGGCTTCTTCAAACGCGAACGCGGGATGACCGAGAAGGAAGTCCTGACGTCGCGCTTCATCGATCGCGCGCTGCGGCCGCTCTTCCCGGACGGCTACCGCGACGAGACGCAGGTCACCGCGCAGGTGCTGTCGTCGGATCCGGAGTACGAGACCGACGTGCTGGCATTCGTCGGCGCGTCGGCGGCGGTGATGCTCTCCGACATCCCGTTCCCCGCGCCGATCGCGGCGGTGCGCGTCTCGCGCGTCGACGGGAAGCTGATCGCGAACGCGACGGTCGCCGAGGCAGAGGCTGCGGACTTGAACATCATCGTCGCGGGCTCCGCGAACGCGCTGGTCATGGTCGAGGGCGGCGCCAAGCAGGTCTCGGAAACGGCGGTGCTCGAGGCGCTGCGCTTCGGTCACAGGGAGATCCTGAAGCTGATCGACGCGCAGGAGCAGCTCGTCGCCAAAGCGGGCAAGACCAAGCGCGTCGTGACTCCGCCGGCGAAGGACTCGGAGCTGTTGCGCAAGATCGAGGGCATGGCGCTCGACCGCATCCGCGCCGCGAGTCAGACGCGCGAGAAGAAGGCGCGCTACAAGGCGTTCGACGAGATCGACTCCGAGGTCATGAAGACGGTGGTGACGCCGTTCCGTGACGCCCAGCGCGACCTCTCGACGCTGGCGCAAGTGGAAGCCGCGCTGTCGGCCGGGAAGAAGCTCTCCGCGGACGTGAAGGAGATCCTCCACGACCTGCGCGGCAAGGCGATGCGCGAGGACGTTCTCGACGGCAAGCCGCGCATCGACGGGCGCTCGACGACGGACATCCGCCCGATCAGCTGCAGCGTGGGCGAGCTGAAGTCCCCGCACGGCTCGGCGCTCTTCACGCGCGGCGAGACACAAGCCATGGTGGCAGTCACTCTCGGCGGCACGCGCGACGAGCAGATGATCGAGGGCCTGAAGGACACCTTCTATCGGAAGTTCTTCATGCACTACAACTTCCTGCCGTTCTCGACGGGCGAAGTCAGGCCGCTGCGCGCGCCCAACCGGCGCGAGCAGGGTCACGGCGCGCTCGCCGAGCGCGCGGTGAAGATGGTGCTGCCCGAGGGCGAGGACTCACCGTTCACGATTCGCGTCGTGTCGGAGATCCTCGAGTCGAACGGCAGCTCGTCGATGGCCTCGGTTTGCGGCGGGGCGCTCGCGCTCATGGACGCGGGCATCGCGATTCAGGCGCCGGTCGCGGGCATCGCGATGGGCCTGATCTCGGAGGGCGGCCGCCACGCGGTTCTCTCCGACATCCTGGGCGACGAGGACCACCTGGGCGACATGGACTTCAAGGTCGCGGGCTCGACCAAGGGGATCACCGCGATTCAGATGGACATCAAGATCGACGGCCTCGACTGGGCGGTGATGGAGAAAGCGCTCGAGCAGGCGCGCCAGGGACGACTGCACATCCTGAAGCGCATGGCCGAGGAAACGGCGGAGCAGCTGCCCGGTTTCCTGCCGCGCACCGAGCTCAGCGAGAACGCGCCGCGCATCAGTGTGATCTGGATCAAGCCGGACCGCATCCGCGACCTGATCGGGCCGGGCGGCAAAGTGATTCGCGGCATCCAGGAGACGACGACCGCGAAGGTGGACGTCGAGGACTCCGGTCGCGTCACGATCTTCGCCCCCAACCGCGACGCGCTCTTGAAGTGCCAGCAGATGGTCGAGGAAGTGACTCAGGAAGCGGAGATCGGCCGCACCTACGTGGGCAAGGTCAAGAAGATCACCGACTTCGGCGCCTTCGTGGAGATCTTTCCCGGCACCGACGGCCTCCTGCACATCTCGGAGCTCGCGGAGCGACGAGTCAACAGGGTCGAGGACATCTGCGTGGAGGGCGACGAGGTCCTGGTGAAGTGCCTCGACGTCGACCCGAGCGGGAAGATCCGGCTATCGCGGCGGGCCGCGTTGGCGGAGCAAATCGAGGCTTCGCAGGCGGAGGGTTGAGAAAGACCTAGCTCGACGCGCGCGCCTCGGCTGTCGCCTCCTCGTGGGTACCCTTCTCGCTCGAAGACTCGCTGCGAAACCCACTCGTCGGCGTCCAGCCGAAGCGCGCGCTGCGTCGGGGCGCACTCGGGCCCACGTCTTCGTGTGTGTGGGTGAGGAGGGAAGGATTGCTCGAGCTGCGAGTCCTTCGGCTGCGCGCAGCCGAGAGGACTGGCAAGCTGAGCCGGAGGCTCGGCGCGCAGCGAGGCGAAGCCGAGCGAAGAGCGGGCGCGCGCGGCCGACCGCGCGCGAATTCCCGCTCGGACGTGGCTGTCGCCTGCTCGTGGGTACCCTTCTCGCTCGCGGACTCGCTGCGAAACCCATTCGTCGGCGTCCAGCCGAAGCGCGCGCTACATCGGGGTACACTCGGGCCCACGTCTTCGGTGGTTGTGGGTGAAGAGTGGCGCCATCGTCGGTAGAGCTGCGGATCTTTCGGGTGCGTGGCAGCAGTGACTCCGACTTGCCGGTGCCGGCGTTTGCGACGCCGGGCAGTGCAGGGATGGATCTCTGCGCGGCGATCGAGTCGGAGCTCGTGCTGGCTCCCGGAGATCGAGCGCTCGTGCCGACGGGGTTCGCGCTGGCGATCCCGGTCGGTTACGAAGGGCAGGTGAGGCCCCGCAGCGGGCTCGCGCTGCACGCGGGGGTCACCCTCGCCAACTCGCCGGGCACGCTCGACGCGGACTACCGCGGCGAGGTCGGCGTGATCCTCGTGAACCTCGGGCGGGAGCCCTTCCGGCTGCGCCGCGGCGAGCGGATCGCGCAGCTCGTGATCGCGGCCGTCGCCCGGCCCATCCTCAAGGAAGTCGGCGCCCTGGAGGAGCTCGGCGAGAGCGGCCGCGGCCCCGGCGGTTTCGGGCACACCGGGCGCTGAGCGCGGCGAGG
>Ga0209131_1003558_pt1 | contig 10307 bp, 7 predicted proteins | sample GraSoi_2013_40cm_FD_185826 | JGI IMG/M metagenome (GOLD analysis project Ga0209131, IMG submission 185826) | Grasslands soil microbial communities from the Angelo Coastal Reserve, California, USA - Sample 9_17_2013_40cm (SPAdes) (version 2) | ecosystem: Environmental > Terrestrial > Soil >...
CCACCAATGCCACCACTGCAGGCCGGAAGCGAACTCGATCATCGTGAGCATCCTAAGCCCTTAGCTACCTGCCGATGGGCGGCTGCAGGCGCATCGCGTCCTTCGCGAGCTCGGCTATCCCGCCGATCGAGGCCAGCAGACCCGAGGCCTCCACCGGCATGAAGAACACTTTCTGGTTCGGCGAGCTCGCGAAATCCTTCATCGCGTCGACATACTTCAGCGCCACGAAATAATTGATGGCCTGCACGCTGCCCTTGCCGATCGCGTCCGAAACCACCGTGGTGGCCTTCGCTTCCGCTTCGGCCGAGCGCTCGCGGGCCTCGGCGTTGCGGAACGCGGCTTCGCGCGCGCCCTCGGCCTTGAGGATCGCCGCCTGCTTCTCGCCCTCGGCCTTGAGGATCGCGGCCTGGCGGAAGCCCTCGGCATCGAGGATGTTGGCGCGCTTGTCGCGCTCGGCCTTCATCTGCCGGCCCATCGACTCGATCAGATCCGCGGGCGGCTGGATGTCCTTGATCTCGATGCGCGTGACCTTGATGCCCCAGGGCATGGTCGCGTCATCGACCACGCGCAGCAGCCGGTGATTGATGTCATCGCGCTTCGACAGCGTCTCGTCCAGGTCCATCGCACCGACCACGGTGCGGATGTTCGTCATCGTCAGGTTCACGGTCGCGAGCCGCAGATTGTCGACTTCGTAGGCCGCCTTGGCGGCATCCTGCACCTGGTAGAACACCACGGCATCGACGCCGACCATGGCGTTGTCCTTGGTGATGACTTCCTGGCGCGGCACGTCGAGCACCTGCTCCATCATGTTCATGCGCCGCCCGATGCCTTCGAAGAACGGCGTGATCAGGTGGAAGCCCGGCTCCAGGGTCTTCTTGAAGCGGCCGAAGCGCTCGAGGGTGTACTGAAAGCCCTGCGGCACGGTCAGCCAGGCCTTGGACAGGAACACCAGCACCGCAATAACGATGATGATGGGAAGAAAGTTGAACTCGAGGCCAAACATCGGCATCCCCGGCAATTATTAGGGGATCAACATAGCACGTCGCATCCCTGCCGGCAGTTGTTGCGACGCACCAAATGCCCCACTTGCGGCACTCCCTAGCCCGCGCGCCGCCGGTGCCCCAGGTGCACGAGGAGGATCGACACCGCGGCGGGCGTCACCCCCGGAATGCGCCCGGCCTGCCCGAGCGTGGTGGGGCGGATCGCGCACAATTTCTGGCGCACCTCGTTAGACAGCCCGCCGAGGCGCCCGTAATCCAGATCTGCGGGCAGGAGCGTATGTTCGTGCCGGCGCGTGCGCTCGATTTCTCCCTGCGCCCGCTCGATGTAGCCGTGGTAGCGGGCACGCGCCTCGAGCGTCGGGCCCAGCTGGTCCTGCACGCGCTCATCGGGCACGCTCTCCGGCGCGCCGATGAGCTCGAGCAGGTCCGCGTAACTTAAGGCCGGGCGCCGGAGCAATTCCAGCGCCGAAAGGTCGCGTGTCAGCGAGGTGCCGCCCAGGGCGCGGGCGCACCAATCGGCGCTGGGATCGCTGGCGCGGATCCGGAGCGATTCGAGCCGCTCCACTTCACGGTACACAGCCGCGCGCTTGCCCTCGAAAAAACACCAGCGCTCATCGTCCACCAGCCCCAGCTCGCGGCCCATCGGCGTCAGCCGTTCGTCGGCATTGTCTTCGCGCAGCAGCAATCGATGCTCCGCGCGGCTCGTGAACATGCGATAAGGCTCGGCCGTACCCTGGGTGACCAGGTCATCCACCAGCACGCCCAGGTACGCCTCGCTCCGTTTCGGAACCCAGGGCTCCCGTCCCTGCACGAGGCGCGCGGCGTTGAGGCCGGCGAGCAGCCCCTGAGCGGCGGCCTCTTCGTAACCGGTGGTGCCATTGATCTGGCCGGCGAAATACAGCCCGCGGATGCCCTTGGTTTCTAGCGAGGCAAACAGGTCGCGCGGATCAAAAAAATCGTATTCGATGGCGTAGCCGGGGCGTGTGATGTGGGCCTGTTCCAGGCCGGCAATGCTGCGCACGAACTGCTGCTGCACGTCGAAGGGCAGGCTCGTGGAAATGCCGTTCGGATACACCTCGTGCGTGTTCAGACCCTCCGGTTCGAGGAAGATCTGGTGCGAGGCGCGATCGGAAAAGCGATGTACCTTGTCCTCGACCGAAGGGCAATAGCGCGGCCCTGTGCCCTCGATCCGCCCAGTAAACATTGGCGAGCGGTCGAAGGCCGCGCGGATGAGATCGTGGGTGCGCGGATTAGTGTGTGTGATGTGACAATCAATCTGTTCTGGATGCTCATTGACTCGCCCAAGGAGCGAAAACACCGGCAGGGGCGAATCGCTGGGCTGGGCCACGAGCTGCGAATAATCGATCGTGCGGCCATCGATCCGCGGGGGTGTACCGGTCTTCAGCCGGCCTACCCGTGGCAGGCGTTCGCGCAGGCGGGCGGCGAGTGCGTTGGAGGGCGGATCGCCGGCGCGGCCGCCGGGGTGCTGTTCGAGCCCGACGTGCATGCGCCCGCCAAGAAACGTGCCGACGGTGAGCACGACGGCGCGCGCCGCGAACTCGACTCCGGTGACGCTGACGACGCCACGCACGGCATCGCCCTCGAGTTTGAGGTCGCCGACCTCCTGCTGAAACAGGCTCAAGCCGGGCTGGTTCTCCAGCAGGCTCCGCATGGCCTGTTTGTAGAGCTGCCGATCGGCCTGCGCGCGCGTCGCCCGGACCGCAGGGCCCTTGCTCGCATTGAGGGTGCGGAACTGGATGCCGGCCCGATCGGTGGCCCGCGCCATCGCGCCGCCGAGGGCATCGATCTCGCGCACCAGATGACCCTTGCCGATGCCGCCGATGGCCGGGTTGCAGCTCATCGCGCCGAGCTGCTCGAGGCTCTGGGTCAGCAGCAGCGTACGCGCGCCGGCCCGTGCCGCTGCGAGCGCCGCCTCGCAGCCGGCGTGGCCGCCGCCGATGACGATGACATCAAAGTGATCCGCAGGGCGCATGGCGCCAATTCTACCGCGATCGGGCAGCCCGAGGCCTCGGTGATACGGACGCGTCAGCCCAATCCGGCGGCTCGCGCGATCAGGAACAAACCTGCCCCGACGACGGCGATCCCGATGGTTCGCGCGGCGCGCTCACCCGCCGGTGCGAGACGTTCGATCGTAATGGCGGCCATCACGACGGCCATCGCGCGCAGCTCCATGACGCCGAGACCCAGGAGTATCGCCGTCAGACCGATACAGCAGCGGCTGCAATGCAGGCCGAGGCGCAGGCCATGTCGCCAGGCCGTGCCGGCGTCGGCCGGCAGCGCGCGGCCGCGCCCGGGCGCTTCCCGGCAGCACTCCAGTTGCCTGGCCTTCCAGGGGGTGAATTGGAGCGCGCCGGCGAAGAGCACGACCGCACCGACGGCCATCGGCACCGCGCGCGCGGCCGCTGGCCACTGCATCCCGGCCTGGGCCAGTACGACGCCCAGGGGAAACACGGCCAGTCCGATCAGCGTCCACACGAGGAAGTAACCGGCGCTCACGATCGCGGTCAGCGAGCCCAGGCGCTTTGCGCCCGTTCTGCCCACGGCCAGGCGGTAGCGCGACAGCATCGGCACCAACGAGGGCAGCATCATCGCGGCCATCATGACGATCCACATGCCGAGGAAGGTGGCTGCGGCGCCCGGCCAGGATTGGCCGGGCATTCGCATCCACGCCATGGACATCGTCCAGCCTCCGGGCATCGCCATCCCGCCCATCGCCGCCATGGACTCGCACCAGATGACTGTCACGACGGTACTGGCGGCGAACAGCAGGGCTGCGCTGCCGGTGAACGATCGCTGCGATGTCATCACGCCGCGTACTCGTCGTGCCGCCGCCACCAGACGCCTTTTTCGTTGCGACCGAGCGGGGCGCGATCGAGCCACTGGTACATGCCCCACAGGCCGTCAAGGCCGCGCGCATACGTGGAGTAGGAGTGGTACACAACGCCATCCTCCATCGCAAACGTGCTCATGCCCGGCCGGTCGCGCACGTAGGTGGATGCGTCCACGCCGCACCCTCTTGCGATCTCCTTGACGATTGGCGGCGGCTCCTTCTGGTCGATGGCATGCGTGCCGCGTGCATAGTTGTATTCCACCCCACCCGCGCGCTGCTGCTCCTCGGTGATCGACACGTTGAAGTCAAAATTGAACTCGCCGCCAAACGAGGACGCCCAGGGGAAAGACCACCCCATGCGCGCCTTGAAGGCCCGCAGCTTTGCCAGCGGCGCGCGCGAAACAGCCGACAGCGTCACGTCGTGATGGGCCAGATGCACGGCGAAGCCATCGAAGCCATCCGCGATCGAGGAGCAGGACGGACATCCCGCGGTGTAGTCGGGCCCAAACATGAAGTGGTAGACGAGCAGCTGCGAGCGGCCCTGGAACAGGTCGGGGAGCGTTGCCGTGCCGGCATCGGTCTCGAAGCGATAGGTCTTGTCCACGCGCACCCACGGCAGCCCCTGGCGCCGGAGCGCGAGCTCATCGCTCCGCCGCGTGTGTTCTTTTTCCAGGGCGAGCAGCTGCAGCCGCGCGGCCAGCCAGTCGGTACGGGAACCGGTTTTGTGTGTCGTCATCACGCCTACTCCTGTGGTTATGGCTCATGGGTTAGCCTACGTGCACGACCACGACCCGCGAGAGTGACAAGTGTGACGGGATTTCCATGGACAGCCTGATCAACGCCGCCGCACGCGCCCTCGCCGGGGGCGATCCCATCGGCGCCCTGAAGCGCATCGCGCTGCGTGAGGACGCGCCAGCGCTCGCGCTGCGCGGGATTGCGATGGCACAGCTCGGCGAGTTCGTCCGGGCAAAGGCGCTGCTGCGGCGCGCTGCACGCGCGTTCGGCCCGCAGGAGGCGGTGGCTCGCGCGCGGTGCGCCGTGGCCGAGGCCGAGACCGCACTCGCCTCGCGCGATCTGGGCTGGCCGGCGAAGGCGCTCGATGCAGCGCGGGCCACGCTCAACGCGCACGGCGATCCGGCCAACGCCGCGTATGCCCGTCTTTTGCAGGCGCGGCGGCTCCTGCTGATCGGGCGCGTCGACGAGGCGGAACGAATGCTCGCGAAGCTGGATTCCGCACGCATCCCGTCCGCGTCGCGAACCGTTTACGAGCTGGTGCTCGCCGGGATCCAGATGCGGCGATTGCGTACCAAGGCCGCCCGTGCGGCCCTGGCGCGGGCGACCGACGCGGCGATCGAAGCACGCATCCCGGCGCTGATGGCGGAAGTTGAAAGTACACTCCGCACGCTCAATGCGCCTGCCGCACGATTGCTGGCGCAGGGCGAGGAGCGAGCGCTGTTGTTCGACGATGTCGAAGCGTTGCTGGCGTCGAAAGCATTCATCGTAGACGCCTGCCGCCACGTCGTGCGTCAGGCAGGCACGGTGATTTCACTCGCCAGGCGTCCGGTATTGTTCACGCTCGCGCGCGCGCTGGGTGAAGCATGGCCCGCCGACGTGTCGAGGGAGGCGCTCGTATCACGGGCGTTTCGCCTGCAGCGTACCGATGAATCGCAGCGCGCGCGCCTGCGCGTCGAAATCGGGCGGCTGCGCCGCGTACTGCGGCCGCTGGCCGTGGTGAACACCACCAGGCGGGGGTTTGCGCTCATGCCACGGCGCGCGCAAGAGGTGGTCGTGCTCGCGCTTCCCGTTGAAGAGGAGGACGCGGCGGTGCTCGCCCTGCTCGGCGATGGCGAATCCTGGTCGACCTCGGCGCTGGCACTGGCGTTGGGCACGAGCCAGCGCACCGTACAGCGGGCTCTCGAGTCGCTCGCCGCGGCGCGCAGGGTGCAGGCTTTCGGTCGCGGCCGCGCACGCCGCTGGACGATGCCCCAGGTGTTGGGTTTCACGACGAGCTTGTTACTCCCGGCCTCACTCCCGATCAGCTAGGATCAACGCATGCGAAAATCCAAAGCAGAAATCATTCGTGAGTACGGTCCCTTCCCGGGATGCGACCAGGTGGGTGGCGTGTCATTTGACGGGCAGAACGCCTGGATTGCGGCGGGCGACAGGCTGATGGCCTTCGATCCGGAGAGCGGGAAGCTGTTGCGCTCGATCGAGGTCGCGGCAGATGCGGGCACGGCCTTCGACGGCCGGCACCTGTTTCAGATTGCGGACAGCCGCATCCAAAAGATCGATCCGAAGACAGGCCAGGTGCTCGCCACGATCCCGACGCCCGGCGGCGGCGGTGATTCGGGGCTCGCCTGGGCCGAAGGGACGCTGTGGGTGGGGCAGTATCGGGACCGCAAGATTCGTCAAATCGATCCTGAAACCGGGGCGATTCTTCGCACGATCGAGTCCAACCGCTTCGTTACCGGGGTCACCTGGATCGACGGCGAACTCTGGCACGGCACCTGGGAAGGCGAGGAGAGCGAATTGAGGCGAGTCGATCCTCAGACGGGTGAGGTCCTGGAGAGTCTCGAGATGCCGCCCGGAGTGGGCGTTTCCGGGCTCGAGTCCGACGGTGGCGACCGATTCTTCTGCGGCGGCACCAAGACCGGCAAGGTGAGGACCGTCCGTCGGCCCAGGCGAAGCGCCGCGACGGGCAGCGGCTCCGCCTAGGTGGCAGACGGGCCGGACCGTTGTCCGGTCGACTTCGCGCTCAGCGCTCCGCCAATACCTTGAGCACTTCGGCGCGGGCGCTCGCCGCATGGATTGGCAGCGCCAGCACATCGCCGGGCCGGGCCCATTCGAGCGCATATTGGGCGGCGTCGAGCTCGCTCGCGCGCATCGGCAGCGCGGATTCCGGCAGCCCCAGACGGAGCAGCTCGGTACGGATGATGAACGGCACATCGCCGATCGGCCGGCCGCGCAGATGCGCCTCGTCTTCCTTGATCACGATCAGCTCGGGCTGGAAATCCGCCGCGACGCGCGCCAGGGCCCGCACTTCTTCATCGGTCCGGTTGCCGGCGTGGCCCAGCACCAGCCCTAAGCGCCCCGGCGGCGTGCGCATCGTAGCGGCAACCTGCAGGAAGCCGCGCAGGCCGTCGGGATTGTGGGCGTAATCGACCAGGACGCGCACGCCCCCGGCGTTGAAGCGCATCATCCGGCCCGGATTGTCGGCGAGCTCGGCGCCAAAACGCGCGTACACGCCTGCGATGGCGGCCGGGCTCACGCCCAGCGCAGCGGCCGCGAGCGCCGCGCCCGCGAGGTTGGCGATGTTGTACGTGGCCTTGCCCTCGATCGTGAGCGGCATGGCCGACACGGCGCCGAGGTCATGCTCGCCGCCGGGGCCGTGTCCCGCGCCGCCGCTGAGCAGCAATCGTCCGGCGCGCACGCCGCAGGTCCCGCCGCCGCGCGCGCGCTGCGCGCGGAGCAATGGCCGCTCGAAATCGAGCGCAAACCAGGCCAGCGGCGGGGCGCGGCCCAGGCGGCGGGCGAGTCCTTCCGCCTTGGCGCACAGGGTGGGATCGTCGGCGTTCAGGACCAGCAGCCCGTCGTCGGGCAGCACGGCGGCCACCGACAATTTGGCGTCGGCGAGGCCATCCAGATCATCGATGCCGTACTCGCCGAAATGATCGGCGCTGATGTTGGTGACGAGCGCCACCCGCGAGCGCGTGACCGCCACGCCGCGGCGCAGGATGCCCCCGCGCGCCACTTCGAGGACGGCCGCCTCGGTGCGCAGGTCGCGCAACACGCGGCGTGCGCCGGCGGGCCCGGAATAATCGCCGCTCGCCACGGCATCGCTCCCGACAAACACGCCGTCCGTGCAGTTGTAGGCCGCCCGCCAGCCCTGCTCGCGGGCACAGGCGGCGAGCAGCCGGACCGTTGTGGTCTTGCCGTTCGAGCCGGTGATGAGCGCCGTAGGAATATCGTGCAGCTCGGCCCAGGGCACGGCGAGCGGCGCCGGCAGGTCCTCGAGCGCGAAGCCGCGTCCGCCGCAGCCGGCCCCGAGGGTCAGCAACTGCTCATCGAGCACGCACGGCAGGGCCCGGAAGGTCGCTTCGGCCAGCAGGGCGCGCAGAGCCGGCCGCGCCTCGAGCGCGGCGAGGCGCCCGAAGCGGGCCAACGCCGCCGCTTCCTCCAGCACGGGCGCATCGATATCAGCCAGGCTCGCCGTCCCGGCGCCGCCCGGCGCGTTCTCAATCGCCGCGGCGAGGAGCGCCGCCTCGAGATCGCGCCTGAGCGCCGGCTCGCGCTCCTCAAGTGAAGCACACAGCGCCCACTCGTTCACTTCGGTGGCGAGAAACAGCAGGTCGATCGGGGCGGCGATCGACAGCGATGCGCCGCCGGCGTGGCGGCGTGCGACGATTCCGGTCTCCTCCCAGCCCAGGCGCAGGCGCGCACGATTGACACGCGTGCGCCAGGCGCCGAGCAGCGCCTCGTCGCAGAGCGCGCGCGGCAGCTCGAGCGTGGCGCCCGTGCCGGCAAAGAACAGGTTCGCGCCCGTCAGGCGCCGGGAATCGGCAAAGGGCAGTGCGGGCGGCGCAGGCGGCGTGTTCAGTCTTCCGCCTCCGGCGCGACGCGCACGCCGCGCTCGTCGCGCACCAGGCCCTCGAGACTGAAGGCCGGAGTGGCGCCCTCGCCGGCGCGCGCGCCGGCGGCCCCGGGCGAGGCAGGCGTACTCCCGAGGAATTCCGAGGCTGCACCCATCAGGCTCTCGCCTTCGGCTGCACCAGAGGGCGACGCCGAAGCGCGCTCGGCCGGGGCGCCGGCCGGCTTGAACTTCGTGATCTGCTTCCAGGAGCGCACCAGCGCATCGGCGAAGACCAGCAGCAGGTCCCCCGGATGGCCCATGGCCAGCGCCGCGGCGATCGCCTCCTGTTCGTCCGGAATAATCGAGATCACCTGCTCCGGCACGCCGGCGGCGCGCAGGGCCTTGGCCTGGATGCGCGGCACTTCATCGGGCGCGCGACCGCGGAGCGAGTCATCGCGGCGGCAGATGTAGTGATCAAACCGGCCGGCCACCGCGTTGGCGATCGCGATGAGGTCCTCATCGCGCCGGTCCCCGGGGCCGGCGAGCACCACGATGCGCCGGCCGGTGACGTCGAGGCGCTGCGCGAGATCCACCAGAGCCGCCACGGCGTGCGCGTTGTGGCCGTAGTCGAACAGCACCTTGAAGGGGTGCTCGTTGAACACGTTCATCCGCCCCGGCGCCTGGAAGAACGTGGAGTCGAAAGTGCGCAGCCCCTGGCGGATCGCATCAAGCTTGATGCCGAGCGAAAAAGCCATGCTCGCGGCAAACATCGCGTTCTGCACGTTGTGGCGGGCGCGGCCCTCGAGCGTCGCCGGGATCAGGTGCGTCCAGACCAATGGGATATGGCTGCCGTGATCATAGAGGGCGATCATCTGGCCGTTCACGCCGGCCTCGAGCGCGCAGGCGCGCCCGCCGGCGCGGATGTGCTCGCGCACCAGCTGGTGTTCGGGGTTCACGGTGACGTAGCAGATGTTCTTCGCCTCCGTGTAACCCGACATCTTCAGCACCAGCGGGTCATCGGCGTTGAGCACCGCGCAGTCGGTCGCCACCTCGATGACCACGCGCTTCACCTCAGCGAGCTGTTCGAGCGTGTTGATCCCCTTGAGCCCGAGGTGATCGGCCTGCACGTTGAGCACGCCGCCGACGTTGACCTCGCGCACGCCCATGCCGGCGCGTAACAGGCCGCCGCGCGCGGTCTCGAGCACCGCGATGTCGATCTGCGGGTCGGCGAGCACCATGCGGGCCGAGACCGGCCCGGTCATGTCGCCCGTCACGGTGCGCTGGCCGTCGACGTACAGGCCATCGGTGGTCGTCAGTCCTGGCGTGTAGCCGGCCATCTTGGTGATGTGCGCCAGCATGCGCGCCGTGGTGGTCTTGCCGTTGGTGCCGGTGATCGCCGCGATCGGCACGCGCGTCGGCGCGCCGGGCGGAAACAGCATGTCGATGACGGGCCTCGCGACATCGCGCGGCGTGCCTTCGCTGGGCGCCACGTGCATGCGGAAGCCCGGCGCCGCGTTCACCTCGCAGATCCCGCCGCCGATCTTGCGGTAGCTCTCGGTGATGTTCTTCGTGAGAAAATCCACCCCGCCCACGTCCAGGCCGACGGCGCGCACCGCGCGCTCGGCCATCTCGCGATTGTCGGGATGGATGACATCGGTGACATCCGTCGCCGTGCCGCCCGTGGACAGGTTGGCGGTCGAGCGCAGATACACGATCAGCCCGGCCTCCGGCACCGAAGTAGCCGTAAGGCCCGCTCGCTCCAGCATCTTTTGCGCCTGGGCGTCGAGTTCGAGCCGCGTCAGCACTTTCTCGTGGCCCACCCCGCGGCGCGGATCCTGGTTCACGATGTCGATCAGCTGGACCACCGTGTGCAGCCCGTCGCCCA
>Ga0209131_1003559_pt1 | contig 10306 bp, 5 predicted proteins | sample GraSoi_2013_40cm_FD_185826 | JGI IMG/M metagenome (GOLD analysis project Ga0209131, IMG submission 185826) | Grasslands soil microbial communities from the Angelo Coastal Reserve, California, USA - Sample 9_17_2013_40cm (SPAdes) (version 2) | ecosystem: Environmental > Terrestrial > Soil >...
GTTGACCCCGACCAGCCGGTTTCCCAGATTGGCACCATGAATGACGTTCTCGACCGGGAAGTAGCGCAGCGACGGGTTCAGGCAATCCTTCTCGGAGCACTCGCCGCACTAGCCCTGACGCTTGCGTGTGTTGGAATCTACGGCGTGATGGCTTATCTCGTGACGCAGCAGAATCACGAAATCGGAATCCGCGTGGCGCTTGGCGCAGATTCTCGGAACATCCTTGGTCTCGTCTTGGGGCGCGGAGCAAAGTGGACGGCGACAGGCGTAGGCATTGGAATCGCCGCAGCTCTTTTCGTGACTCGGCTGATGCGCAGTTTGCTTTTCGGTGTAAGCCTATTTGACCCGCTCACCTTCGCGACGGTGGCACTTGTGTTGACGGTTGTCGCGATTGCAGCCTGTTACATCCCCGCGCGCCGCGCGTCGCGCGTCGACCCGATAGTGGCCTTGCGATTCGAGTGAACCCATGTCGCTGCTAACAAGCCTATTACAGGGATTGCGGTCGCTGTTCCGAAAGAAACAGGTTAACCAGGAACTGGACGAAGAACTGCGCGGCTTCCTCGAGATGGCAGTCGAGGAGAAGGTGAAGCAGGGGATGAGCCGTAAGGATGCGCTTCGAGCGGTGCGCTTGGAGCAAGGGAACGTAGAGGTTACGAAGGAAGTCGTTCGCTCTGACGGCTGGGAATCTTTTGTCGAGACGTTGTGGCAGGATTTGCGCTTCGCCGCCCGCATGCTCCGCAAGAATCCGGGTTTCACCGCGGTAGCCGTTCTCACCCTCGCGTTTGGCATCGGCGCGAACACTGCCATCTTCGGTGTCGTGAACGCCGTGCTGCTCCGCCCACTGCCTTTTAAGCAGCCGTCACGGCTCATGATGCTCTTCGAGGGCATCCCGAAGCTGGGTTTTCCGAAGATGGGGTTTTCGGCGCCAGACTTTGCGGTCTTTGAGCGCGCGCAGAAATCGTTTGAGAGCGTCGGCGTGTATCAGAACAAATATTTCAACATTTCCGGCGACAGCGAACCTGAGCGGCTGATGGCGGCGCGCATCTCGTCTTCAGTTTTCCCCATGCTGGGCGCTGAGCCTATGCTAGGCCGCGCGTTCACGATCGAAGAGGACGCTCCGGGACAGAACGTCGTCATCCTCAGCTATGGGCTTTGGCAGCGCCGCTTTGGCGCCGACCCAGGCATTATCGGACGCAACCTTGAGCTCAATCGGCAACCATACACCGTCATTGGCGTGATGCCGAAAACTTTCACTTTTCCGTTGCGTGGACCCCAAGGCAGCGAGCCAGCGGAGCTTTGGGTGCCCATGGCTTTTACGGCTACGGAATTGGAAGGTTGGGGCACGAACTACATGAACGGCGTCCTGGCGCGGCTGCGCCCCGGCTTGGCGTTCGAGCAAGCGTCTGCCGAGGCCGAGTCGCTTTCGCGCTCCATCGGATCGAATTATCCGCCGGAGTTGACGAAGGCTTTCCAGGGCGCAGAACTCAAAGTCAGCATGAATTTCTATCACGGAGAGGTTGTGAAGTCAGTGCGGACTCTGCTTCTTATTCTGATGGCGGCTGTGATCCTGGTGTTGCTGATTGCTTGCGCCAACGTCGCGACGCTCTTGGTTTCACGAGCTGCATCGCGGCGGAAAGAGGTTGCGCTGCGCACCACGCTCGGCGCTACGCGCGTCCGGTTGTTGCGGCAGATGCTGACTGAAAGCCTTTTGCTCGCGCTCATCGGCGGTTCCTTAGGGCTCGCGTTCGCCTTCTGGATCAAGACCTTACTGCTCTCGCTCGTGCCTGAAAGCGTCCCGCTGCCGCGCGACATTCCCATTGGCGGCAGCGTGATCGTTTTTGTGCTCGCTGTCTCCTTCCTGACGACTGCTCTCTTCGGATTGGTCCCGGCATTCCAGGTATCTGCGATGGCTCTTCATGGTCCGCTTCAGGAGGGCGGGCGCAGCGGCACTCCCGGCCGGTTACGGCATCGCCTGCAAGGTTTTTTCGTTACCGTTGAATTTGCCCTGGCGCTGGTCTTGCTGATCGGGTCCGGATTGCTGATTCGGAGCTTTGCGAAACTCCTGGAAACCGATCTTGGCTTCCGTCCCGGCCATGTGCTCACTCTGAAAATTCCTATTCCCTCCGAGAGGTACGCCAAAGCTTCCAAAGTCCGCCAATTCTATGAGCAATTGCTCGACCGCGCCGGGAACATACCCGGCGTGAAAGCGGTTGGACTGACGAGCGACTTGCCTCTAAACGGTTGTGGCACGATTGCGATTCAGATCGAAGGTGGGAGAAACTCGGGGGGCGAGACGCCACAGGCGATTTGTCAGACATGGCAAGTAGGGAACTATTTTCAGACCCTCGGCATCCCGCTGCTTAAGGGCCGCTCGTTTACGCTGGAAGACCGCATCGATGCGCAGCCCGTCGCCATCGTAAGCGAGACGGCGGGGCGGCAGTTCTGGCCGGGTCAAGATCCCATCGGAAAGCGCATTCGTTGGGGTGTTTACACTCCTTGGCAAACGGTTGTTGGAATCGTAGGCGATGTGAACGACGGGCCGCTTGGCCAGCCGGTGCAGCTGCACGTCTATAGACCGTATTTGCAAATGGCCGACCTATTCTTCGAAGACAGCAGATTCGGTGAAGTGCGCTCGATGAATCTTGCTCTGTTATCGCAGACGGATCCGGCTTCGTTGACTTCCGCAGTCATCGGCCAAATTCATTCGCTCGATCCCGATCTGGCTGTGGCGCACATCCGCACGATGGCGCAAGTCATCAGTTCTTCCGTTGCCGGGCCCAGGTTCAACACGCTTCTTCTGGGCGTTTTTGCCGGAGTGGCCCTGTTCCTCGCGGCGATTGGAATTTATGGCGTCATGGCATATGCGATCGCGCAGCAGACACGCGAAATCGGCATCCGCCTGGCGTTAGGGGCGCATCCGAGGAATGTTCTGCAGCTTGTTCTGCGACGAGGAATGCGTTTGGCGGGAGTGGGCGCCACGTTCGGCGTGGCAGCCGCATTGGCTCTTACCCGATTGATGGCTGGCCTCCTTTATGACGTCAGCGCGACCGATCCGCTCACGTTTTCCTGTGTGGTGATTCTGCTGCTCGCTATCGCGCTGCTGGCTTGTTACGTGCCGGCGCGCCGGGCGATGCGCGTTGATCCGATGGTGGCCTTGCGTTACGAGTGAGGGCCCATGTCATTGCTATGAGTTTATTCTTTGCCTATAGTGTTCCCCCTGAGATGTGGCGTCGCATCTACATACTGTGCGTCCTAATTATGATGATTATGGCGCTGCTGGCATCGACTCTTCCCGCATCCCGCGCCGCTTCCGCTAACCCCATGGACGTTCTAGGCTCGAGTTAGGAACTCATCTGCAACTGGGAAATAACCGCCAGATCAGTATTTCGTTCGGGATATCAGCCACTCCTCTTGACAACCAGTAGAAGAAAGCGTATGTTCCTCCTGGTAGCCAAGGGGAAGAAGGTTTATGCCAGACAAGCCGAGTGATCTCGTCCAGGGCACGCTCGATATGCTCATCCTAAAAACGTTGGCGCTGGAGCCTATGCATGGATATGGGATTTCCGTGCGAATCGAACAGATGAGCAGGGGCGTTTTCCGCCTGAATGCGGGCTCGTTATTTCTCGCGATTCAACGATTAGAGAGAGACGGGCTGATCGATGGCGAATGGAAACCCAGTGAAAACAACAGGCGGGCAAGGTACTACACTCTGACGGCTAAGGGACGAAAGAGGCTCGACAGCGAAACACGAGAATGGGGCAGGCAAGTTGCCGCAATCGGCAGAATTTTGGAGGCCTCGTAGGGGAGCGAGCCATGTCCTTGTTCAGAAATTTTGCAACCGGCCTGCGGTCGCTTTTCCGAAAGAACCAAGTCGACCGAGAGTTGGATGAAGAACTAGGCGCCTATTTGGAGATGGAAGCGGCGGAAAAGATGAGGCAAGGCGTAAGTCGAAAGGATGCGCTTCGCGAAGTGCGACTAGAGCGCGGCAGTCTCGAAGTTACCAAGGAACTCGTTCGCTCTGGCGGATGGGAATTTTTTGTGGAGACGTGCTGGCAGGATTTGCGCTTCGGCCTGCGCATGCTGCGCAAGAATCCCGGTTTTGCTGCCGTCGCCGTGCTGACACTGGCCTTGGGCATCGGTGTGAACACGGCCATTTTCAGCGCCCTGAACGCCACAATCCTTCGCCCCCTCCCGTACAAGAACCCTGAGCAACTCGTGATGGTCTGGGGCGTAGAACCAAGAGGTTGTTGCAGGCACGGTGGAATGGTGTTCTCTTCGCCCAACTTCCTGGATTTCAAGGACCAGAACCGAGTTTTCGAGAATATGGGCGCGTTTGATGGAACTGGGTTCACGCTCACCAGTGTGGAGAATCCTCAAAAGATCCACGCTGGGCGCGTCACAACGGATTTCTTCAGAGTGCTCGGGGCGCAACCAATGCTGGGGCGCACATTCCTCTCCGATGAAAATCAGGCGGGGCACGATCACGTGGTTGTGCTGGGCTACGAGATGTGGCAACGACGCTTCGCCTCAGACTCGAAGATTGTGGGTCAAACGATTCGACTGGACGCGAATCAGTATGAAGTGGTTGGCGTTATGCCTCATGATTTCGACTTCTCTATTCCTGGCTATTACGGACCAATGGACCTGTGGGTTCCCATTGTTCTGACTCGCGACAACTCAGAACGCAGACACAATTATCTCAACGTCATCGCAAGGCTCAAGGCAGGCGTGACTGTCCGGCAAGCTCACGCCGAAACGAACATCATCGTCGCCCGACTGATACGCGAATACTCAAGTACGACCGAACAAAGCAATGCCCCTCCTACAACGACTGCCGAAACGAACGAACACTCCGGTGTAATGTTGGGAACGAAGCTGGAGCCATTGCGTGATGAAATCTTTGGAGACGTAAGGTCACCGCTGTTGATTTTGTTCGGTGCGGTGGGCTTCGTCCTGCTCATCGCGTGCGCCAATGTGGCAAATCTTCAATTGGCACGCGCATCTGCGCGACAGAAAGAAATTGCCCTTCGAACGGCACTCGGTGCAAGTCGCGGACGCGTTGCGCGGCAACTGATTACCGAGAGTGTGCTTCTAGCTCTCGTTGGCGGAGCCTTGAGCCTCCTCCTAGCATTTTGGCTGATCAAACTACTGACAGGACTCTTGCCCGCCGGCATGCCTCAGGGAACGTCCATCACGATCGATGCCAACGTGCTTTTGTATTCCTTGATCCTCTCGCTGGCGACCGGCCTGCTGTTTGGTCTCGCGCCAATTTTTCAGGCTTTTTCACGGAGTCCGAGTGAATCGCTTAAGGAGGGCGGGAAAGCCACTGCGACCGGCGGCGGCGGTCTCCGGCTGCGTGGCTTCTTGACGGTCTCCGAAATCGCTCTTTCTATGGTTCTGCTGATCGGAGCGGGGCTCTTGACGCGCACCTTCGTCGGTTTGCTGAATGTCAAGCCGGGGTTCGAGACTGAGAACATTCTCAGCGCCAAGGTGACTCTACCGAAGTATTCTTACGCAGATTCCCGGCAACAGGCTGACTTTTACACTCGGCTCCTGGAAGCAATTGCGACCCTGCCTGGGGTCAAGGCGGCGGGTGCTGTTAACGACCTCCCACTCGGCGCTGGGCGTGATTCGGACGAATTCACTATCAAACCGCGCGGCGCAAAAGACGTGTCCAGCTCGACTGGGAGCTGTCAGGACCGCCTCATAAGTCCAGATTACTTTCGGGTGATGAACATCCCGCTTATCAAGGGACGCACATTTACGAAGGCCGATGCCAGTTCAGCGCCTCCCGTCGTCATAATTAGTCAGAGCTTCGCGCGACGCTTTTTCCCAAATGAGGACCCCCTTGGTCGGCACATAACATTTGCAGACCCGGCAGCAGCGCCCTGGCCGACAATTGTGGGAGTTGTGGGAGACGTGCGGGACCTCGCACTGGATGCAGACCCAGACATCGAGATTTACGCGCCCTATCAACAGAACGTCTTGCCTTACAATCCGCTCCCGTACATGAGCCTTGTCGTCAGGACTGTCGGAGACCCGAGCAGTCTCACCTCCGGGGTGTTGGCAGAAATTCACGAGCTCGACAAGAACTTGCCTCTCCCAGAGACCGAACCAATGACCGCTGTTTACTCGGCGTCAATCTCAGCGCGACGCTTCAATACGCTTTTACTCAGCATTTTCGCTGGCATTGCCACAATTTTGGCGGCTATCGGAATTTACGGTGTAATTTCGTATTTGGTGACGCGACGCACGCACGAGATTGGAGTTCGACTAGCGCTAGGAGCAGAAGCACGCAACATACTTGCGCTAATCGTAGGTCGAGGCCTTCTGTTGGCGATTTTCGGAGTGGTTATTGGTCTAGCCGGAGCACTTGCGGTTACGCGCGTACTTGCGAAGATGCTATTCGGCGTGACGACAACTGACCCCACAACCTTTGTAGGGGTCTCTGCTCTGCTCATTGGAATAGTTCTGGTGGCCTGCTATGTGCCGGCGCGGCGTGCGATGCGTGTCGATCCTATGATTGCTTTGAGGTACGAGTAAACAGCGATGTCCTTGCTGCGAAATATAAGGAGCGGCCTTCGATCACTGTTCCGAAAGGATCAAGTCGACCGAGAGTTGGATGAAGAACTAGGCGCCTATTTGGAGATGGAAGCGGCGGAAAAGATGAAGGAGGGGATGAGCCGCAAGGATGCCGTTCGCACCGTTCGCCTGGAACGCGGCACTCTCGAAATTACGAAGGAAGTTGTGCGTTCTGGCGGCTGGGAATCCCTGGTGGACACGCTGTGGCGAGATTTGCTCTTCGCTGTCCGCATGCTCCGCAGGAATCCGGGTTCAACTGCAGCTGTCGTCATCGCGTTGGCGCTTGGCATTGGCCTGAACACGACGGTATTCAGCTTCGTGAATGCTTTGCTGCTCCGCCCACCTGAAGGTGTCAAAGCACCCGAGGAACTGCGGGAGATCTGGATGCACAATCCGCGTGATTCTGGCGCGCAGGGGTATCTGCCATTGACCTACCCCGATTACCTCTACTACCGCGATCACAATCAGTCTTTCGAAGGAATACTGGCGTACGATGGCGACCCGCACTTGGTTATCTGGAACAGGTCCGGCGAGGGTCAGACGGTGCTGGGCCAGCTTGTTTCCGGCAATTTCTTCTCGCTGCTCGCTGTGAATGCTGTTCTGGGGCGTACGATCTCAGGAGAAGACGATCAGCCGGCCAATCCTCAGCCCGTGATCGTGCTTGGTTATGGCTTTTGGCGCCGACACCTCGGTTCTGATTCGACCTTTCTCGGGAAAACTCTGATGCTGAATGGCGTGAACTACAGTGTCATCGGAATCGCCCCGCCGGGTTTCACTGGTCTCTTTGTGGGCTTGGAGCCGGACTTCTGGGCACCCACTGCGATGGTCGAACAAATCACAAGGGACAAAGGAAGACTTAGCAATTGGCACTCACATTCGCTCATAGCCATTGGGCGTCTGAAACCTGAAGCCAGCACCGTCGCAGCACGCGCCGAGGTGAGCGTGCTGGAGCATCAGATCGAGACTGACCATCCCGACCTGAAAAGAAATTTGGACGCAACTGTCTTCCCCGCAACACTCATTCCTGCTCCTTACCGCATTTACGTCAGTGCTTTTACAGCGTTGCTCATGGCCGTCTTCGGGTTAGTGCTTCTGATCGCGTGCGCGAATGTTGCTAGTTTCCTCCTCGCGCGCGCGACCGGACGAACACGAGAAATGGCCGTTCGTTCCGCATTGGGCGCAGGACGAGGGCGACTGATCCAGCAAATGCTCGTCGAAAGCACACTGCTCTCCAGCGTTGCAGGATTACTGGGATTAATTTTGGCCTACTGGACAGCGCCGCTCCTGCTCGCATTGAAGCCGGCGAGCCTGCCTATCACGCTGAGGCTGCCCATTGATTGGCGAGTGCTCGTTTTCACGATAATCGTATCGCTGATTTGCGGTGTGGCGTTTGGACTAACACCGGCCCTCCGCAGCGCCAAAGTCCAGCTGGCTTCGAATCTCAAGGACGAAACTCGGCCAGCCGGTTTCCGCAAGTCCAGATTGCGCAGCCTTCTTATGACAGGTGAAGTCGCCACATGCACAGTGCTGCTTGTCTGCGCTACCCTGTGCGTGAGAAGCCTCCGGAACGCCAGTTCGATCAATCCCGGCTTTAACACCCAGCATGTGCTCGCCGCGACTCTCGACCCCGGAAGCCTAGGTTATTCTGACACCCTAATGCGCACCTTTTATGAACAACTATCTGAGCATGTTCGAGCGCTTCCCGGAGTAACCGCGGCAAGCTTCACCGACCATCTGCCCCTTGGACCTGCGCGCGAGCACACCATCCTCGATCCAATGCACCCCGAGTCAAGCAAAAACGACACGATACCAGTCGACATACTGCGCGTTGCGCCCGAGTACTTTCAGACCATGGGTATTCCGCTGTTGCGAGGTCGCGACTTTGTTTCTTCCGACGGTGCAGAAGGAAGCGGTGTGGCGATCATTAACGAGGCCTTGGCAATACGGCTCTCGAAAAACCAAGATCCAGTGGGCCAACGAATAACCTTTTTCAGAGAGAAGTCCAGCACCGAAGTCATTGGAGTCGTCCCTACCGGCAAGTACCGAACCATCGGCGAGGCCCCTGTACCCGTTGCTTACCTGCCTCAGTTGCGGGCGAGGCGCACACTGGTCGTGCGCACCTCCAGTGACCCAGCAACTCTACTAGACAGCATACGGCGCGAAATTCATTCGGTGGACCCCAATATCGCCCCAACCGATCTGGAAACCATGCAGCAATATATGAGCCTCCCTCTCTTTCCTGCCCGGACCACCGGTCTCTTGCTCGGTGTGTCCGGATTTCTAGCGTTGGTCCTAACTACTATCGGACTGTTCGGGGTCATTTCCTACATTGTTTCCCAGCGCACGCACGAAATCGGTGTGCGCGTGGCCCTAGGCGCTCAGCGCACCGACGTCTTGAACCTCATCATCCGGCACGGCCTGCTCCTTACCGTAATTGGTTTAGTTATCGGCCTTGGCATCGCATTCGGAGCAGGACACCTTCTTTCGTTCTTGCTCTACGGGATCGCTCCGACAGATCCGCCAACCTTCATCGCTGTTGCGATTGTCTTGTGCGCCGTAGTGCTTCTGGCGTGTTATATCCCGGCGCGACGGGCGATGCGCGTCGATCCGATGGTCGCACTTCGTTATGAGTAGGGCTATGTCTTTGCTACGAAACATAGCGAGCGGGCTTCGATCATTGTTCCGAAAGGAACAGGTCGACCGGGAGTTGAATGAGGAGTTGGGCGCCTACTTAGAGATGGAAGCGGCCGAAAAGATGAAACAAGGCATGAGTCGCAAGGATGCCCTTCGCGCCGTCCGCCTGGAGCGCGGCGGCCTTGAACTTGCAAAGGAAGTCGTCCGTTCTGCGCGCTGGGAATCTTTTGTCGAGACGTCGTGGCAAGATTTGCGCTTCTCAACGCGCATGCTACGCAAATCCTCAGGGTTCACGGCTGTTGCAGTCCTCACGCTCGCCCTCGGCATCGGCGCGAGCACAATCATCTTCAGTATCATCCATGCCGTTCTTCTCACGCCTTTGCCCTATGCTGATTCCAGTCGTTTGGTTGTCATCTACGACCGCGAAACCCGTGCGACAGGGCTATCGAAGCTGATGGATCTCTATCACGATTTTGAGGAGTATCGGGATCACAGCCAAAGCTTTGACCGACTTGCTGGCATGACTTGGGTAGGCGGGAATCCAACCATGACTGGCTTTGGACCCTCTAAGGAAGTTCATCAGGTTCAGGCCACGCTCGGCTTCTTTTCCCTCTTGGGAGTTGCTCCGGCGCTTGGCCGAACGTTCACCCAGGGAGACATGGCGCGCGGATGCACGACCGTTCTGGCTTACTCCTTCTGGAAAGACGTTCTCAGTCGACAGGAACACGTGATCGGAGGCACGATTCGGTTCGATGATCAGGCCTGCGATGTCATCGGCGTCATGCCAAAGACCTTCACTTTTTTCCCTCCCGAGACGCAAGTGTGGACGCTCATAAGCTCCAATAACAAGCTGGAGCGAGATCCACTTCATAATGACCTCGCTATTTACGCGCACCTGAAGCCCGGTGTTTCCATCCCCGCTGCGCTGGCGGAACTCGTTCTCCTACATGGGCACGCGAACGAACACGAGCGACACGCCGTCGAGACCCAACCTCTGGTCCTGCCACTACAGGAAGAACTTACATGGCTCGCGGGCGCGAACTTGCGTCTGAGCCTTGTTGTACTGTTTGGCGCGGTGAGCGCACTTCTG
>Ga0209131_1003561_pt1 | contig 10304 bp, 9 predicted proteins | sample GraSoi_2013_40cm_FD_185826 | JGI IMG/M metagenome (GOLD analysis project Ga0209131, IMG submission 185826) | Grasslands soil microbial communities from the Angelo Coastal Reserve, California, USA - Sample 9_17_2013_40cm (SPAdes) (version 2) | ecosystem: Environmental > Terrestrial > Soil >...
CAACAACCGCCACACCTTTGAGGGTGACGAAAAAAAGATTATTGGTGGAAAAATAACGGGAACCAGAAGATTTGGAAAAGTTTCGGTCATCGATCTTTCTAACGGTTATTCAATTCTGACTCACGTAAAACTCACAGGGCAATTTATTTACAGAGGACCAAATTTGAAAGATTCAGGAAAATTATCAAGTAAGGTAACCGGAGGAGTTCCCGGACCTCATACTCTAGTTATCTTCAACCTGGACTTTGGAGGCATTCTTTATTACAACGATGTCAGGAGATTTGGTTGGATAAGGATTGAAAAAACAGAAGATGTAGAAAAAGAAAAGTTTATAGTTAAACTTGGCCCGGAACCCTTCGGCTCAGCTCAGGGCCATGGCCCCAAATTGTTGACACTAGATTTGTTTCGTCAGATCTTGTTAAAAACCAAACGTCCAATAAAAATTGTAATTATGGATCAGAGTAAAATGGGGGGAGTAGGGAATATTTATGCAACCGATGCCTTGTGGCTAAGTAAAATTAATCCTAAAAAACCTGCCAATGAATTAACTGCAGGTCAACAAAAAGAATTATATGAAGCGATAATGACAGTTCTTAAGGCAGGTCTTAAATACGGAGGAGCATCGGAACTTGCATTTGTTACACCAGACGGCAAAGAGGGTGAATATCAAAATCATACGTTAGCCTACGGCCATACAGGGGAACAATGTCCGAGATGCAACAAAGCCCCTGCCCGCAATGCTACGCATAGCGTTGCAGGCGGGAAATTTGAAAAATATTTCTTAGGCGGACGGGGAACATATTGGTGTCCGGTATGCCAAAAATAATAATCTTTAAAAAATGTACACTCACTCTCAATTAATTATTCTCAATCTTCTTTACAACTATAGCTACATTATTCTTTTCCCACTTGTCGTTATCGAGGGACCAATAGTAACTGTTATTGCCGGTTTTTTGGTTTCAATTGGATTTATGAGTTTTACACCTGCTTATATGACAATTGTAGTTGGAGACCTCACGGGAGATTTATTGTATTACTCAGTCGGGCGCTGGTGGTTTAATAGTTTTATTCACGGGTTTTTAAAATTCTTGAAGATTGATTTAGGTAAGATTCAAAAACTTAAAACCGTAATAGCGAAACATAAAGGCAAAGTTTTATTTTTTGGCAAACTTTCTCATGCAATCGGCGCTCCCATTCTTGTTTCTGCAGGTTTAGCTGAAATTCCAATCAAAGATTTTTTGTGGTTTAATTTTTTGGCAACTTTGCCAAAATCTCTAATATTACTTCTAGTGGGCTATTACTTTGGTAGTACACTCGCAAACTTTAATAAGTATTTTAATTGGACGATTTTGGGATTAGTTATAGTTACAGGTATTACAATTTTTTCATATTCCATAATCTCAAAGTGGGCAAAGGGTATAATGGATAAACTTAAATAATGCGTATATTAATTGCCACAGATTACTATTTGCCCCACGTAGGTGGGATTCCAAGTCATATTCATACAATTGCAAAACAATTTTTGAAGATGGGGAATGAGGTTTGCATTATTGCCCCTTCCAAGGGGTTTAAAGACGAAGTTCAAAGTAATGCTAATTTTAGTTTGTTTGGGATCGCTTCAGTCCCCTCAATAGTATTCTCTGATATGAGATTTGTTCCTCCATTTAGGTCCCGGAAAATCGCAAAGATAATTAAAAAATTTAACCCTGATGTTATCCATATCCATTTTAGTCTTGGTATTGGCGTAGCAGCTTCGAGATTTGCCCAAAAAAATCATATCCCGTCTGTCGGAACGAATCATTTTATGCTGGAGAATTTTTTTGACAACTTGCCGCACCCATTGATGCTTAAAAAAACATTTGAAAATTTGATTTGGAAATTGGCAGTAAGACACTTAAAAAATGCAGATATAGTAACCACACCAACTAAAACTGCTGCAAATTATTTAAGTCAAAAATTTATTCACAACCAAATTACACCGCTTTCGAATGGGGTAAATTTCACAAAATATAACACCAGGAAAATTAAGAATGATGTCTTAAAAGAATACCGAATTCCGAAAGGAAATAAGGTTTTGCTTTTTGTTGGCAGATTGGTTAAAGAGAAGAGAATAGATATTCTAATAAACTCGTTATCAAAAATTATTGAGGATATGCCGGCAACTTTAATAATAGTCGGAAGAGGAAATAAAATTGTTAATTACAAAGGGTTGGCGCGGGAATTGGGGGTGGAAAAAAATATCATTTTTGCAGATTATCTATCTGACTCAAACCTCTTAGATCTTTATAAATCATCCGACGTTTTTGTAATGCCCTCAATTGCTGAGCTGCAAAGTATTGCAACACTTGAAGCAATGGCTTCAGGACTTCCTGTAGTTGCCGCAAATGCGGGAGCACTTCCCGAGATTGTGATAAACGGTAGAAATGGATATTTGTTCAAAGCAGATAGCACTACATCTTTAACCAAAAATATTTTAAAAATATTTTCCAATAAAAAACTCATCAACAGTATGAGTAGGGAAAGTATCGCAATTGCGAAAGAACATGATATAGCAGGGGTTGCTTTCAAATTTGAAAATATTTACCAAAAAGCGATAGCGATTAGTTTACTTGGGAAAGCTAAAGTTCAGGCGACACCCTTTTATTTATCCCGCGCGTTTGCCGTTAAACTTGCATTAGTTGTACTTTTTCTCGGAATTCTATTTAGAAATTCACTAGCTTCTCCTTCTCCAGCACACGCTAGAGGTTTGGCCCTAAAGAATAAAATTATGAATTCTAAGATAGTTATAAAGATTGAGACACTCGATTCAAAAATAGATAATCTTCGTAAAACAAAATAAATTAATTTTGTACTATACTTCAATTTGGAGGCTTTCCTCTTATGGCATATGGAATTTGAGCTTATTCCAATCCTCAAAGTTAATTTTGCTTAAATCGTCTCCCAAAAAAAATACTCCCTTTGCACTCGTGATTAATTTATAAAGTTTATTCACTTGTTTCATACTAAATCCGTTTGTCTTTGAAGACACAAAAACATCAGGATCTATGTGCCATATTTTAGAAAAATGTTTTCTATGTTTTAAATTTTTTTCAAGTAGAGATAATCTTTGGGAGTTAAAAAAAATATTTATCGGCCAAATGTTTTGTAAATATGGATTTACAATATCTGCACTAATTCTCATTGCATCTACTGCGCCGGCAGCAGGCCCCAATGGACAACCACAACCAATTGTATAAACACTAGGATATGTTTTCCTTATCCATGTTAAAAATTCATTAAGAATTTTATCCGGCACTTCGGAGCTTTTATATTTGGGGTTAAAGTATATGGAATTTAAGAAATCTAATTTGATAAGTTCGAAACCCCAATCTTCGACAATAATTTTTATACAACTTTTTAAATATGAAATAACTTTTGGGTTTTCCATGTCTACAATGTATCTGAATTTAAAAAATGGAATGGAAAAAGGAAGAATGGGGAACCCTTCTACAAATCTTTTTGTTTTTACGATCCACCCGGGATGTTTACGGGCAAAGTTCGACTTTGGATCTACCCAGAAAGGTGCTATCCACAAACCAGGCTTTAAACCCATATTTTTTATTTTTCGAGATAAATTTTTCATCCCTTTTGGGAGTTTTGTGGAGGAAGAAATCTTCCAATCGCCACACTTTGTCCAGCCGTCATCTATAAGTACATATTTTTCATTACTATTAGAAAAAAAATCCTTTATTTTAATTGCGTTTTGTAATATTTTTTCTTCATTGATATTTTCCCCGTACGCATACCAAGAACACCATCCTTTAATGGATTGTTTTTGATTATCTTTCTTTTCAATTAACCAACGATCTATCCCGTGTGGTGAGTAAAGATATGATGGAAGTTTCAAAAAAGGAGTTTTATACGGACTCCATGATTGCCAGCCCGGAATATTATATTTTGTCATTTAGATCTATATTCGGATACAACTTTTTTCAAAGTTTGTTCTATTTTATCCATAGATACAGAAAATGAATAGTCTTTAGCATATAGAGTAGATGTGCGTCCCATCTCTTCCCTTAATTTTGAATCAATAATTAATTTATTTAAGGATTTTTTAAAGTCTCCGATATTTGCACAAAGAATGCCATTTTTATTGTTAATTATAAAATCTTTTGGTCCTGGAGAATCAAAACAAACTAACGGTAGTCCTGCCGACATCGCCTCTATAAGAACTATTGCTTGCGTATCTGTTTTAGATGGGTAGGCAAATATATCAGCAAGAGAATAAATTTCCGATAGTTTGTTGTAATCAATATTCCCTAAGAATATTATGTTAGTTAAATTAGATTTTGCTACAAGCTCCTCAAAATTAGATCTTTCAGGGCCATCTCCGGCAATGACTAGTGTGACTTTTTTCTTAGTTTTGAGGTCTTTGATTATCTTAATAAGAGTTCCCAGATTTTTTTCTTTGGAAAGTCTCGATACACAGAGAATAATCGTATTATCTATTGGTAAGCTATACATAGTTCTCAGTTTAGTTTTTGAAATTTCCATGTGTTTCATTGACTGGCGACCAGAAGTGACAACTGATATTGCACTTTTGACTCCAAACAATCTTAATTTGTTTTTCAAAGTTGGTGTCTCAACCACAATATGATCAACTTTCGAGCTAAGCTCTTTTATATGGTTAATAATATATTTTTTTACTGGTTTATATGGTATTTCTTTTGGCAAAATTGTTTTTGGATATTCGTCATATTGAGTATGATAAAAAAATACTGAAGGGCATTTGAAATATTTTGCTAAAAGAATTGCTGTTTCGCCTAAATAAAATGGATGATGAAAATATACAACATCAAACTTTTTACCCAATACTTTAAAATGGGAGTCTTCGTATGGGATGGGAACAATGATAGGGTAATCAGGATATTTTGGATTTGATAAAGAAGGCAATCTTATAACACCACTTTCCTTTCTTTGACCATGGTGTTTTGGGGCGATTATTGTTATTTTGTGACCTCTGGCAATCAATTCATCCTTTTGAAGCTTAATGGACAAAGATATGCCGTTTATGGTGGGCAAATACGTTGCTGTTACGAACAAAATACGCATAGTTGTTGTATTATACTTCTTATTAAATGATCAAAAATCTAAAATTAAAAGACTTTAGAAATTTCAAATCCAAATCTTTGGAGTTTTCAGACGAAATTACAACAATTGTTGGAATGAATGGTTCAGGGAAAACTAATATTCTTGAATCCCTTTTCCTGCTTTCTACAGGCAAGAGTTTTAAAGCTAGAGTTGAAGGAGAAATGCTTGGCTATGATAAAGAACTGGCCCGTGTTTTAGCAGAATCCGGAACCACGAAACTAGAATGCGTGATAACAAAAGGGGATAACGGTTGGCCCAGGAAAAAGATGTTGGTTAACGGAGTTCCAAAAAGATTGGTAGATTTTGCCGGAAATTTTAAAACTGTTTTGTTTGCACCAAGCGACATGGATTTGGTAACGGAAAGCCCGGGGGTAAGGCGCAAATTTTTAGATAATGTTCTATCTCAAACTGATAAGGAGTACAGAAGAAGTATTCTTTCGTACGAAAAAGGACTAAGACAAAGGAATAGGCTTCTTTTCAGAATCAGAGAGGAAGGTGTCTCCCGGGGACAGCTTCTTTTCTGGAACCAACTACTGATCAAGAACGGAAATTATATTTCCACTAAACGCGGAGAATTTATTGAGTTTGTAAACTCACAACCCTCTTTGAATGATCAAAAATTAAATTTGGATTACGATGACAGCGCAATTTCCGAAGGAAGACTTGAACAATATGCCCGGGAAGAAGTTTCCGCGGCTACAACTTTAGTAGGCCCTCATAGAGACGATTTTGCCTTTGAAGTAAAAGGTTTAAAAGAAAGAAACTTAGCATCTTTCGGGAGTAGGGGGGAGCAACGCATGGGGGTTTTATGGATTAAGATAGCCGAACTCAATTTCATCGAAGAGAAATCGGGAGAAAGACCGACACTACTTCTCGACGACATCTTCTCAGAGCTTGACCATGAACATAGGGATGTTGTAATGAAAATTGCCAAAAAACAGCAAACCATTATTACAACCGCGGATGAGCATTTTGTTGAAGGATTTTCTAAAAGTGATACAATCCGTTTGTAAATGACAAAAGAAAGCCCTCTTGACCCGCATGCTAATGCATCAAAAGACCCTGATGAAAACGATGTCTTGGAACACCCAGAGCTCGTTCTTCCCGAAGCGCCGCCCCCAAATGCCCAGCGCCCCAGTGGAAAATTTGATAAGAATGCAGATGATTCCTGGAAAGAGCGGACCGACCGTTAACGGAATTTATAATCGAGATGGCTAAAAAATCTATAATCACCCTCGTTGCCATCAAAATCTTTAATGTCGTCATCGTTTATCCTTAGGCCATTGAAGTGCTTAGCTGATTCATAGACCAAAGTTTCAAATTCTCTGATGATCTTTTTTTGAAGCCCATGAATTGTGATCATGACCACTTCTTCTTCTGCCGATTTTATATCCATCTCAAGTCCCCTTTGGAATGCTTTCTGGCTCATTACAGTCTTATTTACCTCGGCGCTTTTTTTAATAACCCAAGAATTCGTCTCCAAGTCGGCTGAAGTTTTATTTATAGTATCGACCATTAAACTCGGAAAATCCCTCGAAAGCCCTATAACTTCAGCCATAAAAAGGCCTGCAATTTCCTCAAACTCATATGAACTCAGTATATCTTTTTCAATCATACGGACATTTTAGACCTAATTTATTTAGTTTCAATAATGATATTGTATTTTCCGCAAAATATGCGTTAATATGAGAGAATATGTACCAACCAAAATACTTAATAAACAACAAAATATTGAAAAACATCGGTGCAATTGAGGCTAGCCGTGAGGTAATTGAGAATGCGCCTCTTGTGCCTTCTTTTGAAAAACAATTTCAGTCAGATGCCCAGGTGAGAACAATTCACCACGGTACTCATATTGAGGGTAACGATCTTACCCTTTACCAAACCAAAAAGATTTTAGAAGGACAGGAGGTATATGCAAGAGCTCGCGATATTCAGGAAGTGGTCAACTATAGAAACGTAATGAATCTTCTGGACGAACTTGCTGCTAAGCGGGGCGGGTATGACCCTGACATGCTTAAAGATATTCATAGAGCCACCGTAGACAGGCTTGTAATGCCCGAGAAAGTCGGAGTATTCAGGCAAAGTGAAGTTGTAATAAAAGAAGAGGGAACAGGCAAGGTTATTTTTTCTCCGCCGCCATTTGTAGAAGTCCAATATCTTATAGAAGACTTTTTTGCCTGGCTAAATAGTACAGAAGCTTTGGAAATTCATCCAATCATGAGAGCAGGCATAACACATTACATTTTGGTTGCAATCCACCCCTTCGTAGAAGGAAACGGCAGAACCGTAAGAGCATTTTGTTCTCTGATATTGGCCAGGGAAGGGTTTAATGTTAAAAAATTCTTCTCTCTGGAAGAGCATTTTGATGAAGACCCCGCCGCATATTATGAAGCCATCGCAGTTGTAGACAGACAGTCCCCAAATATAGGTAACAGAGACGTTACCCCTTGGCTGGAATATTTTACGGGTGTTGTAGCGATAGAACTTGAAAAGGTGAAAGACAAAGTTAGGAAACTTTCGGTGGATTCCAGGCTTAAAGTAAAATTTGGAGAACAAGTCTCTTTAACAGAAAGACAAATGAGACTAATAGAATATATTTCTGATCAAGGTTCTGGAGGAATGAATGAACTTAAAAAAGTTATTCCCATGGTTTCAGAAGATACAATTCTAAGGGAGATGAGGGATCTTATTGTAAAAGGAATAGTCAAAAAGACTGGGAGTACCAAGGCAAGCAAGTACGTCATTGCTAATAAGTGATTTTTTCTCCGAATTTTACTTTCCAATTTCTTGCTCGTCCAAGAAATTGGAGAAAGAATACGCCCACATATATTTTTTAGACAGTCAGTTCTGCTCGTTCATAATTATTTGTCTCAAACTCCTCGGTCGGGCCTTCGTCGGACTATCGCAATTTTGAAAAGTATTCACTCGCTCCATTCCAGACTAAAAAATATGGTGGGTTATGGGAACAGGTTTGGATTTAATGAGATATAATACAAATATGAAATTTAGTGAACTGGCAGAATACCTCGAAAAGTTAGAAAAAACGCCTTCCAGGCTTGAAATAACCAGAATTTTATCCGAACTTTTTAAATCTTCTTCTCCTTCCGAAATCGACAAAGTGGTTTATCTTTCTTTAGGAATTTTAGCTCCGAATTATGAAGGTGTAATTCTAAATCTTGCAGAAAAGATGATGCTAAGAACTCTTGCCAGCGCATACAAAAAAGATCCTGCAGACGTATTATCACTCTACAAAAAAGTAGGAGATATAGGGAAAGTAGCAGAGGATTTGGCAAAAAATGTAAAAGGAAAAAGTAATTTGTCAGTAACTGATGTTTATGAAAAACTTTTAGTGATCGCCAAAGATAACGGAGAGGGTAGCCAAGAAAGAAAAATTGAGAAAATGGTAGATATTCTTAAAAATGCAGATCCATTATCCGCCAGGTATTTAGCCAGAATCCCGGTAGGGAAACTTAGATTGGGATTTTCGGAAAAAACAGTGATTGAAGCCCTTCGGCAAGCTCAGGGTAAACTTTCAAGTGAAGAAATTGAAGCGGCTTACAACATCCGTCCTGATATTGGCTATATCGCTCGTTTGGTAAAAGAGGGGAATTTAAAAAAAGCCTCACCTGAAATTGGAACTCCGGTTGTTCCCATGCTTGCCCAGCGCCTCAACTCGGTAACGGAAATGATTGAGAAAATGGAGGAAGTATCGGTGGAGCCAAAATTTGATGGGCTGCGTATTTTCATTCATTACAGAAAGAAAGATAATTTCATCCGCATTTTTACCCGCAACATGAATGCCATTGATATAAATACTTTTCCTGAGCTTTTGAATGTAGGAAAATTTATCAAGGCAGATGAAGTAATTCTTGATACCGAAGCCATAGGGCTTGACGCGGAGCGGGAAGGGTTTCTTGATTTTCAAAAAACAATTCAAAGAAGAAGAAAGCATGATATCGCTAAAAATGCTTCTGAAATTCCACTTCAATTTCAGGTTTTTGACATACTTCTTGCTAACGGAAAAAGTTTCATAAATATTCCCTATAGCGAAAGAAGAAACCAGCTTGAGAAGGTTGTAGTAAACGGAGGACTTTTGCGGGTGGACGAGAACACAGTTACAAAAGACCCGGAAATAATTAAAAAAATGCACGAGAAATATTTGAAAATGGGACTTGAAGGGGTTGTTGTCAAAAGGGCAAACGGGTTATATGTATCGGGTAGAACCGGATGGAACTGGGTAAAAATGAAAGAAGTGGAAGGGGCGAGCGGAAGACTTTCGGATACGGTTGATTGTATTGTCATGGGCTACACGCAAGGGAAGGGGAAAAGGTCGGGTTTTGGTATAGGTCAATTTTTAGTCGGAGTAAAAGATGGTGAAGTTTTCAAAACCGTTACCAAAGTAGGAACGGGGCTAACAGACGAACAATTCAGAGAATTGAAGGCAAGGCTTAAAAAGTTAGAGGTAAAAGAAAAACCTAAAGAATATGAAGTAAATAAAGATTTGATACCTGACTATTGGGTCATCCCAGGGCTTGTCGTAGAGCTTGCCGCGGATGAAATTACAGTTAGTCCTAAACATTCCTCAGGCTTTGCCTTAAGATTTCCGCGCTTAGTAAACTTCAGGGACGATAAAAGCCCCGAAGAGGCAACTACTTTAAAAGAACTTCAGGATCTTCTGAAGATGCAGAAAAATTGACAAAACTTTCTAAATAATGGAACATTAGTTTGTAATGAAAAGAGTATTAGATGCATTATTTACGGCAATTGTTTTGTTATTGGCCATTCCCTCCACCCTCATCTTGGCCAGTTGGAACGCGATACCGGGGGACAAAATGTATCCTGTAAAAAGCGGACTCGAAGACGCAGTCATTTTCATTTTCTCAGGGACTCCGCTTTTACCAAAAGTTTCAATGAAATTTACAGACAGGAGACTTAATGAGGCAACGGTATTGCTTTCCAAAAAAGGTTCGACAGTTGGCTACGATCTATTGGTAGCAGAAGCAAGGCAAACCCAAAATTATATTGTTCAAAAAAGTGATGTACAAAGTGGAATTCAATTCAGTAAAAATATAGACGGATATAAAAAAGAGATAGAAAAAAAGAAAGTTGAAGTAAGAGCGGAAATAGCGGCAAAAACAAAAACTCAAACAGGAAACACGTCTACTTCGACT
>Ga0209131_1003562_pt1 | contig 10304 bp, 7 predicted proteins | sample GraSoi_2013_40cm_FD_185826 | JGI IMG/M metagenome (GOLD analysis project Ga0209131, IMG submission 185826) | Grasslands soil microbial communities from the Angelo Coastal Reserve, California, USA - Sample 9_17_2013_40cm (SPAdes) (version 2) | ecosystem: Environmental > Terrestrial > Soil >...
CCAATCGGCCGCAGGCCACGGACAGCCCGACGGCCGTCGCATAAACCGACTCCGGATACAAATGGACGCACAGTGCCGGGATGCCGCCTTGGGCGCCGATGACAGCCAAGCCAACGGCAAACACCAATAGGAATTTCGCGTTCCCGGCCGACACGATGCCGGGACCGAGCAGCGCGATCAGCATGGCGCCCGCACAGAGGCAACCGACGACGGGAACCAGAGGATTCTTGCGGCCGACGATGAACGAGAGGATCAGCGTGCCGGCGATGCCGCCGCAGTTCAAGATGACCGCCGCCATCGCGGCGCGCCCCGGGGACATCCCATTGAGGGTCAGCACGGTCGGTACCCAGCTGACCAGGAAGTAGCTGGTCAACAGCATGAGGAACACGGCCAGGCAGAAAAGAGCCGTGCTGCGGGCTCGGCCGGCCGACAGCAATTCGGTGAAGGGCCGGCGAGAATGAACGGGTGAAGCCGCACCGGTTTCGCCGGCCGCAGATTCGCTCACGCCGAGCACGACCAGAGGGATGAGCAGCAGCGCGCAAATGCCGCCCCCCACGAACACGCCGCGCCATCCCAGGGAGGACATGATCGCCGCCGTGACGGCGCCTCCGACTATCGCGCCAACCGGAAATCCAAGGAACATGCGCGTGACCGTGGCACGGCGTCGATGAGCGGGAGCGTTCTCGGCGGTCAGTGCGGTGATAGCTGACAGAGCCCCGCCCAGGCCGAGACCGGCGACCGCACGAAGCGCCATCAATTGCGTCGGATTCAGAGACCGAGCACACAGCATCGTGAATACTCCCACGAGCGCGAGCGACGCGAGCAGCATCGCCTTGCGGCCGAAGCGGTCGGCCGCGATGCCGATCACCGTGGCGCCCAACGCCGCGCCGGCGTAGGAACTGGCGAAAATAGCTCCCACGGTTTGTGGCAGCAACGCCCATTCCTTCGCGATGAGCGGCGCGATGAAAGCTAGCATCAAGGTATCGTATCCATCGACCATGGCGACGAGAAAGCCGACCCCCGCCACCACGTAGGCACGCTTCGACGCAATGACACCGTGTGTGCTGTTGATCATGACTCTGGATTCTGGACCAATTCGGCTCCCACCCAATATCGCTATTTCCCCAATCGATGACGAGTTCTGGCCACGTGCAAATCAGCGCCGCCGCGGGCGCTTACGCGCGGCTTTGCTGCTGCAGACGGCGCCGAGCATACAGTTTCAGAACCTTGTAGAGGCTGTGCAGATGTTCGTTGCGGTCGCCCTCGCGCTGCGCCAGGTGCAGAGCCGTGTACGCCCCGGCGTCGGTGATGCGCCGGTAAGCCACCCCGGAAAATTGGATGCAGTTCATGTCGGCGGGCACGATGGCGATGCCGACTCCCGCGGCGACCAAGCCGATGATGGTCGAGGATTCCAGCACTTCTCGTACTACCCGAGGGCGAAATCCGGCCTTCGTGCACAAGTCCATGACTTGCCAGTAGATGCCGGTGCCGGCGTGGCGGGGATACATGATGAAGGCCTCACTCTCGAGGTCTGCCAGAGACAGCGAGGTGGATGCGGCCCGCGGATGATCCTTCGGCATCGCCACCACCAGCGGCGTGCGGTACCACTCGACGATGCGGATTCCCTTGGGAGCGCTGAGATCCACTTTACGCAGCACGCCGACGTCGAGCGTGCGTTCGCCCAGTTCGTGCAGCTGTTCGAGCGATGTCAGTTCACGCAACGTGATCACGACGTTGGGTTCCTGCAGGCGGAATCGGCGGATCGCGTGCGGCAGAGCCGTGGAGAACATCGACATGGCCGTGTAGCCCAGATCGATCGTTCCGAGCTGCCCCCGTTCGGTAGAGCGCGCCTCGGATTTGGCGCTGTCCGCCAGCGACAACAGCGCGGCAACCCGGCCCTGGAAGCGCCGGCCGGCCGGCGTCAAGGAGACATGGCGCTTGTCGCGCTCGAACAGGCGCGCGCCCACCTCGTCCTCGAGCGCCTTGATCTGGGTGCTCAGCGAGGGCTGGGCCACGTGCAGCTTGATGGCCGCGCGGCTGAAGCTCAATTCCTCGGCAACCGCGATAAAAAACTGAAGTTGGCGCAGTTTCATAATAGGAGAAGGCTATAACCGAAGCAAACTAATATGTATTGGATAATATTACAGCGAATTCGTACTCTGCGGTCGCCTCGCGGCGATCGAACGGCTGCACCCGATGGAGCCTGGCGTCGATCCGGCGTAGGCGACGACAACAATTATGAAGCCTGGGGGGCGAGCGATGCATTCATCAGACGGCTGGCAGAGGGTCAAGTGGGTCGGTCCCGCGGCGTTCTATTCCCTGGTGATGCCGCTTTCCGGCTCATTGATGATTGCAGGTTCGTCCACGCTGCTGGCATCGACCGCGCGAGCGCAGCCGGCGACGGTGAGCGAGACCGATACAGCGAACCAGGAACCCGGCCTGACCGAAATCGTCGTCACCGCGCGCAAACGCGTGGAAACCATGCAGTCGATTCCCGAGTCCATCGTCGCGTTCGGCGCTCAGGAAATCAGCGAAGCGCATATCGTCAAAATCGATGATCTCGGCAACTTGGTATCCAATTTGAACATTACGACGCGAGCGGACAACACCCCGGATGTCGTGTTGCGCGGCATCGGATCGTTCGGCGTGGTCAGCGGCGTCGGATTTTATGCCAACGACGTGCAGCTGTTCGACGGTCAAAGCGTTCGCGCGGACGATATCGAGCGCATCGAAGTACTCAAAGGACCGCAAGGTACGCTGTATGGCGGCAGCAACATCGGCGGTGCGATCAAATACATCACCAAGCTGCCGACCGATGATTTTCATGCGGGAGCGAGCGTCGAGTTCGGCAACTACAGCACCCAAACCTATTCCGCCTTCGTTTCCGGTCCGCTGGTTGCCGGCCTCGATGCGCGCGCGAGCTTTTTCGACTCGCATACGGACGGCTATCTCTTTGACCCCATTCTGAACAGGACGGTCGATGGCGGAACTGAACGAGGCGGACGACTCACTCTCCTGTACAAGAACGACGCGACCACCGCTGCCCTCTACCTCTACTACAATTGGAATCGCGCCGGAAGCGGCGCCAATCTTTACTACAGGCCCGATTCGCCGACCGACTACTCGTTGAACATTACGGACGGAACGCTACCGGAGTATTTGCGGGGTCTTTATTCCGCCACCCTGAAAATCGACCATCAGTTCGGCGATCAATTGAATCTCTCCTCGATTTCCTCCTATTTTCATTCCTATTCGGACGTGACGGTCGATGTCGACAAGGGACCCTTGCCGTTCCTGACCGCCCACCAGGCCTTCGCGCATGACGTTGGAAGCCAAGAAGTTCGGCTGGCAAACTCGGGCGACAGCGCCTTGAAATGGCTGGTGGGCATATTCGCGCAGGCCAATGATCCGACCGTCTTTACCAACACGGTTGCGTTCAACGGCGACCCCTCGAATCCGGCGAACTTCGACGATCCGACCCAGTATGGCGTTCAAAATACCGATGTGATTCAGCGCCACAGGGAGTACGCCGTTTTCGGCAACGTATCGTACGACTGGGCGAAGTGGACCTTCGAAACGGGGTTGCGCGCGGACTATAACAATAGCTCCCTCACGGATCCCATCTACGGCATCGCCAACGAGCAGCACGGCACCGAAGTCCTGCCGAAGTTTTCGGCGTCCTATCATTTCACCAAAGACCTCATGGGCTACGGTTCGATTTCACGCGGTTTCCAACCCGGTGATCTCGTCGAGGAGTTCGACGCCAACGGCAATGCCTTTGCCGGCAAGTACAAGCCCGAAACCACGTGGAATTACGAACTGGGCTTGAAATCGACGTTCTTCGATCGTCTTCGTTTCAACGCCGCCGTCTTTTATATCGACTACCGGGATCGGCTGTTCCAGACGGTGGCCTTCCAAGCGAACCAATTCATCCAACTCACCGAGAACATTGGTGCTTCGCGCAGTTATGGCGGCGAATTTGACGTTTCCGCGCGGCTTACTCAGGACCTGTATTTAACGACCAGCTTCGGCGTGACCGAGGCGGTCTGGGGTAATGTCCCGTACTACGATCTCGACCTCAATCAGCCGACCAATCTGAGCGGCCGCACGGCGCCGTACACGCCGGCGTATCAAGGCTCGGTGTCGCTCGATTGGTCGCATCACCTGACCGATTATCTGACCTTGGGCGCCCGTGCCGATGCGACCTTGGTAGGACAACAGAATTGGGACCCTACGGACCACTTCCAGCAACCGGCTCATCAGCTGGTGAATCTCGGCATTCGGCTGGAGGGCGGCCAATGGTCGGTCTCCGGTCATGTCTCGAATGTCTTCAACAAGCTATACAACACCGAATACATCAGCGCGGCAGAAGTCCAGGCGCCATTCAATGTGGCCGGGATCGGCAGGCCGCGTCTTTGGACCGTCAATTTGAGCTACCGCTGGTAGCCCCCGCCCGGCCTCGCCCCTACGCCCGGAGAACCCCTCTTATGCATGCGCGGATATTCTTGATCGCCCTTGCCGCGGCGGCTGCATGGCCCAGCGGCAGCAGCGCAACCGAACCCAACGGCTATTCAATGATCGCGCCCGTTCCGGGCTCAGGCGGTGGATGGGACTACGCGGTCGTCGATCGGCACAGCGGCCGGCTTTTTCTGGCGCAGGCGGGTGTCACCGCCATAGACCTGAAGACGAACACGGTCACGACGGGCCTGGTGGCCGGCAAGATCACGCACGGCCTGGTGCCGCTGGGGGATGGAACCCTTGCCGTCGACGACAGCCAAACCAAAGTCATCACGATTTTCGATGGCGCCAGCGGGAAAATTCTCTCGACGATTCCTACCGCGAACGACAACCCCGTGAGCGGGATCCATGCGCTCGACGCCATGGTGGTCGAACCAAAAACGGGGTTGCTCATAGCCCTCAACGGGGGATCCGGGCTGCTGCTGCTGGTCGATGTCAAAAAGTCCAGCGTGGTCGGAACCGCATCCGTCGACGGCCATCCCGAATTCGCCGCGGCGGACGGGATGGGAAAGGTTTACATCAACGTGAATCGCGGCAAGTCGAGCGAAATCGTGTCGATGGACATGGTCTCGCGCAAGGTGGTCAAGCGCATCCCGCTCGACGGGTGCGAGGAGGCCACGGGTTTGGCGTACGATCAAGCCGACCAAGTCGTTCTCTCCGTTTGCGATAACGGGATATTGAAGGCGTACGACGCGCGTGCCGGGCGTGTGGTCGCGAGCATCGCCGTCGGACGCGGCGCCGACGCGGTCATGTTCGATTCGGTGCGTCGACGCGCTTTCGTCGCCGGCGGCGATGACGGAACGCTCTCCGTGATCGCGGTTCGCGGCGGCGGCGATATCGCTCTGGTGCAGACAGCGGCCGCGTCTATCTGCCGTCCGCCAAATTTGGACCGCCAAAACCGCCGATTCCCTACCCGACCGTCCTGCCGGGTACTTTCGAATTTCTCGTGGCCGCACCCAATTAAATGCCCTCCTCCGTTTCAACTTGGGTGAGCGTTCGGGACCCCTCGGCGGCCGCGCGCACCAGTATCCTCCCCCAACGCGGGACAAACCGGTTCGACGGCGCGAGCCCGGATGAGACGGCGTGGCACGCACATGAAGGCGGCCAATTCATTCTCGTGGAAACCGGGATTTCGCATTTGCGTACCGAACTTGGCGCCTGGATCATTCCCGCGCGCCGTGTGGCCTGGGTCCCGCCCGGTGTGCGCCATGCCTCGCGATCCAGCGGTGGCGGCAGCGGATGGGTGGTGATCGCTCCGGCCGGGCTGCAGAATCTTCCCGACGGCGTGTGCGTCTTGCGCGCCTCCGCTCTGATGATGGCTTCACTCCAACGCCTGACGCAACTGACCTCCAGCGACGCCTCGATGCGGCGCCTGCTGTGGAAGGTCATGGCCGCTGAAATGACGGCAGCGCAGCCCGAACAGTTCGAAGTCCCGATGCCCACCGCGCCGCGCCTGTTGAAGGCGGCGCAGAGCGTGCTGACGTGTCCGACCGCTGCCGCGAGTCTCGACAAGCTGGCGGTACGGGCGGGCATGTCCCGACGCTCCTTCGCTCGGCATTTCCGCAGTCAGACCGGACTGCCCTATGCGCGCTGGAAGCGTGCGGTCATTGCCCAACATGCATTGGAACTCGTCGCGGCCGGACACAAGGTCTCATCCGTTGCGCTCGATGTGGGTTATGGAAGCGTCAGCGCCTTCATCGCCATGTTTCGGCGGCAGTACGGAGAATCTCCGCGCCAGTTCTTGATCGACAACTCCGAGCGCTATGCACCCATAACCGCGGCGCGCTGACGCCGCGCTCTGAAACGATCACTTCCCGAATCCGAACAGCTTCGCCGGGTTCGCGACCAGAATGCGCTTGCGTGCTTCGGCGTCCGGAGCCCAGTCGGACAGCAGGTTGAGCAGGGTGCCGGTATCCTTGCCGCCTTCCGGAATATGCGGCCAGTCGCTGCCCCAAATCACCCGATCGGGCGCGGCTGCAATGATGGCGCGGGCCATGGGTTTCAAACGTTCGAAATTTCCATCCCGGGCCAGGCGATACGGAGCCGAGAGCTTGATCCATCCGCGTCCCGCGCGGATCACGTCGATTAGACGGTCGAAGTCGGTATGCGTGAGTCCGTCGCTTTCGAGCATGTACCCCATGTGGTCGATGACGAAATCCGCCTCCAGTCCGCCCAGAAAGGGCAGCAGATCCCGAACGACCCAGCCGGGAGTATAGAATTGCACATGCCAGCCGATCGCACGCGTGCGTCGAACGCTGTGTTCGATATAGGCGATGATGTCGGCCGTCGGCCAACTCGACCGCAGAAACAAATCCAGTCGCAGCGCACGCACACCGCGCACGTGCATCGCCTTCAATTCCTCGTCCGTGCAGTTCTCTCCCACCATGGCGACACCGCGCGCGCGCGGGCCCGCGGCGCTCAACGCGTCGAGCATGCAGCTATTGTCGGTGCCGTAGTAGCTCGGCTGCACGATGATGAAGCGTTGCAGCGCCAGCACGTCGGTCATCCGTTGCAGCTTTTCCAAGCTGCCGTCGGGCAGCGTGTAATGCGGCGCATCGACGCTCGGGTATTTCGCCGCAGCCTCGAACACGTGAACGTGCGAATCGCAGGCCTCCGCGGGCATGGCAAAAACGGGGCGCGTGAGCGTGCCGGCATCGCGCATCGGTTTGGACGTAAGAATCGTTGACGACATGGCCGGATGACTTCTCGGGATTTATGGTTTGAGGGCGGGAGCTATGCCTTGAGGGACGCAAGTGCCTGGCTGACGCGATCGCGCGCCGCCGCCAGCAGCAGATCGGTGTCGATGCCGGTGAACATGAACGGCGCCGCGCCCAACCGGATCAGCTCTGCGGCATAGGCGAGGTCGCCTATGCCGCCGATCGCCAACGGCTTCTGCGCTCGCCGGCAGGCTGAAATTGCGGTTTCGTGAGCCTTGCGCACGTCCGGATGGCGGTACTGGCCCTCGACGCCCATTTCGGCCGTCAGATCGTTCGTGCCGATCCCGACGATATCCACGCCCGGAACCGCGGCGATCGCCTCGGCGTTCTCGATACCTCGAGGACTCTCCAGCAGTACTTTTACGACCGTTGCTCGATTCAGCGTTTGGTTGAATTGCGCCGCGGGCATCTTTTGAAAATCGAGATGAGCCAGTGTGGCAATGGCGGATCGATGGCCGAATGGCGGAAAGCGGCACGCGGCAACGATATCCTGGGCTGCTTCGGCGGATTCGATGCGCGGAGCGATGATTCCCAACACGCCGCCGTCCAGCAACCGGCCGATGACGCCATACTCGCGTTCGGGTATGCGCGTGAAGGGCGCAAGGCCGAGATCGAGAGCGGCGGCGCAAATCAGCGCCGCGGTATCGATCGGCATGGTGCTGTGCTCGAGATCGACCCAGATCGCGTGGTGCCCGGAGCTTCGAGCTATGCGGGCGATCTCGGCGGTTCGCGAACTACGCACGCCGAGTGCGGCAACCGCTACCCCTCGAGTGAGACGCTCCACCACGGCTCTGGCTGCGAGCCATGGGGCCTTGTCATCCTGCATAGTGTCTCCAGCTCGGTGCGGCGCGCCGCCAGTGATCTTTTCGCGGCGCCGCGGCGCTCCCTTGGGCCTAATCGTAGGCAGCGCCGGTTATATTCGCCAATATAAAATAGCGATCACTTTCGATACTATATAGATATCATGGAAATTCGCCGTCTACGTTATTTTGTCGCGGTGGCGGAGGAACTAAGCTTCACTCGCGCCGCCGAGCGCCTGCACATCGCGCAGCCGCCGCTCAGCATTCAGATCAAGGCGCTCGAACAGGAAGTCGGCGCTCGGCTGTTCGACCGAGATCAGCGGCACGTGTTTCTGACGCAGGCGGGCAAACACTTGCTCGGCCGTGCCCGCGGCATTCTTGCCTCGGTGGAGACCGCCAAGGCTGAAGTGAGGTGCGCCGAACTCGGCGAGGTGGGTTCGCTGCATCTCGGCTACGCGTCGTCCGCGATGTTCACCTCGTCGCTGACATGGGCAATCAAGCAATTTCAAATTGGATTTCCGCATGTGCTGCTGACGCTGCACGAAATGACGTCTCTCGATCAGTTCAATGGTCTGCACTACCGGACGCTCGACGCGGGCATACTGCGCAAATCGGATGTGCCGGCCCCGGCAGGGATCCTGGTCGAAGAATGGTATCGCGCTCCATTGGTCGCGGCGATGGCGAATGATCATCCCCTCGCGCAAAAGCGGGCGATCCGGATCAGCGATTTGCGGGACCAGCCGCTCATCATGTATCCGCGCGAGTCCGGCATCGGTCTTTATTGGCAAGTTCTGCGCCTCTGTGCGGGCGCCGGATTTCGGCCGCAAATAGCGCGAGAAGTCCAAGAACTCACGACCATCGTCGGTCTGGTGGATGCGGGCGTGGGGATCGCCATCGTGCCGGCGGATACCAGAACCATCCACCTGGACGGCGTTGCTTACGTGCCGTTGCGCGATAAGGAGGCGTTCTCCACGCTGTATCTCGCTTTTCGCGAGCGCGATCGAAATGCGCATCTGCGCGGCCTGTTGTCCAAGTTGCGCGCGAAACCGGACTCTTCGGGCGTCAATCCGCTCTAGCCGCAGCGGCCTCGCGCCGGCCATGCCGGACCTGGTTCGTCATTCACTCCGACGAGGGATCGAAGCGCCTGCCGAGTTCGAGCCAGCATTGCATGTAGTCCTGCTGCAGTGCCGGCGTCCCTTGCAGCGCGGAGCGGGTCGGCTTGAGGACGCAGCGGCTTTCGAACATGAAGGCCATGGTCCCGGTGACGTGGTGAGGTCGGGTCGTGTCCGCCTCCAAGGCTTGTTGAAACGTCGCCGCATCGGGCCCATGTGCGCTCATGCAGTTGTGGAGCGAGGCGCCGCCCGGCACGAATCCGCTGCTCTTGGCGTCGTAGACGCCATGAATCAGGCCCATGAATTCGCTCGCGACATTGCGATGGAACCAGGGCGGCCGAAAAGTGTTTTGCATCGCCAGCCAGCGCGGCGGAAAGATCACGAAATCGAGATTGCCGGTTCCCGCGGTGTCGCTGGGCGACTGCAGCACTGAGAATATCGAAGGATCCGGATGATCGTACGACACCGAGCCCATCGCGTTGAATCGGCGCAAATCGTACTTGTAAGGGACGTTGTTGCCGTGCCAAGCCACGACATCGAGCGGCGAGTGGTCCATCTGAGCAGCCCACAATCGACCGAGGAATTTGCCGATCAGTACACAGTCAGCGGTGCGATCTTCGTAATGAGCCCGCGGCGTCAAAAAATCACGCGGGTTGGCAAGCCCGTTGGAACCAATCGGACCCAGATCCGGCAATTTGAAGGGCGCGCCGAAGTTCTCGCATATGTAGCCGCGGGCGCCGCCGGCAGGCGCATCGACCCGAAACCGCAGTCCGCGAGGGATCACGGCTATTTCCTGCGGTTCGATGCCGATGCGCCCGAGTTCGGTATCGAGCGTCAATGCGCCGTGCTGCGGTACTATCAATAGCTCGCCGTCGGCGCTATAGAAAAACCGATTGCCCATCGATCGATTGGCGACATACAAGTAGATGCCGCAGCCGGTTTGCGTTTCCGGCGAACCGTTGCCCGCGATGGGCGACAAACCCTCGACGAAATCGGTGGGCACGGTCGGCAGGGGCAGAGGGTCCCATCGCAACTGGTTTGGCGATGGGGGTCCCGAGATTTCCTGGTCGGCGAACGGATCACGATCGAGCGGGCGGAACGGCGCGTGCGTGACCGCCGGTCGAATTCGATACAGCCACGATCGGCGATTGGCGTGC
>Ga0209131_1003563_pt1 | contig 10303 bp, 13 predicted proteins | sample GraSoi_2013_40cm_FD_185826 | JGI IMG/M metagenome (GOLD analysis project Ga0209131, IMG submission 185826) | Grasslands soil microbial communities from the Angelo Coastal Reserve, California, USA - Sample 9_17_2013_40cm (SPAdes) (version 2) | ecosystem: Environmental > Terrestrial > Soil >...
GTCGGTCGGTTCTCCGTCGGTCAGGACGATAAAAATGACCGGTTTGGGCGGGTTGACCGGCCCACCGAAGAGCCGGCGGGATTGTTTGAGCCGGCCCCAATACTCGTGGAGCAGCTGATCTAATTTTGCTCCAGTTGGAGTCCCAGCTGCAAAAAAGATAAAAAATAAAAAATGGAGTTAGCCCCCCCTCTTATATGAACGGTCCCAAGTCTTTGCTGACTTACGAGCGAGGGTGACGCCTTGGAACAGCCTCTTGACCTCTGCGGCAGTCTGCGAATGTCGGGTAAGTCCGTGTCGATGTACTTTGATTATTACACGAAATAATTTACCTTGCATGTCCCGTTGTTACGGCTATTGAGGAAATACACTTCGATTCCCTCGGAATCAAACTGGAGAGCCGCTTCTGCAATTAGGGATATCGCTTCGCAGCATTCCCGCCAGCGAGATATAGGCTTTCCCAGTTGCATTGATGTTGAGTCATCGACCTGGATAGATGTATTTTGTCAAAACAGGCAGACAGCCCCAGGATAGGATCGGCAGTACGTACGATGATCACGATATCGTAATTCATCTTTATGAGTTTGTAGGCTTTGCCATCTTGAGAGACCCCAGAGCCTTCCGCTGAGGGCTGCTCACCGGCTCGCTTCTTGCCGTCGAAGTCATTGTCGTGCAAGTAATCCATGGTAGAGTAGATTAAGAGTAGGAGGAGTCTCAGAGTAGAGTTGGATCTGGAAATCCCGCAACCACTCGCGCCTTTATATCCCTAGTTGTGTGTGCCTCGTGGCGGCTGATGGAATCGGGAGTGAAACCAAAGTGGCCAAAACATGGCCAAAACATGTGCCCAAAACAAACCCGATGTTTTCGCATCGGAACCTGACAAAGCCGGTGATAAAGGAGCCGATGAATCCCGGCGCTGGAGCTGGACCCAGTTCTCCAGCGTTCTAACATGTTCCCTAGACAAGCTTGTTTGTCATCCATGCCGCAATGCCGGACATATCCAGGTGCCAGGGTAGTCAAGGCGAATACGCCACGGACATCCGGCGATGCTTTGTCTTTGTCTGGACTATTGAATGCATTTTTACAAACAGCGGCAACGAAAGGGGGTGTGAGCAGTACTGAGTATATTATATTTAGCGAGTTAGGGCAGCGTCCACAGCGCTAGTTAATTATCCAAATCACCAAAAGCAAGGCATAGATGAATAAAAATTTACGGTGGACAACCAGTGGCTAGTTACAATTACAGAGAAGGTGGAGAAACGCTCTTTGTTCAAAACATTGACGAGGTAGCTTCATGATAATTCGGAGGTGGTGAGACGAGCGCAGAACGTTTCCTACGGTGCGTGGACTTTGCCTTCATATCGCCGGACGTCTTCCTATCAACGCGTTCGTTAATCGCCCCAAGCAGTATCTTCATGAGCTGCCCTTTGATTGTTACATCTTCTTCGGGGTCATCGTGAACCGCGTCGGGGTCATACAGTGTATAATCCACCATGTCCTATATTCCCCAGTCAATAAATCTGGGCAAAGACGTCAACGAGCAATCGCTTACCCGTCCGCATTCGGCCTTCAAGGCGTCATCCAATTCCCTCAGGGCTCTAGCGGCATACGTGGAATCACCGACTTGGACAAACTGAATTCCGACTTGTCTCTCTGGCCACTGATCCAACTGAAGTGCTCGGGCAAAGGTGAGGATCACCTCCTTCGGATCATCTGTTGGTTCTCCATCTGTGAGCACGATGAAGACCACGGGCTTCACATGCGTTTGGCGAATCACACTAGTCCAGTTTGCTGATGGCGTCGTCTTTCGACCGCTCCTCTGGAGGAGTCGTGCGAGAAACGAGGTTGGTGGGCTTTTTGGCTGTGACAAGGAGGGAGAGAGTCTTTTCGACGGCAGCGAATTAAGCGCGCGCTCTTCCAAGGATTCGTATAACCTGGTCATGTAAGCGTCGAGGAGTGACTTCAGTTTCCCGCCCGTGGGAGTTCCGCCTTACGGTGAAGAGTTAGCCACGGCATCCAGGTCAGTCAGCAAATGTGCCAACCTGAAAGCTTGACAGAATCGAAAAGTCTCTCCACTTCATACTTTGACTGTGAGTCGCAGTGAGCTTTTCTATCTCTTTTATAGCAAAATAAAATGGCCACCTTGCATGTTTTGTTAGCCTTGTTGTTGAGGAAGTGAACCTCCACTCCGTCAGTGTCGTATTTGATGGCTTCTTGTGCGATCTCTGATATAGCGTCCCGGCACTCTTGCCAGCGGCTTTGTGGTCGTCCCCGTTTCATGGATGTCGAATCGTCGACCTGTTGAACAGAAAGGGCAATGAGGATTGGTTGACGGGAATTTGGGACGACTTACAACAAACACGATATCGTAGTTCATCAAGAGCAGTGCTGGGCCATCATCAGGGATGTTGGAATTGAGTGCCTTGTACTCTTTGTCAGACAACCCCCTATCGGAGTATTTGTCATCGGGGTAAGAATGCACGAGGCCACTCATGCGAGATATGATGGATGGTGACTGAGAAAGTTGGAAAGGGGATAGTGTGGAGCGTGGAGCTCCCAGCGTCACCAGCACCTTAAATACCGCTCACAACTCCAAACAAACGGAAGACTGTCTCAAACAAAAGGATGTCCAAGGAAATCCCGGGTCCGTGTTCCTGGGGCAGGTTCGGCGAGTAGTCCCAGGGACCGCAATTGGAACGCAGTGGAGGTCACGGAGAAGTCGGAAGACGGAAAGCTGCCATGGATACGATGTGGTGTGCTGGATAAGGCGAGGATCGGTTCCATGCCGCAATGGTTGACAAAGGGCGATGGACAGAGGGTGATGACAGAAGGCGATGGCATAGGCGATGGCCATGGGCGGCTAGCCATGGTCACTTCTGAAAATAGAAATCATAGAAATTGGTCATAGCCCTGTATTCCCTGACATATCCCGTGTGTGATTTGGTCAGAAATGACCATAACTCGATGCGGGTGGGTGACGATGCACCAACTGCTGAGGTCCTCAGGACAAGTTTGTGCCTTATCGTCGACGAATCCTTGCCTCGAATTGGAAATCCTACACTGGCCGCATTGACTTGCATTGGATCCCTCCAAGCATCAACTTCACGTTTTCCAATCCCACATTAAAGCCCTGAAGCTTTTCGGAAAATGACTTTTACCATGTTAATACAGTTCTCCCTTTGATTGTGGCGTGATTGGCCTGACTTCCCCACGACAGGCGCTGGAACTTCACGCCGCTCTGTTCCTGCACCCAACGAGAGGACTGCTGGAACGTTCCAACTGGAATCCAAACGGTTGTCCTTCTTCTTTGTTCATCGCGTGCCTCCTGTGGTCATCAACTGTTGACGGCTTTCAAACGGGACGGAGTGAGTCTGACAACACGAGCGCGCATCAATTGGATTTCCGAGACATATATCCAAGACACGTTGCTCGGCCATGGGAGTATTTGTGGAATGGACGACGCATGCCTTCCAACCTGAGTTATCGCTTTCGGTACCACCTGGCACCCACTGATGGGCCGAGCAAACAACCTCCAGATCACTTCACGGTTCCCTCCCGCAGGTTATCGGAGAGCCTACTGTGAATACACGAGAGAATAAATGGTAGCTGCACGAAGACATCTTGTTGTATTCGTATTTGGAGCAGTAGCGATATACTCCGGATTAACGGATGACCAGTACCTAAGCACGTAATTAGACTCCCACCCAACCTTGAGATCTCCCATCGAGGAATGGTCGAAGGACGAACCGTGATACCTAGCACCTTCGGGGCAAGGTACTATCACTTGAATTAGACCTGTAATCTCACATCACGCATTTTCCTGTACCTCGGATCCTTGTTGAAGATGGGAAAGTGGCATTTCGACACTCAACACAGAACTTCATTCCTACATTCCTACATTCCTACATTCCTACATCAGAAACAAACCCCAATCTTGAAGTACTTCGACACTGGGGTAACACTTAAACAGCAATCTTATTTGCAAAAAATTGAGACCATTCCTTCTCTCCCCATGAGCTCGAAACGCTGGATTCCTCGATACCGTCCCACAGGACCGTGGGCGAAACATGGATATGGTTCTGCCGCGAGTATTTGACTGATGACAAACGTGAGTAAGGATCTTCGATGTTGATAACCAATGGACGAAACGACACGCACTGCACCACTTCAAGTCATTCGTCACGGCGGTTCCACCATTGGGCGTACTCTTGTGCACGAGAAGGTCTTTGATTTCCTCGGCGTCAGCTTCATCCAGGATACCCTTCTCTACCCCGAGCTGGACGAGGTTCTCGCGCGTTTCGACCGGAGTTTTGGTGGATGTGGGGATATCATAAAACTTGTCTTGACCAGCGAGAAGCGCGAGAGAGTAATCCCAGAATGCATCGGGTTTTACGCGGATCACCGCGAGGGCCGTTTCATGGCAGAGAGTGGACGTGCTATGCCTGTGGATGGGATGGTCAGGAGTCGGTCGATTGATTTCAGGCAATTCTAGATGAGGGGGAGCCACCAAGGTCACGATTATAAGCGCGTGAACGCACCAGGGTTGTACCTGGAGCCTGAAGAAAATCTTGACCTTGCCTTTCGCGTGGGATTCCAGCCATGGGATCACAACCTCCTTAATGCACTTCGCAGACTTTCCGGAGAACGGGCAAATATAGTCCCAGAAGAACTCGCTGCCACCGGGAGTAAGGCGCACGAGACATTCAGAATGTAACAGAACGAACGCACAGAGTATGAGGAGCTGTGGAATCTCCATATATCAAGGTAGGGCTTAGAGAGGGTTGAAGGGCCATCGAAGTTATGGGCCTTGTGGAGACGTGAGAGATGAGGTCAGAGTCAAGCTTACGGTGAGCTTGGGCCCCACCAGCAAGCAATAGCGGACCAGAAAAAGGAGGCCCAATTCATGTCTCAACTCCATTTCTGACAAACCTCCGAGTGTAGAAGCCACCCCGATGGGCGGTGCATGTGGAATCACCGCGGACCACGGACACCCGAAATCACGGGACATGATGATAAAAAATCACGACATTCGAGACATAGGTAGCAAATGATACAAACAGGCTTGTGAGAAATTGTTCCGAGCACAGGGAGCAGTAGCAGGTTGCAAGAGCAAAATCGGGAGGATCGGAGAGGTATATTGTACAAGAGGCAATCCCGAATCACGGGACATTGATCCTCATAGTAGTGACCTCTTTGAGCAATGAGCCCGACGGCCGGCGTCCATGGCTACCATTCATCGCGGCTTGCGCGCTTTCGGCTGCTCTTCCCAGAGGGAGCGTGAACCCCTGTCTGCGTTGAGCTGGTGGGGACCCGGGTGGGGCACCAGGAAGGTTCGAGGTGGACATAGGAGGGGATCTCGTTGCGGTGGTTTGCCCGGGGCCATTGTTCAGGGTGGTGGCGCGGATTCGAGAATTGGCACGAGGGTCATCTGAAGGTAGGCTTGGCCCGGGAGGTCTAGTGGCTATAGGCGTCGTGGCTTGTGAACCGGTTCGGAGGGAAGTCGCAGAGATGGAAGGCTTCAGTCGAGGAAGGGTATTCCGGCCACGTAGGTCACTAAGTGTTGTTTCAGAGTTGAAAGGAGATGCCTGTGGGGGGATGTACGCCGGGGCGGTGGGTGTACTGTTCGCACTACTGCTACTGCTGCTCCTCGCCCGCATCAAATATTGAGCCATTGCATCCGCGTCCCTCTCAAGAGTGCGAGCAGCGAAGTGAGAAATACTTGTGGAAGAGGTCCCCGATGCCACACCGTTCTGAGGGGTCATTCGTCCATTGGCAGTGGAAGCAGCACCAGATGGGGTACTCGGCTTGCTACTCTGCGTACTCGTGGTGCTAGCCGATGATGAAGGTTGATGTGGTCGTAAGCGTGATGTTGCAGTGGCAGGAGGGAGTACGCCCTGATTTGAGCTGGACGGTATAGGTGTCAGGACAGTCCCGTTGGATGGTGGTGCCCGAGGTAGTGAACCGGAGGAATGACTTGAAAATTGAGAGGATGACCCTGAGCTGCCATGAATGGGTGCCGTAATCAGTGCTATCAGATGTTGAGGTCGTCGCAGAGCCGCTTCGTAGTCGATTCCGCGAGGATTGAAGAATTCGTCTCGTTGGAGGTATCTCACCGAATAAGTCTTCTGGGGAGTGGTACCGTTCTCGCATTTCTCCATTGCGGGCCTCGTGCTGTGCGGTCACCCGTGCTTTCTTGTTTGTTTCCCATTGGGTTCGGGCCGTTTCTTGAAGTGCTTCTTGGGTATTATGCCTGATTTGATATCAATGGGTGCCTAAATCCAATTAGGACGTGTACGAACGAATATGCGTAGTCGGAGGCGGTGAAACCCTCGTTGTTCTTGGGGTTGAAAGCGCAACCGCGCTCAATGAGTAGTTGGACAACCTACAGCATAAATAAGGTACAGCTTCAGGTGGACGTTGAGCAGACTCACAGGGATATGTCCCCAGGCACTCGCACTGTCGTAAATCAGCAGGGCGGGTGTATGCTCGAAGACCACTCACTAATGCAGGGCAGTATTTCCCAATGTATCTGTAAGGTCGACGTCCGCTCCCAGGTCGCAGATCATCTGAAGTCACGGGTACGGGTGAGGACGTCACGGAGCGGACATCAAGTGGGACATACTCGGACGAAATCTTCACTGCCTTTGAGTGCAGCGACGTGCAAAGCAGTCCTCCCCTGAAGGTTAGACCAGTCGGTAATGAAAGGGAAACGTTCCCAATACTGCCTCGCCATGCGCATAGCAGTGTCTTGTAAATCGGGGTCATCCTGAGGTGAACGATAGGGACTTGAGACACTATTGCTCCCAAGGCCAGCTAAAATGATGAGAATGGTATTATTCTCAGAGTCCTGTGGAGGGATGGACAACGGATCGATGAGCCCACCGTCCAGCGACACGGAATTCATTTCACGCACTTTACTGAGCTCCTCGTCATCATGCCCCATCTGAAGGAGGTATTCAAAGGTCTCTTCATGACCTAAAACGGCGGCCCACGCAAGGGAAGTGTAGCGCTCAGGACCTGGATCGGGATTGCGGATGTCCGTCCGCTGAATGAGTCGCTTAACGAGTGCGAGGTTATTTTCTGGAATTATGTTCCAGTTTTAGACGGGAACGACCCCAAGGGCGAGGCAAAGAAGACACGCCTTTTACCGCACGCCGCAGGCGGTTTGTTATATCACGCTCTGACATTGTGTCGACGACTAATTAGTATCACTATTGGTAGTCGAGCGTCTGCCTAGCCGGCCAGTGCGAGAGGGAGCCACCAGTCCTGGGCTGAGCAGTGACAGAGGTCAAGTTTGGCTTTGAATCCGTCGCCCACCAGGTCGAATGCCAACCGTTGCCGTCGACAAGCAGGACCTCTTTGAGCGCCTCGAGAGGACATACAGTATGCACCTCACGATCCCTTAACATCTCACCATTAAGGACTCGAGCAGCCACCGAGGAGTTCGACCAGCTCTGCTTTGAATTTGGTATTGAACTTGACGAAGATGTACGATCGCAGCTTGTTAGTAATTTTTGCACCACTGAGTCGGTTCATAGACCACCCAAGACGTGGAAGAGGCAATCAAGAACGGCCTCCCTGCTGAACGTCCTGCAAGTTTTTGTACATCAATTTCCATACGCACTTTTTAATGCTTCCCATGTTACCCAGCAACTCAAGATTGAAGTACCAGCAAACAGGTACACTACAATGCCCACCAGGCCTCGGTCCGGTGTATACTGACTCGAACGCCGTGACAGAACCGATCTCCTCTGTATCGAAGGCATCGCACGCGCACTGCGCGTTTTCTTGACCCTCGACAAGTCTCCAGAGCTCAAGATTGTCTATCCGCCTGGTGGTAAAGACGATTTATTGACTATCACCGTCTCGCCAGAGGTAGGGCCAGTCATCGCGTTCTGGAGCCCATCTAAACCACAAATAGACCGCACAAGTTCGACCACTATTCGCTGGTGCCATCCTGAGGAACATCAAGTTTACTCCTCGCTCCTATGCCTCGTTCATCGACTTGCAGGACAAACTGCACCAAAACATCTGCCGGAGGAGACAATTTGTTGCAATAGGCACCCATGATCTCGATACTATCACCCCACCTTTCCGATATGAAGCCCGAAAGCCAACTGATATCAAGTTTGTGCCTCTCAACAAGAACAAGGAGTACACAGCAGCAGAGCTGATGACCGTCTACGAAGTGGGTGCGAAAGCTATTTCCTGCCATCATCATCTCACTGTGCGTACAATAGTCCGAGAAACATCTAGCGCGCTACCTGCCGATTATCCGCGACTCACCGGTCTACCCTATCATTTACGACTCTAAGGACAATGTCCTGTCGATGCCACCTATCATCAACTCTGAACACTCTAAGATCACGCTCAACACAAGGAACGTGTTCATTGATACAACCGCGACTGACGCCACCAAGCTGGCGATCGTTATCGACATGGTTGTAATGATGTTCGCAGAATACTGCGAGGAACCCTTTACGTAAGAGACCTCTTTCCCTCTTTGAGAGCTATTTCTAATATTTCCATAGAATCGAGCCCGTTCGTATCGTCTGGCCAGATGGCAAAGTCACGATAACTCCAGACCTTTCTTCAAGGGCCACCGTGGCACACGCATCATACATTAACTCATGTACAGGCTTTCAGCTAAGCTCGGCGGAGCTCGCTACCCTCTTACAACGAATGACCTTAGATGCGCGAGTCTCGCCTAGTAACCCAGACGAAATCCTAGTCAATGTTCCACCGTGGCGACCCGACATCCTACATGAATGCGATATCATGGAAGATGCCGCGATTGCTTATGGGTTCAATAACCTCAAAAAGACGTTCCCGGCGACGAATACTGTGGCTCAACCACTTGAGATCGCTAAGCTCAGCGATTTGGTACGGAGAGAGTGGGCGTTTGCTGGATGGGTGGAAGTCCTGCCGTTGATTTTGGTATGCGTACCTACCCTTTTCGGCCGATCGATTTCAATTGACGCTCCTTTGTCCAGTGCTCGCATGAAGAAAACTTCGCATGGATGAATAGGATGGACGACGGTACTAAAGTGGTCAAATTAGCCAACCCTAAGACACTCGAGTACCAAGTAGTCCGGACTTCTTTACTTCCCGGGTTACTCAAAACTGTTCGAGAGAACAAGGCGCACCCTCTTCCACTCAAGGTGTTCGAGACCTCTGACGTCGTGACCAAAGACCCAGATGCGGAGCGCCAGGCCCGGAACATCCGGCATGCGGCCGCGCTATGGTGCAATAAAACGGCAGGATTTGAAGTAGTCCACGGGCTTCTGGACCGAATAATGGCTATGCTTGAGTGCCTCGCATCCAGACCACAGATAGTAAGGCCCAGACCGGATATTACCTCAAGGAAACCGATGGTGAGCCTTAACGCTTACACGAAGCTGAATGTACTGAACTCATGATTTTGACGCACTCCCTCCGTCCCCCGCTTGCTGTCGGACTCCAAATGTACTCAACTGCGATCCAGACGCCACGTTCTTCCCAGGACGTGCAGCGAAGATCATGTATCGGTCACGTCAGTCCATGGCGACATACAATGCCACAGGAGATTTTGAACTAGGCGTTCTCGGAATTCTCCACCCGAGCGTCCTCGTCAACTTTGAATTCCCCTACCCGTGTTCTGCCGTGGAATTCAGCCTCGAGCCGTTCTTGAAGCCGAGCAAAGAGCCGTGGGAATAAAAGTCTAGCTCGTAGGAAGGTTATAAATAATCAGGGGATCGATACGAATAGCGTTTGCGAAGTGTGACAGGCTTGTACGTAGAACCAGAGTTCCTCGTCGTGCGATTGAAGGAGAAGATTGCACCTCCCCTTGATGGGCCACTGTGGCTGACTGGGTCGAAAGCGCCGGTCCAGGCGAGGCCCTTTGGCCTCGACCGCTGTCCGTATCGCTGTGCAACTCGAACCTGTGCGAAAATTTGTGCAACAACCATCGGGATACGTGGCTTCAGATGTATGTAACTATGTGAAGCATAGATAAGGATATAACTTGGATTGCGCCTTTTTGCCTGCGTCTACGCGCCCCAGCGGAAAAGTCGCTCTTGAATTGTCGACGTAATGGGATTTCCACTTGGAGCGGGGGCCCGAGACATCGAAGCGAATTCTCAACTTAGCACTGTCTCCCACCCGATCGAGATATCGCCAACCGTGGCACCCAAAGCCCCTCACTCACGAGTAGGGACATCCTCCGCCCACATCACGGAACTATGCAATATGATGCAGACATACGAACGACATAAGCAGTGGGCGGTCGAGCAGCGCGGTCTGACCATTCGAGCGCCATCGTCCGAAT
>Ga0209131_1003566_pt1 | contig 10300 bp, 11 predicted proteins | sample GraSoi_2013_40cm_FD_185826 | JGI IMG/M metagenome (GOLD analysis project Ga0209131, IMG submission 185826) | Grasslands soil microbial communities from the Angelo Coastal Reserve, California, USA - Sample 9_17_2013_40cm (SPAdes) (version 2) | ecosystem: Environmental > Terrestrial > Soil >...
GGCCACGCGCAACCGCCCGGCCAGCGGGTCGCGCCAGGCGTGCGCGAGCCGCACGATTTCATCGCTGGTGGCGATGATCTGCTGCGCGCGCACGGCGATCGCCGTTCCCGCCTCGGTCAGCGTGACGTGCCGCGGCTGGCGCTCTATGAGCTGCACGCCGAGGTACGCTTCGAGCTTGCGCAACTGCGCCGACAGCGTGGGCTGGCTGACGAAGCAGGCGGCGGCGGCCCGGCCGAAGTGGCGGGTCGCGGCCAGCGCGCTCAGGTAGCGCAGGTCCTTCAGTTTGAGGTCAGCCATGGGCATCCATATACGCTATCTATCCTAATCATAAAGATAATCGATTGGAACAATGCAAGCCCCCCTGCCAGAGTAGCCCCGCAAGATCAGCAGCACCACCGACCCGGAAGGAGCAATCACATGTTGGGCATAGGACAGAGATTTCCACAGTACGCGCTCACCGGCGTGGTCTCGGCCGATCCGGCGCGGGCCTTTGAGACCATCGACAGTGCGCAGCTGGCCGGCAAGTGGCAGGTGGTGTTCTTCTGGCCCATGGATTTCACCTTCGTCTGCCCGACCGAGATTGCCGCGTTCGGCGCCCTGACGCGCGAATTCGCCGAGCGCAATGCGCAGCTGCTCGGCGCCAGCGTCGACAGCGAGTACGTGCACCTGGCCTGGCGCCAGGCCCGGGAAGAGCTGCGGGAACTGGCCTTCCCGATGCTCGCCGATGTCAGGCGCGAGCTCAGCAGCGCGCTCGGGATCCTGGACCCCGAGGCCGGCGTCGCGCAACGCGCCACTTTCATCGTGGACCCGCAGGGTCTGATCCGCTTCGCCTACGCGACCGACCTGAACGTCGGGCGCAACCCCGCGGAGGTGCTGCGGGTGCTCGACGCGCTGCAGACCGAAGAGCTGTGTCCCTGCAACTGGCAGCCGGGCGATGCGACCCTCAAGGCGGCCTGAAGTGCAGCCCGGGCCGGCAAGGAGATCAAGCCCATGAGCCTGGAGGAGATCCGCGCGAGCATCCCCGAGTATGCGCGTGACCTGCGCCTCAACCTCGGGAGCGTCCTCAGCCCGGCCGGCGCACCGGGCCTGAGCGAGACGCAGATCTGGCTGATCGCCCTGGCGGCCGCCCTCGCAGCGCGCAATGCACGCTTCGCGCGAGCGCTCGAGGCACTGGCCGCGGCGCAGCTGCAACCCGCGCAGCTCCAGGCAGCGCACGCGGCCGCGGCGATCATGGGCATGAACAATGTCTACTATCGCTTCCTGCACCTGGTCGGGGACAGTGAGTACCAGCGCATGCCGGCGCGCCTGCGCATGAACGTGATCGCCAATCCGGGCATCGACAAGGTGGACTTCGAACTCGCCTCGCTCGCCGTCTCCGCGATCAATGCCTGCGGCATGTGCATCAGCGCGCACGAGCAGACGCTGCGCCAGCACGGCGTGACGCGCGGGCAGATCCACAGCGCCGTGCGCATCGCCGCGACGCTCCATGCCGTCGCGGGGGTCCTCGAGCACCAGCAGGGGCCTTAAGGCTGGCAGGGGAGCCCGATTCGCGCCTCGGCCACGCCTTAGCTACGATGGGGGCGCTGACCGCGGAGCGTCCGTGCAGATATTGCTGGTCGAAGACGACGTCGAGGCCGCCGGCCACGTGGGCAACGGATTGCGCGAGGCCGGCTATACCGTGCACCACTGTGCCGACGGCCAGACGGGGCTGGCGGCCGCGCGCGCCGCGCGCTACGACCTGCTGATCGTCGATCGCATGCTGCCGCACATGGACGGCCTGAGCATCGTGGCCAGGCTGCGGCTCGAGAACGTGCCGGCCCCGGTGCTGCTGCTGAGCGCGCTGGGCACCATCGATGACCGCGTCGAAGGCCTGCGTGCGGGCGGCGATGACTATCTGGTCAAACCCTTCGCCTTTGCCGAGCTGCTGGCGCGCGTCGAGGCCCTGCTGCGGCGCGCTGCGGGTGACGGCCAGCAGCTGGGCGTGCTGCGCGTCGCCGACCTCGAGATCAACGTGATGGCGCGACGCGTCACCCGCGCCGGCCGCAGCATCGATCTGACCGCGAAGGAATTCCAGCTGCTCGACTTCCTGGTGCGCCGCGCCGGCCAGGTGGTCACGCGCACCATGCTGCTCGAGTCGGTGTGGAACCTGCATTTCGATCCCCAGACCAATCTCATCGACGTGCACATCAGCCGGCTGCGCCAGGCGATCGACCGCGGGTTCAGTCCGCCGCTCCTGCACACCTTCCGCGGCGTGGGCTACAGCATCCGCGACCCGGGGCGGGGCGGATGAAGATACCGCGCTTCCTGTCCTCCTCCGCGCGGCTGGCGCTGTGGTACCTGTGCGGCGCGGGCCTGGGCGTCAGCGTCCTGCTGTGGAGCACTTACCTGCTCACGCAACGGGCGATGGAGCGGCAGGTCGACCTGGTGGTCGAGACGGAGATCGAATCGCTCCGCGAGGATTACCGTGGCGGCGGGATCGCGCGGCTGATCGAGGTGCTCGACCAGCGTGACGATGACTGGGGTCGCCTGGGCGCGGCCTATCTGCTGGTGGACCTGGAGGGCAACCAGCTGGCCGGCAATCTCTCTTCGTGGCCCAAGCAGTTCACCACCGCGGGCGCCTGGCTGGAGTTTGACATCCGCGCCAGCGAACGCGGCCGCGCGGTCGATCATCCGGTGCGGGCGACGGTGGTCACCCTCGACGGGAACCGCCTGCTGGTGGGCACGGATGTATCGGAGCGGCGCCGCTTTGCTGAGCGACTGCGCAGCACCACCTACTGGGGCATGGGGCTGACCGTCGGGCTCATGGCGCTCACCGGACTGTGGTTCAGCCGTCGGGTCGCGGCGCGCGTGCGCGCGGTCGCGCAGGCCTGCAAGCGCATCATCTCGGGCGATCTCACCCGCCGCCTGCCGCGCAAGCGCAACGCGGACGAGTTCGACCAGCTGGCGAGCGCGGTGAACGGCATGCTCGATAGGATCGAGCAGCAGACCGCGATCGTGAACGTCACCTTCAACAGCGCGGCGCACGACCTGCGCGCGCCGCTGTTTCGCATGCGGGCCCGGCTCGAGGCCGCGTTGATTGGTGCGGCGGCGGGGGCCGCCGCCGCCGGCGAGCACAGCGCGGGCGCTGCGATGCGCGCCACCATCGATGACCTGGAGCGCGTGCAGCGCACGCTCGCCACGCTGCTGCAGATTGCCCAGGCTGAGGCGGGCGGCAACAACGCGAGCCGCGAGCGCGTCGATCTGGCGCAGATGGTGCGCGAGCTCGGTGAACTGTACGAACCGGAGGCGCGGGAGAGGGGGCTGACGCTCAAGGTGCAGGCTGATTCGCCCGCACTGCTGAGCGCCCACCAGCAGCTGCTCGCGCAGCTGGTGACGAACCTGCTGGAAAACGCCCTCAAGTACGTGCCGGCGGGGGGTGGCATCAGCCTTGCGGTGACGGCGAGCAAGGCACAGGTCCAGTTCACCATCAGCGATGACGGGCCGGGAATTCCCGCCGCCCTGCACGCGGAAATGCTGCTGCCGTTTCGCCGCCAGGTGCGCGACGCGGCGGCACCGGGAAGCGGCCTGGGCCTGAGCCTGGTCGCCGCCGTGGTGCGTCTCCATCACGGCAAGCTCGAACTGCTCGACGCGAGCCCTGGGCTGATCGTGCGCTGCCGCTTCGCGGCCCTGGGATCCGCGGCGGAGGCCCGTCATGCCTGAGGCGCGAAAATCCGCGGCGCTGTTGCTGGGCGTGCTGGCACTGCTGGCTGCGGGCGCCGCCGCCGCCTGGCAGGCCCGTGACGATGAGGGGCGGAGTATTGTCCTGCCTCATCCGCCGCAGCGCGTGGTCAGCCTCTCGCCGGGCGCGACGGCCATGCTGTTCGCGGCCGGCGGCGGCGCGCGCGTCGTCGGCACACCGGATTTTTCCGTGGAACCGGAGGCCGCGCGCGCTATCGCGCGTATCGGCGACAGCCACGGCTTCGATCTTGAGCGGATCCTGGCGTTGCATCCGGATCTCATCGTCGCCTGGACCGGAGGATTTTCCGAAGCCCAGCTCCTGCCATTCGAGCGCGCGGGCCTCGCGGTCTACCGGCACCGCGTCACCCGCCTCGCCGACCTGCCCGCCGCGATCGAACGGCTCGGGGATGTGCTGGACACGCGGGCCGTGGCACAGCGGTCGGCCGATGATCTGCGCCGGCGCATCGGCGCACTGCAGTCGCGTTATCAGCGCGCCCGCGCGCCGCGCGTCCTCGTGCAGGTCTGGGACCGTCCCGTCTACACGATTGGTGGCGAGCAGCTCATCGACGACGCCGTCACGCTCTGCGGCTACGACAATATCTACCGGGAACTGCACGACGCCGCGCCCGCCGTATCCCTGGAATCCATCGTGGCGCGCGACCCGGAAGTGATCCTGGCGGTGGCCGCGGACCCCGCCACGAGCGCCGTGCGCAACGGCCGGCTGCTGAGCTTTGTCGATGCGCGGCTGAGCCGCCTGGGGCCCGAGGTCGTGGACGCGACCGAGGCGCTGTGCGCGCGCCTCGCCTCCGCCACGCCTTAAGGCGCAGCGCCGGATTCAGGTGCGCTTGACGCCCCCGCCGGGCCATGGCCATACTCACCTCTGCATGTACAAGACAGCCCCTTCTGCCCCGATTCGCTGGTGGTGGCGCTGCTCCTGAATCCGGAGTGGGCCTGCGGCTGTTTTCGACCAAGTTCCCAAAGTTTACCGAACACCAGACCCATCTCCGGCCTCGACCGGGATGGGTCTTTTTTTGGATACAGCATTTTGAATGAAACCGCCCTTCGACATTGCCGGCGATCTTGATACGCCCGTATCGGCGTACGCGAAGCTGGCCTCGTTCCAGCCGCGCTTCCTGCTCGAGAGCGTGGAAGGAGGCGAGCGTCTGGGCCGCTATTCCTTCATTGGTTTCGGCGCGGCGCTCGAGGTGCGGCTCGATGGGCACAGTTTCACGATTGGCGCCCGCTCGCTCCCCGTGCCGCGCACCGCCCCTGAGCTGCTGGCGGGCCTGCGCCAGGCGCTGGCGGCCGCGCCGCGGCCGCTGCCTGAACTGGGCACCGTGCCGCTGGCAGGCGGCCTGGTCGGCTACACCTCGTACGACGTGGTGCGCTATTTCGAGCGGCTCCCCCAGCAGGCCGCGCGCCTGGAGAACTCGCCGCCGCTCCTGCACTACGTCGCGCCGCAATCGCTCCTGGTGTTCGATCACCTCACCCGCGCCATCGCCCTGCTGCATGCCGGGAGTGAGGCCGAGCGCGCCTCGCTGCGGCGCGAAGTCATCCGCGCGCTGCGCGGGCCGATGCCCGCTAATCGTGCGCGCGGCGGCACTCATGCGCCGCCTTCGGCGGCCCTGAGTCGCGAGGCCTATCTTTCCGGCGTGCGCCGCGCGCAGGACTATATCGCCGCTGGCGACGTGTACCAGCTGGTGCTGGCGTCGCGATTTTCCGGGCGTCACGATCTCGATCCCTTCCAGATCTATCGCGCGCTGCGGTTGCTGAACCCCTCGCCGTACATGTTTTACTGCCATTTCGGCGAGCTGGACGTGGTCGGCAGCTCGCCCGAGGCCCTGGTCAAGCTGGGCGGCGGCCGCGCCGAGCTGCGGCCGATCGCCGGCACGCGGCCGCGCTCCGGCGATGCCGCCCTCGATGCGTTGCGCGAGGCGGAACTGCTGGCGGATCCGAAGGAAAATGCCGAACACGTCATGCTGGTCGACCTCGCACGAAATGACCTCGGGCGCGTGGCGCAGGCGGGCAGCGTGCAGGTCGATCCGTTCCGCGCGATCGAACGCTACAGTCACGTGATGCATATCGTGAGCGGCGTGCACGGCCGGCTGGCGCCGGGCCGCGATGCCTTCGACCTGTTTGCCGCCGCGTTTCCGGCGGGGACGCTGGTCGGGGCACCCAAGGTCCGGGCAATGGAGATCATCGAGGAACTCGAGCCTCTGCGTCGCGGGCTCTACGGCGGCACGGTCGGGTACTTCGGTGCGCGCGGTGACATGGATCAGGCGATCACCATCCGGAGCCTCGTGTTTCAGGGGGATGAGTACAGTTACCAGGCCGGCGCCGGCATCGTTGCCGACAGCCGGCCGGAAGCCGAGTATGAAGAGGTGCTCGCCAAGAGCGCATCGGCGGTACAGGCGCTGCGGGTCGCCGAGGAGGGGCTGTGAAGGCACGCCTGCTGCTCATCGACAACTACGACTCCTTTACCTATAACCTGGTGCAGGCGTTTCTCGTGCTGGGTGCGGAGGTCGTCGTGCACCGCAATGATGCGCTCGACGTGGCCGCGGCCGAGGCGCTGGCGCCGACGCACCTGTGCATCTCGCCGGGTCCGGGCACACCGCGCCAGGCGGGCGTGTCCATCGCGATGATCCGCGCCTTCGCCGGCCGCATTCCCGTCCTCGGGGTCTGCCTGGGCCACCAGGCCATCGCCGAGACCTTTGGCGGCCAGGTGGTGCGCGCGGCCCGGCTGATGCACGGCAAGACTTCGCCCATCGAGCATGACGGGCAGGGCGTATTTGCCGGTATCGTCACGCCCTGCGAGGTCGGCCGCTATCATTCGCTGATCGCCGCGCCCGAGTCCCTGCCTGCAGAACTCATGGTCACGGCGCGCACCGCGGAGGGCGAGATCATGGGATTGCGGCACCGGACGCATCAGGTGGAGGGCGTGCAGTTTCATCCCGAGAGCGTGCTCACGCCGCAGGGGCCGGCGATGATGGCCAATTTCCTGGCGGCGCGCCGCGCCTAGCGGAACCCGGACATGCCCGAACGCCTCAACCACACACTCGATCGCCTGCTGGACGGCCAGAATCTCACGGAGCGCGAATCCGGTGAGCTGCTGGCCGCGCTGACCGTGCCGGAGCTCTCGCCGGTGCTGGCCGGCGCGCTGCTCGCGGCGCTGCGGGCCAAAGGGGTGACCGCGGCCGAGCTGCGCGGCCTGGCAGGCGGGATGCGCGCGCTGGCGCGCCGGCCGCGACTGCCCGCAGCACTCCGAGCCATCGATATCGTCGGCACCGGCGGCGACCGGTCCGGAAGCCTGAATCTGTCCACCGGCGCGGCGCTGCTCACGGCGAGCTGCGGCGTCAGCGTCGTCAAGCACGGGAACCGCGCCATCTCCAGCCGCGCCGGCAGTGCCGACGTGCTCGAGGCGCTGGGCCTCAGGCTCCCGCTCGATGAAGCGCGTGCGGGCGAATGCCTCGCGGCCACCGGCTTCACCTATCTGTACGCGCCGCACTACCATCCGGCCATGAAGAATCTCGCGCCGGTGCGCGCGGCCCTCGGCGTGCGCACGGTGTTCAACATCCTGGGGCCGCTGACGAATCCGGCCGAGCCGCCCTTCCATCTGATCGGCGCTTTCGATCTGCCGACCGCCGAACTGATCGCCCAGGCGCTCGTCGGCATGACCATCGAGCGGGCCATGGTCATCCATGGCGCCGAGGGCTGGGATGAGCCCACGCCCTGCGGGCCGTTCACCTTGTTCGACGTGCGGGACGGTACGGTCAGCCGCGAGCTGCGCTCGCCGGGCGATTACGGCCTGGCCGCCTGCACGACCGCGGATCTGGCCGGCGGCGATGCGCCGCACAATGCGCAACTGCTGCGGCGGGCGCTGTCGGGCGAGGAGCGCGGCGCGCCGCGCGATGCGCTGCTGCTGGGAGCCGCGCTGGCGCTCGAGGTGACGGGGATCGAGCCCGCCCCGCGCCTCGCCGTGGCGCGCGCCGCTGCGGCCATCGATTCCGGCGCCGCCGCCGGGCTGCTGGCGAAGCTGGCGCAGTTCAGTGCCGCGGGTGGCACTTAAGGACGCGTGATGGAAGAAACGCCAGACGGCATCGACTTCCTGTCCGCCATGGCCGCGGCCAGCCGTGCGCGAGTCGAGGCGGCGCGCGCCGCGCTGGATGAAACCGAGTTGCGGGCGCGGGCCCTGGACAGCCCCGTGCCGCCCCGCCTGCAATTGTCCTCACGGCGCTTCGATCTGATCGCCGAGGTCAAGTTGCGCTCGCCGGCGAGCGGGCAGCTGCGCGAAGGCAGTGAGGGGAGCGTGCTGGCGCGCGTGGCCGGTCGGTGCTGACCGAACCCAGCCGTTTCGATGGCTCCATGCGCCACCTCGAACTGGCGGTGCGCGCGCTGGCCGACCGCATTCCGGCGATGCGCAAGGACTTTCTCGTCGATCCCTACCAGATCCTGGAAACGCGGCTGGCCGGCGCGGGTGGCGTACTGCTGATCCTGCGCATGCTCAACGACGTGGAAATCGCGGCGCTGCTCGAGTGCGCCCTGCAGCTGAAGCTGTTCGTGCTGCTGGAGGCCTTCGACGAGGCGGACATCGCGCGCGCGAGCGCATTGGTGAACCAGTACCGCGCCGCGGGCCAGCTGCTGGTCGGATTGAACTGCCGCGACCTGCACACGCTCAAGGTCGTGCCCGGCCGACTCGAGCAGCTCGCGCGCACGCTCCCCGACAGCGTGCCGCGCGTCGCCGAGAGCGGTGTGGCCACGGTCGCGGATGCCGGCCGGATCTCCATCGCCGGTTATGAAGTCGCGCTGGTCGGCACCGCGCTGATGGCGGCCCTTGAGCCGCTCCAGCTGGTGCGGGCCATGCTGAGCGCGGGGCGCAACGAGCGCGCACGGCGTTCATGACCGGGTGGATCAAGATCTGCGGCATGACCACCGCGGAAGCGGTGAACGCGGCGCTGCAGGCCGGCGTCGACGCGATCGGATTCGTGTTCGCACCCTCGCCACGGCGTGTGTCGCCGGAGCGGGCCGCGGAACTGGCGCGCACGGTGCGGCAGCAACTGACCTGCGTGGCCGTCACGCAGCATCCGGAGCAGCAGGAGATCGATGCGATCGTGCAGGAGTTCCATCCTGATCTGCTGCAGACGGACATCGGTGACCTTTCCCGGCTCCGTCTGCCGCAGCGCCTGGCACGCCTCCCGGTGATCCGCTCCTCGGACGCACCGCTCACGAACTACCCGGTGCGGGTGCTGTACGAGGGCACACGCAGCGGAAGTGGCGAGACGGGCGACTGGCCGCAAGCCGCGGCGCTGGCGCGCCAGACCCGGCTGATACTGGCCGGCGGTCTGCACGTCGGCAACGTCGGCGCGGCGATTCGTGCGGTGCGGCCGTTCGGGGTCGATACCTCCACCGGCGTTGAGATGCGGCCGGGACTGAAGAGCGCCGAAAAGATTTCCGAATTTGTGAAGGCCGCCAGACTGGCCTTCAGCGAGATCGAAGCATGAAATCAGACCTCGATGCCGCCGGGCGCGAGCGCCTGCTCGCACAGCTCATCGCCGGGAAATTTCCGGACGCGCAGGGCCGCTATGGACCCTTTGGCGGGCGCTACGTCCCCGAGACCCTGGTGCCGGCGCACGAACGGCTCGAGGAGGGCGTGAAGCGCTGGCTGGGCGACGCGCAATTCCAGGCGGAGTTGCAGCAGGAACTGCGCACCTGGGTGGGCCGGCCGACGGCGCTCACCCACGCGCCCGGGCTGTCGCGCCGCTGGGGGGCCGACGTCTGGCTCAAGCGCGAAGATCTCGCGCACACCGGGGCGCACAAGATCAACAACGCGCTCGGACAGGCGCTGCTGGCGCGGCGGCTCGGGGCGCGGCGCATCGTGGCGGAGACCGGCGCGGGCCAGCATGGCGTGGCGAGCGCGGCGGCCTGCGCGCGCGTCGGATTGCCGTGCACCGTCTACATGGGCGCGGTGGACATGGAACGCCAGGCGCCCAACGTCGGGCGCATGCGGCTCCTGGGCGCTACGGTGATCAGCGTCACGAGCGGGGATCAGACGCTGCGCGCCGCGATCGACGAGGCGATGCGCGATTGGGTCAGCGATCCGACTCACACCTACTACCTGCTGGGTTCGGCGGTCGGCGCGCACCCCTACCCGTTCCTGGTGCGCGAACTGCAGAGCATCATCGGACGCGAGGCGCGCGCGCAACTGCAGGCGCAGGCCGGCGCTCTCCCGGACGTCGTGATCGCCTGCGTGGGCGGGGGTTCGAATGCGATCGGCATCATGCATCCCTTCATCGCTGATCCTGGCGTCGCGATACTCGGCATCGAGGCGGGCGGGCGCGGTGCGGGCCTGGGCGAGAATGCGGCCCCCTTGAGCCACGGCCGTCCCGGGGTGCTGCACGGGAGCTACTCGATGTTGCTGCAGGATGCGGACGGGCAGATCCAGGAGACCCACTCGGTCTCAGCAGGTCTGGATTACCCGGGCGTGGGCCCGGAGCACGCCCTGCTGCTTAGCAGTGGCCGCGTGCAGTACGAGACCGCCAGCGATGCCGAGGCGCTCGCCGCGGTGCGCGAATGCTGTGAGTGCGAA
>Ga0209131_1003568_pt1 | contig 10296 bp, 8 predicted proteins | sample GraSoi_2013_40cm_FD_185826 | JGI IMG/M metagenome (GOLD analysis project Ga0209131, IMG submission 185826) | Grasslands soil microbial communities from the Angelo Coastal Reserve, California, USA - Sample 9_17_2013_40cm (SPAdes) (version 2) | ecosystem: Environmental > Terrestrial > Soil >...
GTGCACAGGCGCAGCGGCGGGAAATAGACCCGCGCGCCGCGCCGGGTGGCCTCGGCGACCAGGCGTTTGCGCAGCTCCGAGTTCGCTCCCACGCCGCCCGCGACCACCAGGCGTTGCAGCCCTTCGCGGTCGAGGGCGAGCGCGCACTTGGCCGCGAGCACGTCGACGATGGCGGCTTGAAAGGACGCCGCGAGGTCCGCGCGTGTCGCATCGTCCACGGTTCCGAGGGAACGGATGCGCGTGAGCACCGCGGTCTTCAGCCCACTGAAGCTGAACTGGAGATTTCCGCTCGCCAACATCGGCCGCGGAAACTCGAAGCGCCGCGGGTCCCCGCGCCCGGCGAGCTCGGCGAGCGCCGGGCCGCCGGGGTAACCCAGGCCCAGCAACGTCGCGGTCTTGTCGAAGGCTTCGCCCGCTGCGTCGTCCTGCGTCTCCCCGAGCATCGCGTAGCGCCCCACGCCATCGACGCGCATGAGCTGCGTGTGCCCCCCGGAAACCAGGAGTGCCACGAAGGGAAACTCGGGTCGCGGCTCGGAGAGGAGCGCGGACAGCAGATGTCCCTCGAGATGGTGGATGCCGACGACCGGGGTTGCGAGCGCGAGCCCGAGGCCCGCCGCGACCGACGCTCCGACGAGAAGCGCGCCGCCGAGACCGGGACCCTGGGTGAATGCGATGAGATCGACTTCCTCGATGCCCCGCCGCGCGCTTTCGAGCACGCCGGCGGCGAGAGGCAGGAGCCGGCGCACGTGATCGCGCGAAGCGAGCTCCGGAACGACGCCGCCATAGAGCGCATGCAGCTCCACCTGCGAGTACAGCGCGTCGCCCAGGAGGCCGTCGCGGGTGTCGTACAGGGCCACGCCGGTCTCGTCGCAGGAGGTTTCGATACCGAGGATGAGCAAGAGGGGAATCCGGGGTGGAAGAGGCGTCTGGAGCTTCCCCGAGACGCAAAATCCTGATATTATGCGTGGTTTTCCAGCAACATAACCCGCGTCCCCCCATGCCCATTGTCCGAGTCAAGGAAAACGAGCCGTTCGACGTCGCGCTGCGCCGCTTCAAGCGCGCGGTGGAGAAGACGGGGCTCCTCACCGAACTGCGCGCGCGCGAGTTCTACGAGAAGCCCACCGCCGAGCGCAAGCGCAAGCACGCCGCCGCGGTGAAGCGCCGCTACAAGCGCATGCGTGCGCAGATGCTCCCGCCCAAGCTGTATTAGGAGCCCGCAACCGAATTCCCCGCGGCGAGCCGGGCCTTGAAGCCCCGCTCGCCGCAGTCATTTTGGGGACAGACCCCTTGTTCCTCGACTCGGAACAAGTGGTCTGTCCCCGGTTTACCCAGGAGCAAGCGATGGCGCTGCGTGAGAAGTTGAACGAAGACATGAAGGCCGCGATGAAGGCGCGGGAAGCCGAGAAGCTCGGAGCGCTGCGGCTGCTGCTCGCGGCGGTGAAGCAGCGCGAAATCGACGAGCGCATCACGCTCGACGACGCCGCCGTGGTCTCCGTGGTCGAAAAGATGATCAAGCAGCGCAAGGACTCGATCTCGCAGTTCGAGAAGGGCGCGCGCCAGGATCTCGCCGACAAGGAGAAGTTCGAGGTCGCGATCCTCGAGGTCTACTTGCCGCAGCAGCTCTCGCAGGCCGAGGTTGACGCCATCATCGCCGACGCCGTCGCCGCGACGGGCGCCAAATCCCCCGCGGACATGGGGAAGGTCATGGGCGTGGTGAAGCCGAAGCTTGCCGGCAGGGCCGACATGGGGAAAGTATCCGCCTTGGTAAAGGCGAAGCTGGCCCCATAATCTTCGGATGATCCCGCAGGAGTTCATCCAGTCCCTGCTCGGGCGCGTCGACATCGTCGACGTGGTGGATCGCCACGTGAAGCTGAAGAAAGCGGGCGCCAATTTCAGCGCCTGCTGTCCCTTCCACACCGAAAAGACGCCGTCATTCACGGTGAGCCCGTCGAAGCAGTTCTATCACTGCTTCGGCTGCGGAGCTCACGGCAACGCGATCGGCTTCCTCATGGAGTACTCGGGCCTCGCCTATCCGGAGGCGATCCGCGAGCTCGCCGAGACCGTGGGCATGCCCGTGCCCGAGACGCGCGCGCGCCCGGATCGACCCGGGGCGGCCGAGGCGCCGGGATTGGCCGCCCGCATGATGGATGCGCTCGCCTACTATCGCGCCGAGCTCAAGAAATCGAAGGCCGCGGTCGAATACCTCAAGGGCCGTGGGCTGTCGGGCGAGATCGCCGCGCGCTACGGCCTGGGTTACGCGCCCGACGGGTGGCAGAACCTGGAAGCCGTGTTCGCCGACTACACCACCGCGGGCCTGAAGGACACCGGCCTCGTGATCGACAGCGAGCCGCACGAAGGCGAGGCCGAAAGGAAATCGCGCCGCTACGACCGCTTTCGCAATCGCGTGATGTTTCCGATCCTGGACGTGCGCGGCAACGTGATCGGTTTCGGCGGGCGCGTCATCGGCGAGGGCGAGCCGAAGTACCTGAACTCCCCCGAGACCCCGCTCTTCGAAAAAGGCCGCGAGCTCTACGGCCTCTACCAGGCGCGGCGCGCGATTCGCGACGCGAACCAGGTTCTGGTGGTCGAGGGCTACATGGATGTCGTGGCACTCGCCCAGCACGGGGTCGAGAACGCCGTGGCCACGCTGGGAACGGCGACTACACCGTTCCACGTCGCGAAGCTGCTGAAGCTCGCCGACAACGTGGTCTTCTGCTTCGACGGCGACGCCGCGGGCCGCAAGGCCGCCTGGAGAGCGCTCGAGATCTCGCTGCCCGTGCTTGCGGACGGCAAGGTGGTGAGCTTCCTCTTCCTGCCCGCCGAGGACGATCCCGATACCTACGTGCGGCGCCAAGGCAAGGCGGCGTTCCTCGAGGCGGTATCGGCCGCCAAGCCCCTCTCGCAATTCCTGTTCGCCGAGCTCGCCGCCAAGGTCGACATGGCGACGGAAGAGGGGCGCGCGCGCTTCCTCGCCCAGGCGAAGCCCCTGGTCGAGCAGATCACGGCCCCTGCGCTTGGGGCCATGCTGCGCAAGCGGCTGGCCGAGCTCGCCCGCCTGGGACCCGAGGAGATCGAGCGCCTGATCCCCTCGCGCCTCCCGGAACGGCGCCTGGCCCCCGCACCCGCCCGCACCCTCCGCAAGGCCCCTGCGCAGGCCGAATCGCGCCTCCTGGGGCGCATCCTGCACCGGCCGGACCTCGCCACGGCCGTCCCAGACGATGCATTGGGCGGGGCGGGGGCGGAAGCTGCGGCTTTGCGCGCTGTTCTCGGATTGCTGAGGGTCCAGCCGAGGCTCACGCTGGGCCAGGTTAGTGCTTACTTCGAAGGCTCGGAGCACCAGCCCGCAATGGCCGACGCATTGGGTGAGCCCCTTTTAAATCAGCTGGAAAGCCCCGATTTTGACCTTGGGGCCGAGGTCGCCGACCTGGTGGGCAAACTGCGCGACGAACACCTGGCACGGCGCAGCCGGGAGCTCATGAGGCTCCTGGATGCGGGCACCGCGACCCCCGAGCAGCGCGAAGAGTACGACCGGCTGCATGCACGGCTGGCCACTGCGAAATCCGGGAATCCGGTTCCGGAAGAGCGGTCAAAACTTTGATACTTTGATACAATTACCGGTTTTCCCTGTTACTTACAGCCGCGCGGGAGCACCTTTCTTGAAGAATTCCAGCAAGCAGCACCATACCGCCGAGCTCAAGTTCGCCGAAGTCGAGGCGCAAAAGAAGCGGCTGAAGAACCTGATCGTCCTGGGCAAGGAGCGCGGCTACCTCACGTACGCCGAGATCAACGACCACCTTCCCGACGACATGACCGACGCCGAGCAGATCGAGGGCGTGGTCACGATGCTGGCCGACATGGGCATCGCCGTGTACGACGAGGCCCCGGACGCCGAGCAGCTCCTGATGACCGAGGCGCCGGCCCCGATTGCCGAAGAGGACGTGATCGAGGAGGCCGAGGAAGCGCTCTCGACCACGATCGACGCGGAATTCGGCCGCACCACGGACCCGGTGCGCATGTACATGCGCGAGATGGGCTCGGTGGAGCTGCTCACCCGCGAGGGCGAGATCGAGATCGCCAAGCGCATCGAGGAAGGCTTGAAGCACATGATCCACGCGATCTCGTCGTGCCCGACGACGATCGAGGAGATCCTGCGCCTCGCGGATTTGATCGAGCGCGACGAGATGCGCATCGACGAGCTGGTCGACGGCCTGGTCGACGGCGACGAGGAAGAGGTCGTCGAGGAAGAGATGACCGAGGACGAGGAGCTCGAGGAGCTCGACGCCGAGGAGCAGGAAGCCCAGGACGAAGCGGTCGCCAGCGCCGACCTGGAAGAGCTCAAGAACAACGCGCTCGCGCACTTCAACAAGATCCGCCGCCTCTACAAGCGCATGAAGAAGGTGCTTGCCGAGAAGGGTTATCGCTCGCGCGCGTACAAGGACCTCCAGGAGGACATCTCCAACGAGCTGCTCGCGATCCGCTTCACCGCGAAACAAGTGGAATTCCTGTGCACGGGATTGCGCCACCTGGTCGAGCGCGTGCGCGGGCACGAGCGCGAGATCATGGAGCTCGCTACCAAGAACGCCAACATGCCCCGGCAGCACTTCATCAAGGTGTTCCCCGGCAACGAGACGAACCTGAAGTGGGCCAACGAGGAGATCGCCACCGGCAAGGTCTACGCCAAGGCGCTCGAGCGCTTCAAGCCCGCGGTGATGGAGCAGCAGGAAGCGCTCATCAGCCTGCAGAAGGAAGTCGGAATCCCGATCAAGGACCTGAAGGAGATCGCGCGCCAGATGTCCACGGGCGAGGCGAAGGCGCGGCGCGCCAAGCGTGAAATGATCGAGGCCAACCTGCGCCTCGTGATCTCGATCGCCAAGAAGTACACCAACCGCGGCCTGCAGTTCCTGGATTTGATCCAGGAAGGCAACATCGGCCTCATGAAGGCGGTCGACAAGTTCGAATACCGCCGCGGCTACAAATTCTCGACCTACGCCACGTGGTGGATCCGCCAGGCCATCACGCGCTCGATCGCCGACCAGGCGCGCACCATCCGCATCCCGGTGCACATGATCGAGACCATCAACAAGATGAATCGTATTTCCCGGCAGATTCTCCAGGAGACGGGGCAGGAGCCCGATCCGGCGACCCTCGCCGTGAAGATGGAAATGCCGGAAGAGAAGATCCGCAAGATCCTGAAGATCTCCAAGGAACCGATCTCGATGGAGACGCCGATCGGCGACGACGACGATTCGCACCTGGGCGACTTCATCGAGGACCAGGCGGGTCTGGCGCCCTCGGATTCGGCGCTCTACGCGAGCCTGCGCGAGGCGACCAAGGACGTGCTCGACTCGCTCACCCCGCGCGAGGCCAAGGTGCTGCGCATGCGCTTCGGCATCGAGATGAACACCGACCACACGCTGGAAGAGGTCGGCAAGCAGTTCGACGTCACGCGCGAGCGCATCCGGCAGATCGAGGCCAAGGCGCTGCGCAAGCTCCGCCACCCCTCGCGCTCCGAGAAGCTGCGCAGCTTCCTCGAAGGCGAATCCTGATGGTCACCCCGGGCGCCGCAGCTGCGGCAACGGCCCGGGGCCCAATGCAAAAAGCCCGCTTCGGCGGGCTTTTTCTTTCACAGCGTGGAGTTGTGCTCGTTCACCACGCAGCAATCGCCGAGCGTCGGATCGCAGTTGCCACCCACCTGGTGGAAATTGTCGCCCAGGTTGTTGCTCGTGGTGTTCGCGATCGCCGCGCCCGGGCAGTCCATGGCAATGCCGTACGAGCGGTTGTTGCGTGAGACGTTGTTCACGACGAGCGCGCCCTCGCTTGTGAAGATGCCGGTCTGGTTGCGGCCCACGGCGTTGCCGATGATCTTGCAGTTGCCTACGGTGGCCATGTCGCCCGCGATAACCCCGGCAAATGTGTTCGCCGTCGCGTGGATCCGCTCCACTGCCACCGCGCCCGAGTTGCCAAGCTGTACTGCGCTGGCGAAACCCGTGATCGTGCCGTTGCCCGAGATCACGAATCCGTCGAGGTCGATGGTGACGAAGTCGGCAGGCTGACGGAAAAAATTGCCTGACCCGCTCAGAGCTGGATCGTGGCCACCAGCGGCAGGTGATCGGAAGCGACGCGCGCTTTCTCGCTGTCGTGGGCCTTGAGTCCCTTCAGGATCGTTCCGGGATGCGTCCACAGCCGGTCGAGCGCGAACATCGGAAAGTGCGCGGGAAACGTCCTCACTGCCGGAGTCTCGTCGAAGAACCTGTGCAGGCGCCGTAGCGGGCGACCCCACAGGAACCACTCGTTGAGATCCCCCACCAGCACGGCGCGGTCGCCGGGCCGATCGCTGAAGAGCCTGAGAAGCCGCTGCACCTGCTCGCGGCGCTCCGCCGGCCGCAGCCCCAGGTGCGTGGCGACGATGCGCAACGGCTCGCCTTCGCAATCCACGTCGACGGAGATGGCGCCGCGCGGCTCGCGGCCGCGCCAGCTCAGGTCGCAGAGCGCCTTGGCCCTTACGGGGCAGCGCGTGAGAAGCCCGTTGCCGTAGTGGCCGTCGTGGCGCACGAGCGTGGTTCCGGCGATGGGCTCGAAGCCCGTTTCCGCGGCGAGCCACGCGAGCATGTCGCCGCCGTTGTCGTGCGCCTCGACTTCCTGGAGCGCCAGGACGTCGGCGTCGATCTCGCGCAGGACCGCGAGGATGCGCTCGGGCTCGCAGCGGCGATCGCGGCCGATGGCGCGGTGCACGTTGTACGACGCGAGGCGCAGCGTGGCCATCGTTACGCGGGCTGGCGGCGCAGCCAGCGCTGCCCGAAATAGGCGAGCGAGGCGAGGATGGCGATGGCGGCGGCGATGAGCCACACGTTCACGCTCGCCGGATCCTCGAGTGCCGCGGCGAGCTGGTCGCTCAGCACGGTGGCGGCGAGCATTCCCGGAAGCATCCCGAGGAAAGTGCCGAGGATGAAATCGCGAAGCGTGATGCGCATCGCGCCCATGGCGAGGTTCACGACCGGAAAGGGCGCGATCGGCACGAGGCGCACCAGGGTCACGGCGATGAGGCCACGCTTCTGCAGGACTTGCGTGAGCCTCTTCAGCCGCGCGCCGACGAGGCGCTGCACCGAGTCGCGCGCGACGAGCCGGCCGGGCAGGAAGGTCACGATCGCGGCGAGGATCACGCCGCTCATCGCATAGACGAAGCCTTCCAATGGACCGAAGGCGATGACCGCCGTCATCGTGATCGCCCAGCGCGGGAACATGACGAAGCTCGCCGGCGTGTAGAGGGCCACCACCAGGAACGGCGCCCACCATTTGTCGGCGAAGACGCGCGCCATTTCCATCGCGTTGTCGCGCGTGACGACGTCCGCGAGCGGCGTCTTGGTCCACACCAGCGCCAGCGCGATGGCCACGACGACGATGCCCGCCAATGCGGCGCGCACCACGGGCAGGCGCCGCACCGCGGCGGCTGTCCTCACGGGCGAGACGTGCCGCACGATGCCCTCGAGGATGGGCGCTCCGGGGTCACCGACCTTGGCCACCGCGAGCTCGGCTTCCGAGAGCTCCGGGGCTTCGAGCGCCTTGAGCTTGCGCTCGCCGCGGGAGAGCGCCTCGACGGCGCCCGCGATCGATCCCGCGCGCTCGATTTCTCCCGCGACCTCCCCTGCAGGCACGGCGAGGAACTCCGCGAGGAGTCCGTCGCGAAACTCGCGGATCGCTTCCCGGACGCGCTTTTCGCCTCGCGCCTCGATCGTGATGTCGCATTCCGTGTCCATCCCCATCGAGCGGTTGGAGAGGTTGGCGGAGCCGATGCGCAGCCACTCGTGGTCCACGATCATGACCTTCGAGTGGATGTCGAGGCAGGTCCCCTCGCACAGGCCGGGAACGTCCGGGTAGTAACAGCGGAAGCGGCCGTGAAGATCGGCCGCGCGAAGCTGCCTCACGAGCTTCGTTCGCAACGTGGTCATGGTGAGCTCCTCGAGCCACCCGTGGCTCAGGAGCCGCGTCACGACGACGATCTCGGGGCCGTCGGGCTCGGCCAGCCGAATCGCCAGCGCCGCGCCGATCTTCTCCGAGGTGAAGTACTGGTTCTCGATGTAGATGTACTTGCGCGCGCCCTCGATCATGTCGAGATACAGGGCCTGGACCTCGTGCACGCCCCTGTCCTCGTCGTCGCGAGGAGGAGCGGTGCAGGCCACCCCCGCCGCGACATCCGTGACGTGAACCGCGAGCTCGGCGGGCCACGGGTCCTTCCTGGCCTTCACGGGTTTCAGGCGCCGGCCCGTCGCCGCGTGCCATCGCTCGCGCGCGACTTGCGCCAGGGCCTCGGCGGCCGCGCCGTCGACGGCGATCATCACGTCGTGGAAGGGCGGGTAGGAATCTCCGTTGAACACGCGGCGCGAATCCTCGGGCTTGTGCTCGCGCGTATCCCAGCGCTTGTTGGTGAAGTCGAGGCCGCCGGAGAACGCGAGCTTGTCGTCGATGATCACGATCTTCTGGTGGTGCGAGCCGGCGAAGGGATGCGTGTCGTCGAAGCGGAAATCGATTCGCTGGTGCGGCTTCCAGCTCACTCCGAGGGTCGGGGGCAGCTCGCGGTCGGTTCCGTAGACGATCGGAAAATCCCAGTCGAGCACGCGAATGCGCAATCCGCGGCGCTGCGCGGCGAGGCGGTTCAGGAATTCGCCGATCGTCACCTGCTTGCCGGTGGAGTCCACGCCCAACGGCGTGCGGCTGTCGAAGTCCCACGCGAGGATCAGGATGGAATGCTCCGCGCGCTCGGCCGCGTGGACGAAGGCCTGGAAATAATCCTCCGCGTCGACGATGAACGCGACGCGCCCGGCGCGGGTGGCCACGCCGCAGTTTTCGCCGGGGCGAAAGAGGGAAGGAGGAGTCATGGTCCGGATAGGACAGCCGTCCGATCCGGGAGGTTCGACCCCTACCCCAGCTGGGCGTTCATGTGCCGCAGGCGGTCCACCACCGCGCGCAGCATCACCATCGCGAAAGAGGGCTGCGCCTTCACCGCCTCCATGAGCGAGGCGCGGTCGACCGCCAGCAGCTCGGAGTAGACATCTGCGGTGGCGCTCGCGATGCGCGGTGACTGGTCCACCAGGGCCATTTCCCCGAAGATGCCGCCGGGGGAAACGCCTTCGAGGACCTTGTCCTTGATGTGGATGAACACGCGCCCCGATTTCAGGATGTACATGTAGATCCCCGCCTGGCCCTCCTTCATGACCGAGGCCCCCGCCTGGTAGCGGACGACGGAGGCGCGCGGCAGGGCCGTTTCGAATTGCGCCAGGAGCGCGGAATCGAATACTGGCGCCTCGCGTGCCGCGGCGGTGGCCGCGATCTTGCGCGCTGCGACCCGTGCGGCGATGAAGCGCAGGCGGTCGAACATCACGCTCATCAGCATCAGCGCGAACTCGGGCGTCTTGGCGATCGCGCCCTGCAGCTCGGCGCCGTTGAGCGAAAGCACGGTGCAAGCCGTTTTCGCGGTGGCGGTGGCGCTGCGCGGGCGTTCGCTGATCACCGCCATCTCGCCCACGATTTCGCCCGCCTTCACGGTGTCGAGCGGCTTGCCGCCGATGGTGAGCGCGACCTCACCCTGCACGATGAAGTACATGCGGGTCGCCGAGGAGAGCGAGAAGACGCCGCCCTTGGAGGCCTTCTCGGCCTCCTCGAAGATCTTCTGGCCCGCGGCGAACTGCTCCTCCTTGCCCGAGGCGAGGAAGAGCTTCTTCGCGACGGCCGCGTTGTAGAACTGGCTGTTGGCGGGCTTGAACGGCGCGGAGGATCCCTCGGGCGGCGGCGCCTTGGTGAAATCGAAGCCGTCGGGGGAGGCCGGCTTGGGGGGCGGCTGGGGCTTGGTGAAATCGAAGTCGCTCATGGCGAGGCGGTGGACAATTGCGGGTTGCTAATATGCGGATTGTCTCAAATCCGCGGGGCCTGTAGCTCAGGTGGTTAGAGCAGGGGACTCATAATCCCTTGGTCCCTGGTTCGAATCCAGGCGGGCCCACCCCTTCTTCCGATTCACGCAGTCCTAGTCGCCACGCTTCACGCGCGCCCATTCGGCCATCAGGACGGTGCGCCCCGCGCGGGTGATGGCGTCCACGCGGCCATTCATCTGCCCGAGCGTGGCCTCGCTCTCGAGCAACAGCCGATCGGCGTCCTCGATCGCCACGCAGAGCTTGTCGTGCTCGGCCTTGGCCGGGTTCAGCATCAGCAGGATCCTGTTCCTCGCGAGCGCGATGCGCTCCGCCAGCTTCGCGAGCGGCGGGTCGTCCCTGATGGCTTCGAACGCTTCCTTGCGCAAGACTTCCC
>Ga0209131_1003573_pt1 | contig 10289 bp, 9 predicted proteins | sample GraSoi_2013_40cm_FD_185826 | JGI IMG/M metagenome (GOLD analysis project Ga0209131, IMG submission 185826) | Grasslands soil microbial communities from the Angelo Coastal Reserve, California, USA - Sample 9_17_2013_40cm (SPAdes) (version 2) | ecosystem: Environmental > Terrestrial > Soil >...
GCGATCAGTTCATGGCGGCTTTTGTGCGCGCGCAGGTCAAGCCGGGTGCAGTCCTGTCCCCGCCGCCGCCCGGGCCCATTTCGCCCGAGATGCAGAAAAGGCCGGCCGGCATAGCGGCGCTGGTGAAGGCGTTCGACGCTTACGCATTCGAACGCGACCTGCTCCGGGCTGCGCCGTTTCCTGTCTTCTACGGCTATGGCGACCTCTCGCACGAAGAGCAGGAGCTGAAAGCCGGAATACTGGCCCGGCTCTTCGCAGACTTCCGCGTGCACAGATACGCCGGCGTCCATCACTTCGTGCCGGCAGAGCAGATCTACACGCCGCAGCATGTGAAGTCGTTGCTCGCGCTCTGGCAGGGCGCGGAGACGTCAGCCGGCCAGGCGTCGCTCCAGTAGGGCGCGTTCGGCGGGGTTCTGGCACAGCTCGAGGGCGCGCAGCCTCGCCTGGCGGGCCTGCTCTTTCTCGCCGATCCGATCGAGCAGCTCCGCGCGCGTCGAGTGAAGCAGGTGATATTCGCCGAGCGTCATGGCGAGATCGTTCACCTCGCCGAGCGCAGCTTCCGGGCCGGCCAGGTGGCTCAGCGCCACCGCGCGGTTGAGGCGTACGACCGGGCTGTCGCTCAGCCGCAACAGCGCGTCATAGAGGAGGACGATCTGCGACCAGTCGGTCTCGCCCCATGTCCGCGCCTCAGCGTGAACCGCGGCGATGGCTGCCTGCAGCTGGTACGGACCGGGACCGTGCAGGAGCGCCGCGCGCTCGAGTACGCGCGTGCCTGCTTCGATCGTGACCCGATCCCACAACGAACGGTCCTGGTCCGCAAGCAGAACGATCTCGCCGGCCTCATCAAATCGCGCGGCCGAGCGCGCGAGGTTCAGCTGCATCAGGGCGATCAGCCCAAGCACCTCGGGCTGGTCTGGCATCAGCCTGTCCAGCAGACGCCCGAGCCACAGCGCATCCTCCGCCAGGTCGCGACGCATCCCGGCCGAGGCGCCTCGGCTCAGGTAGCCCTCGTTGAACATGAGATACAGGACCGCGAGCACCGCTTCGAGGCGCTCGGCCACGTCCTCGCCCTGCGGCACGCGATACGGGATGTGCGCGGCCACGATCTTGCGCTTGGCGCGCACGATGCGCTGGGCCATCGTTGCCTCGGAAACGAGGAACGCAGCGGCGATCTCGGGGGTGGTGAAGCCCGCGACCGCGCGGAGCGTCAGCGCCACCTGTGCTTCCTGCGCGAGAGCCGGGTGGCAGCAGGTGAAGATCAGGCGGAGCCGGTCGTCGGCTTCGGGGGCGTCACCTGGCAATTGCGAACGCTCCAGCAGGGCCAGCTTCTCGGAGTAGCGCCGGTCGCGACGCAGTAGGTCGATCGCGCGCCGGCGTGCCGTGGTCATGAGCCACGCACCGGGGTTGTCGGGGATGCCCTGTTCCGGCCATTTCACGAGCGCGGCGACCAGGCTGTCCTGGACGACCTCCTCGGCGAGATCGAAGTTGCCGAGGACTCGCAGCAGGGCGCCCGTGAGTCGCCCGGCCTCCTCTCGGAAGACCGCGGCCACGGCTGCGTCGGTGACGGAGCGTGTCTGGTCCATTCATTGGGGTCCCCGCGAACCCACGCCGCAGGCTCTGAGTTCGTGGGGATTAAGCCCCCTAGTTTTCCACTGTTGGCCAGATCTCGACGGGGGTCTCGAAATTCGGCCGGTCAGCGAGCCGCGTCTTCAGAGTGGTCGATGGTCGGCCGGATCTCGACGGTGCCAGGCCACTCTTTGGCCATGGCGATCGCCTCGTCGAGGTCGGCCACGTCGATCACGGCGAAGCCGCCGATGACCTCTTTCGACTCGATGAACGGGCCGTCGGTGACGCTGATCTTGCCGTTCTTCCTCGACACGGTCGTGGCCGTGCTTGGGCCTCTGAGCTCCTCGCCGCTAACGATCTTGCCGGCCTTCGTGTACTTCTCGAACCACTGGCCGGACTTCTCGTAGTCGGCCATCGCCACCTCGCGATGCCCCTCCGGAAGCTGGTCCGCGCCTTCCATCGTGCCGGCGAACAACAGGACGTACTTCATTTCAAACCTCCACCAGCACGACGAACGGACATGGTCTTTTTCGACGGCATCAGCTGCCCGTGAATTCGGGTTCCTGCTTGGATAGGAAGCTCATGATGCCGATCGCGGCGTCGGTACTCAGCGACGTCCGCGCGAAGTTCTCCATCTCGATCTCGAGCGCGTCGTGCAGCGGCTTGTCATAGCCGCGGTGCAGCGCGTCCTTGATCATCGCGAAGGCGAACGTCGGGCCCTTCGCCAGCTTCCCGGCGAGCTCGTCCACGGCTGACTTCAGCTGCTCGGGCGCCACCGCTCGATCCACGAGCCCGACCGCCTCCGCTTCTTTGGCCGACAGACGCGTCGACTCGATGATGAAGCGCTTCGCCTTCGCCATCCCGATGAGCCGGGGCAGGCGCTGCGTGCCGCCGGCGCCGGGCATGATGCCGAGCGCCGACTCGGTCTGGCCGATGCGCGAGCGCCCGTCCTCAACCATGACGCGGAAGTCGCAGCAAAGGGTCAGCTCGCATCCACCGCCCTGCGCGTGCCCGTTGATCGCTGCGATCACCGGTTTCGGGCAGTGCTCGATGGCGTCGTAATGCTTGTTGACTCGCTTCATGAACGCTTTGATCTGGTCCGCCGCGTCCGGCGCCGTGCGATCGATCGACCCCATCGCCGCCAGGTCCGCGCCGACGCTGAAGTACTTCTCGTAGGCCGACGCCAGCACCACGGCGCGGACAGATTGGTCCTTGCCCAGCTCCGTGAATGCCGCGCCCAGCTCCGACATCAGGTCCTCGGCTATCGCGTTGATCTTGTTGCGGTGCATGACCACGCGCGCGACGGCGCCGTCGCGTTCGACGTCGACGAGCTCGCCCATCAAGCGGTGAAAAGAGGGATGCCGCCGGCGACCTCGATCACGGCGCCGGTGATGTAGCCCGCCTCTTCAGTGCAGAGGAACCCGATGGTGCTCGAGATGTCCTCCGGCTGCCCGAATCGCTTGAAGACCGTGCGCGCCTTGAAGCGCGCGTACATCGGGTTCACCGATTCGGCAGCCGCGCCCGCCTCGGACATGATGATTCCGGGCGCGATGGCATTGGATGTGATGTTGTGGCGGCCGCCTTCGAGCGCGGCCGTCTTCGCAAGGCCGATCAGGCCGGCCTTGGTGGCCGAGTAGCTCGCCTGGCCGAACCCGCCGAGCGTGCCCGCGACCGACGACATGAAGATGAGCCGGCCCCAGCTGTTCTCGACAAGATAGGGCCACACCTCCCTGGTGCAGTTGAAGGCGCCGGTGAGGTTGACGCGCACGTCGCGATCCCAGAGCTCGTACGACTGGTTCGGAATCTGCGCGGTGTGGTCGAGCGTGGCCGCGTTGTTGATCAGGATGTCGATCTTTCCGAACTCGTCCTTGACATTCTTGAACACTTCGCGGATCTGGTCTCGGTTCGTCACGTCCATCTTGATGGCCAGCGACTTGCGGCCCATCTTTCGGATCTCTTCGGCCGTCGCGTTGGAGTGAACCCAGCCCTGCGATACCGCTACCTGGGCGAGGGTTGAGCCCTGCGCCTCGGCCGTCTTCTGCAGATCCGGATCGTCCTCGACGAGCACGTCGGTGATGACGACGTCGGCGCCCATGCCCGCGAGGGTCAGTGCGTCCTGGCGCCCGAGCCCACGAGAGGCGCCGGTGACGACGGCGACCCTGCCTTTCAGATCAAACATTTACCCACCCACCTAGCGAATCTTGATTGACGTTCGCGAGCCCGAGATGGCGCGCGAGATGACAAGCCTCTGGATCTCCGCGGTGCCTTCCCAGATCTGATAGATCTTCGCGTCGCGGAACCACTTCTCGACCGGGTACTCCTTGATGTACCCGTACCCGCCGAGCACCTGGATGGCGTCGGTCGTGACCTCCATCGCAACGTCCGCCGCGAAGCATTTGGCCATCGATCCCTCGGCGCGCTCGAACGGCCGGCCCTGCGTCGCCATCCAGCCCGCCCGCCAGATGAGCAGCCGGGCCGCGTCGATCTTGATGGCCATGTCGGCCAGCTTGAAACCGATGGCCTCGTGCTGCCACAGCGGCTTTCCGAACTGCTTGCGGTCCTGCGCGTAGTCGAGCGCGAACTCGTACGCGGCGCGCGCGATGCCCAACGCGCCTGCGCCGACGCCAGGGCGCGTGGCCTCGAGCGTCATCAGAGCGCCGAGCGCTCCCGGGCCGGCGTTGTCCGCGTCGGGTTCGCCGCCAAGCCTGTGGTCGAGCGGGATGAGGCAGTCCTCGAGGATGACCTGCGCCGTGTGACTCGCGCGGACACCGAGCTTCTTCTCCTTGCGGCCCATCTTCAAGCCGGAGGTGCCCTTTGGCACGAGGAAGGAGGCGATGCCGGCGGGCCCTTTGGTCGGGTCGGTGTTCGCGTAGATCACGTGGTAGTCGGCGATGCCGCCGTTGGTGCAGAACTGCTTGGTGCCGTTGAGCACGTAGCCGTCGCTGACGCGCTTCGCGCGCGTCTTCATCGCCAGCGCGTCCGAGCCTGAGTCTGGCTCCGTCAGGCCCAGGCCGCCGAGCACAAGCCTGTCAGGGTTCGTGAACTCGGGAAGCCAGCGCTTCTTCTGGTCCTCGGTGCCGCTGGAGCGGATGCCGGCGATGGCGAGCGCCATCGACTGGATACAAACGGCGATGCCCGCGCATCCCCACGACAGCTCCTCGTTGAGCATCAGCTCGGTCAGGAAGTCGAGGCCCTGGCCGCCGTACTCCTCGGGGAGAAACGCCGCCGGGCTGAGGCCCAGCTTGTGCGCCTTCTTGACGACCTCGTACGGAAACTCCTCCGTCTCGTCGAAATGCGCTGCGACGGGACGGATCTCGTTGACCGCGAACTCATGCGCGAGGTCGCGAATCGCCTCCTGCTCCTGCGTGAGCGAGAACTCGATGGTCATAACGCTCTAGGCGCCGCGGCCGCTGACGAACTCGGCCGCGCCCTTGCTGATGATGACGTCGCCGTGCTGGTTGACGGCCTTGATCTGCAGCTTTCCCGCCGCGACCTCGTCGGCGGTGAACGTGACGGTGTCCCCGGGCTCGACCATTCCCGCGAAACGGACGGTCAGCTTGCGCAGCCGCTTCGCCCCGCCCGCTGCTTTCGCGGCGACAATCGCGGCCATGCTCATCTGCAGCATTCCGTGCGCGATCACTCCTGGCAGGCCTACCGACTGCGCGAATTTGGCGTCGAGATGAATCGGGTTCATGTCGCCGGACGCGCGCGCGTAGGCCGCGATCTGCTCCTCGCGAAACAGGACCTTCTCCTCGATCACGTGCGAATCACGAACAACGCGCGCGAGTGGCAGACAGGTTTGCCCTTGCCGGAGGTCGTGTCGGTCTCGAACGTGACGAAGCGCATGCCGCGGCGGTTGATGTCCGTCGTCACCCGAGCCTGGGAGCGGACCTTATCCCCGACCTCCGGATGGCGCGTCCACTCGAATTCCTGCTCCGCGTGGAGCAAACGGGCGAAGTCGATGGCCGCGTCCTCGTCGCCGAAAAGTTGCGGCGCGGTCGCGCCGAGGCAGTAAACGGCGGCGTAAGTCGGGGGCACGCCGTCGTGCGGATCGGCTCCGATTGCCCACGCGAACTCGGCCACCTTGTCGGCCTCGATCTCCATGGTGACGGGCGGGTACTGCTTGCCTTCGACCGTCATACGACCGGGGGAAGCGTAATTTACGCGGGCCTAGGCTCGTCCAGGGCGGACCCGGGAGAGGACCCGGCGCAGCATCATCGGCCGCAGCGACGCCCAGGCTTCCATCACAGACGGCTTGGTCGTCTGCGCCATGTCGGGCGGCGCGTACGCCGCGACGACGAACGCGTCGGCGAGCGAATGGAGGTGCGGCGCCGCCTCCGGAAAGGCGCGGCCGAGGCGTTTATCGAGCTCGGAAGGCGTCTCCCCTGGCTGCAGCTCCGCGCCCGCGAGGCGCGAGAGCACAAGGACACGACGCCATACCCCCATCACCGTGCGCGGCCTGAGGTATCGCGCGCCCAGGCCGATGAGCAGCAGGAGGAGCGCGCCGAGCACGCCCACGATCCGCGTGATCATCGTGGAGTCGAGCCACGCGAACCGGCCCTGGTTCGTGCCTATCGGCTGGTCGCTGGCGCCGGGGTCATTGACACGTGGGGAGCGGGCGACCGGGCTCGTGACGACCGCGGGCACAGGCGAGGGCTCGAAGCAGTGGTTGTCGGTGAAGCACCCGTCAGACCTGGACGTCGGTCGCGAAATCGCTGTGTAGAAGCCGTCGTTGGTCGGCTCGAACGGGATCCAGCCGTAGGTCGGGAAGTAGCTCTCGACCCAGACGTGCGCGTCCTCGTCCCGGACGATGTGGCGATGGGTGAGGTCGTCGTACCCGCCCTGGCCGTAACCGCTGACCAGGCGCGTCGGGATTCCAAGCGACCGCAGCATCTCCCCCATCGCCATGGCGAAGTACTGGCAGTACCCCTGGTGGGAATCATGGAGGAAGTAGTACATCGTGTCGGTGCCGGCGGGCGCCTGCTTTGGATTCAAGGTGTACGCGAAGGTGCTGCTTCGCAGGTACGTCTCGATCGCCGCTGCCTTGTCGTAAGGATTCGACGCGCCGGCCGTGATGGTGAGCGCAAGGTCGTGGATGTACTTGATGGCGTACGCCGGCCGGTAGCCGGTGGCCGGCAGGCTCGAATACGGCGCCAGCCAGGGGGTGTAGTCCGTGCCGGCCGCGCGCAACTCATCGCTGGAGACGTCCGGATAGCCGACCAGAACGTTGTACAGGCCTTTGGAGCTGAAGGATGGGCCGATGGCGGTCAGGCGGTCGACGGTCGCAAGCTGGGCGGCGAACATGCCCACGGGCGGGACGAGCGCCTCGTGCGCCACGGCCGGCTTGTCGATGCCATAGAACTGCCCCGGATAGAAATAGATGGCCTTGTTCTCACCTCCGGGAGGATTGATCATCGCGATGATGAACGTGGAAAGCGCCATCCATCTGTACTGCTCGGCGAAGCTGGGAACGCTCTCGGCGGCAACGCCCTCGGTGTAGTCCGTGTCGCCGAAGGTCCATGTCGGAACGCCTTTGGCGTCCAGCTCGGTGACGCTGGCGTTGACGCCGCGGAAGTAGTAAGGGCCCGGGTAAGGGCCGGCGGTAAGCGCGTACGTGAACACTGGAATGCTGGACTTGGTCAGGCTTCTGTTCATCTGGATGGTCTGACTGAAACCCGTGACGGTGAGGCCCGCCTGACCGGTGCCGCCGTGAGCGGTCCCCACCGAGTTCAGCTTCGCCTGTATCTGCGCCCAGCTCTGGAAGAAGTTCGACTCCATGGTCGCGGTGCGATCGGTGGTCGACATGGGCGGCAGCATGATGCCCACGACAAGCAGCGCCGCGGTCGCGACCAGGCCCGTCTCCCAGAAGTCCCAGCGTGCGTCGCCAGTCATCTTGATGCGGGCGGCCACTGCCTTCGCGACTGACGCCGTGTAGGTCGTCCACAGCAAAAGTCCCAGCGTCAGGGCCAGGAAGATGAACGTGTAGCCCTGCTGGTTGGGCGTGTTCAGCACGTTGGTCGCGAACGCGGCGGCTCCCGGGATGAGTCCGATGAGCGCCTGCCGCCACCGCACCACGCACCACGCGAGCCACCCGCCCGTCACCCACATGAGCAGCGTGATCACGAAGCCGACGAAGGCCTGATCGCCAAGCGCGGTTCCATCGAAAACGCGAATGATCCAGACCTGTACGAGGCCAACACCTACGGGGTCGAGCGGGTGTAGTGCGCGAAACTCTGGCGCGGTCGTGATCACGGCGACGGCAGGCCCGGCGACGGCCCCGATCGCCACACACAGCCACGCGGGCAACCGCGTGAGCGCGAGCACGGCCATCAAAAGGGCCGCGCCCAGCGCAACGAACGGGATGCCGTCGATGCCGCTCGGCACCCAGTAAGCGGCGACCGTCGACCTCGCGATCGTGACCGCGAGCGCAAACACCACCACGGCCGACCAGACGGTGGTCGCCGGCACCGCGGCGCGCGCTCGTTCCCACCTCGTGCCCGGCACGCCGCCCAGCTGCAGGCTGCCCCTAGGCGATACGGACTGCATCCCTCGTCCTCACCAGCCGTGCAAAGTCATCGCCCTTTCGGACGACATACAGGTCCACGTCCTGACCCAGGTCGAATGTCGGGTTGCGGTCGGCGCCCCCGAAGCTGGCGCCGTCGATGTAGAAGACGATCAGCGTGGTGCGCCGCCCCCGCACCGCCTGAAGCAGATGCACCCAGTCCGGATCGGCGCTCGGCGTGATCACCACGATCGCCCGGCGCGGCAACCGGCGCACCTTGTCCCACGCCAGCGCCTGGCGCAAGGACGTGCTGCCGTCAGGCTGCGCGATCGCCAGGTAGTCGAGGATCAGGCGGTCCTGCCGGATCGCCCGGTGCGGCTGCAGGAACGTGCCGCGCGCGTCGTTGGCGATGAGTCCCACTTCGCGGCCTCGACTCGACACCTGCGCGGTCATCGAGGCGGCAAGGCTCACCGCGTACTCGACGGTGGACTCCTCGCCCTGGCCGACGTGCACCTTGCGGTCGAGGTCGAGAAGGATCCAGATGTCGGTGGTCAGCGGCTGCTCGAAGGTCTTCGACATGAGCCGGTTGTGGTGAGCCGAAAGCGCCCAGTGGATGCGCCCGAAGCTGTCGCCCGTCACGTAGTCGCGCACCCCGCCGGTCTCCGGCGGGTAGTCGGCCCAAGCACCGGCCGCAGGCGACGAACCCAGGTGCTGCGCGCTGGTGGTCATGAGGTCCGGGATAGGACGGATGCGCGGGTACACGAGCACCGACGTCCGCTCCTTGAAGCGGCGCTCCTGGCTGAAAAGGCCGAAGGGCTCGACGACACGCACCGAAGTCGGACCGAAGGTCATCCAGCCGCGCCGCCGGTAGGCTCCGCGCGCCCGCCACGTGATCGGCTCGCCGCCGGCCGACACCACGCGGCCGGGCTGGTAATCCGTGACCTGGCCCAGGTCGCGAACCTCGACCCAAGGTGCAGGCACCCAGCCCCTGCGCGAGATCGTGAACACTTCCTCGAACTGATCGCCGACGGTCGGCGTGCCGGGGTCGAGGTGGCGCGAGAGGCTGAGACGGCGAGCCGTGTAGCGCGGCCACAGCCACGCCAGCACGAACAGCAGAATCAGGGCGTAAGCAAGCGTGTAACCCGGCTTGACGCCGAGCAGGTAGGTGAAGATGAAAAGCAGCGCAAGCGCGGACCCCAGAGCGAACTTGCTCATCTAATCAATACCCAGCGCGGCTACCAGGCCGGGTTCACCCCGGCCGTCACCCAAGCGCGTCACCTTCGAGGCGCCACCCAATCGTCGCGCGGCGTAACCCAGAGGGGGTTCCGCGGGGGAGATCCGCAGATCTTCCCCGCGCCTTCTATCCGTCGTAGGCCATCTGGGGTACATGTTCCCGCTCAAGGAGACCCGCCACGAGCTTACCGGCGCTCTGCCCCTGCATCTCAGCGTTGGGCCGCAGGATGATGCGGTGCGCAAGCACCGACTCGGCCAGCGCCTTCACGTCGTCAGGGATCACATAGGTTCGTCCGAGCAGGGCCGCGTACGCCTGGCTCGCGTGGTAGAGGTTCAACGTTCCGCGTGTGCTCGCACCCAGCGCGACCTCGGCGTTGGCGCGGGTCCGACCGACCAGGCGGGCGATGTAGTCGCGCAGCTCCGGCTTCACGAAAACCTCGCGCACAGCGCTCTGCGCAAGCTTCAGCTCGTTGGGCGAGACCACCGGCTGCAGCTCGAGCATCGGTGACTCCACCTTGTGCTGGCCGAGCAGGTTCGCCTCTTCCTTCTCCGACAGGTATCCGAGCCGCACCTTCATCAGGAAACGGTCGAGCTGAGCCTCGGGCAATGGGAACGTGCCGGAGTACTCGACCGGGTTCTGCGTGGCCATGACCATGAACGGCTTTGGCAGGTCGTGGGTGTCGCCGTCGATGGTGACCTGGTGCTCCTCCATCGCCTCCAGCAGGGCGGCCTGGGTCTTGGGGCTCGCGCGGTTGATCTCGTCGGCGAGCAGTATCTGCGCGAACACCGGCCCCGGCCGGAACTCGAACTCGCCTACCTTCTGGTTGAATGCGCGGACGCCGGTGACGTCCGAGGGCAGCAAGTCCGGCGTGAACTGGATGCGGCGGAACGTGCAGTCGAGCGAGCGCGCGAGCGACTTGGCGAGCATCGTCTTCCCCACACCGGGCACGTCCTCGATCAGAAGGTGACCCTCACAGAGGAGGGTGAC
>Ga0209131_1003574_pt1 | contig 10288 bp, 6 predicted proteins | sample GraSoi_2013_40cm_FD_185826 | JGI IMG/M metagenome (GOLD analysis project Ga0209131, IMG submission 185826) | Grasslands soil microbial communities from the Angelo Coastal Reserve, California, USA - Sample 9_17_2013_40cm (SPAdes) (version 2) | ecosystem: Environmental > Terrestrial > Soil >...
CATGGCCTTCAGGAACTGGTAGAACTCGGGGTCACGCCCGTAGGCCCGGGAGTAGATGGCGGTGGCCTTCGCGTCGGCCGCGCCCTTCAGGCCCTGGGCGTTCTTGTAGCCCACCGAGCTGGCGGCCAGCATGTCGCGCTCCTTCTGGCCGCGGATCTCCGCGGCCTTGCCCTGGCCTTCCGAGCGGCTGCGCTCGGCGATGCGCTTCCGCTCCGAGATCATCCGCTGGAAGACGGTCTGCTGGACGGAGTCCGTGTAGTTGATGCGCTTGAACCGCACGTCCACCAGGTCGATGCCGAACTCGGGGGTGATCTTGGCCGCCTTGTCGAGGATGATCTGGGCGATCTTCGAGCGGCCGGTCGTGATCTTGACCGCGGCCTCTCCCGCCCCGATCCCCGCCAGGTCCTCGGTGATCTGGAACTCGCGGTTCGAGGAGCGCACGATCTCGATGAGGTCGAAGGAGGCCACCGCGTTGCGGGTCTCGCCGTCGATGATCCCGTCCAGGCGGAGCTGGGCCCCCCGCTCGTCGCGCACCGCCTGGAAGAAGCGGAGCGGGTCCTTGATCCGCCAGCGGGCGTAGGTGTCGACCCAGATGAACTTCTTGTCCTTGGTGGGGATCTCGTTGGGATCGCCGTCGTACTCGAGCCAGCGCTTGTCGAAGCGGTGGACGTCCTGGACGAGGGGGATCTTGAAGTGGAGCCCGGGCTCGGTGACGAGGCCGCCCACCGGGCGCCCGAACTGGACCACGATGGCCTGCTCGGTCTCCTGGATGGTGTAGGCAGACAGGAACATCAGGGCCACCACCGCCACCGCCGCCGCGAGGGTGAGGGGCTTCACGGCTTCACCTCCTTCCTCTCCCCTTCGAGGGAGAGGAGCGAGAGGACGCCTTTCGCCCGGTCGTCCACGATCACCTTCCGGCCCATCTTGGGGATCAGCTCCCGCATGGTCTCGAGGTAGAGGCGCTTCCGCGTCACCGCCGGGGCCTTGCGGTACTCCTCGTAGAGCGCCTCGAAGCGTTGGGCGTCGCCGATGGCGTTGTTCTCGCGCTCGAGGGCGTAGCCCTCGGCCGACCGCACGGCCTGCTCCGCCTCGCCCTTGGCCTTGGGCACCGCCTGGTTGTACTCGGCCCAGGCCTCGTTGATGGCCCGCTCTTTCTCCTGGATCGCCTGGTTGACCTCGTTGAAGGCGGGCTTCACGGAGTCGGGGGGGTTCACGTCCTGCAGGACGAGCTGCTGGACCTCGATCCCCACCCCGTAGAACTCGCAGAGCCGCTGCAGCTCATCCTTGGCCTGGCGGGCCACGTCCTCCCGGCCGATCGTGAGCACCTCGTCCACGCTGTGGTCCCCCACCACCTGGCGCATGGCCGCCTCCGTCATGAGCCGGAAGGTCTCGCGAACGTCGCGCACATTGAACAGGTAGGCCTTGGGGTCCTTGATCCGGTACTGCACGATCCACTCCACCACCGCGACGTTCAGGTCGCCGGTCAGCATGACGGCCTCGCCCATCGTCTCCCGGTTGGGAGGCGCGTACTCGGTGCGCACCGCCGCGCGCAGGGTGCGGAAGCCGAACTCCATGTTGAGCTGCTGCTGTACCGGGACCTTCTTCACGGTCTCGATCCCGAAGGGGATCTTCAGGTGGGGACCCGGGTCGGTGGCGCGGACGAACTTGCCGAATCGCTGCACGACGCCCACCTCGGCGGGTTCCACCTGGTAGTAGGCGGTCATCAACAACAGGACGCCGAGAAGGCCAAAAACGATCACGCGCAGGGTCGCGGCCGGCGGCCTTCCGATCGGGGGGAGGCGGAAGCCGCCCCGCTCGAACGGCCCCTGGTTCCAGACTTCACGTGCCATCGATCATTCTCCTTCGTTGAGCCGGGGGGCGCTGCGATCGCGCCCCCCAGACCCCCCGCTCGCTATGCCGAAGTGAATTCGGCTCCGCTCGCCGTCCGCTGCATCGGGGCCGCTTCAGTCGTCGCCGCGGGCGGGGAGCGACGTTTCGGGACGGATGAAGCTGAAGGCCTCGGCCGTGCGGTGGACCGCTTCCACCGCCTCCACCCCGACCTGCTCGGCCGCCAGCACCGCCTCCTTCACCTGGTCCGTGAAGGAGACCGTGCTGTTGTCGCAGCAGAGGGCGACGGGCACCCCCGCCTCGAGGAACGCGTGTAGGGGATGCCGCGCCCCCTTCGCCACCGCCCCCGTGTGGTAGTTGCTCGAGAGGCAGCACTCCACGAGGATCCGGTCGCGGGCCAGCCGTCGCAAGAGGTCCTTGTCCTTGGCCGCCGTGCACGCGTGGCCCACCCGGTTCACTCCCAGCTCGTCCACTGCCTGCCAGACGTACTCGGGCGGGGCGTCTTCCCCGGCATGGGCGGTCAGGCCCAGGCGGCCCAGGCGGGCGATCTCGTAGGCGCTCCGGAAAAGGCGCGGCGCGTTGCCGCGCTCCGGCCCCGCGATGTCGAAGCCCACCACCCCCGTGCGCTCGTGCAGGTGCTGGGCCTCGGCCAGGGCCTGGCGCGCGAGGATCTTCGCGATGTGGGGGCCGTGTTGCCGCATGGCGATGATCACCAGACCGAGCCTCATGCTCGGGTAGCGCTTCTTTGCGTGGTTCATCCCCGACAGGGCCGAGCGGATCGACTGGCGGGGGGTGAGGCCCGCGAAGGTATGGATGATCGGCGAGTAGCGCAGCTCGAGAGTCGCCACCCCCGCCTTGGCGGCGGCCTCCACGATCGCCTCCACCACCTTGCTGATGTTCTCGTAGAATTGGGTCACCCAGAGCGGGTAGTGCATCTTGTCGAGGTAGGCGAGGAGCGTTCCTTCCTCCCCGGCCTGGATCTCCAGGTGCCGCCGCATCTCTTCGAGGGAGTCGACGGGGTGCAGCCCGTAATGGCGCATCAGCTCCCACGTGACCTCGGAGGGGATCGAGCCGTCCACGTGCTGGTGCAGCTCGACCTTGGGGAGGGTGCGGAACCGGGCCTCGAGCTCCTTGCGGCGGGGCGCGGAGGTTAGCATAAGTCGCATGAGACCCGCCGGCCTGCGAACTGCCGTGCGCCACCTGCGCCGCGCCGATCCCGTCCTCGCCCGCCTGGTCGATCAGGTCGGCCCCTGCCGCTACGAGGTGCGCCGCGAGATCCGCCCCTTCGCGTACCTCACCGCGGCCATCGTCCATCAGCAGCTCGCGGGCGCCGCCGCGGCCACGATCCATCGCCGCCTCTGCACCCTCGCGGGCCGCAAGCACCCGCGACCGGAGGACATCGCGCGTCTTTCGGACGCGGAGCTGCGCGGGGTGGGCCTGTCGCGGCAGAAGGTCGGCTACCTGCGGGACCTGGTGGCGCGGGTGGGGGCCGGTCTGCCCCTGGGCCGCCTCTCTCGCCTCTCCGACGAGGCCGCCATCCAAGCGCTCACCAGCGTGAAGGGGATCGGCCGCTGGACGTCCGAGATGTTCCTGATGTTCCGCCTGGGCCGTCTCGACGTGCTTCCGGTCGACGACCTCGGGATCCGCAAGGCGATGCAAAGGGCCTTTCACAAGCGGGCCCTGCCCAAGCCGGACTGGATGCGGAAGACCGCCGAGCCCTGGCGGCCGTACCGGTCGGTGGCCTGCTGGTACCTCTGGCGGAGCCTGGATGGCTAGCCGCGAGCCTGATCTTAGCCCCTTTGCCCAATGCCCCCGGATGGTGGCAGCATAGGCGGATCCGAGCGCCGTCTTGACCACCCCCGCCCCCTCCGCCTTCGATTCCTGGTTCCGCGCCCGGCATCCCGAGATCCGCCTCGAAGGAGCGCACGCGGTCCTCGAGCTGTCCGAAGGCGGGGCCACCGTCCCCTTCATCACCCGCTATCGCAAGGAGCGCACCGGCAACCTCGACGAGGTGGCCATCCGCAGCAGCCTCGCCGCCAAGGAGCTGTGGGACCGAATCCTCAACCGGCAGACCATCATCCTCGAGGCCATCGAGCGGCAGAAGAAGCTCACCCCCGAGCTCAAGGAGAAGGTCGTCTCCACCCTGGACCTGGACGCGCTCGAGGACCTGTACCTTCCCTACAAGCAGAAGCGCAAGACCAGATCGGTCCTGGCGCGGGAAGCCGGCCTGGAGCCCCTCGCGGATTGGATCTGGAACTGCGGGCACGGCACGGAGACGCCCCTCCCCGGCCAGACCCTCGACCTGTGGGCCTTCACCTTCCGCAACCTCGAGAAAGGGATCACGACTGCCGAAGCCGCCATCGACGGCGCCCGGGACATCCTGGTGGAACGGATCGCGGAGACCCTGGAGCTCCGTGCGCGTGTCCGGCAGGCCCTCTTCGAGAAGGGCTGGCTTCGCGCCGCCAAGACGGACAAGGCCAAGCCTCATAGCAAGTACGAGACCTACTTCGCCTTCCAGGAGAAGGTCTCGTCGCTGCGCGAGCCGCAGAGCTCGCACCGCTATCTGGCCGTGCGCCGCGGGACCGCCGAGGGGGAGCTGAGCCTGACCGTCGGCGGTCCGCCGGACGACGCCGAGTTCGAAGCCCGGCTCACCGCGGCCTTCGAGAGCGCGGCCCTGTCGGTCCCCGACTCGCCGGGGGCCGACGTCCTCAAGAAGGCCGCCCGCATGGCGCTCCGGGACCACGTCCTGCCCAGCATCGAGAACGAAGCGCACCGTGCGCTCAAGGACGCGGCCGACGAGGTGGCCATCCGGGTCTTTGCCGAAAACGTCCGCCCTTCGGCCCCAAGCCGGTCCTCGGAGTGGACCCCGGCCTGCGCACGGGCTGCAAGCTGGCCGCAGTGGACGCGGCCGGAGCCTACGTCAAGAACGCGGTGATCCATGTCGAGACCGACGAAGGCAAGGCCCGGGCCCGCGCCCTCCTCGCCGACCTCTGTCGAGAGACGAAGGCCGAGGCAGTCGCGGTGGGCAACGGCACCGCGGGTCGCGAGGCCGAGGTCTTCGTCCGCGCGGCCCTGGGCGAGCTGGGGGTCAGCGCGCCCGTCGTGCTGGTGAGCGAAGCCGGGGCGAGCGTCTACAGCGCTTCCGACGTCGCCCGCGAGGAGTTCCCGAGCCTCGACGCCACCGTACGAGGCGCCATCTCCATCGCCCGGCGCATGCAGGACCCCCTGGCCGAGCTGGTCAAGATCGAGCCGCGGAGCATCGGGGTTGGCCAATACCAGCACGACGTGGCCCCGGCCGCGCTGGCGCGAAGCCTGGAAGCCGTCGTGGACTCCTGCGTGAACCAGGTGGGGGTGAACCTGAACACCGCGTCGCGCCATCTGCTGGCCCACGTGTCCGGGATCGGCCCCGCCCTGGCGGGCGCGATCGTCGAGCACCGCGAACGGGCGGGCCTGTTCGCCTCCCGGGCGGCTCTCCTGGAAGTGCCTCGCTTCGGGGCCAAGGCCTTCGAGCAGTCGGCGGGCTTCCTGCGCATACCCGGCAGCGTCAACCCCCTCGACAACACCGGCGTGCACCCCGAGCGCTATCCCGTGCTCGAGGGCCTGGCGGCGCGCCTCGGCCGTCCGGTCTCGGAGCTGCTCGGGCCCGGGGTCGAGCTCGTGCGTCAGGCCGCGGAGCTCCGCGATGAGCTGGGGGCCTACACCTACCAGGACATCCTGGGCGAGCTGGAGAAGCCGGGCCGTGACCCGCGTGACGCGTTCGTGCCCTTCAGCTTCCGCGAGGACGTCCACACCATCGAGGAGCTCAAGCCCGGCACGGCCTGCCCCGGCATCGTCACCAACGTGACGAACTTCGGCGCCTTCGTGGACGTGGGCGTCCACCAGGACGGGCTCGTCCACATCTCGCAGCTCGGCGACCGGTTCGTGAAGGACCCGCGCGAGGTCGTGAAGCCGGGCGATCGCGTCCAGGTGCGGGTGCTCAAGGTGGACCTGGACAAGAAGCAGATCTCGCTCTCGATGCGGAGCGCGCCGTCGGAACGCAAGGCCCCGCGGGAGGGGCGGGGGAAGAAGGGGGAGGCGCCGCGGTCCACCAGAGCAGAGAGGCCAGCCCGCGGCGAGAAGGTTGGCTCGAAACCCCAGGCGCCGAGGGTCACACGTCCCCCCGGCAAGCCCGAAGCGCGCCCTGCCGGCCGCGGCCCTTCGGCCCCCGCAGGGTCGACTTCATCTCGCCCACGGGGGCCGCGTACGCCGAGCCCCGCGTCGCCGGGCGGCGCCACGCCGGCGGCTTCGAGCGGTGTTCCCCCGAAGGGCGCGCCGCCCTCATCGCAACGGCCCGGTCGCGGTCCCACGCCGCCCGTGGACCGGAAAGTCCCCGCCAAGCCCGCCTTCAACAACCCGTTCGCGGTCCTGGCCAAGCTAAAGGATCCCGGGAAATCCTGAGCAACAGGCTGCGAGCGGAGCCGAGTTCATCTCGGCGGAGCGAGCGGGGTTCCCAAGGGGGCCGGCGCAGGCCCCCTTGGCTCAATGAAGACCGAAGGCGATGAGGGTGTCCGAGAGGTCGTCCGACAGCTCGCGCAGGAGACCCCCTCCACCCGCCGCGATCACGACGTACTGACGGCCGCTCCGGCCCTCGTAGGTGGCGGGCGTCGCGTGGGCGTTGGCCGGCACCGCGTACGACCACAGCTCCTCGCCGGTGGCGGCGTCGAAGGCGCGGAATCGCTTGTCCACGGTCGCTCCGATGAAGACGAGGCCGCCGGCGGTGACGATGGATCCGCCCAGGCCCTGGGTGCCCGTCTTCGATACCCCGCGGCGGCTGAGGGCTTCCACCTCCCCGAGGGGCACGCGCCACGCGCGATCGCCGGTGCCGAGGTCCACCGCGTTCAGGGTCCCCCAGGGCGGCTGCTGGCACGGCCATCCGTTGGGCCCCCGGAAGCGCGGGTACTCACCCTCCGCCTTCGTTCCCCCCGCGCGGAAGTAGGGCATGGGGGCGCCTGGAGCGGTCGGCCTCATCTGGCCGATGGAGCCTTCCTCGTTGACGCTCACGTAGAGCCGGCCGCTCGTCGGGTCGAAGGACGCTCCGCCCCAGTTCGCGCCGCCCAGGGTTCCCGGGAAGTTGAGGGTCCGGGCCAGGCCGGACGGCGTGAAAGGGCCGCGAGTGACGAGTCCGTCGAAGAGGGCGAGGCACGCCTCGTGTGCTTCGGGGGTCACGCGGCTGACCTCTTCGCGGGTCATGGTCAGTCTCGCGAGCGGCGCGGGCTTCACGGGGAAGGGCTGGGTCGCCCACGCGGCATCGCCCGGCACGTCGCTCGCGGGAACGGGCCGCTCCTCCACCGGAAAGAGCGGCTGGCCGGTGAGACGGTCGAGGACGAAGACGAACCCCGTCTTGGCCACTTGCACGACCGCGGGCACGTCGCGCCCATCCCGCTTCAGCGTCACCAGGACGGGCTGCGCGGGCAGGTCGTAATCCCAGAGGTCGTGGTGGACGGTCTGGAAATGCCAGACCCTCCGGCCCGTGGCGGCGTCCAGGGCCACGAGCGCGTTGCCGAAGAGGTTCTGCCCCTTGCGGTCACCTCCCCAGAAATCGTAGGTGGGAGAGCCCACCGGAAGGAACACGAGGCCGCGTTCCACGTCAACGCTCATCATCGACCAGACGTTGGTCCCGCCCCGGTCCCGCCAGGAATCGCCCTCCCAGGTCTCGTGGCCCGGCTCACCCGGCCGCGGCACGGTGTGGAAGCGCCAGACCTGGCGGCCGCTGCGCGCATCGAACGCGCGCACGTCGCCGCTCGGGCCGAGGCCCGGCGACTCCGGCAGGCCCCAGCCCGTGATCACGAGATCGCGCCAGACCGCGGGGGGCGACGTAACGCGGGCGCCCCACTCCGCTTCCCGGGGGGCTCCATCGGCCATGCCGGCCCGCAGGTCGACCGAGCCTCCCGACCCGAAGCCGGTCACCGGCTTCCCGGTTCGGGCGTCGAGGGCGAAGAGGCGGGCGTCGATGGTCCCGGTGAAGATGCGACGGTCCCTTCCCTTGCCGGCCGCGGCCGGCCCTTCCCAGTAGGCGACCCCGCGGTGCGAGTTGAAGAGGCGCGGCGCGCGGCCCTCCTGCGGGTCGAAGACCCAGCGGCGCCGGCCGGTCTCCGCGTCGAGAGCGAACACCCGGCTCGAGGGGGTCGAGACGTAGAGCACTCCGTCGACGACGATGGGCGTCGCGACGAACCCCGCCTTGGAGCCTCCCGCCGCCGTCCCGCGGCCGAGGGCCAGCTCGCCCGTATCGAACGTCCAGGCGGGCGAGAGGCGTGACACGTTGCCCCGGTGGATCTGCGTGAGCGGCGAGTAGCGGGAGCCGCCGGGGTCGTTGCCCCAGCTGGGCCACTCGGCGGGACGGCGCGATCCTGCCCACGTGGCCGTCGCGAAGATCGCAGCGGCCAGCGTGGCCCCCGAGCGGCGGACTCGAGCCCGTCCCGTGGGCGTCAGGGCGTACCCATCCCCGCGATCTTCTCGATGACCGGCTTCGAGCCCTCGAGGGCGACCCGCTGCATGTAGAAGCCCAGGCCGCGCAGGCCGCCCAGCTCCTCGCCGCCGCCGGCGCGACCGGGCCCGCCATGGACGAGATGCGGCAGGACGGTGCCTGGCCCCGGCGACTGCTCGGCGATCTTCGCGCTGCCCAGGAAGATGCGGCCGTGGAACGGCGCGAGCCCCAGGACGACCTCAGTCGTGAAGGCCGAGTCCTCGGAATAGACCGATGAGACGAGGCCGCCCTGGCCGCGCGCGACGATCTCCGTCGCATCGGAGGCGGTGCCGGAGTACGGCACCAGAGTCGCCACGGGGCCGAACACCTCCACCGAGTGTACCGTCGGGGCAATGGCGCCTCTCTCGACCTCGACCAGACACGGCGCGACGAAGAAGCCCTTGCCGGCGGGCGCGCCCCGGCCGTCCAGGGGCGCCGCCGAGCCGACCGCCAGCCGGCCGTCGGAAGCCAGGCGCCCGATCCCCTCGCGCACGTCGAGAAGCTGGGCGGCGGTGGCTACCGGCCCCATGCGCACCGCGTCCTCGGCCGGGTTGCCCACGACCACCCCGCGCAGCCGGTCCACGAGGTCGTCGCGCAAGCGCACCGCCACCTCCGCCGGCGCCAGGATGCGGCGGATGGCCGTGCACTTCTGCCCGGCCTTCTGCGTCATGTCGCGGAGCACGTCCTTCACGAAAAACTCCCAGGTCTCGGACCCGGGCGCCGCGTCGGGGCCGAGCACGGCCGCGTTGAGGCTGTCGGCCTCGACGTTCACCCGCACCGACTGGCGGATCACCGCCGGCAGGGCGCGGATCTTCCGGCCGGTTTCGCTCGAGCCGGTGAAGGCCACCACGTCCTGGGGCCCGAGGTGGTCGAGCAGGTCGCCCACGCCGCCCACCAGCAGCGACAGCGCGCCCTCGGGCAGGACCGCCTGCGCGAGCAGGATCTCGACCATCCGGTGGGCGAGGATCGCGGAAGAGGTGGCGGGCTTGGTCAGGACGGGCACTCCCGCGAGCAGCGCCACCGCCGCCTTCTCGAACAGGCCCCAGGCGGGGAAGTTGAAAGCGTTGATGTGCACCGCGACCCCGTGGCGCGGGACCGCGATGTGCTGGCCGTGGAAGCGGGGGCTGCGGCCGAGGGTGATCCCCTCGCCGTCCGCGAGCACCCGCGCGGCGCCGAGGCCCTTGCCGATCTCGGCGTAGGCGGCGAGGGTGAAGGTGGCCCCGTCCACGTCGAACTTGGCGTCGCCGCGCGTGTTGCCTCCGCTCGTGACCGAGAGGTCGAGCAGCTCGTTGCGATGGGCGGTGAGAGCGTCGCCCACCGCCTTGAGCAGGGCCCCGCGCTCGGCGAAGGTCAAGGCCCGGAGGGCGGGCCCGCCTCTGGTGCGCGCGAACTCGAGAGCGGCCTTCCGGTCGATCCCGCCGGCTCCGGCCCGGGCCAGCGGCTCCTCGGTGGCCGGGTTCACGAGCGTGTCGAGAGCGCCCGACCCTTCGATCCAACGGCCCCCGACGTGGCTTCGGAGCGTCTGCATGCTACGGCGTCACCCCGACCGAGCTCAGGATGTAGGCGTAGTCGAAGGCGGCCTCGTGCAGCGCGTCGTAGCGTCCCGAGGCGCCGCCGTGGCCCGCCGCCATGTTGGTCTTCAGCAGCAGCGCGTTCGCATCGGTCTTCAGCGTGCGGAGCTTCGCCACGTACTTGGCGGGCTCCCAGTACATGACCTGGCTGTCGTTGAAGGACGTCTTCACGAGGATCGACGGATAGGCCTTCGTCTCGAGGTTCGTGTACGGGCAGTAGGTCTTCATGTACTCGTACTCGTCCTTCTTCTTCGGGTTGCCCCACTCCTCGAACTCGCCGACGGTCAAGGGCAGGCTCTCGTCGAGCATCGTGTTGATGACGTCCACGAAGGGGACGCGCGTCACGACGATCCTGGGGAGATCCGGG
>Ga0209131_1003575_pt1 | contig 10285 bp, 7 predicted proteins | sample GraSoi_2013_40cm_FD_185826 | JGI IMG/M metagenome (GOLD analysis project Ga0209131, IMG submission 185826) | Grasslands soil microbial communities from the Angelo Coastal Reserve, California, USA - Sample 9_17_2013_40cm (SPAdes) (version 2) | ecosystem: Environmental > Terrestrial > Soil >...
AGGTCGCCGACTGGATCGTCGCCGTCATCGAGGCGGAAGGCGCCGCCCCGGTCGTCGAACGCGTGCGCCGCGAAGTGCTCGCCCTGTGCCGGCGATTCCCGGTCTACGGCAGCTAGTCTGACGCAGATGCGCGCGCCACCGGAGCGATGAGCCAGGTGCACTGCCCGTTCTGCACGCATGCTGATACCCGCGTCACCGATTCGCGCCTGGCAGCCGACGGCCGCCAGATACGCCGGCGCCGTGAATGCCTCAGTTGCGGCGAGCGCTTCACCACCTTCGAATCGGCCGAGCTGCTGCTGCCGCGCGTGATCAAGAGCGACGGGAGCCGAGAGCCCTTTGATGAGGCGAAGCTCAGCGCCGGGATGGTCAAGGCGCTCGAAAAAAGACCCGTCAGCAGCGAGGCCATCGAGGATGCGGTCGCCCGGATCTGCCACCGCCTGCGCGTGCTGGGCGAGCGCGAGGTCCCCGCCCGCCAGGTGGGCGAGCTGGTGATGGAGGAACTGCGCCACCTCGATGAGGTGGCTTACGTGCGCTTCGCTTCCGTGTACCGCAGTTTTCAGGATGTCGAGGCGTTTGGCGAGACCATCGACGGTCTGCGTCGCCATCGGCGGCGCCGCGAGCCGCCGGACCCGGCGGGGCGTGAGCAGCTGCCCCTCCTGCCTGTGGAACCCGGCGGCAAGGGCAAGACGAAGTAGTCGGGCGCCGCCGCTCCGATATACTCGCCACGAACCATGGCCCGAAACTTCAACCCGCAGACGGCGGCGCGGGCGCTCGCGCGGCGACTTGCCGTGCAGGCGCTCTACCGCTGGCAACTCAATCCCGCGCCGTGGCAGGACCTGGCCGGCGAATTCGCGCTCGATGCGGACATGGCGCGTGCCGATGGCGAGTATTTCCGCGCCCTGCTGCAGCCGGCGGTCGAGCAGCACGAGCAGCTGGATGCCGGGCTGGCGCCGTTCCTGGATCGTGCTCCCGCGACACTGGACCCGATCGAGCATGCGGTGCTGCTGGTCGCCAGCGTGGAATTGCAGCACCAGCCGCAGCTGCCGTTTCGCGTCGTCATCGACGAGGCGGTCGGTCTGGCGCGCCGCTTTGGCGCCACGGATGGCCACAAATTCGTCAACGGCGTACTGGACCGCGCCGCGCGTGCCTGGCGGCCCACGGAGCGCTGAGCCGCTTCGGCCATGGGCGAAGCCGAAATCATCGAGCGCTATTTCCGGCACCTGGGCGCCGTGCGCACGGACGTGGCCTTGGGGATTGGAGATGACGCGGCGCTGTTGCGACCGGCGCCGGGATGCGAGCTGGTGCAATGTACCGATGCGCTCATCGAGCAGATTCACTTTCCGGCGGGCAGCGCGGCGCGCTCCCTCGGCCATCGCGCCCTCGCGATCAACCTCAGCGACATCGCGGCGATGGGCGCGACGCCGGCCTGGGCGCTGCTGTCCCTGACGCTCCCGCAGCTGGACGAGGCCTGGCTCGGGGAATTTGCCGTGGGTTTCGCGCGCCTGGCACGCGAGCACAGCGTGGCCCTGGTGGGCGGAAACCTGAGTCGTGGCCCACTGACCATCCAGGTGCAGCTGACGGGCCAGGTGCCCCAGGGCACGGCGCTGCGCCGCAGTGGCGCGCGGCCGGGTGAGGAAATCTGGGTGAGTGGCACCTTAGGCGATGCGGCGCAGGGCCTGGCGCTGCGTCTGGCCGGGCAGAGCGGGGGAGCAGAGCTGCCTGCCGATGTCGGGGGCGCCCGGGCATGGCTGTGCGCGCGTTTCGAATATCCGACGCCGCGCGTCGCCCTTGGGATCGGGCTGCGCCCGCTGGCGAGCGCCTGTATTGATCTGTCCGATGGCCTGCTCACCGACCTGCCGCGTCTGGCTGTGGCCAGCGACTGTGGGGCCGAACTGGACATCGATCGGCTGCCCCTCTCGATGGCCCTGCAGGCCGTGAACGGTGAGGTGGCGTGGCAGCGGGCGCTGGCGGGGGGCGAGGACTACGAACTGTGCTTCACTGCGAGCGTGCAGCATGCCTCAGAGCTGCGGGACCTGGCCGCCCGCGTGGGCGTGCCGTTGCAGTGCTGCGGGCGCCTGCGCGAGGCTCCCGGCACCGAGCTGAAGCGCAACGGGACTGTGATCCAGTTCGCGCAACCTCCCTTCGATCACTTCCGGGCGTAGGTACCGCGGATCCGCTGGCCCGGCCCCCGGGGTTCCGGGATGCAGGTCACAGATCGGCGCGCGAGCGATCCGTATCCTCGATCCGGTTATCGCGGCACCAGGCACCGGACCCAATCTCGATGGCAGTTCCAGCAACGACCAGTTCCCAGCCGCCGGCGATTCCGGAACGCATCGGCAAGTATCCCATCATCAATGAGGTCGGCCGGGGCAGCACCGGCACGGTCTATCTCTCGCACGATTCGTACTACGGGCGCGATGTCGCGATCAAGGTGTACAACATGGACACCGGTGGCGACGACGAGCGCGCCCGTGTCACCCGCAAGATGTTCCTGTCCGAAGCCCATATGGTGGGCATGCTGCATCACCCGAATATCCTGCCGATCTACGACGCCGGGGAGGAGAACGGGCATTGCTACATCGTGACCGAGCACGTGCACGGCGCGCGCACGCTGGCGACCTACTGCCGGCCCGACAACCTGCTGCGCGTCGATGACGTCGTCGAGATCATGTTCAAGTGCGTCAAGGCGATGCACTACGCCCACTCCCGCGGCGTGATCCATCGTGACATCAAGCCCTCCAACATCATGCTCACCCAGGCGAGCGAAGTGCGCATCATCGATTTTGGCATCGCACTGGTGGCCGACTCGGACATTTCGCGGATCGAGGGCATTGCCGGCTCGCCCAGCTACATGTCGCCCGAGCAGGTGCAGAGCCTCGAGCTCTCAAACCGCTCGGACATCTACTCCCTCGGCGCGGTGATGTACGAACTGCTGACCGGCACGCGTCCCTTCCGCGCCGGCAATCTCGCCAAGCTGCTGCACCAGATCGTTTACGCGACCCCGCCGCCGATCCACACGCTGCGCAGCGATGTTCCCGAGGAACTCGAAGTAGTAGTCGCGACCGCCATGCAGAAGGACCCGGAGCGCCGTCAGAAGAGCGGCCTCGATCTGGCGGCGGAGCTGACCCGCGTGCACCAGCAATTGCGCCAGCAATACACGCGCGTGGATCAGCAGGAGCAGTTCAGCCTGCTGCGCAAGCTCAAATTCTTCCACGAATTCTCCCACGCCGAGATCGTCGAGGTCATGCGCGCCAGCCACTGGCAGGATTACGCCAGCGGCGAGGAGATCGTCAAGGAAGGCGAGATGGACGATCGCTTCTATATCCTGGTGAGCGGCAGCTGCTCCGTGGAACGGAACGGCGCCTCCGTCGGCCTGCTCACGACCGGCGAGTGCTTTGGTGAAACCAGCTACGTGCAGGGCGCCAAGCGTAACGCCACGATCAAGGCGAGTGACGCGGTCACCGTGATCAAGGTGAGTTCGACGCTGCTCGAGCAGGTCTCGGCTTCCTGCCAGCTGCGCTTTAACCGGGTCTTCCTGCGCGCGCTCATCGGGCGCTTGCAGGGCGTCGAATTCCGCAGCGCCTAGGCGCTACAATACCGCGCTGTTTCAACTCGCTGCCGGGGAGCCTGCGTTGCTCCTCTGCATTCGCAGGCATTCATGATTGCACCGAGGCCGGTGGCCACGCTCGAGGAGAGCCTGCGCGAGGCGCACACGGCGCTGCGCCTGGGCCGCGCGGCGACCGCCGAGCGGAGCCTCCGCGCGATCCAGGCACAGTTTCCCGGGGACGCGAACTGCCAGTGGCTCCTCGGCGCTGCATTGCTGGATCAGGACAAGGTCCCCGAGAGCATCGAGGCTCTTGAAGGAGCGCTGGAGCGCGCACCGGATCTGGCGCAGGCGCGTGTGGATCTGGCGCGTGCCTACCGGCGCTGTGGGCGGTTCCTCGAGGCGCGCGAGGAGGTGCGGCGGGTCCTGGAGAAGTTGCCGCATAACTCGCTCGCCTGGCTCGCGTACGCGGATGTGCTCGTCGAGCTCGAGCAGTATGCAGACGCGCGCGTCGCCTTCGAGCGGGCGCGGCTGAGTGACCCGCATCGGCAGCGCGTCGAGGAAGCCACCGCCGCGCTGGTTGCCGATGACCGGAAGAGCGCGGAGCGCCTCTTTCGTGACGTCCTCCACTCAGACCCAGGTCACGGGGCGGCCCTGTGTGGCCTGGCGGCGCTCTCGCTCGCCGCCGACCGGGCCAGCGATGCTGAGCGCCTGCTGCGTCATGCCCTGAAGCAGTCGGCGCACAATCCGCTGGCGTGGCGGGGAATCGGACAGGCGCTGGTGGCGCTCGGACGCCTCACCGAGGCGGAAGCGGCCGCGCGCCGCCTGACCCGGATAGAGCCTGAGAACCCGCAGACCTGGATCACGATCGGCGCCGTGTCGACGCGGCTCATGCGCCAGGAGCAGGCGCTCGAGGCCTACGAGCGGGCGGCGCAGCTCAAGCCTGAGGAAGTGCGCCTGCCCATGTCCATCGGGCACCTGAACAAGACCCTGGGTCGGCGGCAGGACAGCGAGGCGGCGTACAAGGCGGCCCTGGCGATGGACCCGGGGCATGCGGAAGCCTACTGGAGCCTTGCGGACCTCAAGAATTATTCCTTCACCGATGCCGAGATTGCCGCCATGGAGCAGCTGCTGAAGAGCGCTGCCATTGAGCGTTCGAATGCATCCCTGCTGCATTTCGCGCTCGGGAAGGCCTTCGAGCAGCGCCAGCAATACACCCACTCCTTCACCCACTACGCCCGCGGCAACGCGCTGCGGCGCCTCGACGCGCCCTTCAACATCGAGCACTTCGAGCGCCGCACGGCCCGTATTTGCGCTTTCTTCAATGCGCAGTTCATTGCCCGGCATGCCGGCAGCGGGAATCCAAGCGCCGCCCCGATTTTTATCGTGGGCCTGCCGCGCTCGGGTTCTACGCTGATCGAGCAGATCCTAGCCAGCCACTCGTGTGTGGAAGGCACGATGGAGCTGCCCAATATCATCACCATGACGCATCAGTTTGACGACATGGATGCCAGTCGTGATGGCTACCCCGAGACGGTGGGCAGCGCTCCGGCAGGGCTGTTCGCTGCGCTCGGCAGCCGCTATCTCGAGGAGACGGCACCGCTCCGTACGGGGCGTGAACACTTCACCGACAAGCTGCCCAACAATTTCAGCCACATCGGGCTCATCCACGCGATCCTGCCCCAGGCGACCCTCATCGATGCGCGCCGTCACCCGATGGATTCGTGCTTCAGTGTCTTCAAGCAGCATTTCGCCGAAGGGCAGACCTTCAGTTACGATCTGGAGGATCTCGGCCGCTACTACCGCTGTTATCTTGCCCTGATGGATCATTGGGACGCGGTGTTGCCGGGCAAGGTGCTGCACTTTCAGTACGAGGATCTGGTGCAAGATCCGGAGGCGAATATCCGCCGGCTCCTGGAGCACTGCCGGCTGCCCTTTGAATCCGCGTGCCTGTCCTTTCACGAAACGCGGCGCTCTGTGCGTACCGCAAGCGCCGAGCAGGTGCGCCAGCCTCTGTATACCTCAGGCGTGGGCTACTGGCGCCATTTCGAAGCGGAGCTTGAACCCTTGCGTCGCGCACTCGGCGACAGCCTCGGCCGCTTCGACTAGTTTGCCCGCCGCGGGGGGCGTCTCCCTGCCGCCACTGCCCGACTGTTGACTAGGGGTACCCGCGCAAAGGATGATCGCGCAGCGTTCCCTATCCATGATTGAGCGCCATAAATGAATTCTAAGCGCTCATGGAGATCGCCCATGCGTACACGCAGTCAGAATCGTGCGAAATCCTGTTTTCCCAAGGCAGCGGCGCCTTGCCCGCGTGGTGCCAGCACTGCAATCGGTCTGGCAGTAGCCGCGGCCATCGCCGGAATGAGCGTACCGCAGGCATCGGCGCTGGCGGCGGCAGCGGATGACGCGGCGATGGGGGGCCTCGATGTCATCATTGTGACGGCACGCAAACGCGAGGAGAACCTGCAGGATGTTCCCCTGAGCATCGACGTGCTGTCGAAGAAGGACATGAGCAACCTTGCCATCGAGGGATTCGACGACTACGCAGAAAAGGTGCCTTCCATTTCCTTCATCAGCGTGGGCCCGGGCACGCAGTTTTTCGTGGTGCGCGGGGTATCGGACGGCAGCAATCCCACTTACGCGAACGCCTCTTCGACGGGATTTTTTATCGACGACACCTCGACGAGCTGGGCCGGCGTGCAGCCGGATCTGCACCTCTATGACATCGAGCGCATCGAAGTGCTCAACGGCCCGCAGGGCACCACCTTTGGCGCCGGTTCCATGTCCGGCGCCATACGCTACGTGACCAACAAGCCGGACGTGCACGCTTTCAGCGCCGGCATCGACTTCGACGGCGGCACGATTCAGGGAGGTCAGCAAAACTGGACCTACGAAGGCTTCCTGAACGCCCCGCTCATTGATGGGGTACTCGGATTACGGCTTTCTGCGTACAGCGACTCCCATGGCGGCTTCATCAATAACCGGCTGACTACGCGCACCTGGGTCAACACGGCCGTATCCGACAATTCGGCCTGGGCCCGCAACAATTACAACCGCGAGCACGCCGCGGGCGGTCGCATTGCCTTGAAGGCGGTCCTGAACGACAAGTGGAGCGCCACGCTCACTTACGGCTATCAGCACCAGACCGCGATTGGCGCCTGGGACGAAGATCCGGGCCTCCCGCCCCGCACAGTGGAGCGCTTCGGACCGGAGAACCACCAATTCGCGGCCAAGACGGTCGATTTCCACGTGGACGGCGACATCGGCATCGCGGACCTGGTGTTCGCGAGCACCTACTGGTCGCTGCCCACGCGCCAGCAGAACGAATATTCGCAGTACATCGAAAACTACCAGGGCGGCGCGAACGAGGGCGTCACCTGCGAGAACGACCCGGTCTACGGCACCGGGCCCTATACCAACTGCACTGCGCCCGTTCAGTATTACGAATACCACACCAATCCGGAGCGCTGGTCCCACGAGCTGCGCCTCGCATCCAAACCCGGTGGCCGCTTCCACTGGCTCGGGGGTCTGTACTGGGAGAAGACACAGGACAAGAACTCCGGCAGCACCTACTACATGCCGGGGCTGCGCACCGACAGTCCCGCCTTCCAGTACTACAACTACTATTCCGGCACGCCGCTGGGCTCGACATCGCTCCCCGCCGGGGAGTGGTACGCCTACCAGACCATCTCGAACTACCTGCAGACCACGGAGTTCGCCAACATCAGCTTTGACTTTACCGACAAGTTCAATGTCGAAGCGGGCGCCGTGCATTTCCATTCGGATTTCAATTACTACAGTCCCTTCGGACAGTTTGCCTATGCAGCGACGACCCCGAGCGTGGAGGCAGGGTCATCGGAGAAGTGGAACGGGAAGTTTGGCCTCAATTACAAGCTCACCGACAAGGTGCTGCTGTACGCCAACTTCGCGCAGGGTTTCCGCGACGGCGGCACCAATTCCGGGTTTCCCCAGCAGTGTTACGACAATGGCGTGCCGCAGGACTACGTGCCCGACACGCTCAACAACTACGAAATCGGCTGGAAGTCCACGAGCCTCAAGGGCCACCTGCTGTGGAATGGGGCCGCCTACCGGATGGACTGGAAGCAGCTGCAGACCATCATCTACGACGTGGACATCTGTCCTCCGAGCAGCTTCTACGTCAATGTCGGCGACGCGCGCATCCAGGGCGTCGAGTCAAATGTCGACTACAAGCTCGACGAGCACTGGTCGCTCCAGGCTTCCGGCAGCTACACCGACTCGCATCTGACCTCGAGCCCCTATGCCGCATTCCAGGCGAATGTCGGCGAGCGTCTGCCCTTCGTGCCGTACTTCAGCTGGAGCTGGAACCTGCGCTACGAGCATCCGCTGGGAGGGAACCTGCGCGGTTACGGACAGATAGACATGGCGCACAAGGGGGATATGTGGAACGACCTGCACGTCGCGGGTTCCAACGGGTTCCCACGGCTGCTGCAGCCCGATTACAGCATCACGAACCTGCGCTTCGGATTGAAGCCCGTTGGTGGCCACTGGCTCGCCGAACTCTACGTCACCAACGTCGAGGACAAGAATGCCATCGTCTACTCCAATACCTTTAACTTTGATCAGCGCCAGACGACCAACGAGCCACGCGTCATCGGCCTGCGACTGAATTACCGTTTCGGCAAGGAAACCAATTCGGAATAGCGCAGCTGACCGTGTCGACTGACATCAGAATGCCGGCCCGTTGCGCGAGTGCGCTGATCGCATCGCTGCTGATTGCGATGATCGGCGCGGCCGGGGAGCCGCCGGCGGACCTGGTGCTGCTGCACGGCAAGATCCACACCCAGGACTCCGGGCGCAGTGTCGTGCAGGCCCTGGCGCTGCGCGGCAACAGGATCGTCGCGGCGGGCAGCGATCAGGCGGTGAGCGCCCTGCGGGGGCCGAAGACGCGGACGATCGATCTGGCCGGCCATACCGTGCTACCCGGCATCATCGATGCGCACACCCACCCAGCAGAAAGTGCCCAGGATGCGGGCAAGTGCAGCCTCGAAGACAAGTCGCTGACAGCCGCAGAAATCACGGCCAAAGTGGCCGTATGCCTTAAGGACAACCCCGGCGATCCGCTCGCGTGGTTCGAGGTCATCCAGGCCGTCACGGCCGGACTCACCCTCACGCGCCAGGATCTCGACGCGATGCTGCACGATCGGCCGATGATCGTGAGTGGATCAGACGGTCATACGGCCTGGGTCAATTCGGCCGCATTGAAGGCCGCTCACATCAGCGCGGCCACCAAGGATCCGATCGGCGGCAGGATCGAACATGACTCCACCGGCAAGCCGACGGGCACCTTGCGGGATGCGGCGGCGGCGCTGGCCCTGGCCGCGAAGCCGGTCGCCAGCCTCGGCCATGAGGCGGCCCTGCTCGACAAGGCCTTCAATGCGATGCGCGCGACGGGCATTACCTCAGTGCAGGACGCGGCCGTCGACGATCATGCAATGCGGATTTACAAGCGACTGTACGATACCCATCGTCTCAGAATGCGCGTGCGGGGCTCGTTCAGCCTGGAGCACTACCACGAGTCCGCCAAGGCGCAGATCGACCGCGCGATCGTGTTCCGCACCAAGTGGGCCATCGATCCGGACTTCCTGCGCGCCGATGCCATCAAGATCTTCGCCGATGGGGTGATCGAATACCCTTCGCAGACGGCCGCGCTGCTGGAACCGTACCTCGACGCCGCGGGACGTCCGACGCTAAACCGCGGCCCGACGTATTACACCCAGGACACCCTGAACCGCATCGTCGGCATGGCCGATGCCGCCGGATTTACCGTGCACATCCACGCGATTGGCGATCGGGCCGTGCGCAGCGCGCTGGATGCCTTCGCCGACTCGCGCCAGCGCCACGGGCAGCTCGATAACCGCGACCAGATTGCCCATCTCGAGCTGGTGGAACCGGAAGATTTCCCGCGCTTCCATCAGCTGGGGGTCATCGCCAATTTTCAGCTGCTGTGGGCGCAGCGTGATTCCTACATCCAGGAGACGCTGCAGTATCTGGGACCCCAGCGATCAAAATATCTCTACCCGGCAGGATCACTGCAGCGCGCGGGCGCCCTGATCGCCGGGGGGAGCGATTGGAGCGTCAGCAGCTTCGATGCCTTTGAGGCGATGGAGCACGCCATCACGCGCTGCGAGGGGCGGGGCAAGGAGCCGCTGCTGCCCGGTGAGGCCATCGCCCTCCAGGACGTCGTGGATGCCTATACGATCAACGCGGCTTTTGCGCTCAAGCAGGAGCGTACGACCGGGAGCCTCGAGCCGGGCAAGCGCGGCGATTTCATCGTGCTCGATCGGGACATCTTCGTGATCGACCCGTTCAACCTGCACGAAACGCGGGTGCTCGCGACCTACCTCGACGGACGCGAGGTGTACTCCACCGACACGATGAAATGAACGAGGGTTCAGGCCGCCGCTGACTGCTTGTCGCGCTCGATCAGCGCGTAGGCCGAGTGGTTGTGGATCGACTCGAAATTCTCGCTCTCGACCACGTAGGCGCCGATGCGCTTTTCAACGTCCAGGCCCAGCGCCACGTCGCGTACGATGTCCTCGACGAACTTCGGATTGTCGTAGGCACGTTCGGTCACGTATTTCTCGTCGGGGCGCTTGAGGATCCCGTAGAGCTCGCAGGAGGCCGCGGCCTCGGCCAGGCTGATCAGTTCCTCGATCCACATGTGCTCGATGAGCCGCACCTTGATCGTCACGTGCG
>Ga0209131_1003576_pt1 | contig 10284 bp, 8 predicted proteins | sample GraSoi_2013_40cm_FD_185826 | JGI IMG/M metagenome (GOLD analysis project Ga0209131, IMG submission 185826) | Grasslands soil microbial communities from the Angelo Coastal Reserve, California, USA - Sample 9_17_2013_40cm (SPAdes) (version 2) | ecosystem: Environmental > Terrestrial > Soil >...
GGTGGGAGTGTCTCAGGGTTGCGCCAGGTCGCCCGTGCTGACGGCGAATGCGGCGGAGCGGGTCCACGCCCCGGCGCGCGCGGCCTGCTCGAGCGCGCGCGCCTGCGCGAGGCTCTGCTGCGCCGACCGCACATCAGGGAACGTGGCCAGTCCGTGCTGGTAGGACTCGATCGTCGCGGACCATGACTTCTCGGAAGCGGCGAGCAGCGCGGAGGCCGCGCGCTCCTTGGCGACCGCGACCTTGGCGTCGTTGTACGCCTTCCAGACTTCCCGGACCGTCTTCTCGCGCGCGTGGGCGAGCTGACTCTCCGCCGCCCGCTGGCGTGACTCCGCGAGCTTCACCTTGTTGCGACGCTCAAAGCCCTCGAAGAGCTCCCACTCGAACCGGAGTCCCACGCTGTACTGCTCCTCACTCACGCCCTGATAGGGGCTGCGCTCGACCGAGAGCTGTCCGAGGTTGCCACCGACGTCACCGCGAGCCGCCAGGCGCGGCCAGAATTCGGCGCGGGCGCCGCGAACGGCAGCTCGTTGGGCCTCGACCTCCGCGAGCAGTGCGATCAGATCGGGGCGCTGCGCAAGGGCGCGGTCGACGGCATCGTCCACTGACTCCGAGAGCTCCGGGGGCAGGGGCCGCTGCGAGACGTCGGCGATCTCGATCGGTGTGCTGGGGCCGACTCCGACCATCTCGAGCAGCGCCATGCGCGCGTCGGTCTCGGCGGCGGTCGCGTCCTCGAGGTCGTAGGCCGCCCTCGCCTCTTCCTCCCGGGCCTGGAGGAGCTCCGGCCGAGTGGCGAGCCCGCGTTCGTGGCGCGCAGTCACCGCCTCCGCGAGCGTATGCGCGGAATCGAACGCGGCTTGGCTGGCATTTTGCCTGCCGAGCGCGGCGGTCAGCGCGTAGAAATCACGCGTGACTCCGAAGACGACCTCCTGGTGCTTCGCGTTGAATCCCGCGTTGGCCTCGGCAGTCAGCGCGCGGGCTGCGTCGACCGCGGCACTGCGGCGGCCGAAATCGAGCAGCAGCCACTCCAGACTGAGCGCCGGAATCGCGAAGCGCGTCCTGGCGCGGAACACCCCGCCCGGCACTACGGTGTCGGGAATCGGGATAGGGACGGTCGCGATCGCCGCAGTCACCGCCGCGGCGAGCTTGGGGTAGTAGGCAGCTTCGGCGATCCCCGCGTCGAGCGCGGCCTGGCGCACGTGCTCCCATGCGACACGCGTCTCGGGATTGCTGCGCTGCGCGATGTCGATCAGCCCGCTGAGCTCGTAGGTCCGGTGCGCCTCGATCGCGACGCGCTCGGGCTGCATGCGCGCTTCGGATGGCAGGCCTGACTCGACGCGCTGGAATTCGGGTCCCTTCCACGGCCGGTCGGCGGACGGCGGCGCGTTCGCAAGCGGCGCATAGGCTGCGCAGCCCGCGAGCACGAGCGGCAGGAGTCGGACCAGGCCGCGCGACACCACCGCCCTGCCGAGCTGCTCGAGGCGCGGCACCAGCTCGCGATACAGGGCGAGGCGCCCTTCGACTTGGCGAGTGAGCTCGACGTCGGCGACGCGCACAAGCTCGATCTGCGCGACGCGCGTCAAGCCGTCGAGCGGCGCGTGGAGATCGGGAAGCTCTCCGGACGCGGGTGACTGCAGCCGGGCGGCGATCGCGTCGAGATTCTCGGCCACGAGCGAATCAAAGCGCCGAGTCGCCGCGGCGAGAGCATCCGGAAGCTCCCGCGGCAGGACGTCGGGGCGCTGACTCGCGATCGCCAGCTGCATCACGAACACGGCGCGCGCTTCGCCGTCGGCGACCCGGAATCGGTCGCGCGCCGGCGCGCGAGTCTCTCGCGCGGTCCATTCGAAACTCTCTTCCTCCGCCGACTGCTGCGCCGCCGCGAGGTGTCGCGACACCGCCGCGCGCTGAACCGCGATCGCGCGCGCCACCTCCGTCGGGTCATCGCCTCGGCGCGCGACGCGGGCGAGGTCGGCCATCGCGCGCACCGCCGACGCGAGGCTCCCCCAGAGCGCGTCACCCGCCCGCACCGGCCACACGGAGAGGAAGACGACCGTGATCACGGCGTTGCCGAGGAGGATCCCGACCAGGCGATCGCGGATCGTGTAGAAGTACCAGCTCGGACCAAAGTCCTGAATCACACAGACGAAGAACGCGAACGCGATCTGCACGCCGGCGTAGGAGATGCGCGGGCTGCCGACATAGACCCAGGCGGCGATCGCGCTGCCCGCGCCGACGAGCAGCGCCAGCGACGCGATCGAGTCCATGTTCGGAACGAGCACCAGGATCGCGAGGAATCCGAGCGCTCCCCCGACCAGCGCGCCCGCGATGCGCAGGGCGCCCTTCTGGATCGTCGCGCCTTCGCTCGTGAGGCCGACGATCATGCACGTGATGAGGCAGCTGCGGATCCCCGGCCAGTCGAGGGCGCTCTGCACGAGGTAACAGATCATCACCGCGAGCGCGCCCTTGAGCGAATAGCGAATGTACTCGGGGTTCGTGAACGCGTCCGCCGCGAACAGCGCAGGGCGCTCGGGCTCGGCCGCGACGAGCGACGGCTCGCTCGCGGGTTCTGCGAGTATCTGCCCGATCCTCGCGAGAGCGCCTTCCATGTCGTCGAGGACCGGGAGCAGTGGCCCGTGCTGGAGCACGTCGAGGGTGGCGGCGGCGGTCGCGAGCCGATCGATCTCCGCGATCAGCGCGCGCAGCTGCGCGCTGCGGGCGCGGAGCGCCGGATGGAAGATGCCGGCGTCGCGCAGCAGTCGCAGCACCCGCTCCGTGCCCGCGATCGCGAACCGCATCGGCTCGGGCGAGCTCTCGGCAGCGCCGAGACAGCGCGCGATCGCCGCTTCGGCGGCGCGCACGCGCGACACGAGCTCATCGCGGAGCAGCGCCGCGGGGTGAGTGGGCGCGATGAAGAGATTGGCGGCCACGGCTGCAGCGATGCCGAGCGCGAAGACCGGCCACGCCCAGAGCGCGAGCCGGATCATCGGCTCGGGCGCCGGCACGAAATCCGGCAAGGTCAGGACGACTGCGCAGATCAGCCCGAGCACGAAGCCCGCGGCGCCGATCGCGAACGTGCGCCGGAGGAAGAACGCCACCGCAGCCGAGGCTCCGATCAGAGCGAAGCGCAGACATGGCTGGTCCACCGCGATGAGCAGCAGCACGAGCGCGAGCGCGATCCCGACCGTCAGCGCCACCAGGGCAACGACACCCGCGAGCAGTGTCTCGCCGGACTCCTCGAGCGCGATCTTGAACACGACCCAGACCGCGAGGTGCGCTTCCGGCACGCGAAGCGTCATGCAGAGCACCAGCACCGCGACGCACGCGACCGCGATGCGAAGCGCCGCGGTCGCGCGTCCCGGAAACGGCGCAAGCTCGCGGCGCAGAAACGCGACCAGCACACTCGGCTGCGCGAGCACGCGGCCCTGGCTTGCGGTTGTTGCGGCCGGGGAAGTCACGTGCGGCCCTCAAGGATGGATGATCGCGACGGCTGAAGCGCCGACGCGGAACAGCTCGACCGGCCGCGGGTCGTCGATCCGGATTCGCACCGGGAAACGCTGTGCGATCTGTACCCAGTGGAGCTCGCGCCCGACCCTGGGCAGCCCGGGTGAGATCGGCTGGTCTTGGGGATTCACCGCCCAGCCGATTCCCTGCACGGTGCCGTGAAAGCGGTGGCCCGGATTCGTCAGCAGGTAGGCCTCGGCCTCCATCCCCGGGGCAATCCGGGCGAGCTGTGTCTCGCGGTAGTTCGCCACCACGTACCAGGCGCGCGCGTCGACGAGCGAGAACACGGGCGACGGACCGGGCGCCACGAACTGTCCGATCGCGGTGTGCAGGTTGACGACGCGCGCGTCGAACGGCGCGCGCACGGTGCAGAACGAGAGGTCGAGCTCGGCCTTGCCGCGCGCCGCGACCGCCGCGTCGCGCTCCGCTCGGAGCGCGAGCAGGTTGCCGACGTCGCTCTCGGCCTGGTCCAGCTTCTTCCGGGCCTCGTCGACTCCGGCCTTCGCGGTGAGCTTCGCGGTGCGCGCCTGGTCGACCCGGTCCGGAGTCACGAACTCCTTCGGCAGCAATGGCTGATCCGCTCCAGGCTGTCGGACGAGTTGCGGAGCTGGGCCTCCGCGCGGCGCACCGCTGCTTGCGCGGCCGCGACCGCGAACTCCTGCCCCTCGATCCTGCGCTCGGTCACGTCGATCTCGCCGTCGATTCGCGCCACCTCCGCGCGCGCGCGCTGCACCGCGAACTCGTAGGGGCGAGGATCGACGACGAAGAGCAGGTCACCCTCGGCGACGGCCTGATTGTCGGCGACGTGGAGCTCGCTGATCGTGCCGCTCACCTGCGGCACCACGTCGATCATGTCCGCCATCACGATCGCATCATCGGTCTCCGGGTTGCGCACGACGCGCAGCAGGACGGCGATGCCGAGCGCGAGCGCGGCGGCCGCGAGACACGGCGCGATGAATCGCGAGGCCCCCACGTCACTACCCGAAGGCGACCAGCCACGTCGCGAAGATCAGCAGGAACGCGACGCTCGCGTAGCCGACTCCCGCGGGACGCAGATAGTGCGCCGTGTCCGTCGCCACGAGCAGCTGCCGGACGATGGCGGTCAGCACCAGCCCAGTGACGGTGCTGATCAGCCACGCCGGAAAGAACGAGCCGAGGATGTTCACCGATGGCGCCAAGGTCACTCCGTCGGGTGGTGGGCCACGATCAGCTGCGAGCCACGCTGCCCGCTCCAGTACGTCCAAACCCACTGCAGGAAGACTCCGACCCGGAGGCTCGACTGGGCCAGAAATTCGAGGTGGATGGCGGCCCAGGCGAGCCACGCCGCAAAGCCGTGAATCCGCAGCCGGTGACTCTGGAGCACCGCGTATCCCACGCCCACCACGGCCATGTTGCCCTTGTCGAAGTAGCGGAACCGACGCGATGCGCTGGCGGGCTTTCCCTTGACTCGCAGGCGGATCGCGCGGCCGACATGACGCCCCTGTTGCATCGCGACCTGAGCGACGCCGGGCAGCGGCTTGCCGTCCTGGTCGATCGATGCGGTGTCGCCGACCACGAACACCTCCGCGTGACCCGGCACCGAGAGGTCGGGCTGCACGCGCACGCGTCCCGCTCGGTCCGTGGCGACGCCCAGCCACTTCCCCGCCGGCGACGGAGTCACTCCCGCCGTCCAGATCACGGTCGGGCTCGCGATCCGCTCCCCGGCGACGATCACGCCCTCGGCGTCGATCCGATCCACGCCGTGTCCGAGCCGCACCTCCACACCGAGTTTCTCGAGCCGCTTCCGCGCTGCCGCGGAGAGACCCTCGGAGAAGGTGCCCAGGACTCGGCTGGCCATGTCGACGAGCACGATGCGGGAGGAGAGTGGGTCGATCCGGCGGAACTGGAACCGCAGAGTCGTGCGCACCAGCACCGCGATTGCGGCCGCCATCTCGACGCCCGTCGGGCCCGCGCCCACGAGCACGAACGTCAGCAGATCCTGATGCCGGGTCGGATCCTCCTCCGCCTCCGCCTGCTCGAACGCGCGCAGGATCTTGTTCCGGATCGCGACGGCGCCCGCCAGATCCTTCAGCCCGGGAGCAAATGCCTCGAACTCGTCGTGACCGAAATAGCTGTGCTGCCCGCCCGTAGCCAGAACCAGATAGTCGTAGTGGATCGGGGCGCGGGCGCGGTCGACCGAGTTGACCGACACACACTGCGCGTCCTTGTCGACGCCCACCACCTCGCCCATGATGACCGTCGTGTTCTTCTGTCCTCGGAGGATCTCGCGCAGCGGGGACCCGATCTGCCCTGGCGTGAGCACCGAGGTCGCGACCTGGTAGAGCAGAGGCTGGAACAGGTGGTGATTGGTGCGATCGATCAAGGTCACGTGCACCCGTGCGCGGCGCAGCGCTCGGGCCGCCGCGAGACCCCCGAATCCTCCGCCGACGATGACGACGTGAGGAGTCACGTCTCGCCCGCCAGATCGGCGTAGACGATCCCCGTCAGATTGCCCTGGGCGCCGGCGAGAACCTTGGCGTTCGATCCGTCGAGATTCGCGCTGTAGACCGACCCGCCGAGGTCGGTGAAGAACATCCGGCGGCTGCGGAGATCGAGGGCGAGACCGATGCCTTCCATCAGGTGGGTGAAGAGGACCTGCGGCGCCGTCGAGCTCGCCGCGCGGGCCGCGATCGGCGCGCGGTTGACGGTATTCCCGCGCGGTGGATCGCCGCGGTCGGTCCAGTACAGCATGCCCTCCCCGAGATCGAGGTCGAGATCGATCGGCTCCGGCAGGTCGTCGAAGAGCACCTCGATGTCACTGCGGTTCGCTGCGCTGTCCCCTCGCGGCAGCTCGAGGCCGGCGCGCAGGATGCGACCCTGGCCGGCATTCTCCGCGCCCTTCTGGGTCCAGTAGAGCTTTCCATGCACCGGGTCGACCGCGATCCCCACGCACCAGTTCCGTTGGTCGCGGCGGTCGCTGGCTCCGCTTCCGGTCTGAACGAGTGTCTCGATCTGCGAGCCGTCGAGGCTCGCGCGCATCACGCGCATCCCCTCGCGATCCGACCAATACAGCTTGCCGCTCTCCTTCTCGAGCCTGAGCTGCTTCGGCGTGAACGTCGCTCCGTCGGGGACGATCGTCGTCAGATTGCGTCCGTCGAGGTCCGCGCGCACGATCGAGCCGTCGTTGGCCGACGGGTCGCCCATGTAGGTCCAGTAGAGGTGCCCGGCCTCGACGTCGACGTCGATCCCGTCGGGGAGCCGCTTCGGCCCCTCGACGATCGTCTTGCGATCGGAGCCGTCGGGATTCATCGCGAGCACCCGGCCACCGCTCGCATCGAGAAAGAACAACTTGGATGCCATGTTCGTCACTCCTTCATGCAACGCGGGGCGCGGGCCGGCGCTTCCCGAGGAAGGCCGCAAACGCCTCCGCCGCTTCTGCAGATCTCACTCGCTCCGCGAACTCCTCGTTCTCCGATCGCACCGCCTGCTCGAGCTGCTCGCGCAGAGCGCGCCTCATGAGTCGCTTGCAGGCCCGCAGCGCAAGGGCCGGCTTCTCGGCCAGGCTCTGGGCCGCCTCGCCAGCGACGGCGAGAAGGCTCGGATCAGGAACTACCTTCGTGACCAGTCCGAGCTGCACCGCGCGCAGCGCATCGAAGGGTCGTCCCAGGAGGATCAGCTCGGCCGCGCGGGCGTATCCAAACCGCAGCGGAAGCAGATAACTGCTCCCGAACTCGGGGACGAGTGCCAGGTCGACGAACGGGAGTTGAAACTTCGCGCTTCCCCCGGCGTACACGAAGTCGCAGTGAGCGAGCATCGTGGTGCCGCCCCCGATGGCCGCACCGTGCACGGCTGCGACCAATGGCTTGTCGAAGCGAATCAGCGCATCGATCAATCGGGCCTGGGGGCTCGGACCTGGCCCCGGAGGGTTCTTGATGAAGTCCTCCAGGTCGTTGCCGGCGCAGAACGAGTCACCGGCGCCGTGCCAGAGGACGACGCGTGTCAGGTCGTCTCCTGCGGCGCCATCGAGCAGGTCGGCCATGGTGACGTACATGCTCGATGTCATCGCGTTCTTCTTCTCCGGACGATTCAGCCGGACGTCCAGGATGCTTCCCAAGCGCTCTACGACGATGTCACTCATGACTGTCCCCTCACTTCGGAACCGCGCCGCTCGCGCGCAGGGCATCGACTTCGCTCGCCTCGAAGCCGAGCTCCTCGAGAATCTCCTCGCTGTGCTCGCCCAGGGCTGGAGCGCGCCTCGCCGGCACCTTCGAGATGCCCTGCACCTGAATCGGACTGCTGACCGTCGACGTCAGGCGGACGCCGGCGCCCTCGAGCGGAACGACGATGTCGTTCGCCTGCAGCTGTGGATCGCTGATCACCTCTTGCGGCCCCCGCACCGCGCCGAACGTGACGTGGGCGCGGCTGAAGACTTCGTACCAGTGCGCCATGGGCTGCGCGCCAAAGACTTCGTCGAGAATGGCAGTCAGCTGCGGCATGTTCGCCGTGAGCTTGGCGGGATCGGAGAAGCGCGGATCCGTCAGGAGATCCGGGCGACCGATGGCCTGGGTCACCGGGCCGAGCTTGTCCGGCGTGACGATGAGCACGAACCAGGTGCCGTCGGACGCCCGATACACGTTCAGCGCCGCATTCGCGGGATTCCTCCGGTCGTGCAGATCGTAGAATGTCGCCCCGCACAGCGCGGCCTGGATCGAGACACTCGCGGACCAGACACCCTCGGCCAGCAGCGAGGTCGTGACGTACGACCCCTTGCCGGTGCGCTCGCGGCGATACAGCGCGGTGACGATCGCCGAGTACAGGCCGACCGCGGTCGCATTGTCACCGCTGCCCGCAACCGGCCAGGTCGGGGGCGCGCCGGCATCGCGCGTCATCGACAGCAGGCCGCTGCGCGCCCAGTAAGACGTGATGTCGAAGCCTGGAAGGCCGGCGTCCGGCCCCTTCTCGCCGAAGCCCGTGACATCCGCATAGATCAAGCGCGCGTTCCACTGCGCCACGTCGTCGTACTCGAGCTTGAGCCGCGCGCGCGCGGGATGCGGTGTATTGACGATCAGCACGTCGGCCCATCGGACGAGTCTCTCGAGGACGGGCCGAGCGCTCGGAGACTTCAGATCGAGCGTCATGCCGCGCTTGTTGCGGTTGGCCAGGTGCCAGGGATAGGCGTCCTTCGCCCGCGGCTGCGGGGGGATCTCGTGACCATGTCTCCAAAGGTCCCCCCCCGGCGGCTCCACTTTGATCACGTCGGCGCCGAAGTCGGACAGGATCACCGCGGCGCTGGGACCCGCGATGAAGCTCGCCAGGTCGATCACCTTCAAGCCCGAGAACACAGAATCCGTCGTCGTCCTTGCCATCTCCATAACCTCCTTCATCGCCCTTCGAACTTGGGAACACGCTTCTCGAGGAACGCCGAGGTCCCTTCCTGCTTGTCGTGAGTCGCGGCACACAGCGCGAACAGGGACGACTCCAGGGCGAGACCTTCCGTCTGACTCCCTTCGAGTCCCTTGTTCACGGCTTCGATCGCGAATCGGATCGCGAGCGGCGCGTTGGCGGTGATCCGCTCGAGGATCGCTTCCGCGCGCGCGATCAGCTGCGCTCCGGGAACGACCTCGTCCACGAGCCCGATCCGGTAGGCCTCCAGAGCGCTGATCGGCTCGCCAGACAGGATCAGCCGGAGCGCGGCGCCCCGTCCGACGAGCCGGGGCATGCGCTGCGTGCCGCCGAAGCCTGGAATCACTCCGAGCTTCACCTCCGGTTGGCCGAACCGCGCGTTCTCGGCGGCGATCCGGATCGTGCAGGCCATCGCGGTCTCACAGCCGCCGCCCAGGGCGAACCCGTTGACCGCGGCGATCGCCGGCTTGCCCAGGTGCTCGATCGCATCGAGCACGGCCTGTCCGTTCCGCGTGAGCTCGGCCGCCGCCACCGCATCCGCCCCGGCGATCTCGCGGATGTCCGCGCCGGCGATGAACGCCTTGTCGCCGGCCCCGGTGAGGATCGCCCCGCGAACCGAGGCGTCGCGGCGGATGTCCTCGAACACCTCGCGGAGCTCGGCGAGTGTCTTGTGATCGAGGGCGTTCAGCACCTTCGGCCGGTTCACAGTCACGTGGGCGACGCCGGCGCGTGTCTCGTAGAGTAGGTTCTGCAGCTCCATGGCGACCTCCTTACACGAACGCGCTGAGGCCGGAGATAGCGCGTCCGACGATCAGAGTGTTCATCTCGCGCGTGCCCTCGTACGAGTAGATCGCCTCGGAGTCGGCGACGAAGCGCCCGACGTGGTGGTCGAGCAGGATGCCGTTCGCGCCCATCAGCTCGCGCGCATAGCCCACGCTCTCGCGCATGCGCACGGTGCAGAAGGCCTTGGCGAGCGACGCGTACTCGTCCTTGAGCTTGCCCTCGTCCTGCAGCGTGGAGAGCCGGACCATCATGCACAGCGACGCCGTGATGTTGCCGAGCATCTTCACCAGCAGGTCCTGGATGAGCTGGAACGACCCGATCGGCTTGCCGAACTGCTCGCGCGTCTGCGCATAGCGGAGCGCGTGCTCGTACGCACCCATCATGCAGCCGACCGCCTCCCACCCGACGAAGGCGCGCGTCATGCGCAGCACGCGCGCGGTGTCTCGGAACGACGTGTCCATCTGCAAGCGATCGGCTTCCGGCACGCGGCAGTTCTCGAGCGTGATCAGCGCGTTCTGGACGACGCGCAGCGCCATCTTGTGCTCGATCTTCTCCGCCTTGAACCCCGGTGACTTGTTCTCGACGATGAAGCCCTTCACCTGGTTGTCGCCGAGGTCGCG